>Ga0308412_1002144_pt1 | contig 10682 bp, 9 predicted proteins | sample HotsprottomLayer_FD_202357 | JGI IMG/M metagenome (GOLD analysis project Ga0308412, IMG submission 202357) | Hot spring phototrophic mat microbial communities from Octopus Spring, Yellowstone National Park, Wyoming, United States -... | ecosystem: Environmental > Aquatic > Thermal springs > Hot...
CCCGAGCGGCGGCCGAAGTGTGGATCGTGGTGGACGAACCCAGCAATCCTCCGAACAACGACGGAGTGGTCGTCGAGAGCAACTGACGCGACTCCAGGCCGTCTAGTGTCGGTTGGACTCGCCGGGCACGACGGCGGGTCCGGTCGCCCAACTTTAGAGCGGCTTCGGATCGGGAACGGGCTGAATGGGTCATCTCGATTCCGTCCTTCCGGAAAACACAACGCTCGAAACCCGCGAGCAAGGTCGAGCCCCAGGGTCGGAGTGGGGTGAATCACTCCGCCGCAATCCCGCATCCCAGCGGGAACTCCGTCACCACGGGGATTCACCACCCCGATTGATATTGGCAATTCGAGTCGTGGCTCTTGAGAGGATTCCACTCATCCCGCCAAATCCAACGAATCCGACGATTCCTCGGACCATGACGGTTCGTTGATCGTTGCAACCAGCTCCGCTCGAAACCCAATCGACTTCGAAAGGTGAGAAAAACCATTCGCAAGGAGGTTTCCGATTCCGGCTTGCAGAGACAAAAGACAAGATGCCAATGCCAACGCCAACGCGACTCCGGACACCGCGGCGAGGCGCAGGCGGTCTTGAGAAGTTTGGCGGGATCGGTTAGGATGTGATTTTTCCCAGTTACGACGAGGCGCCGCTGGATCCAATCAGCCGCCGCGTCATCCCGTTCTTGAAATCGAGCCGCGTCATCCATGTCGGTCACGGTCAAACTGGAAGCTCAGGCCCGCAGCCCTGAAAAGAACAAAGGGACCGGAACTCGCGTTGCCCGTAAATTGCGGCAACAAGGTCTCATCCCGGCGATCATCTACGGTCACAAGGAACCCAACCTCCCAATCGCGCTCAAGCACGACGACGTGTGGCGCATCATGAAGCAACAGTCGCACCGGGTCGATCTGGTGGTGGCGGGCAAGACCGAAGAGGTGTTGGTCCGCCACGTGCAGTGGGATCACCTGTCGCGCGATATCATTCACCTGGATTTTTACCGGGTCAGCCCGGAGGAAACAGTCGAGTCGATCGTGAGGCTCGAGTTCAAGGGCACGCCTGCTGGCGTCGCCGCCGGCGGTCTGCTGGAAACGCCGGTGCATGAACTCAAGGTGGATTGCCGGGCCGACTCGATCCCTGACCTCATTGCGGTCGATCTTTCGGGTCTGGAACTGGGCCAATCGCTCTACGCTCGCGACGTGCCCCTGCCCGCCGGCGTCAAACTGCACGGCAACCCCGACCTACTGGTGGCTCACGTCGTCGCCAAGCCGGTCAAGGTCGAGGCAGCCCCTGCGGCCCCCGCCGAAGGCCAAGCTTGACCCAAAGGCGCAACCAAGGCCGGGGTGGCGACAGCAGCAGCACCAGATTCATGTTCATGCTCCCGGGCAGTTGGCGTGGGGTCGTTGAAGGTCAATCGGCCCAGGTTGGATGGTGGAATGGGATGAGTTGAGTGAGATTGGGTTCGAATCGGCGGAAGCAACGGAAGTGAAAGCGAGGAGACCGCGGGCGTGGGCAGGGTCAAGCTGGTGGTCGGTTTGGGAAACCCTGGCAGCAAGTACGAGGGAACCCGCCACAACGTCGGCTTCGACGTGGTGGATCGACTGGCCCAGGGCGGCATGGGGGCCCGCTTCGTCCGCAAATTCGATGGTCAACTCGCCGACACGCTGATCGATCACCACCGGGTCCTGCTACTCAAGCCTGAGACGTTCATGAACCTCTCGGGCCGCAGCGTCGGTCAAGTGGCACGATTCTACCAACTCGAACCGTCCGACGTACTCGTGGTCTGCGACGATCTATCCCTGCCCCTGGGTCGGTTGCGATTGCGACCCGGCGGCGGCGACGGCGGCCAAAAAGGATTACGCGACATCATTGCCCACCTGGGCACCTCCGACGTGCCCCGGCTACGTCTGGGGATCGGCGACCGGGGATCGATCGACGCGGCCGACTTTGTGTTGAGCCGGTTTCGCCCCTCGGAACGAGCCGCCATCGAAGACGCCCTGATCCTGGCCACCCAGGCGGTGGCCGTCTGGGTGACGCGGGGTCTCGAGGCGGCCATGAACCAGTTCAACGCCACCGGACCAGCCAGCCAGCCCAACCGTTCCAGCTCCTCCCCCCGCGATCCCGACCACGACCCCCACCCCGCTTGCGACCCTCCCCCCTGACCCTTCTGCGATCCCTAACCCGACTTCACCAAACCAACCACCTCCTGCTAACCCTGTCGCGGTGCCTCGCTCCCGTTTCGTTGCCTTCCCCTCCCCACCACGCGACCAATCCCTCCCTCCGAGGTGGCCCGTCGCATGGTCCCGGGCATCCGGTCCCCCGGGCACGTTTGGGCCGGAGGTTCCCATTCATGGAGAATCCGACAAGTGCCAATCAACATGTATGAAGGAATGTTTCTCCTGGACAGTGCCAAGGCGTCTGTGGCCTGGGAGGAGACGGTGCAACAGGTGCATGGGATTTTGACCAAGCACGGTTCGGAGATTGTGGCCAGTCGTCAGTGGGACGAGAAGCGTTTGGCCTATCCGGTCAAAGGTCACCGCAAGGGGACCTATCTGTTGACCTTCTTCAAGGCGGACGCCTCCCGCCTCAAGGACATCAGCCACGACTGCAAGCTCAACGACGTGATTTTGCGCGAACTGATCCTCAAGGTGCATCCCAAGCTGGCCGAGGCTTCGGTGCAACAGGGGATGTCCGCCACGCCGACCGAGGAGGAGGAGCGGCGCTCCGACGAGGAGATCGACGAACGCGAGCGTCCCCGCCGCCGTTCCCGCCGGGACGACTAATCAGGACCGCGCGGTCTGGCGGGGATCCGATGCGTTGCGCAGCCGGTTTGGTTGACACGGCGATTAGGGCGGGCTGGGGAACCAATTTGATCACAGTTGGATTAAGCCCGAAGTGGTGGCTTGTCTCCCGCGCTTGGACATGGTAGACTGAACAGCGGTTTCCCTATGTGGCGGCATGACCGCGCCGCCACGCCGGGTTGCTCCCCCACTGGACCTCACCGACGCGACGATCCTGGCCCGCCTTGTTGTGATCCTCCTCAGCCCGCGACGCGGAGTCGGCGACGATGGCGAACTTGAACAAGGTGTTTTTGATCGGCAACCTCACGGCCGACCCCGAACTGCGCTACATTCCCGGCACCGGTACCGCGGTGGCCGACCTCCGCCTGGCGATCAACCGCTCATGGTCCAGCCGCGACGGCGAACGTCGTGAGGAGGTGCTGTACATCGACGTGACCGTGTGGGACCGGATGGCCGAAAACTGCTGCAAATATCTGAAGCGAGGTCGCCCAATCCACGTCGAGGGCTATCTCAAGCAGGAGACGTGGGAATCCAACGGCGAAAAACGCTCCAAGATCAAGGTCGTGGCCGATAATGTCCAGTTCCTTGATCGAGGGGATCGGTCCGGCGGCGAGTCGAGCGGCTCCGGAAACGAAGAGGGGTACGGCCCGCCTCCGCCTCGCTCGACCTCCCGTTTCTCGAGCGGTTCCCGCGAGGTGGCCCCTGGTGGTCCCGCGCCGCGGGGACCCGGCGGTTCTTACGACGGCGGTGGATCTCCTCCGGCTCGTCCCGCCCGCCCCGCGCCTCCGCCGCCTTCCCACGACGACGAGGGGGACGATATTCCCTTCTAAGCTAGATTGGATTGGATTTGATGAGATGATCTGGATGCTGTCCCGCCTCGGTTGGTGACCAACTCCGAGCTTGCGGGCTTACTCGGAGGGAATCGGTGAAGGGAATTGGAGCCCGGCGGCTCCGAATCGGGTTCATCGAGTTCGTCTCCGATTGAGTTGCGCAGCACGCGGGGCGAGGATGAGGAGGATCGGATGGTCCGGTCCCCTTGGAGAGTCCCGCTCGATGTCATCCGTCGTTTCGCCGCCGTCGTCCGGCCGCCCTCAACCCTCATGGCCAACCCTGTCACCGCCGGAGCGCCGGGTGTTGGGAGTGCTGGTCGAAAAGGCCAAGACCACTCCCGACGCCTACCCCCTCACGTTGGCCGCCCTGACGACCGGCTGCAACCAAAAAACCAACCGCATCCCGCTCACCAATTACGACCAGGACGAGGTTGAAGAGACGCTGGATCGGCTGCGGGCCCGTGGGCTCGTGATCCAGGTCGATTCCTCGACGGGCCGGGTGCCTCGATTCAAACACACTCTGTACGAGAAGCTGGGTGTCACCTCGCCACAACTTGCGGTGATCGCCGAGTTGCTGCTGCGTGGTCCTCAGACCGAGGGCGACCTGCGGGCGCGGGCCAACCGGATGCTCGAGCGCGACCCTATCGCTGACCTGACCGAGTTGCAAACGCTGCTGGCCGGCCTGATCGAACGCGGTCTGGTCGTCTCGCTCAGTCCCGAGGGTCAAAAACGGGGTGTGGTGGTTACCCACGGTCTGTATCCCCCCGACGAATGGGAGCGGGTGCGTCTTCAGGCCACACGCGACTTTCCCGCCGAACCTTCGCCTTCGACACCAACCCCGACCCAAACCGCACCGGCTTATATTTCGACGGCACCGCCCCATCCCTCGGTCACCCCGGTCCTGGCTGGGTCGGCTGATCCCACGGAACTGGCCGAAGCGCGTCGGGAGATCGCCGTCCTCCGAGCCCAACTGGAAACGCTCCGCGCCGAGGTGGCCCGCCTTCAAGCCGAGTTTGCCGCGTTGAAAACGGCGTTGGGAGCCTGATCGCATGTCCGACCCGTCGGTTGCCTCTGAATCCGACCCCCGACCCGACGCGAACGCCTCAGCCGCATCCGCGTCTGAAGCCGCGTCCAGTAGCCTGAGTGACCCCGCGACCGGCCCGCTCAACCGCCGTCGGGTGGTCGTGGCAATCCCCGACCTTGGGACCGAACCGCCCCCCAACGACCCCGAAAACGAGCCGTGGTTGCTGGAACGCTCCGAACGCCTGGCCCGCGGCGTCTGGGTCGCCGCAAGTTCACCCTTCCACCCGGCGGTTCTGGGATCCTGCGGCGTCACCCCCGACTTCGAGCCGGCTGAGGCCCCCGCGCCTCCCGAACTGGACACCATCCGTCTGGTCGTGCATGGCTGTCTGGATCGCCTCCCCTCCGGCCATTTGACGGCCGCCGCCGACCTCGGCGTGCCGGTCGTTGAGGCCGATTTGGGGCGCCGCGCCACGATCCGCCGCCTCTTAGAACGCCTCGCCCCCGAACGAGCCGAATCGCCCGACCCCGACGACCCCGAAGGTCTCAAACTCGCCGGCGACTTCCTCGCGCTGGGGACGGCTCGCTTCCAACTCGAGGAACTCACCCGCGCCGTCGGCCATGGCGAGACCCTGGATCGCGACGCCTTCGATCGTGAAACCCTCAAAGGAGCCCGCGCCTGGCTCGAAGGGGATTGGCCCACTGCCACGGGACGCCTTCGCGCTGCCTTCGAGCTGCTCACTCAGGCGCGCGAGCGATTCTATCCCATGGATGCCTACTTGATCGACCTGACCTTGCTGGAGGACTCAACCCCGCCCGAAAGTCTGCACGCACTGCTGCGCGAAGGTCCAGCCACAACGCTGATGGCCACCGGACGCGCCGTGGAGACCCTTGGCCAACGCCATCCCGCCCTGCTGGAAACGATCCGCGAAGCGGTCAGCCTAGGCCGTCTCGACCTGATCGGCGGTCCGCTAGAGGAACTTGAAGAGGCGTTCATGCCGTTGGAGTCGGTCCTTTGGCAATATCGCCGGGCGGCCGACGCCTATCGGACTCACTTGGACGAACGCACCGTTGAAACCTTGGCACGGCGCCGTTTTGGACTCAGCCCTGGCATGGCGGCGATCACCGCTAAACTGGGCTTCCGCTTTGCGTTGGGGTGGTGTTTGGACGAAGGCGTGTTTCCCACCGCGGCCGAAGTCAAACGTCTGTGGGACGATGGCGATGGTTCATCGTTGGAATGCCTATTTCGCACACCCGACCGGGCCGACCGCGAAGCCGCCGGACGCCGTTTGCCCTGGCGTTTGGGCAAATCCATGAACCTCGACGGCTCGGCGGTGGTGCTGCTGGCCCACTGGCCCGAACCTGTGGCCGCCTGGTATCACGAAGCGCGACGGATCGCCTCCTACTCGCCGGTCTTGGCCCGCTGGGTCACCGTGGGCGACTTCTTCCACTACACCGACCGGCCCTATGACGGCTTCCATCCCCATCCCGACCAATTCGTTTCACCCTGGTTGAGTCAGGCGGTCAGGCGTGGAGAGGGTCACCCAATCAGCCGTTGGGTCGCTCATCAGCGCGACCGCATGGCGTTGGATTCCGCCGCGGCCGCCGTGGCGCTTCGCCTGGCGCTTCAGGGCGGCGGAGGGGACTTCGACCCGTCCGCGTTCGTCACCGAATCGAACCACGCCGGCGAGCCGCTCAACGTCACGGCCGGTCTTCTGACCGCCGCCGAGGATCGCCTGGAAGCCTCGATGGGAGCCGGCCCGGTCGCGCCCGAGGGAGCCGCCGCTTTGCCTCCGCCGGGCGACCTAGCGCAAGCCGCCGCGACCGCGCTGGCCGCGGTGATCCTCGGCGACCCCGCCAGGGTGGCAGCCCCGCGGGTTCGACCTGAGGGCTACCTAGTCCTCAACCCAACCGGGCGGACCCGTCGGGTGGTGGTCTCCTTGCCTGAGGCCGCCCCCGACCTCAAACCTTCCGGTCCTCTGTTGGCTGCCCAACTCACCGAGACCGGTGTGCGGGGAGTCGTTGAGGTCGCCGGCTTCGGCTTCGCTTATGTTCCGGCCTCCTCGCCTCTCGAAGCCCCTCCCGCTCCCCTGGGAATCCTTTCGTTCTCGGACATGACACTTTCGAATGGTTTGATTCGTGTCGAGATCGACAAAACGACGGGTGGGTTGAGGTCGATCCGCGCTGCCGACGAATCGACTCCGCGATTGGCCCAGCGTCTGGTCGCGGTCAAGGATGGCCAAGACGCCACGCGGATGGTCAAGTTGCGGCATGACGTCGATTACGCCGGTCCGGCCCTGGTTCAAGCGTGGACTGAGGGCACCCTGGATGACGACAAGGGCTGCGCTTTGGCGCGGTTCCGCCAGACCTATCGGCTTTATGCTGGACAAACCCGGGTGGAGATTGAGATTCGCCTGGAGCAACTCGACGGCGATTTCGAGGCTCGCCTGGGGTCGCGTTCAAGCAACCCGTGGACCGACTTCGTGGCCTGTCGCTGGGCCTGGCCCGACGAAGCGGCAGCGCTACATCGTCTGCACCGTCACGCTCTGTTCGAGACTCAGTCGCGTCGTCCGGAGACGTCCGAAGGGCTGTTGGTGGAGGTTCGCCACCGCGAGGTGGGTTTGCTCACCGGCGGTTTGCCCTACCACCAACGCAAGGGGGGGCGGATGCTCGACACCCTTTTGGTGGCCGGGGCAGAACAGACCCGCATTTTCAACCTGGCCGTGGTCCTCAACCCGAGTGACCTGCACGCCGCAGCGGTGGACGCCTTCGCGCCCGGCCTGGCAGTGCCGATTCTGGGAGGACCGCCCGCCTCGGGGCCGACCGGCTGGCTGGTGAGGGTCGATTCGCCCCACGTCGCGGTTACCCGTTTGGAACACCTCGCTTCGGGACGCTCGGGGGATGGTCGGGGTTGGGGCTTGGCCCTCCACTTGATCGAAACCGCCGGACGTCCCGGACGCTGCAAAATCCACTTCTTCCGCGACCCCGTTTGGGCGCGCCAGACTGACTTCCTCGAACAAACGATGGTGGATGCCACCATCGACGGCGACTCAGTTCTGGTCGATTTCACCCCGCATGAACTCACCCGCTTGGATGTTACCCTGGCCGCCGAGTGAAGCCACGCCAGGATGCGATTGACCCGACCATGACGGGTTTGGCCTCCCTCCCACTCGATCCGCCCGCTTCCTCCCCTCCCCCCTCAACTCGATTGCGAGGTTTGCCTCCATGACCCTGCTGCTTCAAGGCGGTTTGTTGGGATCGGCGGTGGTGGTGCTGCCTCTGGGTGTGGGGGTGGCGGTCGCCGGATTAGCCTGGATGGTCCTACGCGAACGGGCACGCCGGGCGCTTCAGGACGATCTGTCGCCGGAGGATCGCCGCCACTTCGCCGGTCAGGATCGCCGACGGATCACCGGTCTCGTGCTGATGGGCTGTTTGGGACTGGGAGTCGCGGCGGGATTGGTGGTTCCTCCTGCGCACGACCGCGCTCCCAATGGGGTCTTCCTGGCGATCTGGGTTCTCAACACCCTGTTGTGTCTCTCGTTGCTGTTTGTGGCCGGGTTGGATTGGTTGGCCAACCTGCGGTTCGCGCGACGCCATCTGGCGGTCTTAATGGCGGAACGCCGACGCATGTTGGAGGAGATGCAACGCGCGATGATTGGTCCCCGGGTCGCTGGCGAGGATCGGAAAACCTCATCAACGAGTGAGTCATTGGCCTTTTCTCAATCCCACGTCAACGCCTCCGGTCCCCGCGCCGAACTTTTTCAGACCGATCCCGCCTCGACCGAGGAGGCCGACGACTCCGGCTTCCAGTTCGAGCGTCCCCGCCGGGTGGGACCCGATCCCTCGCTCAACTAAGGAGACGCTTGCAAGACAAGTCTGTTCAAAGATCATATAGACGTGAACAAGAGACCTTGAACACGCTGGGTTTGGATATGGGATGCCCGATCGCTTCGAGAATGGGCTCCGCTGAACGAGAGTGGAGTTCCTCTGGCTCCAGCTTGTAGAGTCCGCCTCCACCATAAATTGTCCGTCCTTTGCCGATGAGGCGGGCGGGCTTGATGTCATAGAGGGTGGAGAGAGGAGAGAATTCGTGGATCCAACTCGGGGCACGTATCAGGCGTTCTTTTGAGCGGACCTTGATTTTAGGATCAAGGAGCAGAAATATCAAACTCATTGTTAAAAAAGAACACCATTATGATTTCCATTGCTCAGAATCGGTGATGCGGTGTTCTCAGACCCAGCGGATTCCCTCGGCGGCCTTGTATCCCAAGGATCTGCAGCCGAAGTCGCTGCAATATAAAAAGGCGGCCTCAATCAGAGATTCCCGGTTGGGAATCTTTGGTTGGGGCGAATCCAGCAACAACGAGGGATTCACGAAGACGAGATGCAGGGTTTTTGCATAAGGAAATACACCCGACTGGATTCGAACCAGTAACCTTCGGTTCCGTAGACCGATGCTCTATCCAATTGAGCTACGGGTGCGTGGGATACGGTGGTCGTGATGGCGGTTAGGCGTCATTCACGACGCTAGAATGATACCAAAAACGGGGCGGTTGGAAAAGGGGTGAGTGGGGATTCCTTGGGGCGAGTAGGGCGGGGTGACCCTGATTCAGCAGAGGACCGCAAGAGCGCGGGGGACCAATTCGATAGTCAAGGGAGTGGTGCCGATCACTTCGCCGTCAGCCTGGACTGGCAGGCGGGGGCGGGAGTCCAGAGTGATTCGGCGTCGGGCCTCGAAGTGGTGGATACGGCGGTGGTGGTGGGCGCGGCCGCGGAAGAAGGCCCAGGCCACCTCCAAGAGGTGCCGCCAGGTTCGCGCGCCAACGAGGCACACATTAAGGACACCGTCATCGGGTGAAATGTTCGGGCCCCAGTGAAAACCTTCCTGGCCAAGCGTGCCGCTATTGGCGACGACCAGTTGCAGACCCCGCTTGGTGTAGCGGGGTTGGTCGTCGATCCAGAGTTGGAAGCGATGGACTCGGAAGCCAATCAGATGGCTCAGGCCCACGAGAAGGTAGGCCAGGCGACCCCAGCGGCGTTTGTGGGTGCGGGGGGTGTCGCGGATCATCAAGGCGTCGAGACCCAGGCCGATTTGCACGACGAAGTGGCGGTCTTGGACTCTCATGACATCCAAGGCGCGACGACCCTTGGGGTGTGCCAACAGACGCGCTGCAGCCAGAGGATCCAACGGCAGGCCAAGTTCGCGTGCCAACACGTTGGCCGTTCCGGTAGCGATGATGCCCAAGGTGGGCGTGACGCCGGAGGCGGCGCGGCGGTTCACTAGCGCGTCGGCCACGGCCGCGATCGTGCCGTCCCCTCCTGCGGCCACGATCAGATCATGACCTTGTTCCAGCGCCTGGGTCACGAGTTGTCTGAGGTTGTCCTCGGGACGGGTGAGATGGATCGTGGGAACGATGCCGCGGGAGGCGAAGGTTTCGTTGAGGGCGGTTCGCAACAAGTCGGTTTTCATCGAGCCGGCGACTGGGTTGAGGATCACGAACACTCCCGAATCGCCGGGAAGCTTGTTCCCCGCGCCCAGCGGCTCGAACGAGGGCGCGGCGGGAGCGTCCGAATTGGACAACGGGGTGCTGGTGGACATGTCTTGAGGATGAACCGGGTGGATTCGACGGGAGAGGTCGGCAAGGGACCGTGTTCATGGAGACGGGTGGGTTCGCCGCCGATCTAGTTGGGAACAGAGAGGGGAAGTCTGGGCTGGAGAAGAACTTAGCTCCGCAGGCCGATTGAGACGTACTTGGTTTCGAAGTAAGAGTCTAGCCCCTCCTGGCCGAGTTCGCGGCCCAGACCGGATTCCTTCATGCCGCCGAAGGGGCATTGGGGCGTGGCGGGGACCGGGTCGTTGATTGCCACAATGCCGGCTTCGAGTCCTTCGGCCATGCGGGTGGCCGTGGTGAGATCCTGAGTGAAGACGTAGGCGGCCAGGCCGTAGGGGGTGGCGTTGGCCTGAGCGAGTACCTCTTCGAGGCGGTCGAACGAGAGCAGTGGCATGACCGGCGCGAACGGTTCCTCACGCATCAGA
>Ga0308412_1002148_pt1 | contig 10680 bp, 5 predicted proteins | sample HotsprottomLayer_FD_202357 | JGI IMG/M metagenome (GOLD analysis project Ga0308412, IMG submission 202357) | Hot spring phototrophic mat microbial communities from Octopus Spring, Yellowstone National Park, Wyoming, United States -... | ecosystem: Environmental > Aquatic > Thermal springs > Hot...
CCCCGCCACTTGCCGGGCAGAGAGCGCCCGCACGGCTTCGAGGCCGGCCCGGCCCATGCCATCGTCCATTCGTCAACCGCCGGCCGGCTCTGCTCGATGGGTTCCCGCATCGGCAATAGCGTCTGGCCGTTGCCCACCAAAACTGCGGCAAGTTCGCGCTCGCGTGCCTTCCCTGGCTTGTCGATCGTGTGATACCTTCGTCTGACGGCGCTTCTCCTTTGCAAGGTTTGATCACCCCGGTTCTACTGAGAATCAAGGGCGAACCGCCGCCTCAACTTTCAACTACCGGTGGGACACCGTCCCCGGTTGCGGCTCCGTGAGATTTGCAAAAAAGATCTCCGCTTGCGGAAGGGCGGAGCTCCTGAGCGGACTACGGTCCACGGCCGCGGCTCACACGGCTTTGGGGAATCGCTCCTAGTTCTCTTGGGGCCAGCGGCCGGATCGGGCTTGCCCAACCCGCCGCTGTCGGAAACGGCGCCCGCGCGGTAGTCCGTGAAAGGGATGCGCGGCCGCACTGAATTTCGCTCAGCGTGTCAGACGCTGGGAGGAGTCATTATTGTCGCCTGAGTCACGTTACCGCGCTTTCATCGCCGGAGGCCCGCCGACCGGGCACTTCAGTGTGGCAAGGCACGCACTGCCTGCAAGTCGCGGGTCGTCAAATCTACGGGCTTGGCCTGCGCGCGGGCCCGCGCCAAGAGAGAACGCGCATCGCGCAGATGTTCGATCATTCTTTCCCGGGCTTCCGCGGGTCGTCGGCGCTCGATGGCGCAATAAATGGCCCGGTGGAACTTGAGGGTGTGCTCCCAATCTACCAGGCGGGAGGTCAGGTCAATGCTTGCATGCATGAATTCATGCAGCAAGGAAAAAAGGCGGCCGCAAATGGGGTTGCGCGCGGCCAGGAAGATCGCGCGATGGAACGCCAAATCGGCGGCTATCAATTTGTCCTTGCGCTTCCACTTGCGCATGCCCTCGAGGGACTCCCGCATGCGAGCCAGGTCTGCCGCGTCAGCTCGTTCGGCCGCTCGCGCCGCCAGTTCAGGTTCCACAATAAGGCGTGTCTCGAGCACGTCCTCGAGCGAAACATTGTCAATGAGCAGCAGCAACTCCAGCGGTTCGCGGAAGATCTCCTCGGCACTTTCGACCAGGTAGGTTCCGTCGCCTACCCTCTGCCTCAGCACGCCCATAACCTCCAATGCCTTTAAAGCATGCCGGAGCGTTGCCCGGCTGACCCCAAAGGCCACACACAGCTCCCTTTCCGGCGGTAGCTTCGCACCCGGGTTCAGGATCCCCCGACGCATGAGGTCCTTGAGGTGCGCAACCAGCCGCCGGGTGAGATCGACCTTCGCAGCAGAACTGTTGCTCGCGATGACCATGGCCCTGAAAAATGAGTCTACCAATCCGTCCCGACCAACGAAGAACGAGCCCCCCTGCAGGGGACCAGACTTCGGGTATCCCGCCGATCCCGCCAGCGACCGGCCCGCACAAACCCAACCGCGCGGTGGGCCTCCAGCGAGCCGCGTCTTGCAGGACCAACCAGGGACTCCGCCCGAAGCGCTGAACGGATCGGCTTCCGGCAGTCCGCGGGCCGGCGAGGCTTCGGTGCAGGGCGGGTACGACAAATCGCGACGGCCAAGCCGCCGCTCCTCACCCTCCCAGGGGTGAAACCTCTCACTGGCAGCAAGCCGGGGAAGCCGAATATTGGCAAGTCCTATAGGGCACGCTACCTCTCCTGGCCCGCGCGCGAGCCCAGGTCCGCGCGTGAAAGCGGAAAAAATTCCTGTTGACTCGGCGTCCCCGGGGCGGTAGAATTGGATATACCAATTATGACGCGAAAGGAGCCGACGAGATGAAACACACTCTTCGCCGCATCCTGCTGACCTTGCTGGCCGCCAGTGTTGGAGCTTCCGCGCAGACCACGGCGGGCCAGTTCACCGGAAGGATCACCGACCCCAGCGGCGCCGTGATCGCGGGCGCCACGGTCGTCGCCACTAACACCGCCACGGGCGCCGCCCGGGCGACCGTTTCCAATGAGCTGGGCATCTACACCGTGCCGTTGCTCGAGCCGGGGCAATACACCCTCACCATCAAGAAACCTGGGTTCCGCACCATTGAGCGGAGCGGTCTGGTCCTGCACGTCAACCAGATCGCGCGCATGGATTTCGTCATGGAGCTTGGGCTGGTCACCGAAACCGTCTCGGTAACGGCCGATCTGCCCTTGCTACAAGCCTCGGAGGCTTCCCTCAAAGCCACGGTGGACAACCGCAAGATCATCGAGCTGCCGCTGCAAGGACGCAACCCGTTCGATCTCGTGTTCCTGGCGCCGGGAACCCAAGCCTTCCGGCGGCCTTCCCTGCCCGGCAACAATATACCGCTGTCCAACTTCTCCATTAACGGTGGACCAGCGATGACCAACGAGGTCCTCTTAGACGGGATTCCCAACACCACGCCGCAGTTCAACGCTTATGCGATTATTCCGTCCATTGACGCGGTCGAGGAGTTCGAGGTCAAGACGAACAACATGGCTGCCGAGTTTGGGCGCACAGGCGGGGGAGTTCTTAACGTAACCATGAAGAGCGGCTCCAACGAGTTCCACGGTGTGCTCTTCGACTTCCTCCGCAACGACGCACTGGATTCCAACACCTGGCTGAACAAGAAAACGGGCCTGACTAACCCGCCGCTGCGCTACAACCAGTTCGGCGGCAGCCTGGGCGGCCGCATCATCCGAGACAGAACGTTCTTCTTTGTCAACTACGAAGGCCTGCGGCGCCGGACCGGTCGCACGTTTCAGTTTACCGTGCCGACGCTCGAGCAGCGGCGCGGTGACTTCAGCCAAACGTTCGCACAAAATGGCCGCCTGGTGGAAATCTACGATCCCCTCACCGTCCGGCCGGCGGGCAATCGCTTCCAGCGCAGCGTATTTCCCGGGAATGTCATTCCACCCAGCCGCTTCAACACGGTGAGCAACAACATCCTGCCTTATTGGCCGGAGCCCACTCACCCCGGCGTGTGGCCGACGCAGGCGAACAACTTTGTCAAGAACCGCGTCGAAAAGTATGAGACCAATCAGCTAAACGCACGCATTGACCATACCTTCACCGGCGCCAATCGCCTTTTCGGGCGGTTTTCCTGGAACGAAAGCTGGGTCACGCCGCCAATCGTTTTCGACAAGACCACCAATCCTTCCTCAGGGCCGCAACTGTTCACTCAGCGCAACTTTGCGCTTAACGATACACACAGTTTCGGCCCTGCCACGTTCGCGACCTTCCGCCTGGGCATGGCCAGACTGCGGGACTTCAACAATCCTTTCGACACGAACTTCGATATGACTCGGCTGGGATTTCCTGCTTACTACCGGGATATCCACCCACGGCGCGTCTTCCCGTCGATCACTGTCAATGGTTACGAGGTGAGCAACATCGGTTTTGGCACCAGCAGCATAGGCCCCGTTACCGGCACCGTCATCAACAACATTTCAAATGCCTACACTGCCCAGAGCGACGTCACTCATGCGCGTGCCAAGCACCTGCTTAAGACCGGCTTCGAATACCGCTTATTCCGATCGCATGGATACCGGCCTTTCTTGCCCTCTTTCACCTTCACGCCGGCCTGGACCCAAGGCCCCGATCCGCAGCAGGCCAGCATCAACGCAGGTAACAGCTTCGCCAGCTTCCTCATCGGCCTAGCGGGCGGTGGAAATGCTCAGATCAACGCCACGCAGGACACTCAAAGCTATTACTATGCAGCATTCGTGCAGGACGACTACAAAGCGACACCCAAGCTGACGTTGAACCTAGGCCTGCGGTTTGAAGTGGAAAATTTGCGCACCGACCGTTACAACCGGCTTAACGTGCTGGATCTGGTTAGCCCGAGCCCGCTTCAGGCTCCCGGAATCGGGCCGCTGCGAGGAGGGCTTGCCTTCGTCGGTGTGGGCGGCAGGCCGCGGGAGCAGGCGAAAGTAGCTCGCAACTGGTCGCCCCGTTTTGGTTTGGCTTACCAGTGGGATAGAAAAACGGTCTTCCGGGGAGGCTACGGAATTTTTTTTGCGCCTCGCACCGGCTGGGATTTTACCCAGCTAGGCCAAACCGGCTTTTCGGCTACCACCACCCATGTTTCCAGTCCGGACGGCATCACGCCAACCACATATTACTCGGATCCGTACCCGAACGGGTTTGTGCAACCCACTGGGGCGAGCCTAGGCTTGCTGACCAACGTCGGGGGAGCGATTTCGGCCCCGGATTATGATCAGCAAGGTCTGTACATGCAGCATTGGAATCTGAGCGTTCAGCGACAGATCGGCGGTGATGTGGTTCTGGAAGTCGCCTATGCGGGTAGCAAGGGAACTCACCTGTGGCAGAACTTGCAGTGGAATCAACTGCCGGATGAGTATCTTTCCTTGAAGGAAGACTTGCGGAGGGTCATCCCCAATCCTTTCTACGGGATCATCCCGGCTGCGCAGCCGCTGGGAGGCAAGACGACCACCTACGGCCAGCTCCTGCGACCGTTTTCGCACTTCACGGGGGTGACCTCCATCGGATCCACCTCGGGTAGCTCCACCTACCACGCCCTGGAGATTCGCGCCGAAAAGCGTTTTTACCGCGGATTACATTTCTTGGCCAGCTACACAGCCCCCAAGCAGATCGACGACGGGGCGCCAGGCGCTCGCATTGCCTGGCTGGGTGACGAACCCAACTTCCAAAACCACCATAATCGGCGAGCGGAAAGGAGCCTCAATTCCCATTTGGCATCCCAGCGCTTCACTGTCGCCGCTGGGTGGGAGTTGCCGATCGGGCGCGGCAAGGCCCTCGCCTCTGGCCTTTCGCCCCTGGCAGACAAATTCCTTGGCGGGTGGCAGATTAACTGGATTAGCGCGATCCAGACCGGCATCCCGCTGGCCCTGACCACGGCCGTCAACAATACCAACTCCTACGGGGGCGGTTCGCGCCCCAATTCGGTCGGCAGGAGTGCCAAGCTTTCCGGCCCCATACGGGCTCGGTTAGACCGCTACTTCGATACCAGCGCGTTCACCCAACCCGCGCCGTTCACCTTTGGCAACGTCTCGCGAACCCTTCCCGATGTGCGTGGCCCGGGCCAGGTGAACGTGGACCTCTCGCTCGTCAAGAACCTGGCGCTAGCCGAGCGAGTGCGGCTGCAACTGCGTGGCGAAGCGTTCAATGCCTTCAATCACGTGAATTTCTGGAACCCGGGCACCAGCCTCGGCGGGCCCCTTTACGGCGTCATCAGCGGCGCCGGCGGCGCCCGAGTGATCCAGTTGGCGTTAAAGCTATATTACTGAGGCATAAAGGAGAGGTGTATGCGGAAAATCTGCTGGTTGCTGTTGCCTCCAGCGGCGCTGCTCGGGCTGGCCCAGGAGCGGGGGCTGGTGGACACTTCGCGAAGTCCCTACGTCAAACAGCGATCGGTCGGCCTTGGCGCGGTCCGCTGGACACGCGGTTTCTGGGCGGACCGGTGCGCACTGGTTGCCAAAGTCAGCTTGCCCGCAATGTGGGAGGTGATGCAGGATGGGGGCAACTCAGCCAACTTCGTCAACTTCAAGATCGCGGCAGGCTTGCAAGCGGGCAAGTTCCACGGCAATAACTGGAGCGACGGCGACGTCTACAAAGCTTTGGAGGCGATGGCGCTGGTCTTCTTGCATACCGGGGATCCCAGGCTCGACGGGACCATGGACCAGGCGATTGCCGTCATCGCCAAAGCACAGACGCCCGAGGGCTACCTGGGCACCCACACTCAGTTGACCGACAAGAAGCGCTGGGGCGACCTGCGATACCACGAACTGTATAACTTCGGCCACCTGTTCACTGCGGCGTGTATCCATGCCCGGGTGACGGGCAAGGACAATTTCTTGGGGGTGGCCCTAAGAGCGGCCGATTACCTGTACACCGTTTTCAAGCCAAGGCCGCGCGAGCTGGCCCACTTTTGTTTCAATCCGTCGCAAATCATGGGGCTGGTCGAGCTCTACCGGACGACGGGTAACCCCAAGCACCTCGATCTGGCCGGGATCTTCGTGGACATGCGCGGCTCGCAGCCCGGCGGCACGGACCAGAACCAAACCCGAGTCCCGCTCCGCAAGGAGACCCAAGCCGTCGGCCATGCGGTAACGGGACCTTATTTGTGGGCGGGAGCCACCGACGTGTACGCGGAGACGGGTGAAGAAGCGCTCTTGCAAGCGCTGGAACGTCTTTGGCGGGACGTTGTCGAGCGCAAGATGTACATTACGGGCGGTATTGGCGCCTTGCACCAGGGGGCGTCCATACGTCGGGACCCTGTGCACGAAGCGTTTGGATATCCCTACCAGCTTCCCCAGAGCACCGCTTACAACGAGACCTGTGCAGGCATAGCATTGGCCATGTGGAGCTGGCGCATGCTGGGCGTGATGGGCGATCCGAAATATGCCGACGTCGTGGAGCTGATTTTTTATAACACGCTGCTTTCGGCATGGGGTCTGAACGGAAAAACATACTTTTACACGAACCCGCTCCGCCGTTACAGCAAGGAAGATCCATTGCTGTCGAACGACAGTTGGGAGCGGTGGCCTTCCACGAGCACTCCGGGAGCCCCATATTGCTACTGCTGCCCACCCAACGTGTTGCGCACTGTGGCCGGTTCCCCGGCGTGGGCCTACGCCGTATCGGAAAAGAACGTCTGGGCTAATTTGTATGGATCGAACATCTTCGAGGCCAGCGTGCCTCGGGTGGGCGTAGTGAAATTGAGCCAGGAAACGAACTACCCTTGGGACGGGCAGATTCAGCTTCGTGTCGAGTCCGCGGGCACGTTCACGCTCAACCTGCGCGTGCCTGGCTGGGCCGAGGGAGCTACGGTGCGGGTGAACGGACAGCCGGGACCCGCCGCCAGGGCCGGCTCCTATGTGAGCCTTTCCCGCACCTGGAAACCAGGCGATACCATGGAACTGAGCCTTCCCATGGAGCCCCGCCTGGTGGAGGCCCATCCCAAGGCCGAGGAGCTGCGAAACCAGGTGGCAGTAATGCGCGGACCGGTGGTCTATGCCCTGGAATCGCCCGACCTGCCGCCCGGGGTGCGCATCTCTGAAGTGTTCCTTCCAGCCCAGATCAAACTCACGCCCCGCCATGAGGCCCAACTCTTGGGAGGCGTGACTGTGCTGGAGGGCGAGGCGGTTCGGATCCCGGAGGGCGATTGGAGCGGCCGACTCTATCGTACCCTTCTCCGCCCGACTCCGGAGAGGATTCGCCTCCGGCTGATTCCCTACTACGCCTGGGCCAACCGAGGTGTCTCCTACATGACGGTTTGGCTGCCCGTGCTGAGGTAGGACAAGAAGCCGGTCCCATGGCATTGTTGAAAAACGCATTGATTGAGCGACGCAAGCTACTCTGTGGCATGGGAACCCTGCCCTTGCTTAAGCGCGCGCAACGCCACGCAGTTCTCGTGATCTGCGAGCAGTTCCAGCACAACGTCGGATCGTTCGCGGGAGGACCCGCACCAACGCCCAGCCTGGAAAGGTTCGCAGCCAGTGCGGTGATGTTCCGCACCGCCTCTACAACTACCGGGCTCTGCTCTCCGGCCCGAGCCGCACTGTGGACCGGCCGGTTAGGCCATCGCACGGGGTTGGACGACAACTGCAATGTGTGGCATTCGCGTCTGACGCGGCTTGAGTTGAACCAACCTACCTTGATCGAATGGGCGAGGCGAAAGGGCTATTTTGTCGGCTACTTTGGTAAGTGGCACTTGGGCCGTGACGGCCCTATTTTGCGGGGCGCAGACCGCTATCCTCCGCAGGGATTCGATCGGGTCCAAAGCCCTCCAGGGAAAGTTAATCGAAAGCCGGACTTCACTTTCACCCGGAAGTATTACCAGCCTGGCGCCCGTTTTATCGAAAAGCCGGGCTTTTACGCCCGAGCTGCGGGTAGCTACGAAAATAGTGAGCCCGCTCGGCTCGCAGCGCAGGCGCGCGAGTTCCTGCACGAAGCCCGGCAGGTTGGAAAGCCGTTCTTTCTGACGGTCAGCTTCAATGCGGTGCATCCTCCCTACCACGTGCCCGAGCCGTATTGCAGGCTGTACGACCCGGCGCTCGTCCAGCTGCCCGCAAGCCTGGGCGACAGCTTCGCCGGAAAACCGGCCTACCAGAATGAGATCATGTGGCCGTTTCACGACACCGGTCATCTCTCGGAAGATGACTGGCGCCGCCTCATCGCTCATTACTACGGTTTCGTGACCTTGCTGGATCGGGCTTTGGGCGAGATCGACGCCGCTTTGGCCGAAAACGGTCTGGGCGAGAACACCATGGTGGTGATCACCGCTGATCACGGCGACATGGTCGGCGCCCACAACCGTTTCGACAAAGGACCATATTGCTACGACGAGATCATGCGCATTCCGCTGCTCATTCGGGCGCCCGGCATCCGCCCGCGCGAGCTGCACCGGCACGTCTCCCTGATTGACGTGAACCGCACGCTGGTGGACTGGATGGGTCTCGAGCCCGACGTTCCTCCGGAAGACAGCCGATCACTGATACCGCTCATGGAGCGGGGCGATGGGGCGTGGAGCGAGGCTGACGAAGCTTTCTACCGCTATGAGTGGTACAACGGGCGCTGGTTCGGCATTCGCGCAGTGCGGACGCCTGCGCATAAGTACTGCTTCAATCCGGTAGGGGTGGACGAATTTTATGATCTCAGGGCCGACCCTGCCGAGATGAACAACCTGGCAACGATCCCAGGACCTTCGCCCGCAATGAGGACCTTGCAACAGCGCTTGCTCTCTCATCTTGCGGAAACCAAGGATGCTATGCTGTACGCCAAGTTCAAGGAATACCTGTCGGTTTCGGCAGCAGGGTCGCAGGCCACTGCCGGGAAGCGATGAAGGAGCTCGGCGTGAAGCCTGAAACGGTTGTTACGGGTTTGCGAGCGCAAGACATTTCATACCCGCAGCTTCGGGTCGTCAGCGTCCGGATCCATCAGTTGTCGGCGCGGCTTCGGGAGCCATTCGGTTGGTCGCTCAATTGGACGAGCACGCGTTCGGCGACCTTGGTGGAGGTGGTGACGGACGCGGGCATCACTGGCTGGGGTGAAGGCTATTGCGATGTGAACCTGCTCGCAGAGCGACAGGAGCGCATCATCGGACGCTCGCCCTTCGAAGTGGAGGCCATCTACGAAGAGATGCGCCTGCCCGGAGGGCCGCAGCGCCGGCCAGGAGCCTGCGCCACGCCGGGGCTGGACATCGCCCTCTGGGACGTGATCGGCAAGGCACTGGGCATGTCCGTTTCCGCGTTGCTCGGGCACCAATACCGACGCCACGTCCTGCCCTACGTCACGGCCCTTTATCGCAAGGAATCAGCCGACTTGTGCAGGGCCCTGGCAGAGGAAGCAAGGGCCTGGGTCAATGCCGGCTATCGCGCGCTCAAAATGAAAACCGGCTACTCGCCCGAGACGGACTTCCGGGCGGTTGCAGCGGTGCGGGAGGCAATCGGCCCGGACACGGCTCTCGCCATTGATTCCAACTGCGCTTACGACGCCGGCACCGCCTTGCAGCTCGGAGCGCGTCTCGAACCGTTCAACCTCATGTGGTGGGAAGAACCCGTTCTCGCCGAGGATCTGGAAGGTTATTCGCGCCTGCGTCAAGGCTTGCGCATTCCGCTCGCGGCCGGCGAAACCCATCCGGTGGACTGGCTCGTGCGCAACTACGTGCAGACCCGACTGATAGATATCCTTCAGCCCGATCTCGGCAATATCGGACTGACACGTGCACGCTTGCTGACTCACCTCTGCCATTTCAACTCCATCCGCCTGGTTCCGCACAACTGGGGCACCGCGGTGCATACTGCGGCAGTTTTGCAGTGGCTCAGCACCTGCCCGCCGCTTACTCCCGCCCTGAATGCGCCCGAGCCGATGCTGGAATTCGATCAAACTGAACATCCGTTTCGGGACGCGATCATTGCCGAGAAGATCAGCCCGGAGGGCCCCGGCGGCCCCGTTCCCGTACCAACCGGTCCCGGGCTCGGGGTCACCGTAATTCCCGAGGCCGTGGCCGAGTTCCGCAGGAGCTTGTTCGAGATTCCAAACTAAAGGCTGCGCAGGTCGGGATTTGCTCCGTCCCCCCGGCGATTCTCTTGCCCACCGGGCCGAGACTCACAACGATGAGTTTGTCCGGGGCCGAAACTGGTAACGGCGGGAAGCGCCGCTTGTCGGCCAAGCACGGCGCCGGAAGGGGGCAAGCGCCAGACGAACCACATTCTTGACGAATCGAGGTTTTGATGCTGAGCTGGAGGCGTGAGGCGCAAAGCTGTCAGTGGAACTCGCAAGCGCCGCAGTCGTGCCCAAGTAAGTCGCCTGCTCGAGGAGTACCTGAGCAGCAGCCTGAGCCTGAAGGCCATCTGCCAGCAGCACCACTTGGACCGCAGCACGCTGGCCCGTCGCTTGCAGCAGCGGCAAAACCTCGGCGCTCAGCCCCCGCAACCTCCAGACTAGGGCCGCCTCGAGCTGGCGAGCAACTTCGAGGTCGCCACCCTGCGCCAACTGCTCCCCCTTCGGGCGTCGCGGTGAGCGCGTTCGCCCGGTCCGCCGCCACCCGCATCTACCTGGCCTTGGGCGCCACTGACCTGCGCCAAGGCTTCGATGGTCTGTAAGTGCTGGTGCAGCAGCAGCCGGCCCCGACAGGTCGGGGCGTGGTGTTTGATTTTCGTTTGAGTCGCAG
>Ga0308412_1002150_pt1 | contig 10678 bp, 6 predicted proteins | sample HotsprottomLayer_FD_202357 | JGI IMG/M metagenome (GOLD analysis project Ga0308412, IMG submission 202357) | Hot spring phototrophic mat microbial communities from Octopus Spring, Yellowstone National Park, Wyoming, United States -... | ecosystem: Environmental > Aquatic > Thermal springs > Hot...
CGAAATCCCCAAGTAGCTGCCCTCCAAGGCCCAATGCCGACACGGCGTGAACCAGTGTCCGAACGATATGCGGCCGCCGGAGTTCAGATCGGTGTTTACCAGTCCACTGCCGAAGAGGATACTGGTGCTGGAATATCCGAGCACTCCGGCAATGTTCGAGTTTGTGCCTTGAGGACTTGTGGTCACCAGCGGCGGCGTGCCGAAGCCTTCCGTCCACCACAGCAGGTACTCAGCGCGGACCCACCAGTTGGTCCAGAATGGACGCACCGGCCACTGGTAGCCCCAATCGGGCGGTTCGGAAACGCCGCATTCTGCCGACGCCCACTGGCCGCAGGAAGCCCCATCGGGCACTGCGGAGGACTCCGATTCGTCCTGGTAGTATGCGTCCCAGCCGGTTTCTGGAAGCTGGGCGCTAGCATATCGGCTCGGCAGCGAGCGATGCAGTGGCCGACCGCCGAAGGGCGTCCGCTGGGCCAGCGTGGTTGCCGCCAGCGGCCCGGCACACATAATAGCCACCGCGATTACGCAACATATTGGAAGCAGAGTAGTTACATACAAACCGAGCCGAGCAGCCAATGTTGTGATTCTGGCAAGGGTCTTGGGGGGCATAGCATCTCCTCGAAAACATATTGCCCCCCATGTCGCTTATCCGTCGTCGGCACAGTTATCGGCATATTCTGCCCGACCGTTTAGTTTTTCCGAGATTATCCCGCCCACAAGGGATAGCAGATTCAGAGTTCTTCCGCGTGGCGTTCCAACGTCCTGTGGAGGGACGCGCTGCGGTCGCGTCCCTGGCGTTTCCCTCGATTTCCGCCCAATCACCGAAGCCCAATGCGGCCACGACAGAGCGGGGCGATCCAACACGTAGACCGCCAGGCCAGCGCGTGGCGCTGTCGGCTGGGCTACTGGCGGCGGTTGGAACTTCGCACTTTGCCTGCCGCAGAAACGACAAAGCTTGCCTGAAAAAATAAGCTATGTTTGCAGTAGACGGACGCCGCGCCTGTGCTTTTCTGGGTTTCGGGCATCGGGCTTTTCGGTAATTGGCTCGGTACGCAGCATCTTGCGGCTCATTTCAGCTTTGGGAGGGGGGTTTTATGTCATCCGCCGCTTTGCAACCACGCGCGCGCCTGTCCAGGAAATCTGTAGCTCGGAAAAACCACAGGAAGGGTTCGGTTCTTATCTTGGCCGCCGCGTTGATGTTGGTGATGATGGCCTTTCTGGCCTACGCTGTGGACCTCGGTTACGTGACCAACGTAAAGACGGAATTGAAACGGGCCACGGACGCAGCAGCTCTGGCCGGGGCGGGCGAACTGGTTCACGGCGGCGACGTCGCTCAGTTGGAAGCCTTCCAGTTCCTGGCCAGAAACCGGATCGCCGGACGTGCCATCTCCGACGATCCTAACTGGCAGCAGAATCTGGCCCAATTGCTCGCTCACTACCAGAATGAAGGCAACTTTCTGGTCGAACTTGGCCACTGGGACCCTCAGCAGCGCGTTTTCCAGCAGAGTAGCGTTCTGCCCTCGGCGATCCGGGTAGTAGCCACTGAGCGCGACCTGCCGCTGTTTTTCGGCAAACTTTTCGCCAGATACGAGCGAGTGCTGACTGAAAACGGTTATGAGTTGCGGCGGGTGCCCATCAATGTCGCTGCCGAATCGATCGCTCGCTACCAGCCGCGCGACATCGCCCTGGTGTTGGACTTCTCGGCCTCGATGAACGACGACAGCGAGTTCTGCCGCATCGCCCTGGCGCCGGCCGACCAAAAAGCCGCCGTAAAGGCCCTTGTCGAGGCCAACAATTTGCAAATCTACAACGAGTTGCAAGCCATGCAACCGCCGCCCAACTGCGGCAATCTGCCTTATGAACCGGCGTATCCGACCGTTCGCGGGCAACCGGCTTCGGGCAGCATACCGCACTGCACGGTGACTTTTGGCACCCAAGCCGACGGCACCAAGGCCGTGTACGTCACTTCTACCATGGAGCTGTCGAACGTAGTGATCGAAACCCACGATGGCTACCGGCAGAAGTTCGAGCCACTGAGCGGCTACAGCGGCACATTCAAAGGCACGCTGAGCACAACCAAGAACAAGCGCATCGTGAAGGTATGGGTCAAATCGGGGACCAACTCCAGCGGTGATGGTCCCGGCTACGGCGAGCGCTTCGAGTGGAACACCACCACGATCAAGAAGGCCTTCGGTCTGGACACCGTGGCGTATCCGTACGCGGCGGGCAGTTGGGATGAGTTCATCAACTACTGCAATACCAGCAGCAATGTCAGCGCCGCCGGATACCAGTACCGTTACGGCTGGAAGAACCTGATCAACTACTGGTTGGAAAGACGGCCCATGGCCTCCGAGACCGCCGACCTGTGGCGCGTCAGCGCCCAGCCAATACAGTCGCTGAAAAGCACCACGGCCGTGTTCTTCCAGTACATCCAGGAGGTGGATACCAACGACCGTGTAGCGCTGGTCATCTACAACTCCAGCAACGGAACGGCAACGCTGGAACACTCATTGACCGAAGACTTCGCCGCAGTCGCCGAAACGGTTTCTCGTCGTCAGGCCGGTCACTACGATCGTTACACGAACATCGGGGCAGGAATCAAAAAAGCCCGCGAGCACCTGGAAGCCAACGCCCGTCCCGGCGCATTCAAGATGATCGTGCTGATGACCGACGGCTTGCCCAACCGGCCGTACAACGATTACCGGAACAACTACGCGGCCGACAAGCAGTACGTCATTCAGCAGGCGCAGCTTGTAGCGCAAAAGAACTGGCCGATCGTGACCATCAGCCTGGGTGCCGAGGCCGACGCTGCCCTGATGCAGCAGGTGGCTGATATTACCGGCGGTATTCACTTTAACGTACCGCCCGATAGCATAGTCACCGACTACACCCAGCCGCTGCTGGCAGTCTTCCGCAGGATCGCCGACCATCGTCCGCTGGTGCTTGTCAAGTAAGCGCGGACAGACGAAACCGACAGGCGCGTTTCCTCCGCCGCAGCACCGCACTAGTACGCACCGCTTGCGGCGGAGGAACTTTTTTCTTGGCACTTCGGCGATTCGGCTCTTGGTTGTTCCGCTTTCGTTAGGCGATCGCTGCGCTTTAACCGCCCGACTGCTCCGCTGCTGTCCGATTACTCCGCGCTTACGGCCTGGCCGCCGTTCTCTTGCTGCCGCGCCCCATTTAGTGTCTTGCGGCGAAACTTGTGCGCGTTTTGCGCGCATGTTTTCGGGTGATCTGGAAGGCCACGCTCCGTCGTGGCCGTGTGCCCTGCGCTAACGGACGCGACGGAGCGCGTCCCTCCAATGCCGCTATTTGGTTGCGGCCGCAGCCCGCGTTAGATACCGAAGTACAGGGGACTGTCCTGCCCAGTGCGTTTTTTCGTGGTGGTGATTTCGGGCGGTACCTGGGCGGCACCGCGCGGATTGCCCCGCACAGAAAAAGCATCCTTACCAATCGCCGCATGTTCGCTATCGGGCAGTGGGTGCTGGCGCTGTCGAGAATTGCGCCGAAGAAAAGCGCCTGCGGTGGTCTTCGCGGCCTTTGTCAGTGGCCGGGGCAAATCGGGCCGAATCTGGTAAACTGTTGCGCGTCAATCAGCCCAACAAGGAATTGACTTATGAGCACTCCGGTTGGCAATTCGCCTGTCTGTGCGCCGCAACACATACCGGCTTGGCGCGGCTGGATGTTCTTATTGATCTTCGCCAAAGGTAGTGACCGCCTGATATAAGGTTTTTCCTGGTGTGGCGTGTCGCCACGTTTTGCGAACTTCAATAATCGCTGCTGCCGTGGCTACTTTCCTGCTAGGGCTGCTGGCAGGTTCGATCTTCCAGCGCCGCCAAGAAGCAAAGGCCCGCAATGTCCTCAAGGAAATCGCTCCGTGGGAGAGCGACAGCAGCCTGTGGGCCGAGAACTTTCCCAGGCAGTACGGCGCATACTTGCGAATGAAGCAGACCGAGCGGCATACCAGGTACGGCGGGCCGTTTCCGCGCGATTACCTGGAGGAGACGCCCGAGAATGTCATACTGTTTGCCGGGTATGGCTTTAGCATCGACTACAAGCAAGCCCGCGGCCATATCTATGCGCTCCAGGATGTCAAACAAACACGGCGCGTCAATCCGCGAACGGTGGCTACCTGCTGGACCTGCAAGAGTTCGGATGTGCCCCGCGTGTTGGCCAGCCTGGGCGACGGCGATTTGACGGTTGGTGCGGCGAAGTTCTACCGCGGCAAGTTTTCCGATTTCGAGGCCGAAATGAAGCACCCGATCGGCTGCCTGGACTGCCACGAGCCGAATACCATGAGGTTGCGCATCACGCGGCCAGCACTGGTGGACGGCCTGCGGCAGCGCGGGCTGGAACCGGAGCAACTCTCGCACCAACAGATGCGGTCCCTGGTCTGTGCGCAGTGCCACGTGGAGTACTACTTCAAGGGTGCCGAGAATTATCTGGTGTTTCCCTGGAAGCACGGGATGATGGCAGAGAAAATCCAGCAGTATTACGAGGAAGTGGAAGGCGAAGGGTTTGGCGACTGGAAACATCCGATCAGCGGCGGGCCGATGTTGAAGATGCAACATCCGGACTACGAACTGTACTCGGCTGGCATTCATGCTTACCGCGACGTGGCCTGCGCCGACTGCCACATGCCGTACCGCACAGAAGGCGGGATGAAGTACACCGATCATCACGTGCAGAGCCCGCTGCTGAACATCGCCAACAGTTGCACGATCTGCCACCGCTGGAGCGAGGCTGAAATACTGGCCCGCGTAGAATCGATCCAAGATGGGGTTCAGCAGGCCCGCCGGTGGGCCGAAAAAGCAATTGTCCAGGCTCATTTCGACATTGCTGCGGCCGCGCAGGCCGGGGCCAGCGACGAGGAACTGGCTGTGGCGCGCAAGCTTGTCCGCCAGGCGCAATTGCGTTGGGATTACGTAGCGGCAGCCAACGGGATGGGCTTTCACGCCCCGCAATTGTCGTTGCAGACGCTGGCGGCGGCAGTAGACATTGCCGGCCGATGCCGGGTGTAATGCGCCCGGATTTTGGCCCGCCACGGGATCACCAGTCCGGTTGAATACCCCGACTTTGCTACCAAAGAAAAAGCACAAGCCGTGGTAAAGGCTTTCTTGGATAAGAATCCGCCGCCGCTGATTCGCCGCCCATAGTCGGCCCGTCGCCCCGCGACTTCTTCTTGAATCCGCTGAAGCCCCCAGTTTCGGGCGAAGATGCTGTGGCGGGGGATTGGCAGTCCGGGCAGGCGCCAAAGCCGGCGGCCAACTTGTCACCCCTGGGAGCAAATCGATTTGGTCAATAGCGCGCTGTGGCTCAGTCGCACGCGCGGAGCGCTGCCGCGAAGCAGCCCAAGCTGCTCTGCGGTGGCCAGCATCTGCCGAAAACGCGCGGCGGTCACGTGAATGATCGGCTCGACCAGCAGCATCGAACACTGAGGGCGCAGGCACTGGTAGAGTTCGCGAAACAGCCGCGGCAGATCGGGCACCTCGTGCGCTGCGTAGAACGCCAGCACGAAGTCCACTGGCTCGTTTATCCCTAGCGAGTTCGGTTGGCACAGGTGTGTGCGAATCTGCTGGCCCACGCCCGCCTTTTCCGCTCGGCGGCGAAGCACCGCCAGCATCTGCGGCTGCACGTCCACCGCAATTACCATGCCACCAGGACCGATAAGGCGGGCCATAGCGATAGAGAAGAAGCCCATCCCGCAGCCGAAGTCCATTACCGTCATTCCGTCGCGGAGATAAGGGGCCACAATTCGCTGGGGATTGTGAAGCAGGCGACGGAGCGGGTTGTCGATGAAGTATCCGCCCCACCACGGACACACATGCGGCCGCGACATCGAGTGCTCGTTTTCAGTGCTTGTTCCAATTCCCCCCTAGCGCCACATATCATCGTCGGCAAACGGATGTATCGGGCCTAGCTTGGGCTTGGGAAGGACCTTCAGCGCTTGTTCGGCCAGGCGGAGGTCTTCTTTGCTGGTGATTTTCAGATTCAACACCGAGCCGGGCACGACCGTCACCGGATGTCCCAGCCGCTCGACGAGCTGGGCGTCGTCGGTGGCAGCCAGCTCGCCCCGCTGGGCATAAGCTTGCATGAGCAACTCGCGGCGGAAGACTTGCGGCGTTTGCGCCTCCCAAAGTTGTTCGCGAGCCACCGTTTCCTGGATGATGTGCTGCGCGCCGACGCGCTTCAGCGTCGCCGTCACCGGCACGGCGAAGATCGCTGCGCCGGTGCGCTCGGCCGCCTGAAAGACCTTGGTGATCCATTCATCCACCAGGCACGGGCGCACGGCGTCGTGGACGCAGACGAAATCGGCGGTCGGTTTTACCCGCGCAAGTCCGGCCGCGACCGAATCGGCCCGCTCGGCGCCGCCATCGACCACCTCCAGGCCCATGATTGCCAGATTGGCGGCGTACTTGAGCATGAACTGCTCGCGGTCTTCGGGCGCGATGACCAGGATGGTCTGTATCACGTCGTCCCGGTTGAGGAACCGTTCGGCCGCGTGCAGCCAGACCGCTCGACCGGCCAGCGGCGCGAAAGGCTTCTTGTAATGCTCGTCTCGAAACCGGCTGCTCTTACCTGCCGCGGGCAGAATTACAGCAAACTTTGCCACCCCAGAGCCCCTCGACGTTTAACCAAAGCAACTTTCCGAAAACAATGTTTCTGTGTAGCATTTCCCCGTAAAATGGTCGAGGTACCCTGTGGCGCATTCGTAGCGCTTTGTCGTTCATAGCGGGTCGTCGCCGAGCGTGCGAGAAGCCCGAAAGTCGTTAATCCCGCCAAGCAATCGTATTGTCGTTAGCACCAAGACAAGCCCAACTATTGTCACTGTATTTGTAATCATTACGATACGTGGGTAGCTACAAAGGTACTGCTGCGACAAGCCGGCCCCAGGGCGACCGTCCGGTTCAGCACAGCAGAAGCCAAACGCCGCTACAAGTTTTATAAGTGCGTCGGACGGAGAGCTTTGATCTTGTCGGGAGTATTTGGATCGTGCCTATCGAGTTCCAATGCAGCAACTGCGGAAAGTTACTGCGCACCGGCGACGATACTGCCGGCAAGCGCGCAAAGTGTCCAAAGTGCGGCGCAGTGATGACCATACCCACGCCGGGCACCCTCGTTGCCCCGCCGCAACCGCCGGCGCCGGCGGAGCCACCAGGTGGTGGTAAGTCGCAGCCAGACTGCGCCGCTTTTCCCCCGACTTCCTCGCACACTGAGCACGAAGGCGCAGCAGCGGACGGCTTTTCCCACGGTGCTGCCGCCGGCCGGTCGGGTGTACACTCTGGTGGCCCAGGGCCCAATCCCGATTTCGCGACGGCCGGCAGCGGCGGAATCCCGGGTTCTGTGCCCGGGCAGCAAAGCGGGAGCCATGCCACCGGTGCCGGTGCTCCTGCGGTTATTGACTTGGGCGACATACTTTCTACCGCTCTGAATATCTATAAAAGCCAAGTGGGATTGTGCGTGGCAGCCACAGCCATTGTTATTGTGGTGATAACAGTGGCGTGGTTCGCCATTGGTTTCTTCCTCAGTATGTTACCAAGGTTCCTGCCGTTCTGGATGCTGTATGGGATGCTTCAGGGGCCGGCCTTAGCTGTCGTTATAGCCGCTTGCATGTCGCAATGTATGCGAATGTTCTTGAAGATCGCCCGGGGAGAACCTGCCAGCATCAACGATTTGTTCCAAATCGGGGAAGACGCCGGCCGAGTGGTAATCACCTACATCGCCTATCTGCTTATGGTTTACCTGGGCATGTTTGTCTGCGTCGTGCCCGGCTGGATACTGATGACGCTGTTCTTTCCGGCCCTGTTTTTGGCCTTCGAGCGCGACGCCTCGGTGGCAGACATTTTTACCGAGGCTCTGGCAATCACCGAGGGCAACCGCCTGATGATCTTCGTAGTGTTGCTCGTTGCAGGGTTGCTTGGTTGGGCAGGCAGTCTGGCCTGCGGTATCGGGGTTCTGCTTACTATGCCGTTTGCATTGATGTGCCAGGCGGTGCTGTATCTGCGGCTGACCGGAGGGCCCGTGGCGGCAGTTGCTTGATTGATAGTGGGCCGGCCAAGGCGACAACGCCTGTTATGCTCCGAGCAGCATGAGCTGACGGGTTTTCTATTGACATTCGCAATACTTGGTGACACGAACAACTAGGAAAACCTTAAGGCGGCCTATGGCCGCAATCACTAGGAAAACCTTAAGGCGGCCTATGGCCGCAATCAAATGGAGGGACGCGCTGCGGTCGCGTCCGCTGGACCTGGGAACACGGCCACGACGGAGCGTGGCCCTCCATATCACCCGAAAACATGCGCGCAAAACGCGCGCATGTTCCGCCATAAGGGGCTACATCAGCCGGTCACTACCTTTCGCGAAGATCAATAGTGCGAAAAAGGCGCTATTCGTGCCTGCCCGAAGTATAATCAGCCGCTGTCATTGCCTTGCGGTTGTAGATTTCCAGTATCAACTGTTGATACCCATCGACGGTGCGCTGGATGGTCGCGTGCTGCAACACGTGCTGCCGCCCGGCACGCCCCATCGCGGCCGCCTTGTGCCTGTCCGACAAAAGCTGCACGATCGCCTCGGCTATCTGCTGGGCATTGCCCGGTTCGACCAGATAGCCGGTTATGCCATCTGCCACTATTTCTGGCACGGAGCCGACACGGGTAGCCACCACCGGCTTTTGGCAAGCCATGGCTTCTAGCAAGCAGATGGGATTGGCCTCCATGTGCGAGGTCAGTACCAGTACATCCATGAGGGCCAGCAATTCAGGCACATCGGCTCTTGTGCCCAGGAATCTGACCGTGGCCGGCAATTGCGATACGGCCGAGGTGCACAGGCCGACCTCAACAGCGCCAGCCGGTGCAAGATTGCAACTGCCTGATGAGGCGCCCTCTTCGGCAAGTTCCGAAATGGCCCGATCGCCGACCCAATCGCTTGCAGCATCTGAAGCATCAGCCGGCAACCAGCGCTGTTTGCCAACGGGAAATCGGTCCGTTTGCACCACCTGAAACCCCAAACTGGCGGCCGTCGCCACCAGTTCATCACGGCAAGGCCCGTCGCCGACGATCAGCAGTTGCACATCGGGAATCCGGCGTTTTACCAGCGCCGCGGCCTCCAAGAACAAGCGGTGATTCTTTTCCGGGCGAAGCGCAGCCACGATGCCCACCACCGGCTGAGCAGGCAAAATGCCCAGCGACGCCATCAATCGCTCCTCGGGCGGCTGGGGACGGAATCGCTCGGCATCCACTCCGTTGGGGATCACGCGGACTTTGTGGGCCGGACAGCCTTCGTGCTCGACCAGGAACCGGCCGTGAGAGTGCGCCACGGCGATGAACGCATCGGTCAGCGGCGCAAGCAGCCGGTTGAGCAGTTCAACCCGATCGGGATAGCCCGTCGAGTGCAACGCCGAACAGACCACCGGAACGCCCGCCAATCGTGCCGCCAAGCGTCCCCAGAACATCTTGTCGCCCGGCCCGACGGTCACCACGGCGTCGATCCGCCGTCGGCGCATCAGGCGCACCAGGCGCGGCAATACACGCAGGTCATACTTGTTTTGGAGCAAGCCCGCGTGGGCCGGGATTTGCCTGGCAAGCAGTCGGCCTAGTACATCAAGCTGTTTCAGGCAACAAAGTTCCGGGTCGAAACGGGCGCGGTCCAGCCGGCGGACGATCTCCACCAGGAGCGTTTCGGCGCCGCCGACGGGCATGCTGGTCAAGATGAACATGACGCGCAGGGGACCGCGCCTGTCCAGTGGCGGCAGTTTTCGGCGAAAAAACATCGGTATGTTTCGCAGCGGCGCTAGAATCCGCGAAGTCTCATGCTTGGAGAAAATCTCGATTCACCCACCACCACGGCAACTCTTCCCGTCACGCCGACATTGGTCAATACGATGCCATGCTGTTGGGAATTCCGTGCGTCTAGGGAAACTTGCTGGTACCGGCAAGACGCAGTCCACGCGAAACGGCGTCGGCTCAACGGCACGGTGTAACGTCCGCACCGCCAAAAGACTCGACGCGGCCCCCATCCCGGCAAGCAAGTATTGCACAAACAAGCAGCAGCCGGGAAACACAGAGCGAAACGCGACCAATGCTGCCATCAACTGGCCGGATGGATTGTGCCGGCCGCAACGGCCCCGCCGGTTGTTCAGCCTGCGCCGGGTGTGGTGGGACTTTTAGGCGTTGGCAACAGTCCGGAGGCTGGCGGCGCCATCCTGGCAATGCCATTGTTTCATTGAAAGGCAATCGATCGATGAGCAACTACTCGGTCATCCGGCTCGATACAGTCCAGGCGCTTCAAGAGGCCCAATTCGCCTGGGACGATCTTTGGTGGCGCAGCGAGTGTACCTGGCCTACGTTGCGGGCGGCGCTGGTGGCCCAGTGGGTCGAGCAGTTCGCACCGCAGCGTCAGTTCAAAGCGCTGGTGGTGGAGCACCAGGGCATCTGGCTGGCCGCACTGCCATTGTTGCGGCGCCGCTGTGGCGTGCTGCCAGTGGGTGTGTTGACGAGCAATCCCTGGGCGCCGTGCGGAGAATTGCTACTGGATAGCACCTGCGACGCGCCAGCGGTAATCGACGCGCTGCTGGGCGCACTGCGCAGCGACGGGGGATTGCTATGGTTGGATGGCGTGTGCATCCACTCGACGCGCTGGCAGCAGTTTGCCCAGCAGTGCCAGACCGTCGGTCTGCCCT
>Ga0308412_1002157_pt1 | contig 10667 bp, 7 predicted proteins | sample HotsprottomLayer_FD_202357 | JGI IMG/M metagenome (GOLD analysis project Ga0308412, IMG submission 202357) | Hot spring phototrophic mat microbial communities from Octopus Spring, Yellowstone National Park, Wyoming, United States -... | ecosystem: Environmental > Aquatic > Thermal springs > Hot...
CCTGTAGGTGAGTGCGCTCAGGTCGAGCGGTGCGGCCGGCATGGCGACCTCGGCCATGGCCGCGCGCGTCGCGGGGAAGTCGTCCGCCGTCTGATACAGCGCCTGCCAGACCTGGTCGTTCGTCCAGTCTGGGTGGGCCGACCACACCAGGCCGGCGACGCCGGCTACGTGTGGAGTCGCGGCGGATGTGCCGCTCTCGGTGCGGTAGCCGCCATTCCTGCTGTCCAGGCTATAAATATCAACACCGGGCGCGTAGATGTTGAGATTGGGGCCTCGATTGGAGAAGTTGGCTTCGGCATCGCGATGGTCGCTGGCGCCGACGGACATGACGCGCGGCGACGATGCCGGGTAGGAAATGCGCGTCTTGTCGGAGTCATTGCCGGAAGCGGCGATTAACAGGCTGCCCTTGTCGTAGGCGAAGTTGATGGCCCGGGCGACGGTTTGCGAGCAGCCGCAGTTCGACGGATAGCCCAGGCTCATGCTCAAGACCTGCGCGCCGGCCTGCGCCGCGTATTGAATGCCCTGGGCGACCGTCTCGGAACTCCCTTTGCCCTCCGAGTTCAACACCTTCACCGGCAGGATTTTGCAGTTGGGGCAAACGCCGGCCATGCCACGCGCGTTGTTGGTAGTGGCCGCGGCGATGCCCGCGCAGTAGGTGCCATGCCCGTGATCGTCTTTGGCGTCGTCATCTTTGTTGACGAAGTCCTTGTCAATGTCGGTGCGGATGCGGCCGGCGTCCAGGTCGGGATGGGTGTAGTCCACGCCCGTGTCAATGATGGCGATCAGCACCGCCCCGCTGCCCCGCTGCACATCCCAGGCTTCCGGCATGTCAATATCCGCATCGGCCCGCCCACCGGTCTGCCCGGTGTTGTGCAGCGCCCATTGTTTGGCAAAGTCGGTGTCGTTCGGTGTGAAAGTCGCGTAGTAAATGCGGTTCGGCTCGGCGTAATCCACGGCCGGGTCCGACCGGTAGGCGGCGATGACTGCCGATAGGTTCGTCCCTGTCGGGAAGGTCAGCTTGTAGATGCCATCCAGCCCATGCGCGACGGCCAGCGCATCGGCCGTGAATTCGGGCGAAAAGACGTTCTCGACCGATTGTGCGCCGAACTGCGCGTTCAACCGATCCAGCGAAGCGATGCCGAACCGCGCCACGCCGGCGCCTGCGACCGATGCCGACGCCTGTCGGGCGAATGCCGGCTTGAGGCCGATCAGGAGCTCGTCGGCTACGAAGACCTCGGCCGGCAACGGAATATAGGACGAGTCGCTCGCGGCCTGGCCGGCGGCCGGCACAGCAGCGACGAGCGTGCTGGCCAGGGCCAGCGAGGACAAAATGACGAACGGTCGAGCAATGCGCATGATTTTTACCCCCTTGGTTGAATCGGTTGCACTCATTTACCGCCCTCGGCGCCGGTTCGGGCATGCTGAGGACGAAACGACCCTTCACTTGGCCTCGAACTGCGCGTTGATCTCGGCATACGCAACGTGCGGGTCCGCTGCGTATGCCGCGACCATGTCCCTCAGGTTCGTGCCGGGCGAGACGGTCAGCTTGTAGACGCCCGTCAGGCCGGCTTTCACTGCGGCTTCGTCGGTGGGCGAGACATCGAACACGCGCGTCATCGCCTGCACGTTCCACCGCGCGTTCAACGCGTCGAGCGATGGGATGCCGGTATCCCTGGGATCGGGCTGCTGCAAGTTCTTGATCGCCGCCACGGCCTCCGTTTTGATGCCGATCAGGATGGCGCTCTCGTCCTGGCCGGAACTCTGACAGCCGACGAGCAGCGTCAGCAAACAGAGCAGGTGAAGGAACGCAGTTGGCAGAGTTCCGGCCGGCCGCCTTGTATCTCCGGCACAGGGTCGCCGGAGGCATCTCGCCGTGTTGCACTGGCTGTGCAAGCCGACGTCCTGCTCTGGTATGAACAAGGCTTGTTCGAAGAAAGGGCTGCTTCCGTCGAGGAGGTGGGACATTGGAGTTGTCTTCGACTTGCTGATCTCCGGCGCGCCATCTTTGCCAATAGACCAATATCGCCGCCAGTAGTGTGAGGCTACGGCTTCAGAATTCACGTCTGATAATCCTGAGTGCACTGAGTCACCAAGTCAATTGAGGGTGTGATTGTGTAATGATTTCTCATCATGCGCTGGCAAGACGCAGCTTGCCAGCGCGGTTTTGGAGAGATCAGCGCTGCAGGAATGGCAGATATGCCGCGAACGGGTCAAACTCCGCCCTGACGCGCGTATCTGAGTTGACACTGATTGATAAGGGATTGTTGCTGCTGACAACATCGCCAACCCACTTTCTGAAAGGTTGTTCTCGGGTAGACGAAGCTGTGAGTGTGACAACTGTACCTGCTGCATATTGCAGGCCGTCGTTGCAGTTCGGCGGTGGGTTAGCAGCGACAGAGGTGTCAAGTGTTGGGCTGGTTGCAGTAAGAACATAGCAATTAGCAGCGAAGTCCTCTGCTACGTAGGCGGCGGTCGTCCAGAGATTCTTCGCCTTAAAGATTACGGGTGCGCCAGCGTAAGCTGAGTCCACGATTGTGACATTGGTCAAGGTGTATGGGCCGTTCATGCCACTGCGGCGGATGTCATCGCCGCTGAATGACAACACTGGCGCAGCTAAGCCTCCACCAATCGTGACGGATGTAACACTATGAGCGACAAGCGAGTTGTTTGCATCAACAAGGTCACCGGAGACCAAGAAAGTGCCTAGGCCGTAGGTTTGGGTGCCTATCGAGATGTTCAATGCTTCAAACTTGCCATTGGCGTCATCGTCCTGTGGGCTATCAGCGTACTGTCCGGCTAACACAAGGGTACCCGGCGACACGGCCAACGCACTGTTCGACTGCCTGGCATAGGAGATGCCCGCATCGCTGCCTTGTGCGGTTACGATCAATCCTATTGCGCCGGTCGCGTATGGTGGTGAATAGAAACCCGAATAAAGGCCGTTGCCGCGGTCCGTAAGATTTACGATCGTGGTCGGACCATTCGGACGGCTCAAGTAAGCCCGCACCGTCGCACCCGACAGGCCTATATTGTTGTTGGTCAGCGTTGCCGTAATGAATGCCCTATCCCCAGGGCTGTATAGTGGCTTATCCCAAGTCACCGTCAGTGTGCGTGGAGATGTGATCCCTCCCCACACGGTGTAACTCGTGCTGACTGGATTGAGATCGGCAGCTTTGATTGTCGCAACATATAGGCCGGGCACGGTGGTGGTGATCAGGTAGCTGGCCGACTTCTGCGGGCTTGACGGTGCAGTATCCTCGACATAGCTGACCTCGCTCGGGTACATGCTGGCATAAGCCGGATCAATCACGGCGCCCGTCGGACTCGTGAGAGTGAACTGCAGCGAGCTGGTAAGCCAGGAGAGATGAAATTGGGCTGGCCCGGCTGAGTCAACCGGCAGGCTGTAAGTGACGACTTGTCCTGGTGAAAGAGATCCTGTTGAGGCAGGCAATTGTGATGAGGTTTCGCTCATCGTCTGGGATTGTCCGGAGGCTTCAACCATGACTTCCGCCGCTTCGGGACATGTGTTCCCGCTCAACAATCGCTTCACACACTCATATGTCTCGGTGCGTGAAGCGTAGTCGAAAGGGCTTGTATTGAAGTAACTGGGAAACCATTGCGTCAGGGGAATTTGCACTTTGACACAAGCCAACTCATTTCTGAATGGGACTGGCGTGCAGATCTCGGTGAATTGTAATGTACTATGGCTAGCGCTAAAGCTATGACGGCTGTCAGGCTTGAAGACATCGTTCGGTGACGACAGCCATCGGAAACGCCTACCCAATCCGCTTTGCAAGCCCACTGCCCCATCGTTCGGACCATCAACAATGTAATCCAACGGGCCGGTGGGTAGAGGGGTTTTGTCACCCGCGATGAAATGATATTTGACGCTTGTGTTTTTTTGGTGCTGCTCGTTGAAGGCGTCAATACCTGTTGAGAATTCGCACGCAGCGGGTTGAGTGTTGCCTCTAAACAGACAGACAAATTTACCTATGCTCGTGCCGACGTGAGGTGACCCAAGAGTGATGAGCTTGGATACATCCTGGTTGTAGAGATTGGATGTCTCAACGTAGGCTCGGGCTACCAATCCACCCATGCTGTGTGCGACTAACACAACTTTTAGCGCGCGTGTCACCTCTCTAATATTGGCCAGTTGTTTCTTCAAGCATCGCGCATTCTCAGTCGCGCTCGGTGTTCGATTCCTTCCAGTTTCAATGTGCGCGATCCAAACATCCCAGCCATCCTCGATCAACCATTGGGGAAACCCGCCAAAGTCGTTCTTAGCATCGTTGGGAAAGTTGTCGGGCAAATCATTTTGTCGAACACGGTGAGCTTGATCGCGACATTCGTCATAGACAGGGGGATCATTAAGCTTGCCATGAAAGCCACGCACCAATACGACCACCGGTTTTGAAGGCGGCATGTCCGAAACAAACGAGGCTGTGACGGCAACATTGCCCATCACCTTGAGGCTGGCGATCATCGAAGTTCCGGTCGCGTCGCCACTCCATCTGGTGAACTTGAAGCCACTGGCCGGAGCGGCGGTCAAGGTGAGCAACGTGCCGAACGCATATCCAGTCGCGCCGCAGTTGGGCGATGGCTTCACGTCAATGCTGCCCGCACTAGCCGGTGCGATAGATTTATCGAGCGTGTAGCAGGTCGTTGGAGTTCCTGTGCCCGCTTCAACCTGAATCGAACCGGAGTTGTCGCCTTGACAGGACTCGTTATCGTTGATGCGCAAAGATAACGATCCGCTCGCGTTTGCCGTAAACGCGCCGCCACGGCGAACGGCGAAAATCGGGCCATTCCCGATCCTCCCTAACAACGTGGCGTACGGCAACGTTCGGACGGTCTTGCAAAAGTCGTAGTAGCCAACTCGGTTGTCAATCTGTGGGGTATATCCTTCCGGGCCAACATTTGGATATAGCCGGTAGTCCACTGTCCAACTACCCGATACGTAGGTGACGAAGAAGGTGTTACCCTGTTGCAAAGATAGCGGCATCTGCTGCCAGCCAGCGCGCGAACTGACTGTTTGAATTGCGTCGAGCGACTGGGGTTGCAATGGGTCCGACTCACTCTGGCTCATGGGGGGCGCGGGCGACGCAACCGGCTCCGGTGTGGCAGGTGGAGATGTCTGCGCCGCAGCCTCATGCGGTGAACCTGCTATACACGATGCGACGAATGTGATCGCTGTGACCAGATGTGCTGTGGCAGCGGGTTGGAGTTTCATTTTGCGAATCCTATGGATTGTTCACGTTTACTCGAATACACGCCTTCTCTGGGTAGTCGTTTCCAGTCTTGTCAATCACCGACAGTACAAGCCAATACCAACCGTTGCGAATCGGGGTGCCATCTGGCGCGGATGCAGTGTCCCAATTCATGAGAACACCCTCGGGTGCCTCGGGACGTTCCTTGCTTGGTGCTGTCGATTCAAATAGAGTGCATAGGTCGTTCGTTTCATCCGGGCAGTCCGAATGACCCAGTGAGATTTTGTATCGATCGAAATTCGGTCGAGTTGCGGAACCTGTTATCGCGACGACACCGCTGACGGACTGACCGTCGATCGGCGAACTGATGCACATCTCGGGCCGCGGACAAGAAGAAGCGCACTGGGCTCTGTTCGGATCGAAACCGTCAGGCATGATTTCGCCTCGTTTTACCTCTAGCGTGGCGTCACTGTTCGCCACACCGCGTTCCCTTTTGATTTTCTCGGCAGCAACAACAGCATCCTTGATGATGCGGGATGACGGCTCTGCCATGGACTCAACCACAACCAATATGTATCCTTCCACGGGATTCCACTCAAGTTGTGTTCGTGCACCTCGAGGCGTATCCTGCTTAATTGGCTGGTTGAAGCCAAATGCCTCTCGTCGAATCGAACCATCCTTGTTCTTCCAAAGCACGATGAGCTTATTGGGGAAGTCGCTCCGATCATCGGCGCTCGCCAGCTTGACGCTATCCTCGATGGCTAAATCTATGGTTGCAAAGCCAGCGTGCCAGCGTGCTAGGCTCACTCCCGGCGTCACGATCCAATTCCCCGACGCTGGGTCTTGCGCAAGGCTCACCGAGAGTGGTCCAGCACCAAATCTGACGATGACAAACTGAACTATCGAGGGGAACACGCGCAGTGCAAAGATTAGTGCCACAACAGCCCCAATGCTTTTGATAAGCTTGTTTCTGGACATGGGTAATAAAGGCACGGCTCCCTTCGTTGAATGGAGTTTGCAGATTGTCACGAACTTCGTTCACCCCAACTTCCCGCGCCACCGATGGAATCTATGACCGGCTTAAGTGACACTCGCTCAGTTCTCTCGCCGCCGTCCCCCTCAGTCTGAAACGGACCCGCGCCCACATGCCCCTTTACCAGCATCGTCACGAACCACGCCAAGGCGAACCCGCAGATGACACGATGAAGCCACTGCTCAGCTACCTACAGCCCCCTGCGCCTCAGTTCATCGTCCACAGCGTCGCGCAGCCGAGCGTCATCAGCGCTCCGCTGCTCCTCTTTAGCGATGAAGGCGAATACAATACCGACCAGCGTCGCCACCACTGTCAGCCTATCGACCAACGCCTGTTTATTCTTCGCGGCTAGCCACTCGGCATAAAAACCACTGAATTCGGGCTTCGTCCTGTTGACTTGTTCCACCAGTTGGCTGGTGAACTGACGCTGTTTTACGCCGTACCAGACCCCTGCAATGCTTAGGCCGATGATGCTGGCGCTACCCAATATACGAGAAGGATCGCCAAGCAATGGGCTAATCATCAGCAGCGCGACAGAGCCGATGACCAGCCAGATAAATCCAGGAGATTTGAGCGCCAGGGCCCTTGCCTCCCGCTCGACCCTTTGGGCAGTCTCGACGTAGTCCTGCTGAATGGCTAATGCCCGTTCATCAGCGGCTTTCCGACCCGCACAGTCCGCGCACAGCGTTCCGACGGAGTGCTGCGCACAATAGAACCTGCCGCAACTGCCCTGATAACCTGTGCATTGCCCGATTACCGGGTTAGCGCAACCCGCAACTGCGCAACGAATGCCTGTATGCATAGCTTTCTTCACGCGTCTCCGCTCTCATCCTCCGTCCAAGACGGCCCCCGCCCTCACCTGCCCCCTCGCGATCAGCGCTGCGAACCACGCCAGCGCGAACCCGCCGGCGGTGATGAAGAAGCCGCTGCTCAGCAGCATCGTGGCAAACGGGATCTGCGCCAGCAGGATGAAGATGATCACCATCAGGATGAAGCCGATGGTCGAGTTGCTGCTCAGCGCGTCGAGCTTGTTCTTGACCGCGCCGATCTCTATCGAGTTCGTCGCCAACCGCAGTTGCAATGCCGAGGCTCCGGCCCGAATGTTCAACAAACCCAGGATGGGGATGAGCACCAGGATCAGGATGGCAGGGAGGACGATCAGCAGGAGGCCGCTCATGTCTGGGCGCGGGCCGTAAGGGCTGCTGAACGCGCCGAGGAGTGACGGCACCTGAATCGCCAGTAATAGCAACTGGAAGCCGCTGCCGCCGATCCCGCCACCGAGCAGCGACCCCAGCCCACTACCCCCACCCAGGCCGAACAAACTGCCCAGTGCGCCCAGACTTTGGCCAATCTGTCCCAGGCCAAACCACGGCATGAACCAGCCGATGGCCGATGCTGCGCCGCCAACGATGCCGGCGACGCCGCCGACCGTTGCTGCCAGCGCAACCGGGCTGCTGGGCTTTGGCGTTGGCGGCGCGACGATGATCGGGGTCGGGGCGACAGGCACAACAGGCGCCTGCGGTCCGCCCGCCTGGGGCGCGGAGGGTGCTGTCGCCACGGGTGAGGCGGGCGTGACAACCGCTACAGGCTTTTGCGGCTCAAGCGGCGATCCGCAACTGATGCAAAAGCGATTCCCCGGTTCGTTTTGCGCGCCGCACGATGGGCAATACATGTGTCAGCCTCCTTTGGTGGTGTCGGTGGTGTCGGTGGTGTCGGTAGTGTCGGTAGTGTCGGGTGTTGCAGGCGTCATGAATTCACGGGTCTTTGCCGTGCCCTCTTCAGGCTGCACGGGTCCAGCCGGCGCGGTCTGATCGGCAGCGACCGGTTCGGCCGGCGCGGCCAACTTAGGCAGCGGCCTGCCGCAGTTCGGGCAAAACGCCGCATGCGCCGGTGCACCAAAGCCGCAGTGCGGGCAGACACGGGTAGGCCGTGGTGCTGGTTGAGCCGGTTGAATCGCCGGGGCCGTGGCGGCGTATGTCGTCGTGGCTGTTGCCAACTGCGGCGGCAGTTCCGCCTGGATAGCGGCGATGGCCGCTTCGCGTTCAGCGATCTGGGCGTTCAGGCGATCAATAACGACGCACAGTTGCTCAAGCTCGGCGTGCAGCAACCCACCGCTGCGATGCAGGTCGAGCGCGGCGCTGGCGATCGCCTCGCGCATGGTTTGAATCTCGCGCCGCAGGTTGGATATCTCACTCTGCACGCGGTTGACGCGCAGGAGTTGATCCGCCTTAAACTTGGCGACGTCAGCGGCGTGACGCAGACGATCTATCATGCATCATGTCCCTTGATAACTGTGTAGCTTCAGCCATCTTGCCCGCGAACCAGAACTGCTCACAAAGACGACAAAGATCAAGCAAGATAAGCGGGCACAAGACACGACAGAAATACATCATATGAGCTGCAACGGTAACCCGACCCTCTGGCGAGCGTCACGAGTCACCGTTGCTCCCCCTTTTGCTCCAGTGTAAGCCGCCTGTCATGAACTTTTGTTTACGCAGGCCGCCACACTCTGCTGAATAGGGTATGTGCGAACGCCCGGTTTGATGTTTAATTTTCAGCAAATTTGGGGGCCGGATTCAAAAACGGGGGTGCCAGATGACGCTTCTTACCCACGCTGAAGAAGCACAGCTATCTCAGGATGTCGTTGCCACGGCGCTGGCCGGGGCGCTCCACATGCACGGCAGCCAGAAGGCCTTTGCGCAGCGCGCCGGCGTCACGCCGGTATTCGTCAATAACATCATCAAGGGCAAGCGCATGCCCAGCCTGGACATGGCCCGGCGCATGGCGCCGCTGCTTCCCATTTCTCCTACGGATCAGGCCGCCTGGTTAGAGCAAGTTGAACACTTCTGGCACTCCCGCCGATGCATCGAGAGGACGGCGCGAGCCCTGGTTCGGGAGGACGCCCTCGCCATGGTGCAGAAGCTCACAGACTTGCGCCTGTCCACCTTCTCAGCCCCGCCTGATGGCGTGCGATACGCGTGGGATATGACGCTCAAGCTGGGCGAGGCGGTTGGTCCGCGCCTGGCCGTCAAGGAGCACGCCGCTCTGTATCTCGATTATTGCGATGTCATGTTCGAGGCGTATAGCATGCTGGGCCGGCACGTAAATGCGCTGTGGATCATCAAGCGCAAACAGTGGGTCGCTGCATGGATGGAAGAAAGCCCGATTTTGCGCGGGTCGCATCTCGATCGGCGATCCTTCGATGAACACAAAGTCAATGCATTGCGCCAGGAGATGGTTGTGCTGTCCGGGCTTGGCTTGTGCAAAGAAGCTTACGACCTGGCATTCAAGATCGAGGCAGATCCGGCGTATCAGCGCAACGCCGCTTTCTGGCAAGCGTTACTGACGTGGGATCGCTTGCATGCCATGAAGCGCCTGCCGCGCGTTGGCCTCCGCGAAGCGCGGCGCATGGTTTATACGGCCTGGCGCGCATCGGAAGCGCTGGGCAACGACTGGCAGCCCTTGGCTCACTTGCTGCTGGCGCGCTCATACGCGAACTTTTGCGTGAGCCGCGATCACTGGCAAGAGGCTCGTGCGACGTTGAGCCAATATTTGCCGGTGCTGAACCACATACCGTATTGCGGCCCGTTGCACAAGGTGCTGTTCCTGCGCGCCTGGGCACAAACGTTGCGCGCGCAAGGGGCGCTGGATGAGTGGCGAGAGGTGATAATGGAAGCGACGCACCTGGCCCAGCAGGCAGGGCTGGCAAATGAGCTGGCGGTCATTGAACGCGAGCGCCGCGAAGGCGGCAGGCTCGGCAGGAGTAAGCGCAACAATGAGCCACAAGGGGAACTGGTCCTGGATTGACACCGAGCTGCGCAGGCTCGGCATCAGCCGCACCAAGCTGGCGCACCTGCTCGGCATCACCACGCCGGCGGTGTCCAAGTGGATTCAGGGCAAGCAGAATCCGGGCTTCGAGCACCTGGCCCAACTGGCCGCCCTGTTCACCGGCGGCGACCTCGACCGTCTGTATCACCGCGCCGGCTTTAACTGGAGCGAGGCGCTGCAGCACCTCGACGCGCAGGTGCGAGGCACCGGCGTTCCACCTCCGTCAGACTTCGATGATCCAGATGCCCTCATCACGCTGCAGCTTCCAACAGAAGCGTTGCACGCATGCGACGCCATCACTGCCTCGCTCACGGAGGCGAGCGTGCTCGCCTCCAACGCCCTGCTCAAGCAAGCCAACCGATTCGTGGAGATGCGCGAACAGGCCATGCGCCTGATCGCCCGGCTGCAAGGCAGCTGTTCTCCGTTGACGGCGCAGATGTGGTATGCGTTGGCTGATGCGGAATTGATGCTCGGCAACTACGCACAAGCCGTGGATGCCGCCGACATGGCTCGTCGGCTCGCGCGCGGCCCCGCCGGCTCCACACTCGTCGCCGATGCATACGTGATCAGCGCCGAAGCCTGGCGCATCATGGGCAACT
>Ga0308412_1002158_pt1 | contig 10667 bp, 7 predicted proteins | sample HotsprottomLayer_FD_202357 | JGI IMG/M metagenome (GOLD analysis project Ga0308412, IMG submission 202357) | Hot spring phototrophic mat microbial communities from Octopus Spring, Yellowstone National Park, Wyoming, United States -... | ecosystem: Environmental > Aquatic > Thermal springs > Hot...
TTCCACCGGACTGTGCATGTAGCGGTTAGGCACGCTTACCAGACCGGTAGCCACTCCGGCGCGGCTGATCTGGATAACGTTGGCGTCGGTGCCGGGCGGTTTGCCCGAGGCCCCGAGTTGGAACGGAATCTGGTGCTCTTCAGCGGTGTTGATTAGCAGCTCGACCACTTTCGGGTTCATGTTCGGGCCGCGGTAAATCACCGGGCCGCGTCCCAGCCGGATATCGCCTTCTTCCTTCTTTTCCACGCCGGGGCTGTCGGTGGCGAAAGTTACATCCACGGCCACGCCCACCTGCGGATCGATTCCGAACGCGCTGGTGCGCGCCCCGCGCAACCCAACTTCTTCCTGCACGGTGGAAACCGCGTACACGCCCCAGCGGAGCTTGCTGCGGTCGATGCGCCGCAGGGCTTCCATGACCACCCACAAGCCGGTCTTGTCGTCCATCGCCGGACCGACCGCGCGCTGGTTGCGCAGCTCGTGGCAGCCCAACTCCAGAGTGACCGGGTCGCCGATGCGCACCAGCTTGGCCGCTTCCTCTTTATTGGCTGCCCCGATGTCCAGCCACAGCTCCTTGAGCTTGGGAACCTGCTTGCGTTCCTCTTCGGTGAGCAGGTGTATCGGTTTGCGGCCGATCACACCCAATACCGGACCGCTCTGCGTCCACACGTACATCCGCTGGCCGATGAGCATCGTCGGGTCCCATCCGCCGATCGGCTGGATGTAGACGAACCCATCGTCGTCGATGTGCTGCACTATCAGTCCGATCTGGTCGCAGTGCCCGGCCAGCATCAGCCGCAATGGGCTGTCGGGATTGACTGCCGCAATGACGTTGCCGTGAACGTCGGTACGCAGCACGTCGGCAAACGACGCCACGTAACTTCGCACAACGGCTTGCAGCGGCGACTCGTAACCCGAGGGGCTGGGCGTTTCCAACAACTGCTTGAAGAACTCCCGTGCGGCGGTATCCACGACGATTCCTCTTGCGACTGACAAAGCTCGGCAGGCGATGGTGAACAGAATATTATGCATTTTTCTCCAGTCGGCAAACAGTCTGCCCCCGGCGAACCTGGTCGACTTGTGCGCCGTTGGCCCCGATCGCCCCGATGGCTGCGGCAATGCTATACTTTCACATACTCGTGTGGAGTACTTTGTTAATCCGCTACTTGTGTGGACCATTTTGTCGATCCGCTACTTGCGCGGGGCACTCTACTGATCCCCCGGCGAAAGGGTATTTATGGCAAAGGTATTGGTAACCGGCGGGGCGGGCTTTATCGGCTCGCATATCGCCGAGGCGCTAGTCAACCGCGGCCATCAAGTGCGCGTGCTGGACAACCTGAGCACCGGACACCTGTCGAACATGGCCGATTTCCGCGATCGGATCGAGTTCATCCACGGCGATTTGCTCGATGTGCCCACGGTCCTCCGGGCCGTCGAAGGCGTGCAGTACGTCTTCCACCAGGCGGCTTTGGCTTCCGTGCCGCGCAGCGTCGAGCGGCCCCTGGATACCCACGCCGCCTGTGTGACAGGAACTTTGAACTTGCTCGATGCGGCACGGCGGGCGGGCGTGCAGCGGCTGGTGTACGCCGCCTCGAGCAGCGCCTACGGCGACCAGCCTTTTTCCAGCAAACGCGAGGGCGACCTGCCTGCTCCCATCTCGCCCTACGGCGCAGCCAAACTGGCCGGTGAATACTACTGCCAGGCGTTTACCGCCACTTATGGCTTTCAGACCGTCTGCCTGCGGTACTTCAATGTCTTCGGCCCCAGACAGGACCCCAACAGCCCGTACTCGGCGGTAATCCCGCTGTTCATCACCGCCATGCTCTCGGGCCGGCAGCCGGTGATTTACGGCGACGGACGGCAATCGCGCGACTTTACCTACGTGGCCAACGTGGTGGAGGCCAACCTTCTGGCGGCCGAAGCCCCTGGCGTGGCCGGCCGCGTGTTCAACATCGCCAACGGACGCAGTACCGACCTGCTGACGTTGCTGGATGTGCTCAACCGATTGCTGGGCATGAACGTGCAACCCCAGCACGCACCCCCCCGGCCCGGCGACGTCCGCGAAAGCATGGCCGACATCACCCTTGCCCGCAAGATGCTCGGCTACGAACCGAAGGTGGGCTTTGAAGAGGGGCTGCGGCTGTCGATCGCCTATTACCGCAAGCTAGTCGAGCAGAAGGCGGCTTGAGCATCCAAAAAGAAAAACAACGGTTCGGTGTGATGCCCATCACTGGGCAGCCGTCAGCGCCACAATCAAAAGAATTGTCAGAAAGCTGCGGGAGCAATAGACAAGAAAAAAACCAACAACCCGACCCCGATATCCAAATCAGGGTGGCTGAGGGGACTCGAACCCCCAACACCCAGATCCACAGTCTGGTGCTCTAACCATTTGAGCTACAGCCACCATAAAGTGTGCGTTAGTACCGGTCAGTCGCGTTACGCAGTGCAGGGGAAGGCGCAAAAATGTCTGCCTCTGGACTATCGGCACAGGACTATGCCGGACAGGAATCAACTTACCGAGCGGATAGCCGGGCGTCAAGGTTGTAGAATGATTAACTGTGGGCGGGCAAGCTACCGCAGCCGACCTACAACCCTGCCGAAAGCCCCTGTGTCGTAACCGGCCCGTCCGACACGCCGCGCCCCAAATGTCCGAACAAACGCATACACACCCCACGCTCGCGCAGGTGCAAACATGAAGCCTGCTTTACACACCATTTGGCTTGCCGCCAGTATTGCTGTACTCGGTGCATCTGTTGGATTGCCTGCGGCCGTGGTGGCGCCCCAGGCGGCGCCGCCGGTCCAGGCGGTTGCGTACTCGCCCGATCTGCCTGCCGGTTCGCGCTGCACTGTGCCGATCGACATGCTCAGGCCAACGCAGTTTGCGGTAGGCTATTGGGAAGTGGATCGGCGGGCGGAGAACATCGCCCAAAAAACGCCCAAGAAACTGGCCAAGTATTTGCAGGAACATGTCGGGCGGATCGTGATCGGGCCGGGAGGCGTGCCCTATTTGATCGACGGCCATCATCTGGCACTTGCGCTGCGAAAAGCGAAAGTCGCCGACGCTATGGAAGTCCGCATCGACGCCAACTGGCGCCATCTAACGCCGGAGCAGTTCTGGGCCAAAATGCAACAGAACAACTGGGTCTATCTCTACGACGAGAACGGCGACGGCCCGCTGGATGTCGAAAAACTTCCCCGCCGATTGACCGACCTGCGCGACGATCCTTACCGTGCACTGGCCTGGGCAGTGCGCGAGCAGGGCGGATATCGCAAGACAGACATCCCGTTTGCCGAGTTCCACTGGGCAAACTTCTTCCGCAGCAGAATCAAAATCGGCAAACAACCAGGCGACTTCCAGCACGCCGTTCAACAGGCAGTGCGGCTGGCACGCACCCCGGCGGCAAGCAATCTGCCGGGCTACTTGGGCCACGGCGAAGCCGAGCATCCGGCAGACGACTCAGGCGCGGCCGAATTGCACCGCCGCTTCTTCTGGCCGCCAAGAGAAGACATGCCTGCCGCGACGTGGTCGTTGTGTAGCTGATGTCGCCGCTGAAATGGCCCAGGCGCCGACGGCCCGCGCCTGCGCTACAAGAACCTTTGTGCATTCGCCAAACTTCTCTTAACTGGTCAAACATCGCGCTGGGCAAACTTCTTTTCGTCCAGCAGAGTTCATCTGGTCTGGACATAGTTGCTCAAAATGGCACAGTTGCCGACAAGTTTCTGTACGTAGTTTGCAAGGCCTACGGGCGGCGCGGCCTTGGCTGTCATTTTGGCACTCGGCGGTAGAATACGACACACTTGCGGCGCGAAACTTGTCGTCGTAACTTCTGTTTGCCAGAGTGTTTGCGATTAGCGCCGCTGGAATCGGCACGCGATTTGCACCCGGAGAAGATCAGAAAAACCGGCCAATTGAGCTTCACATCATCGGCGTCGCACAGCACTGTGGCCGACGGCCCATTGAAGTCTGCTCTGCGTTAAACGGTCCAAGTCGGCCGCCGGTTACCTTTGGCAGCCAGGCAACACAAGGGATTGTTGCGCTCGGGTTGTGCGCACAAACAATACGCCGAGGTGCCCAGAAGCGGCTGCACGGTGGATCGGCCTGTCAGCGGCGCCGATGGGTGTGCGGCTCGATGTTGGCCGGTAAAACCGGCAAAGATCGGGCGTCTGCTGCGCGAGGCGCGCGGCAAACGCCAGGGGTGAACCAGCAGAAAGGAGACCAGAAATGACTTGGGGTTATCGCAACTGGTGGTTGCCGTTCCAATCACTGCGCGAGGAGATGGATCGGCTGTTGGCTGCCACATGGCCAACCTTCGCCGACCGGCTGATGCCCGTCTTCGTACGCGGCCAGCCTCTGATGAACGTCTGGGAAAAGGACGATGCGGTAATGGTGGAGATGGAGCTGCCGGGCGTCAAGAGCGAGCAGCTCGATATCTCGGTGGTGGGCAACGAGCTGTCGGTCAAGGTGGACCAGCCCGATACGGCCAAGGAAGGTGTGACTTATCACAGGCGCGAGCGTCCGGTGGGGAAGTTTACCCGGGTAGTGCGGTTGCCTACCGAGGTGGATGCCGGGCGGGTGGAAGCCGAACTGCGTAACGGCGTGCTGACGATCACGCTGCCCAAATCGGAAAAAGCCAAGCCGCGGCGGATCACCGTTGCAGCGGCCAGTTGAGCTTCGACCGGCGAGACTCCAAGGCACGATGTGGCCCAGCAACTGCAAAACATTAGGAGGAAACGACCATGACACAACATACCAACATAGCCAAGACTACTGCCGAAACGCTGCCGGCCGAGCGAACCCGCAGCGGCCGGTGCTATCGGCCCAACGTTGACATCATGGAACTGGCAGATGAACTGCTGGTGGTGGCCGATGTGCCAGGTGCCAGCGGCGAGGACATCGACGTGAAGTTCGAGGACGGCCAGTTGACCATCCACGCCCATGTCCCCCAGCGGCAGCCGGAGGACACCCAGTACCTGTTGTATGAGTACGGGGTGGGCGACTACTATCGCACCTTTGAGGTCAGCGAGGCCATCGATTCCGACAAGATTACTGCCGAGTACGCCGACGGCGTACTGACGCTGCACCTGCCCAAGGCCGAAGCCAGCAAACCGCGGAAAATCGCGGTCAAGACGTAACTGTTCTGCGTGAACGGTTTCAGGCTGTTCTGAGTGAACGGTTCCATATAGAAAGGAGGGCAATATGAGTCTGATTCCCTGGAGGAGCAAGCAACAACAGAGCGAGGAATCGCCTTTGGTGGCGTGTTGCAGGGAAATGGACAGGTTGTTCGAGAATTTCTTCCGCGAGCCGCTGTCGGCATGGCAGTGGCCCTTCAGCGACGCCGGCGCTTGGATGCCGGCCGTCGATGTGGCGGAAAACGACCGCGAAGTGACTGTCCGCGCTGAGTTGCCCGGCATCGAACCGAAGGACCTCAACGTATCTGTGTCGGGCAATCAACTGATCATCAGCGGCGAGAAGAAGCAGAGCGAGGAACGTACCGGCAAGGATTACTACCACCGGGAGATCCGCTTCGGTTCGTTCCGCCGCACCGTACCGCTGCCGGAAGGCGTGGACAGCGAGAACGTCGAGGCCGAATACGCCAACGGCGTGCTGACTTTGCGGTTGAAGAAGTCGCCTGCGGCGGCTCCGCGCCGGATCGAGATCAAGACAAAAAGCTGAAGTGCCGCCGTCGGCCGGAGGATTGCTCGGCCGGTGGTCCTCAGCGGCTGTTGGCCGCTCCGGCAAGTTGGATTGCACCCTGTGGGCAGACTGGGCGCAACCACGAAAGAGGCGCCTTGCCGGAGCGCCGGTACCACACGGCCGAAGCGCCGGCCAGTCGCATCGCTTCTCCGAGCTATAAGCCCCGGCGATGTCGTCCATCGGCAGCCGGGGCATTTTCTATTTTCCGCCAAGGCAAATGGGTGTACACTTAAGCGAGCTTATCCGGAGAGCATCCTTTTCCAGCAAACCCGATTTCGAGGGAGAATGCCGATGGGCTCGGAGCAGCCGGATCAAAAGTGCTCGTGCTGCTGTATAGCCTCGATGGCAGGCGGCAGATGGCTGGTGTGGCTGGTGTTTGCGGCCCTGGTCATTGCGGGCGTATGTGTGGTTGCTTACCAGGCAGTGGTGGGAAAACGCAAGGCCAGCGCCCCATACCGGATGGCGCTTGAGGCCGTCCGCAGCGACGCCGCGGTAGTGGAGGCCCTGGGCGAGCCTATCCGGGATGTAACGTGGTTTCCCCAAGGCATGATCGACCAGCGCGAGCTTGGCGAGGCGCGATGGGATTTCGACGTGGCCGGGCCGAAAAACACCGCCCACGTCCGCGTGACGGCAAGATACATCGGCGGCAAATGGAGTTTGCAGCAGTTGGAGGTTACGCCCGCCGGCGGCCAGCCGATCCGGATCGACGTGCGCTCTGCCGACGAACAACCCGATGATGCACCGCTTTGGACCCCACCGGCCAAGGGAAGCGTTTCGCCAACCACTCCACTCGGCCCGCCAGGAAAGTCGGACCCCAAATCGCCCGCCGGTAAAAGCGCCCCAGCGGCGCCGGAGAGCGGCCCACCGGAGATCAAACTGCCGGTGCCCGACAACGCTCAGCAAGAGCCGCTCAAGATCGAATTGTCGCCGCCTGCACCGCCGCAGTGAGTTCGCCGCGTTGGCGGAGCCTGTAACGGACGACTCGTCGGGCAACCTGCTGAGTGGTTTTCACCCGTTCGGCGCGCAGCTCGGGCGCGTTCACTGTGTGGTTGCAGACATATCGGTCGCATCCTTTTTTGCCGATTCTTGGCATTCTTGCCGACTGCACAAATGCTTAGGGCTTCAGTCGGGTGGGCCGTCCTGAGCAAGACTTTCGACTGCTTTGGGGCAAGCAAGCCAAATCCATTTCCCAAAGTGCCCAGCGGGCTTAGTGCGAGTATCCTACCCCCAAAGCGTCTAACAGCCGCGACCAAATAGCGGTATTGGAGGGACGCGCTCCGTCGCGTCCGTTGGCACTGGGAACACGGCCACGACGGAGCGTGGCCCTCCATATCACCCGAAAACATGCGCGCAAAACGCGCGCACGTTCCGCCATAAGGGACTAGCGCATTTTTCACCCGCAAATGCCAGGAAACTGTTGAATGTGAGGGAAAACATGTTATTATGCCGATGCCAATTGATGATCTTTTTGGTACAATGCGGGTAGATGGGTAGGGGCTTACCCGGCCGTAGGGCTTCTCTGCGTGCCAGTCGGGACGGGGGTTTTCGCGGGCAGGGGGACTGGCCAAGCGAAAGTCGAATGCTGCTCTTAGAACACTGCGGGGCGGATCAGTACCGGAACCCGAGCGATTACCACTATTTATTGGATCGACCGAATGGCTGCCGTGAGCGTGGAAGGTTTCTTGGACTTGGCGCTGCGAAGCGGGCTGGTCAACAGCGACCAACTTCAAGAGGCGCTGGTCCAAATCGAGCAGAGCTACGGCGGCACCCTGCCGGACGACGCAGCCGCACTGGCCGACGAACTCGTCCAGCTCGGCTTGCTCACCCGTTGGCAAAGCGAGCGCTTGCTGGAAGGACGCCACAAAGGCTTCTTTTTGAAGCGGTACCGGCTACTGGACCATCTCGGCTCGGGCGGAATGAGCAACGTGTATCTGGCCGAACATGTGCTGATGCACCGCCGGGTGGCGATAAAGGTGTTGCCGAAGCACCGCGTGGCAGATTCCTCCTATCTTGCCCGGTTTCATCGCGAGGCCCAGGCAGCCGCCGCTTTAGACCACAAGAACATCGTGCGCGCCTACGATGTGGATAACGAAGGCGACATCCACTTCCTGGTGATGGAGTACGTCGAAGGGCGCGACTTGCAACAGATCGTCAAGCAAGACGGTCCGCTGGATTATCGCACAGCCGCCGATTACATCCGCCAGGCGGCCGAAGGACTGGAGCACGCCCACCAGGCAGGTCTGATACACCGCGATGTCAAGCCGGCCAACCTGTTGGTCGATCGGAACAACGTGGTCAAGCTGCTGGATCTGGGGTTGGCCCGTTTCACCGAAGAAGACCGCGCCTCGCTGACGGTGGCTTTCGACGAAAACGTGCTCGGCACGGCCGACTACCTGGCGCCCGAGCAGGCCATCGACAGCCACGGCGTAGACGCCCGGGCCGACATCTACAGTCTGGGCTGCTCGCTGTATTATGCGTTGACGGGTCATCCCCCGTTTGCCGAGGGAACTTTACCGCAGCGTTTGGTTGCGCACCAGAAACTGCCGCCGCCGAGCATCTTCAAAGATCGCCCCGACGCCCCAGAAGACCTGGTGGCAATTTGCTTGAGGATGATGGCCAAGCGGCCCGAAGACCGTTACCAATCGGCCGCCGAAGTGGCCCAGGTACTTAGCGATTGGCTTGCCAGGCACAACGAGGCTTCCAGCGGCCAGGGGAGCAGCGGCCGGTACTGCATTCCGGCGGCCGAAACCGGTTCGGCGATCCGATCAGCCCGAAATGCTCCGCCGGTTCGCATCCCTCCGCCACAACAATTGGGAGCATTCCTTGGTGCCGCCAACGGTCTGGCGCCCGGCACTGAAACCGAGACTACCGATACCACCTCGAACATGCACGGGGAGACGGTGAAGGGGCGCTCCTCGCTGGGTCTGGGAGCGTTTGTTCCATCGACTGGCCCGGCAGTTACAGATCCGCACCTGCCGTCGCCGGCGCCGCCCAGTCCCGGTAGCAGCACGCGCCGGTTGGGGCCAACCGTCCCGAGTGGCTCGTCGAAGATTGGCGGCAAGCCGCCCTCTCGGCTGGGAATGAAGCCCGGACCAACCGACTGGCAGGCCAGCAACACGGCATTAACCGATTCGCGCGGCAGCAAACCGCGATTGCCAGCCGCGCCGCAATCGGGATCACTGCCCGATCGCCCGCAGGACCTCTCGCCGCTGAAGGAATCTGCCTCGCTGGTTTCCGTACTGCTGGATACCAAGCTGACGCCAGAAGAAATCGCTGCTTACAAAGCCCGCAGGAACCGGGCCCCGATGTGGGTTTGGGCGATGATCGCCGGAGGGCTGGCGCTGTGCTTGATACTGGCCATCGCGCTGCTACTGCGGCATCTGTAAGGACTGGGCTTTGCCGATTCGGATTCACAGACCCAACGCAGCCTGTGGCCGCCAACAAGTGCAGCGACGGGCTGCGATGGCGACCGTGGTAGCAGTGTGCAAGGACAGTGCGCGTGATGTCGGCAAGTACGGGATGCAAGCTTTGCTTATATTGGGCGTTATGATCGAGGCCGGGCGCAACATGTGGCTTGGCAAGAACCTGTCGCTCGTTTCGGGCGAGGTAATGCGCGGTAAAGCTGCGGCTTTGTTCGTGGCTGTGGCCGCTTGTGCGCTGTTGGGGCTGGCTGCTTCGCCGGAGCCACATTGGGCCCTAGCTGCCGAAACAGACGCAAGTGAAGCTGTCGCCCAGGTCAAAACTCTGCTTGCGCAACTGGACGACGACTGCTACGAGGTCCGCCAGCAGGCCGCCGCTCAGTGCGAAGCGTTGCTTGCCCGCCACGAATTGCACCATCTGCTTGCCGAAGAGTTTCATCATGCGGCGATGCGTCCGGAGTGGTCGCTGGAGGTGCATCGCCGTCTTCGCGTGTGGTTGCGTCAATTGCCACAGCCCAACCCGGCGCCGCAGCGAGCCACCCCCGAGCAACTGGACCGACTGATCGGGCAGTTAGACGCTCCCGGCGCCGGCGCACGTGCGGCAGCGGAATACTGTCTGCTGCACCTGGCTGCCGATCCGCAGCAGGCACAGGCAGTGTTGACGGCAGTCAAACGCCGTCTGACCGACCCGCAAATAGGGATCGATGCCGCACGGCAACTGGAGGCGTTGTGGGAGCAGGCGCGGCGCGTGATATTGCTTGGAGACTCGCCGCATGTTGCGCCGCCGCCGGTAACCGACCGGCAACTTCAGCATTGGATCGAAGAGCTTGCCCAGCCCGCTGCCGCCCGCAGCAGCCGCGAGGAGCTGCTCCGGCGGCGAAACGCCCAGCGCGAGCTGCTGGACTTGCTCTTGTGCGACAGCGAAGTGCCCAGGGTGCGCAAGGCTCTGGAAGACCGGCTGGCCCGGGCCGAACCGGCGGACGCCCCCGATCTGCGCCGGCTGCTGGAGCTGACCTTGCCCGCCCTGGTGGCCGAGTGCTGGCAGGGCCGACGACATGTGGGCGAACAACATCTTCTGGTGGGCGTGCCCAGTCAGGCAGAAAACGCCGCCAAACCCAGCCATTTCGACCGCATCGACGATCGAACGGCCCATTGCGTGAGCGGCAACAACCTGGAGCCGGGCGAATATCCGGTGCATGTGGCCTTTCCGCATCCGAAGACCGAAAGCGCCTTTTTCCATCTGGTCAATCTGCCCAACCCGCGCAGACGGATGGCCTACAAGTACCTGTCGCAGATGGACGAGGCCCTGCGGCTGGCCGAGATCAGTCGGCGCACGTTTCAGCGAGTATTGGCCGAGAAACGCCCCTTGAGCGAGGCGGAATTGGTGATGCTTGCGCAGCTCGACCCGGAGGAGCTTTCCCGTTTCGCCGGACCGTACTTCGCCGCCGTGGACGACAGTCCACTGCCGCCGATGGGATTGATTCGCCAGGGAGGGCGTCCCAGCCGCCATGCAATGATCTGCATCTATCTGGCCGAGGAGGGCACGAACACGGCAG
>Ga0308412_1002159_pt1 | contig 10666 bp, 10 predicted proteins | sample HotsprottomLayer_FD_202357 | JGI IMG/M metagenome (GOLD analysis project Ga0308412, IMG submission 202357) | Hot spring phototrophic mat microbial communities from Octopus Spring, Yellowstone National Park, Wyoming, United States -... | ecosystem: Environmental > Aquatic > Thermal springs > Hot...
GACGGCGTGCGCAGGCTTTCGATGATCTCGTCGAGGTCCATCCCCATCACCAGCCCAACAGCCGCCGCGCGCAGCGCAGTTTGCACGCTGTGCCGGCCGAGCAGCGGCAGCTTGGCCAGCCATCGGCCGCGGCCGTAGCGCAGGGTGAAGGCAATGCCATCCAGGCCAAAGCTCTCGATGTCCTCTGCCCAGAGATCGGCGCGAGGGTTCAGGCCGTAGGTGAAGGGGCGCGCGCGCGTCACGGCAGCCATCGCGCGCACGCGCTCGTCGTCGTAGTTCAGGATCGCTACTCCGCCCTCCTCCTCCGGCGGCAGTGCGGCCGGCAGCTCGGATTTGGCTTTGGCGATGTTCTCGATGCTGCCCAGGCGGGAGAGGTGTACCGGCGCGACAATGGTGACCACGCCGATGCGCGGTTTGGCCCACTCGCAGTAGGCTGCGATCTCCCCCAGCGCGTGCATGCCCATCTCGATCACGGCGCATTGGTGATGAGGGCGCAAGCGGAGCAGCGTGAGCGGGACGCCGATCTCGTTGTTGTAGTTGCCCTCGCTCTTCAACACCTTGTAGCGCGCGCTCAACACATGCGCAATCACCTCTTTGGTGGTCGTCTTGCCCACGCTGCCGGTCACGCCGATCACTGGTAATGTAAAGCGCGATCGCCAGAAGGCGGATAGCCGCTGCAAAGCCGCAAGTGTGTTGTCTACGCGGATCAGCAGCGGGGTAACCCAGCCTCCAGGCGGCTCTTCGACCGGCGCGCGCGCATCTATCCAGCCGATGCTAAGGCCCTCTAGGCGCGAGAGGTGGTCGTGATGAACCAGCGCCGCGAGCGCTCCGCGCCCCAGGGCATGGCTGACGTAGTCGTGGCCGTCAACGCGCTCGCCGGGCAGCGCTACGAACAGGTCGTCGCGCAGCGCCTGGCGCGAGTCGATCACCACGTTGTGAACCGCGTGGCTGGCCAGCGCGGTGACGCGCTGGCCGCTTACCCCTTCGATGACATCAGCAAGGGTCAACATAGCGAGTGCTCATGGGTTGCGCAGGCTGTCGGGCGGGATGCCCAACGCACGACAAGCATACTCTGCCACGTCGCGGAAGACGGGGGCTGCAGTGTGCGCTGCCCAGCGCGAAGTCCGCGGCTGGTCTAACTTCACCAGGATCGTGATCTTTGGCCGCTGGGCAGGCAAAAAACCAACGTAAGTGACGATGGTGGTGTCTTGCTTTTTGCCGTTCAAATACCAGTCCGCAGTGCCAGTTTTGCCGGCAACTGTATATCCTCGTGGAGTCGCGCCTGGCACAGCGCGGCGCGTCGCGGCGATCATCAGTTGGCGCACCGTGCGCGCGGTCTCCTTTGAAATCACCTGGGCCACCTGCACAGGCCTTCGATGAATGATCTCCCCATCGGGTGTTTGCGATCGCTTCACAAGGTATGGCTGCATCAGCATGCCGTCGTTGGCGATGACGTTCAGGGCGTTGATCACCTGATAAGGCGTCGCCGAAAGCCCCTGGCCATAGCTGTTGGTCGCCAGGTCAGCGCGCGACCACGCTGGGTCGATCGGCGTGCGCACGACGCCGACCGCCTCCCCGCTCAGGTCTATGCCGATTGGGTGACCAAACCCGAACCGCTTGAGGTAGCGATAGAACACCTCTGCGCCCAGGTCCAGCGCAATTTGTGCGGTGGGCACGTTGAGCGAATGTGCCAAGATGTCCTCGAGCGTGACGCGGCCATGAGCCGTGCCCTCGGCGTTGCGGATTAGCTTGTTGCTGATCACCAGCCGACCAGTGTCGGTCAGGATGGTCTGGGTCGTCACTGAGCCGACATCGAGCGCTGTTGCGATCGTCAGTGGCTTGAGGACGGAGCCGGGTTCGTAGGCTTCGTTCACCGCTGGGTCGCGCAGCAAATGCCGCTCACTGCTGCTGGCGAGTTCCAGCCCGCGATTTGGGTCGTAGCCTGGCCATGACGCGGTAGCGAGGATCGCGCCACTGGCCGTCTCCATGACAATGATGGTTCCTCGCTCCGCGCCGGTCTGCTGGATAGCCTGAGCAAGGCGCTGCTCGACGTAATGCTGTAGCTGGAGGTCGAGCGTCATGACGAGATCAGCGCCCTGCTGGGTGGGGGTAATCGTGATCAGGTCGAGCCGGCTGCGCGCTCGGCGCGATCCAACCGATGATCGCAAGCGGCTGTCGTAGTAGGCCTCGATGCCGCCGTAGGCCGCATCTTCCAGGTTGATGAAGCCGAGGGTTGGGCCTGCGGTTGGCCCTTGGGGATACCAGCGCGCCCAGGTTTCGGTCAACGCCAGGCCGCCGCGCCCGGCCTGCTGTAACGTCTCGGTGAGCTGCCTTGCGGCCTGCGGAGGGACGTTGTAAGCAACGACCGTAGTTTCGAGCGTCGGCGTGAGCATGCGCTGATCCGCCAGGATCGCCTCGATGCGCCAGCGCACCTGATCAGCCGGCTGACCGAGGAGCGGCGCAAGCGCGGCTGCCACAGCAGCGGTGTCGGTGATGGTGCGCGGATTCACGCGCACGATGTAAGCGCGTTGGCTGATGGCCAAGAGGTGTCCCGCGCGGTCGAAGATCGCCCCGCGCGGCCCCAGCACCAGCCTCGTCTCCACTTGCTGCTCCCTGGCGGCGGCAGCATATCTTGGCCCTTCCAATATCTGCACGTGAAACGCGCGCAGCGTCGCCAGCGCCAGCGCCAGCGCGATACATATCACCAGAACCCTCATGCGCTTCGTGGAGATCATGATCAGCGCCGTGCCTCCTCAGCGTCGCTTATCAGATATTCAACCCTCTCGGCGGGCTGAAAGCCCAGTTGCCTGGCGCGGTTCTCCATAACGGTCGCCGCGGTGACCTTGCCGATCTCGGCCCAGGTCTGATTGGCCTCGTCAATCAAGCTAGCGAGTTGTGCGTCGAGCCTGTCAATCTGCTGATTGAGCAGCGCGGTGCGCGTGGTTAGCGATAGCCAAATGACGATGAGCGCGATCAGCAGCACCCCGCTCAGCGCTGCTATCGAGAGAGCTTGGCGATCGCTGAGCCGGATCATGGTTAATCCGCGCAGCCATCGCTTCGTTGCGGCAAGCATCCGTGCTGGCGTCATGCCGTTGTCGCCTCCTGCCGTTCGGCGATCCGCAGTCGTGCGCTGCGTGCGCGGGGGTTGTGCGCGATCTCGCTCGCGCTGGGTCGGATCGGCGTCTTGGTCAGCACGCGCAGGCGCGCAGGCTGGGCCTCGCACATGCCGAAGCCGGGTGACGCTACTTCGGCGCGCGCGGCGCGTCGGAAGACCTCCTTCACAATCCGGTCTTCGGCTGAGTGGAACGCAATGACAGCGATGCGAGCGCCTGGCCTGAGCAGGTCGATCAGAGCCGGCAGCGCCTGCCGCAACCGTCGTAGCTCGTCGTTCACAGCGATTCGCAGCGCCTGGAAGACCTGGGTGGCTGGGTGAATGCGCGCAGAACGGGATCGCGCGACAGACGATACGACCTCCCGCAGCCGGCTGGTGGTGGTGATTGGCCGCGCGCGCCAGATCGCCTCTGCTACCTGTCTGGCATTGGGCACATCCCCATAGGCGCGCAAGATCTCGGTCATGCTTTGTATGTCCATCCGCTCGATGAGCAACCAGGCCGGCACGCCCTGGCTGCGATCGAAGCGCATGTCGAGCGGCCCTTCGCGCATAAACGAGAAACCGCGCTCGGGCGCGGCGAGCTGGTCGGACGATACGCCGAGGTCAATCAAAATGCCGTCCAATGGGGCAAAGCCCAGCGCGCGCGCCAAGTCAGGTGTTTCATCCAGCCAGGCTTGCCGTAGGATTAGTCTGTCGTCGGGTAGTCGCGCTCGCGCCCGCGCGATCGCTTCGGGATCAGCATCGCTGCCCAACACCAGGCCATCCGGCGCGCTGGCGCGCAGCAGCGCTTCGGCGTGTCCGCCGCCCCCCACGGTGCAGTCGAGGTACCGCCCACCGCGCTGTGGCCGCAGCCCTTGGAGCACCTCCTCAAGCAAGACTGGCACATGCGCTGTGCTGATGTTGTCTTCGCTCATCACGCTTAAATGCCCAATCCAGCCCATATATCCCTCTGCGCCGCGTGAGACTGGATCTCCTGGCGCGCGCGCTGCCATTCCTGCGGATTCCATACCTCGATGAACTTACCGACGCCCACCACAACCGCTTCATTGGTCAAGCTGGCGTACTCGCGCAGCGGCTGCGGGATGAGCACGCGGTTCTGTTTGTCCGGCGTCACGTCGTGCGCGTTGCTGAAGAGCAGACGCCGCAGCGTCATGGCCTCTCGGCTCGTCATCGGCAAGCTGGTCACGCGGTCAAAGAGCGTTCTGAATTCGTCCAGCGGGTAGACCTGTAGACAGCGGTCCAAACCAGGGGTGAGCACCACGCCATCCGCGAGGCGCGTGCGGAACTTAGCCGGCAGGGTCAGCCGGCTCTTCTCGTCTATCGTGTGCACAAATTCACCTAAGAACACGTCGCCCTGTTTCTCCCACTTTAAACCACTTTCCCCCACTCACCCCCATGCTACCCCAAATCAAAAGAATTGCAACTGGTTATCCACAACTTGGGATAACCTAAAGCGGCTGGGGAAAAGTAAAAAGGCCTCGGCGCTCAAGACGCCGAGGCCCAGCAGAATCGCACAGATGTAACAAGGATTACAATCCAACCATCTCCATGCTTAGCGCCCACAGCCGTTCTTGTGCTTGCTGATCGTAAGACGCCGGCGATGACGGCTTTGGTTTGCAACGATAGAAATACTGACCGCTCACCTTAGCCACGTCAGGGGATGAGGCCAGGTACACGCTAGTCTCCGCGCCCTTCTCTGGGCTGATGGCCAGGCGGCCAAATAAATTGAAGACAAGTTGCCAGATCAGCCCAGCGTTGTTTTTGCCGAAGTTCGTCGCCACTGCGCCGGGGTGCAGGGCGTTCACGGTGATGTCGCTATCCCGCAAGCGACGCGCCAAGGCATAAGCATGCATGACGTTCGCCAGCTTAGATTGACTGTAAGCGATGAAGCCTCGATAGGGGCGACGGGCGAACTGCACGTCATCGAAGTGAATCCTGCCCATCAAGTGAGCATCAGATGAGACGTTGATCACGCGCGCTGCAGGCGCGGCTTTGAGCGCATCCAGCAGAAGGTGGGTGAGCAGGAAGTAGCTTAGGTGGTTGAGCGCCCAGGTCATCTCGATGCCGTCGGGGCTGAGCTGGCGCGAGGTGAAGACCGCGCCGGCGTTGTTCAGCAGCACGTCAACGCGCGGATAGCGATCCAACAGCCGCTGAGCGACAGCGCGCACTTGCCCGAGCGAAGAGAGATCAGCGGGCATGGCTTCTACGGCTGAGTTGCCGGTGCGCTGTTGAATTTCAGCAACCACTTCGTCGCACTTGGCTGGGTTGCGGCTGATCACGATGACTGTCGCGCCCATCTCGGCCAGGCGCTGCGCGCTCACGCGGCCAATGCCAGCGGTCGCCCCTGTCACCACGCACACTTTGCCTTGCATATGCGTTCCGTTCATCACCATGTCTTCGCTCATCACTCCTCCGCGCTTCACTTACAAACTCAGCGCATCCTAGAGCAGATCTCTGAAGCGCGGATTATTGCGGGTGCTCTGCAGGGCTTCTGGGTCGGTCTCTAGTTGGAGGTATGTCTGCATCATTTGGCGGGCAAGGGACAGGTCGCGGCGCTCGTAATACAACATCATCAGGCCATAAGCGATACGTGGGTTCTCTGGATTCAGCGCGCGCGCGCGGGTGAGTGCGTTCAGCGCGTTGCCCCAGTCGCCGACTTCGTAAAGGGCGAATCCCATCTCCATCAAGAGTTCTGGGGTCTCGCCCTCGGTGCGCATGCGCTTGAAACAAAAGCTCACCCGCTGGGCTGGCGTCATCCGCGCGGGGTCAGTCATGCGCCAGTCCGTGCCCTGCGCCTGTGGGGTGGTGTATGAGCTGAGCGATTCGGCCAATGTCTCGACAGCGGAGGTGCCCACGCGAGGCCCTTCCTGAGCGACCAGTGATTCGCCCTTGCGAATGCGCAGGTCGGCGTAGTTCACTGCCGTGAAGATCACTCGCAGCGGGGTCACCAGCAACGTCATCAGCGCGCTCATCACCCCAGCCAGCGCGCTTGCGCCCGATATCGTTGCCACTTGAGGGTCAACGCCGCGCGGGAGCGTTGACATCTGTGGGAGCAAGTAAATCGCAATCGGCAGGCTGATCGCAACTGGCAGGAGGAGCGTCAGCAGAAGCTCAAAGCACGCGAACAGCAGATAGCGACCGAACATCCGCCCGCGATGACCGCGCACCAAAGCAACGCTGCGGCCAAGGCCGGCGATGCTGTTTTGATCCTCGCGCACGATCGCCGGCACGCGCATGCTCCAGTTGATAGCCAGCGTGGTGGCGGTGATCAGCATGATGATCACCAGCAACGCGCCCAGCACGGCGGCGATGATGAGCGCTGCTGGTGGTATCTGATCGAACACGTTGGCACCGAACACCGCGAACACAAAGATCGCCAGCAGGACGAACGCCGCGCCAGCGACGATGAGGCCAGCGACGACAAGGGGCAGGGCGATGCCGATCTGCGCCAACAGGTTGGCTAACCAGAGGGAAGGCCAGCGCCTGCACGTCTGCCCGTATGCAGCGCGCAGGCTCAGCCGATTGCCCGATAGCTGTTCCAGCGCGCTCAGGGCCAGCGCGCCCTCTGCCCACGGCCAGAAGATACCTACGACCAATCCCAAGGCAGATAAGCATGTTGAGATCAGCGCGACTGAGTCACTCGTCAAGGGGGGGATGCCCTGGAAGGGTATCGCCTGAAAGTTTGTGGGCGGTGCGATGATGCCTAATAATGCTGCGCTGAACGGTCCCAGCGCTCCCATCAGCCCGCTGAGCAGCAGCGCAGGTATCAGCACGACGGCGGTCGCGGCGACTGCGTGTAGGAAGCGCTGGAAATATAGGCGCAACGCCAAGCCGAATACTTCGCTGGTGGAATGCGGGCGCGGCTCAATTGGTGTGGGCATCATGCGCGCGAGTATAATTTCAAAAGGTAATGAAAACTCAAAGGCGTAGCGTGATGTACCTGCGCCTTTGTTTCTAGTAGTCAAGTAGTGGAGGTCTTGAGAATGGAGAGTGTCCTGCCTACGTCGGTGTCAGCAGCCCACAGCCGCTCGCGCGAGTCGCTCACGCGGGCCATCGGCGTCGCGGCTGCCGGCATGTTGGCTGTTGCCTTGGTGATGGTGTTCGTGCTCGCGCCGTCCGGTGATGTGCGGTCGGGCGGCGAGGCCCAGCGCATCTTCTACTTTCACCTCTCGTCGGCCTGGATCGGCTTTGGGGCCTGGCTGGTGACGGCTTTCTGCGGCGTGCGCTACTTGCAGACGCGCGATCTCCAATGGGATCGCCGTGCGCATGCCTCAGCTGAGATCGGTGTGTTGTTCATTACCACGACGCTGTTGAGCGGCATGTTGTGGGGCCGGCCAACCTGGAACACCTGGTGGACGTGGGACTTCAAGCTCACGCTAAGCGCGCTGCAGTTGCTGATGTACCTGGCTTATCTGATGCTGCGGGGTGGCTTGGAGAACGTGAACCAGCGCGCGCGCTTCGCCTCGGTCTATGGCATCGTGGGTGCCTTGACCGTGCCGCTTAACTTCCTGGTCAGCCGCGTGTTGCAGAGCATCCATCCGGCTGTGTTCGGCCCTAGCGTGAACGCTGCGCAGCAAGGGGGCTTCGGCGTCTCCATGGATCGCGTGGTGATCCTCATCTTTTGCCTGGTGACGTTCACGATGATCTACCTGTTCTTCTTTCGCTCGCGCGTGGCGTTGCTGGAGCGCGAGGACGCGCTGGCAGCCCGCAAGGCTGCGCTGCTCGACGCTGAATGAGCCTGCTGGAAGACAAGAACGCTGTCTACCTATTTACCGCGTATGGGGTGATCCTGGGCGCGATGGCAGTATATCTGGCTGCGCTGTGGCTGCGCCGGCGCAATCTGGATCGTGATGACGAACTCCTGCGCCAGATCGAAGAAGAGCAGCAGGGCAAGTAAGTGGGTGTGCATAATCTGAGCAGCTCGCTTATACGTTTAGCGGGCTGCTGTTATCATTAGTGATATGGCAGAGCAAATGATCACCCGTCCGCTGTCGGCTAACCCGGTCCAGCGCTGGCAGACGTTCTTACAGGGGCTACTCTTCGTCGCCGGCTTCGCCACGTTCGTCATCGGCCTGTTCGGCTTCGTCGGCACTTTGCTGGGTGATGTGTTCTACGACTTGCGCGAGGCAGTGCGGATCGTCGGCGGCGTGGTCTTGATCGTCTTCGGGCTGTTCAAGCTGCGCTTGGTGAATCTCCCCTTTCTCTACAGCGACACGCGCAGGGATCTCAACAGCATCGGCCAGGGCTTGGGCAGTGCCCGGTCATACATCGCCGGCATGGCCTTTGCCGCCGGCTGGACGCCATGCATTGGCCCATTCCTGGGCGCTATCCTCACCTTAAGCGTCACCAATGAGCTAAGCGCGCGCATCGCGCTGCTGTTCGCCTATGTCTTTGGGCTGGGGTTGCCGTTCTTGCTCGTCGCCGGCCTGGCGGATCGCGTGATGCCGCTCTTCAAGCGGCTCCAGAGGCGCGCGCGGCTCGTCGAGGCCATCAGCGGCCTGTTGTTGGTCGGCGTTGGCGTGGTGCTGCTGCTGGGATTTGTCTCGCGGCTCAGCGCGTCCCTGGCCAGCGTCCCGTTCGAGCTGGAGCACACTCTGCTGGGCGACGCGGCGCTGAGCATACCGGTGGCTGGCGCAGCGGGCCTGCTCTCGTTCCTATCCCCGTGCGTCCTGCCGCTGGTGCCGGCTTACATCGGCTTCATCAGCGGGGTTGCGATCACCCAGGCTGCGAGCCAATAGGGGATGGCCCGCTGTTGCGCGCAGCGACGATCTGGGCCAGGATGGCTAGCGCGATTTCATCCGGCGTTCGCGCGCGGATCGGCAGGCCGATTGGGGCGTGCAATCGCTTGAGCTGCTCCTCGCTCACGCCCAGCGCGCGCAGACGCGCCGCTCTGGCTTGGCGCGTCCTTTGCCCGCCCAGCGCGCCGACGTAAAACGCTGGGCTGTTCAACGCTATCTGCAGTGCTCGATCATCTAACCGTGCGTCGTGACCGAGCACGGCGACCGCTGTCTGGGGTGTGATCGGCACGTCTCTCAGTGCGACCTCTGGATGCGCGACAATGATCTGATCAGCCAGCGGGAATCGCGCGCGGCTGGCGAAAGCACTGCGCGGGTCAATGACAATGACGCGGTAGCCCAGCACCTTGGCCAGCGCTGTGAGCGCCACAGCAATGTGTATAGCACCGATGATGATCAGCGCTGGCGGCGGGGCGATCACCTCGATAAATGCGTTTACTGACGCGCCCTCGGGCAAAACAAGGGTGACGCACTGGCTGACGCCAGCTCGCATGACCGCCCGCGCAGCGCGCTCTACCGAGGCACGTAGAGCAGCATCATGTAGGTCGCTCGTCTCGCGGTCGGCATCGAGCAGCATCCGCCTGCCCAGGATCAGCGCTGGTCCGCTGACGATCGTCGCAACAGCCGCTGGCGTTTGCCCTGCCAGGGCGCGCTCCCAAAAGGCACACAGCGCAGGCGAGAGCAGTTCTACGAAGACTTCGATCTGCCCGCCGCAGGCGAGGCCTAAAGGCGGTCTCGTCGGCCACGCCGAAGCGCAGCAACTGCGGGCGGCCGGTGCTCAGGGTCTCCAGGCCTGCTTCTACCACGGCGCTCTCCACGCACCCGCCGCTCACCGAGCCGGCGATGCGGTAGTCCAGCGTGAACGCCAGCTTCGACCCCACTGGGCACGGCGACGACCCCCACGTGGTGACCACGGTCGCCACGCCCACGGTCCTGCCCTCGCGGAGCCATTCAGCACATGTGTGGATGACGTGCACCGCTCAACGACAAAGCATCTCGCCAATTCGCATCAACTCTGCTGAGAGGGGTTTGGGGCAGGAGGTGGCAACCTCCAGCGGCACCAGGCCGAGCTGGCCGCCATGCAGTCCCACCATCTGGCCGATGCCGCTGCCGTCCAGCAACGCTTCCACCGCGCGCACGCCCATGCGCGTGGCCAGCAGCCGATCGAAAGCGGTGGGCGTGCCGCCGCGCTGCACATGGCCCAGCACCACCTCGCGGATATCGAAGCTCTCCTCAGTGTGGTCGGTGGTCAGGTATTGTTGCAAGGCGCGCAAGCCGGGCTTCCACCCTTCGGCCACAATGATGATGCAGTGCGCTTTGCCGATGCGGTTGGCCTCGATGATGCGCGCAGCGACCGCGCTGGGGTGCGCCGGCTGTTCAGGGATCAGCACCATCTCTGCGCCACAGATGATGCCGCTGGCGAGCGCGAGGTAGCCACAGTGCCGGCCCATCACCTCCACCAGAAAGGCGCGCCGGTGAGAGGACGCGGTGTCCTTGATGCGTCCAACGGCATCGGCGATCGTGTTTAGCGCGGTGTCCACGCCGATGGCGATGTCTGTGCCGTATTGGTCGTTGTCTATCGTCTTCGGCACGCCCACCAGCGGCACGCCCAGCTTGAACAGCTCGTGTGCACCGGCCAGCGTGCCGTTGCCGCCGATCACCACCAGGCCCTCGACGCCGGCGCGCTCCAGTTGTGCCTTGGCTTGGCGCCGTCCTGCGTCGGTCATGAAGCGCTCGCTGCGCGAGGTGCCCAGCATGG
>Ga0308412_1002163_pt1 | contig 10663 bp, 9 predicted proteins | sample HotsprottomLayer_FD_202357 | JGI IMG/M metagenome (GOLD analysis project Ga0308412, IMG submission 202357) | Hot spring phototrophic mat microbial communities from Octopus Spring, Yellowstone National Park, Wyoming, United States -... | ecosystem: Environmental > Aquatic > Thermal springs > Hot...
TTCGGGACGAAGGGGAATTCCTTTACGCCAAATTTGGTCCTATTCCGCTGTTTGGGGCTAGGATCCGATATGCAGATATCGAAGCTGTCGAGCCCGATCGAACAACGGTGCTAGAGGGCTGGGGACTTCACTGGACGCCCGGCCGGGGAACGACGATCAACATTTGGGGTTTTGACTGTGTAAAGTTGCGGGTTAAGGGTCGTACTCTCCGGATCGGCACCGACGATCGAGAAAACTTATACCATCTAATAAAAATGAAGATGCAGGCTTACCGGATCCCCCAGTCCTATGGGGCCGACAAAGTTCCCTCTTATGGTTGACCCTCCCAAACCATACACACATTGAAATTCCCGGGCATCAGCCAGCAACTTCCTCGGGCTTTAACTACCTTTGCCTCTTCTGGATTTGCTGAGGTGACTAATGGCTGCGAATTTGTGACATTCCCCGGGGCATCAGCTTAAACTCGGTCGGAGAAGATTACCACCGAAATGCACCGCTCGAAACTCATCGGGAAAATACAGGCTTCCCATTCCTCGAGTACCAGGACCGGAGCAAAAGGGCTCTCTGGGTTGGGTAGGGGAGCCGCAGAGTATCCTGGGGATCCGAACCGTGTTCCACACTCCATCCGTGCCATTCGCGAAAAGCATGATAAGCCCAATCCCAACCGTGCTGCTCGAAGATATCAATGCAGTCCCGCAGGTAATGATAGGCACTCTCCCCGGGTGCCCAACGGATTGCACTGAATTCCCCGATGTATATATGAACATTGTAATCTCGCTGGAATCTCACCACCGGGTCCAGGATCTTTTCCAATTCTTGCCGGTCATACCATCTCCCATCGATGGTTCCTGGGTATCTAATCCCCGTGGGATTGCCATGCACACCCTGATGAGTGAAAGAATGTGGGATATACATGTGAATGCTGTAAACAATTCCAGGTAACGAAAGAGGTTCGAACCAGTCTAACGCCTCAGGATTACCCCAGGAAGGAGGCTCAACAATAATGGCACGATCCGGATCGATTGCACGAATCCGCCGGGCAGCTTCCTCCGCCAACTCCTGCCATGTTTTCAGACCCTTCGCCACCACGCCTTCCACCGGTTCATTAAGGAGATCATAGCCCCAGACGGCTGGCTCTCCGCGATACCGTTTAGCGATTTCCACCCAAAGATCGACGAATAGATCTTGCCATACACGCTCTTGAAATAATCGGCACTCCCCGGCTTCATTCCTTCCGCCGGGTGAGGTATGCAGATCAACCGCCACTAAAATCCCGACCTCGCGGCAAACCGGGAGAAGCTGGTCCAACCGCTGAAGTGCCGATTCCAACCATTGCCGGTACTCTTCCGGAGCGGCACGATCCGCGGGGCTCCGAGGAAACCCTCCCCACAACAATTGCCATCGAATGTGATTGGCATTCCACAACTTTCCGAATTCTCGGAGATCTTGCTCGGTTACATCCGGTCCCACCATCGCCCCTCTGAGCCGGGGAAGAGCATGGCCTTTAAAAGGGGGACCTGCCGGAGGTCTTGGGGGTGTTTGCCGACGAGAACCAATCACCTCGATCTCAATATCATCGAACATTCCCCTCCCGCTTACTTGCTCCAGCCCCAACACCAGAAATGCCTGATAGCAATCCGGTGGAACTTCACACGTGTAAAGAACGGTCTGCCAATCGAAACTGCCACCGGGGAGATTTCTTTGTGGCCATCTGGTTTCCTCCGGGCCCACCAGCTGGAGCATGCATTTCACCCCATTCCAAGGGCGAGGAGGGGGACTAACTCCCTCGGCACGAATTCGGGCTGAAACCCGAAGCCGCTTCCCGGCGAGCTTTTCCGTCAGGAGGGGAATCCGCAGGTACCTTCCGGGATTCTTATCCTTTTCATCCGCACTTGCCACCAGATAATGCCCTCCGTGGGGGCCGGCCTCGATGCGGAAGCCCTTTTCCGGAGATACCTGCCAGTTGGCAGGGATCGTGGAGGCTCGGAAGTCGCCTTGCTCCAGCCCCTCAAAATCCAGACGGAAGATAACCTCCCCGCCCGAGGCCGGGGCTGCCCAACTCAAGGCAACCAGCATCCCTGCAAGAAAAGAAATCTTTAGGGCTCTAATCTCACGGGTGAATGCTAAAAACTCCCGACCCTCTGACGGTTGGTGCTTCTCGACGCTCGACCTCACCACACAAGGCAGCATTCCCCAATCTCCGGATCAAATCCTCGTTGAAAAACGATCGGCGGCAGGAAAATGGGCCCACGGTTTTGCGGGCGGCAGCTCCTCATCTCCGGACGGCTATCCCAGCGGGTTTTTCTTTTTTGGGTTACAGGAACCCTGCCCGGTACTGCCCGAAAGGGAATGAAATGCTTCCCGAAAGCCATCCCTACGAGGTTTCAGCCGGCCAAAAGGATCATCTCCCCCGAGGTGGGCCGGAAGGCACTCGAGAGGAAGTTTCAACGGAAACCGTTCTCGCCTAATAACTGCTTCTACTAGTGAGATGCTGCTATTTGCCACAATAGTCGATCGCCCGAGCTATCTCCGTCTTCAAATCTTGGCGTGGCACAATTCGGTCGATAAACCCGTGCTCCAGCAAAAACTCGCTCGTCTGGAAACCTTTGGGCAGCTCGATTCGGATAGTGGCTTTGATCGTGCGGGGCCCGGCAAAGCCGATCAAAGCTTTGGGTTCTGCGAAGATCACGTCGCCCAAAGCGGCAAAACTAGCTGCTACCCCGCCCATTGTCGGATTGGTGAGTACCGAAATATAAAGACCGCCAGCCTCGTGAAATCGGGCCAGGGCGGCCGTAACCTTCGCCATCTGCATTAGAGATAAAGCCCCTTCATGCATTCGAGCCCCCCCGCCAGAGCCGGAAACAAAAATTAGCGGCAGGTTCTGTTCTGTTGCCCGTTCGATCGTCCGGGTCAATTTCTCTCCCACCACCGAGCCCATACTTCCCATAATGAAGGCCGAATCCGTAACACCGAAAGCCACCCGCCTGGCCCGAATCATCCCCGTCCCTACAATGGCGGCATCTTTTAGACTCGTCCGCTGTTGTTCCTCCCTTAAACGCTCCTGGTACGGTCGGCGGTCAACAAACCCGAGGGGATCGGCAGGCTCCAAGTCTGCATCCCACTCCTCGAATGTTCCCTCATCCAAAAGTTGTTGGATTCGTTCGCGGGCGGAAACATACCAGTGATAGTCACACTCCGGGCATACCCCGAGACGTTTTTCGACCTCCTTGCGAAAGACCGTGGCCTGGCAGCCAGGACACCGGACCCAAAGGCCCTCAGGAACTCCTCGCTTCGGCCTCTTGAGAAGATTCCGCCATGCATTAGGATCCAATTCGCCACCGCTCATTGCTGACCTTCCATCCAAACCCAATCAAAATTTACCCACCGAGTCTCGTTGAATGCTTGATAAACCACCGGCTCCGGGGGATTAAAACCCTCCAAATGCTAGGATTGTGGGATTGCGGTCGCCTGTAGAGCTAACCTCGCAAGACCGGTTGTGCGTAACACTTTCCGCCTCTCGCTGGTGTTTCCCAGTTTGGGCCCCATTTAGCAAAGGTGTCAAGGGAGGCTTTGCCGAGTCCCCTCGAATTGGTAGAGATTACGCGAGGCTGAGCCATGAACACTCCCGGAAGCCTCAGGGACAAGTCCCTTTCCTACCCTCCTTGCCCCGTCTACCTACATTCCTATTTCTCCCGATTTTTTCACGACAGGTACCTCAACGGAAAAGCTATACCCGTAGACGGTCCAACCCGGACTCCTCAACGGCTTGGTGCCTTCTGCTCGCCGGAAACCGTCAACAAAAACACCTTGGAAAGCCTTGCCACTCACTGGGTTAAGTCCTGCAACACCGATTTGCGGGTACCCCATCGTCGGGTGAATTGTTTTACACATTTGGGGGCATATTATCGGGTTAGTTAGAGATCTCCGGTATCATCCCAGGATACCAACGACCTGGGGAATAGTTGATTTTTATGACCCCGCCAGCCAGTTGCACCGGCGGACCCACCCTTTTAACAAACTGTCTTTCGCCTGCACTCCCTTCGGCCAGAGCGGACTCCGCCGGTCTTTCGCGGAGCACCGGGTGTCCTGCAAAGGATGCTACCTTTGCTGAAGGCTTCCGTGGCAAGTGCTGCATCTTTCTTAGATTACTCGGAAAGCTCCTCCTTCGGCAGATTCTCCGAAGCTGTAATTTCACACATCTTGCTGTAGCGTTCATATGGCCGCCTGGCGATGCCGAACATGACGGCCGAATTCGGTGAAAGATAACTTTGTTTCTCGCGGTACCGTTAAATTATCCAGCTGCTAACGAGGTTTATCTTGGGCTCTCGCCCAAGCCCCAGCCTTGCTGGACCAGACCTCAGGCCACCGGGGAGGGAACGATTACCGCCCGCTTCCATGTGGGCAGAACCCTCCGAGGACACTCCCCGAGATTCATCCCCTCCCCAGGGATTTTCAATCGAAGCTCCCCAGGTTCACCAGCCAAAGCTCCCTGGGGCCATCAACCCCTGCTTAAACGGTTTGCACTAATTAAGGGTCTCATCCAGACCCCCAGCTATACCGGCACGTTACTCCAAGCCATCTCTTTTGTCGCATCACCCGTGCGGGAGTGGGGAGTGCGGGGGTGCGATCTCTTACGAAGAAGCTCCACATCCTACCTCCCACCCTATCAAGAAACCGAAAAGAGCGGCCCGAGCCAGTAAAAATGGACTAGATTCTCCCCTCGAGTTAATACGATACTGGCAAGCCTTCATAAAGATTCCATATTTCAGGCACCGGGACCTTTTGGCAGATTGAGGCACTCCCACAACATTACCCGGAGTAAGCTGCTACTGGCCCTTTGATAAATCACTCAAGTTGGGAAAGCCATTCAGACGAGCCACTAGCCACAACCATGGATTTCCGCTTGATCTGGTGTCTGCAATCCAATTGATGTCACATTCGGCTAGCCCCATGACTGTCGAAAAGGATCTCCCCAAGGAGCAGAAATTCTTCCGGAGGGTTGCAGACTATCTTGCCTACCTTGCGGTGCGGGCTGTGGCTACCCTTGCTGAAGCCCTCCCCCTCCAAATAGTTTTGGGCCTTACTAAATTCCTTGCTTGGCTGGCGGCCGATGTACTCCAGATTCGCCGAGCAGTGCTGGAAGAAAACCTCTCCCACGCTTTTCCAAAAAACGACATCCAGTTCCGTCACCAACTCATCCGGCAAATGTGGGAGCACCTTTTCCTCTTGGGCTACGAGATCCTTTTGACCACTCGAAAGATCCATGAGACCAATTGGCGAAACTTTGTCCGCTTAGAGGACCATCGGGACATACTTCGTGTTATTCTCTCCGGCCGGTCCGTGATTCTGGTCACTGGTCATTTTGGGAATTTCGAAATTGGGGGGTATATTCTGGGGTTACTCGGCATTCCTCCATGCAGTGTGGCCCGTCCCATCGACAATCCGTTCCTCGATCGCTTTCTTGCCCGATATCGGACGGCATCTGGACAGATGATCATACCCAAAAAAGGAGCCACGGAACAGGTGGATCGGTTGGTCCGCGAGGGCAGAGTGGTGGGTTTTTTGGCCGACCAGTCCGCCGGACCAAAAGGATGCTTTGTGGATTTCTTCGGAAGAAAAGCATCTGCCCACAAGGCGGTCGCCCTTCTATCCTTGACTCAAGGAGTGCCCCTCGCGGTATGCTACGCGGTCCGAGGGGAAAGACCTTTTCAATTCACGCTGAAAGTAGCTGGCGTTTTCGATCCCACCAAACCTTCCTCTCAAATCGCAGATATGGTTTCCCTGACGCAATGGTACAACACATTACTCGAAGAAGCCATTCGGGGGAGGCCAGAACAGTATTGGTGGATTCACCGCCGCTGGAAAGACACACCCCCGAAAGCAAAGAGCATCTTGGGGGAGGAGCCCCTACTAGGACAAAAAGCCGCTTGAAAAAATCTCGGCTTGGCGTCGGGCCTTGTTCACCGTTGCCATTCCGCTATTCTGCCCTCGGGGGTCCCATGCTATACTCAACCAAATCCTGGATCATAATTTTGCGGAGCCGACCGGCCAAAAAAAGGGAACCTGTGACTAAAAGGATTCCATGAGGGGGAACCTGCGGCAAAAGGGCCCGCCAAGCCGCCACAGGTTCGGGGTTCACCCAAAGTTTTTTCTCCTTTGCCCCCAGCTCGCAGGCCGAGGCGAAGAGGTCATCCGCAGCCATAGCCCGGCCCGTTGACGAATATTGGGTAAACGTTAGGAGCTCAGACTCCGACAAGAGGATCTCCAGCATTGCCCTGAAGTCTTTGTCTCGGCTTGTACCGAAGAGGACCCACAAAGGGCGTGGCCCAAAACACTCGCGAATGGTGCGAACTCCTGCCTCCATAGAGGCTCCGTTGTGGGCCCCATCCAGGATCACCAAGGGCCGGGGATGGAGAACTTCTAACCGAGCGGGCCAGCGGACATTCAGTAACCCTCGCCGGATGGCTTGGTCATCGATAGCCCACCCTTGGCCCGCAAGCTCGGCAGCAATTGCCACTGCGACAGCGGCATTGGCCGCCTGATGTTGGCCCAAGAGGGGCACTTGTAGCTTTTCGAGCACCCATTCTACAGAGGAACCTCCGGCCATGCTTTTTTTGTGGCCGAAAGGTTTTGAGCCCTTTCGGGTAACCCAATCGCCCACCCTCACAAAGTCAAACGTGGGTCCGAGGAACCTGGTATTTCCCGGATATTTTTCTGCGTCGTTTTCGCTAGGCTTGTGGAGAACATACCAAAAATCCCGCCCTAGTTGTCTTAGAGGACTGCCCGTCTGGGTGCACACAGCTTCAATAACCTCCCGGGCCTCACCAGCTGGCACGCCACTCACTGTGGGGATTCCTGGCTTGATTATGCCCGCCTTTTCCCTGGCGATCGAGGCCAGCGAATAACCGAGCTGTTCCATGTGGTCCATGCTAATACTTGTGATAGCCGCCACCGCGGGGGAACACACATTTGTAGCGTCCAAACGCCCTCCGAGCCCCACCTCTAGCACGGCAAAGTCCACTTGATGTTGGGCAAACCACAGGAACGCGGCAGCAGTGACAATTTCAAAATAGGTTGGCCCATGCAGATAACCCCCCGTCGGGGCTCTCCTGTCCACCTGCTCCACGGCGGGAATGAGCCGATAAATTAACTCCGCAAACTCTTCTTCGCTGCACATTTCTCCGTCTTTGGTCAGCCGTTCCAGAACAGTCTCCAAATGAGGAGAGGTAAAACATCCAACCCGGTATCCCGCCTCCCGGAGGATCGAGCTTACCATTACCGCTGTGGAACCCTTTCCCTTCGTGCCAGCAATATGCACCACCTTCAAACCTTTGTGAGGAGATCCTACCTGCTGCAACAAGTCTTCCATCCGCTGGAGTTTGAAACACTGGGACCGATAGGGCAAATTACGAGTCGCCTCGTAATTAATCCGCGACTCTAAAAAACGCAGGGCGGCGGAATAGTCGAAGAACTCCATACTCGGCTGCTGAATTCAGACAAAACCCCTCTCTTATGGTGCTAACGCAGCTTTCTCCATTTGGCGAGAAGTAAGGGAAACCGAAGTCCCCCTAACCTTGGCGGGAAACGGCCTCATTCTCCTCCTGCCTCGACAAGCCTCGGTCGGCATCACCGCAGATATTGACAACTTGTCCCTGGAAAGTCGGAGGCTCCAATTCCCCCGGAGGAACCCCGATTATCGGATCTTGGCCAAGCACAAATTTCGTTGCCCCCATGGGGCCAATCTAGTAGGCCTTTGCAAAGAGCAACCGTTGAGGACTCGGCCTACCGGTGAAAGGACAGGTTCCAGGTTCGGCCGGCATATCCAAAGGGATACACCGGATGGAAACCTGGAGATCCTCTCTCAACTTTTCCTCTACTTCCCGCTCCCCACCCCAATGACACAGGGCAAACCCGCCGTGGATCTCCGAGCTTTCAGGGTCCCTGGGGGTAAAAAAGTCGTAAAACTCCTCTCGCGAATTTATTTCCACGATATGCTGATGACGAAAAGCCTTTGCCCGGGCCAAAAGATTCTCTTGAATCTCCGCCAGTAGGCTGGAGATCTTAACCACAAATTGCGAGCGGGGAATTGTTTCCCGGTGCCGGGGAGGTTTATCCCGCCGGCCCATGCACACAGCATCCTGAGCCGCATCCCTCGGCCCGATCTCCAAGCGAATAGGCACACCTTTTTTGACCCACTCCCAAACTTTGTCACCTCCTCGCATCTCCCGCATGTCTAGCTCAACCCGGACAGGCTGGCCATCAAATCTTTGAGCCTCCAGTTCCCTTTTTACGCGATAGCAGAACTCGAGCACAGTCGACTTATGTTCATCTTTGTGAATCACCGGCAAGATGGTTATATGGGCTGGAGCCACCTTCGGCGGTACGATGAGCCCGTCATCGTCGCCGTGAGTCATCACGATACCGCCGATTAGCCGCGTAGATACCCCCCATGAAGTGGTCCAGGCATATTCTTCCCGACCTGCCGGTCCCAAAAACTTGATTTCGGACGCCTTGGCAAAATTCTGACCGAGAAAGTGGGAGGTGCCAGCCTGAAGGGCTTTCCGGTCTTGCATCATTGCCTCGATAGTGAAAGTCGCGACCGCGCCTGGGAAACGTTCGCTTTCCGTCTTCTCGCCTTTTATGACCGGGATTGCAAGGTACTGCTCCGCAAATTCGGCGTAGAGATCCAAAATTGTGCGAGCAAAGGCCATGGCTTCCTCTGCCGTAGCGTGGACGGTATGCCCCTCCTGCCATAGAAACTCCGCAGTGCGAAGGAAAAGGCGGGGCCGCATTTCCCACCTGACGACGTTGGCCCACTGATTGATCAATAACGGCAAATCTCGGTAAGACTGAATCCATTTCGCAAACATCGCTCCAATAATAGTCTCGGAGGTAGGTCGAACGACCAAAGGTTCCTCCAACGGTGCCGCTGGGCGTAGTCCCCCTTGGCCATCGGCCTCCAAACGATGGTGGGTAACGACCGCACACTCCTTGGCGAAACCTTCAACATGCTTGGCTTCCTTAACAAGGAAGCTAAGCGGAATAAAAAGCGGGAAATAGGCGTTTCGTACGCCGAGGGCCCGGAATTTGGCATCCAAAATCCTCTGAATATTCTCCCAAATGGCATACCCCCAAGGCTTAATCACCATGCACCCCCGGACGGGTGCATTTTCTGCCAAATCGGCAGCCCGGACTACCTGCTGATACCATTCTGGGTAATCTTCCGCCCGCGTCGGGGAAATTGCATGTTCCCTCTGAGTAGTCATAGTGCAGCAAGACCTCCACCTGTTATCCCTATCCCTGGCGGCCCACAGAAAATTTGATCCCTACCTGGCATGCCCGAGCCCCGAGGGCCTAGGTTGCAATCAATCGAGTACAAAAGGCCATTAAACCGGGACTGAGACATAAATTCTGATTTCCAAATTGATTTTCGAATTAACCGATACCTTTTGTCTACCCAAGGGCTGCATACTTTTCTCGCGAGCATTCCTCCCCGATCGCACACCTTCTTAACTACTTCAGTTATAAATCCGGAGAAGAGGATAGGCTTGCCGGTCAGAACGGACAAAATCCCGTGTACCCTTCGGCACCGTGCCCCCCAAATCGAATGACCACCCCCCAAAGGGCCTGCTGAGATTAACCAGAGTCACGGTGCCGACTAACTTTTGCGGGGAGTTGTGGCTTTCTGAACGTAGGCTTTCTCGGCGGTTGGAACGCCCTTGTTGTCAACCGACCGGCTGGCGAAAGTGCAGGCAAAATCTGGAGCCCCGTTCAAATAATTGGCGAGGGGCCGATAGGACTTCCCAGCCTTCAATAGACCTCATCTTTTGGATTATGCCCCAAAACTCGGCAAAACCGCAATGTTTCCGGAAAAACCACCCCGCACCAACGGAGACGCTTGGAAGCCCTCGGTATCATCCCCCATTCCCACCGGCGGAATTTATCGGTGATGTTCAACCAACAGCTTCCTTTTCCGAGTTTAACAGGTCAGCCTCCCAACGCCATCCCATGCCCACCGCATTTTATCTGCAGCACTTGTCAGGGGTCCCATTCCCCCGGTGGCAACATACCTCTCCGCGATCCTAAACCCCAACTTTGCAATCGTTTAGCAAGAGACTCCGCCAACTACTAAGTAGGACGAAAGGAATGTTTCTTCGGCGAAGATTATCATTTTCGTAATCATAAAATGGTTCCGATTCGGTTCGAGGAATCGGTGCAAAAGGCTTCTAACGCGGTTGTGCCCGCCCTTGCGGTTGTCTGACCGAGGGAAGCCAGTCATTCATTCATCGGCCGTGGAAACCGATCCAAACGCAAAGCAAAGTCTGAAGATTGGGTAGGAGAACCGGGTGGGAGCGGGTTGCCAAGGCAACAGGATAACGCTCGTTCGGACCTCGGCCCCACCAATCAGTTTCTCATTTTCTCTTCCAACACAATTGCACTAATTCTCTTCCGGGAGAATTGCATCAAAAAATGTAAATTTTTCGGTAGTTGCGAAGATTTTCCTTAACAACTCGAACGGTCTTTCGGATCACAGGAGAAGGTGAGACTCGCCTTTCTAAGGCTCCGATCGTGTCCCGAAGGAGGGAGGGTGCTCTCCTGAAAAGGCATGGCCATTTGGCACACAGGGAAGCTTTGGGATGAACCTGGAACTTAGCGATAGTGC
>Ga0308412_1002166_pt1 | contig 10658 bp, 10 predicted proteins | sample HotsprottomLayer_FD_202357 | JGI IMG/M metagenome (GOLD analysis project Ga0308412, IMG submission 202357) | Hot spring phototrophic mat microbial communities from Octopus Spring, Yellowstone National Park, Wyoming, United States -... | ecosystem: Environmental > Aquatic > Thermal springs > Hot...
AAACACCATGAGCTCTGTGGGGATGCCGGACAGCTTCAAAGTATCAGCCTGAACTTACGAACCTGCAGGGGAGATACCTATTTATGCAACAAAGCCTATCGAAGTAGAAAAATCCTCTCGACCACGTTAGCTCGTGGCCGGACGGTGTCGAACTAGCCGAACCTGGCCTGAGACCAGACGCTAATCGCTAGGCATGGCCGGTTCTTCCTTCACCGATTTATCCTCCGCTAGCGAGAGCCTGGCCAGTGTTAGCGCTAACACGTAGGCACCCCGGGCAATGTCCTCGGGAGAGGCATACTCGTCGGGCCGGTGACTAACGCCTCCCCGGCAAGGGATAAAGAGCATGGCAGTAGGGGCAATGCGGGCCATGAACAAGGAGTCGTGGTAGGCCCGGCTGACCATCAGCTTGAACTTGACCCCGGCATCGCCACAGGCGGCCGCCAGCGCTTTCAGCACTTCCGAACCCGATTTGGCCGGCGGATCGATGTTGATGATCTCGACGCTGTATTTGATCTCGCGCCGCGTGCAGACCTGTTCTACCCCCTGGATCACGTTGCGAATCACCTGGTCACGGCGGGACTGTTCGACATCGCGCACGTCGATCTCGAGCTTGACCCGGCTGGGCACGCTATTGACCGCGTTGGGATAGACCTCGCAAAAGCCGGTGGTGGCTACGGTGTTGATGCTGCCGCTGTTCTTGGCAAAGGCTTCCACGCCCAAGATAATTTCGGCAGCGGCACACAGCGCGTCGTGGCGATCCGACATCAACATCGTGCCAGCATGACCTCCCACACCCTCCAACTCCACCCGCAGGGCAGCCGGGGCTGCTATGGCTGTGACGATGCCCAGGGGTACCCGCTCTTGCTCAAGCACCGGGCCTTGCTCGATGTGAAGCTCTACAAAAGCTGAGTAATAACCCGCGGGAAGCTGCACGTCCTCCAGGCGGCCCATATAACCGGCTTCCCGACGCACTTCCTCGAGGGTGCGTCCCTCTGGGTCTTTGAGCTGGCGCAGCGCATCGGGGGTCAAGACCCCAGCCAGGGCCCGGCTTCCCAGGCAGCCGATGCCGAAGCGGGTGGGCTCTTCGGCGGTGAATATCAGCAGTTCAATAGAGCGGTAGGGTTTGAAGCCGCTGCGCTGGAGCGAGCGGATGGCCTCCAGGCCCCCCAGCACGCCCACGGTGCCGTCGTACATGCCGGCGTAAGGAATGGCGTCGAAGTGGGAGCCCGTGCCCACCACGGGCAGTTCGGGGGCGGAACCCTCCCAGCGGGCAAAGATGTTGCCCAGCCCATCTTCCCGCAGGCCCAGGCCCGCTTCCCGGCACAATCCCTTCAGGTAGGCCCGGGCCTCGAGGTCGGGCTTGGTGTAGAGGATGCGGGTAATGGCCGGCTTGGGGGTGTCGGAATACTCCGCCAGGGCCTCGAGTTCGCGGATAATACGCTCTTGATCTATCAGCGGTCTTACAATCATGGGTGGCTCCGGAGAAACAGTTGAGTTTACGCTTGGGCTCAGAGGAAGGCATCTGTTGCAGAAAAGTTTACTGCACCTCCATAACCAACACATGGGAGGTGCAGCGCCCGTTTAGGGTAGCACCAGCGAATGGCGGTTTACGTCCTTGTAGATTAGATACTTGCTGGGCGTTCTGCCTAAAGCCCCGAACCACTGTGGACAGTAGGAGGCCATCCAGATGACATCTCCGGCCTGCACCGTGTACCAACGGTCGGCCAGCCGGTACACCCCGCCGCCCTCGAGGAAGAGCAGACCGTGCTCCATAACATGCGTCTCTACCATTGGAAGGTGGGCGCCGGGGGCAAAGGTCATGGTGTTGACAGCCATATCAAAAGAGGGGTTATCCGGCAGAAGCAGGCGCACTTGCAGGGCCTCGTCACCCTGGAGTGGGCTGCTTGGGACATCGGGCTCATACCCCAGCACCCGGTGGGGCACTTCCGCTCCGGCCAGGGCTTGGTAGGATTTGTCGAAGACCACCATTCGACAGCTGGAAAGCGCTTCAAAGCGGTGTGGGGTATTGGCTGGCAGGTAGGCATAATGGCTGGTTCCCAGCGTAAACCGGGCATCCCCAACCTCGAGCGCCACTTCGCCCTCGAGCACATAGGCAAAGCGCTGGATGTCCAGCAAGCTCATCTGGCCGGCGCTGCCGGACTGCATCTCCACGGTGTACATCATGAAGCGGGCCCCCATCTCAGGGGAGATATGCACTACGCAGGCGGTCTGGTTCCAGCCGGGCAGGCTCGAGCGCACGAAGGTGTCGGGGGTTAGCAAGGCGTGGTCGGGGGTTACGCGGGTGCGGGTAAAACCGGTCAGACTCATAATTTCCTCGTAGGTGAATAGGCCCGTCAGGGCTCTGCCCTGAAAGGGATCGTCCCTCGGGTGAACAGCCGCGCCAGCGGTCTGTCCTGAAGGGGATCGTCCCTTGGGTGAACAGCCGCGCCAGCGGTCTGTCCTGAAGGGGATCGTCCCTTGGGTGAACAGCCGCGCGAGCGGTCTGTCCCGAAGGGGATCGTCCCCGACTAAACAGGCCCTTCAAGCTTATGCCCCGAAGGGGACGGTTCCCCTGAGAAGACGAACCTCGCGGGGCTTTTCTATCTTACCCAAGGCATACACCCGCTGCCCACGCAACCAGGTCCCCTGCACCACCCCGACAAAAGTACGGCCCAGATAGGGTGAGATGGGGTGACGGTAGAACAGGTCGTCCGGTCTCAAGGTGTAGGTCTGGCCCAGGTCCACCAGGGTGAAGTCGGCGTCGTAACCTTCGGCCAGGCAGCCCTTGCCTCTCAGGCCAAAGCGCTGCGCCGGATTGGCGGCGAGCAGGGCGGCCAGCCGCTCCAGGGCCAGGCCGCGCTGGCGCCAACCCTCGCTCAGCAGCACCCCCAGGGTAGACTGCACCCCCGCGATGCCGCCCCACAAGGCAAAAAAGTCTTGGCCCTGTTTCATCTCGGGGGGGCTGGGGGAGTGGTCGGAGCCAATGATATCGATCTGACCGCATAACACCTGATCCCACAAGAGGTTTTGTTGGGCAATGGAGCGCAATGGGGGAGCGCACTTACCCACTGCGCCCAGACGCGCCAGGTCGTCTTCGCTAAAGGCCAGGTAGTGGGGGCAGGTCTCCAGGCTCACGTCCACGCCTTTGGACTTGGCTTCGGCGGCCATGACCACCCCTGCGCCCGAACTGATGTGCACGATGTGCAGCTTGCAGCCGGTTTCCTGCGCAAATAGAAGCGCCCGCTGGATGGCCTCGAGCTCGGTGAAAACCGGCCTCGAGTCCAGGTAGTCGCGCCAGGTGGTCTGACCCTTCTGGCGCTTCTGCTGGGCCAGGTGGGCGGTCAGGGCCTCCGACTCGGCGTGCACCGCCACCGGCAGGCCTAGCTGGGCGGCCAGGCGCATGCCTTCGAACAAGGTGGCATCGTCGCAGGCGGGAAACTGGGGCAGGCCGGAGTTGCACATGAAGGCCTTGAACCCGATGACGCCGCGTTCGGCCAGCTCAGGCAGACGTTCCAGATTGATCGGGGTGAGGCCACCCCACAGGGCAAAATCGGTGTGGGAGTGGGCCTGCATGGCCGCTAGCTTCCGGTCGAAGGAGGGGCCATCCAGGGTGCAGGGCAGCGAGTTGAGGGGCATATCGAAGAAGGCCGTGCCGCCGCCTGCTGCCAGGGCCGCGCTGCCCGAGGCGATGCCCTCCCAGTGGGCCTGTCCCGGCTCGTTGAAGTGCACGTGCACGTCAATCAAGCTCGGAAAAACGTGCAAGCCCGCGGCGCGAATCTCCTGCCGGGCCGGTTCGGTAATCTCCGGGGCCACCTGCACGATCTGCCCCCCCGCGATGCCCAGATCGGCCGGCCGCACCCCTTCCGGGGTTACCAGCTTTCCACCGCGCACAATCAGCTCGAGCATCACCCCTCCCCTACCCAGCCTCGGCTGCCAGCCGCTGCAGGAAATCCAGCCCCACCCGCAGGGCCGCCTCCACATCCTGCGGCCAGACCGACTCCTCGGGGTGGTGCGAGAGGCCGCCAGGGCTCCGCAAAAACAGCAGGGCCGAGGGGCAGAGCGCGGCCATGATCATGGCATCGTGGCCCGCGCCCGAGACCATCCGGTGCACCGGGTAGCCCTGGGCCTCAAGGGCCTGGGCCAGCGGCTCGTTCAGGGCCGGGTCGCAGGGGACGGCGGGCTGCTCGTGCTTGGTCTGGTAGCCCAGCTCGAGCCCCCGGCGCTGGGCCACCTGCTGGGCCCGGGTCACCAGGTTGGCCACCGCCAAGCTCCGCACCTCGTCGTAGGGGTGGCGCACATCCAGGCTCATGCGCACCTCCCCCGGTATCACATTGGCCGCCCCCGGGAGGGCCGTAATCGAGCCCACCGTGGCCACCAGGCCGGGTTCCCCCCGGGCCTCACGTTCGACCAAAACCATCCATTCGGCGGCCCCGGCCAGGGCATCCCTGCGCAGGTGCATGGGGGTGGTGCCGGCGTGCCCGGCTCTGCCGCGGAAGACCACCTCGAGCCAGCTCTGCCCCACAATGGCCTCCACCAAGCCCAGCGGATAGCCCAGGGCCTCCAGCACCGGCCCCTGCTCGATGTGAAACTCCAAAAAGCCCTTAAGCTGAGCCGGGTTGTAGGCGGCCTGGGGTATATGGGCGGGCTCGAGGCCAAAGGCCCGGATGGCTTCCTCTAGCGTCTGCCCCTGGGCGTCTTTGAGCCTGAGCAGATCCGGCTCAAACTGCCCGGTCAGCGCCTTGCTGCCCAGAAAAGGCACCCCAAAGCGCACCCCTTCCTCTTCGGAAAAGGCGATGACCTCGAGGGCAAAGGGCAGTTTGCGGCCCCCCAAGGCCTTCAGCAAAGCCAGGGCCAGCGTCACGCCCAAAAGGCCGTCGTACCGGCCCGCATCGCACACGGTGTCCACGTGCGAGCCCAGCAGAAACAGCGGGGCCTTGGGGGTGTGGCCGGGATAGTGGCCGATCAGGTTGCCCACTGCATCCATGCGCACGCCCATGCCCAGCTCTTCCATCCAGCCCGCTAAGGTGCGGTGCACCGCCCGCATGGGGGGCGAGAGGAAGGTGCGGGTCAGGCGGCCCGGCTCCTCCGAGAAACGGGCCAGCACACGGCAGCGCTCGAGGGCTTCCTGAGCCAGTTGGGCGAAGTCAACGCCGGAAAGATTCATGGTTAGGCCAGCAAGGATGGAGCCTCTGTCGCTTCCATGGGGTCGTACCCCTTATCTTAGGGGCCCCTGCCCGAAGCGCTGACGCTGGAAGCGGTCGTAAACGATGGTCCTTTCTCGCGCCCGGCAGAACGCTTCGCATGGCGTTCATATCAGCTTCCCCGGTAGGTGCTATAGCCGTAGGGCGAGAGGAGCAGCGGCACGTGGTAATGCCCCTGGGCCTCGGCGATGCCAAAGCGGATGGGCACCTCGTCCAAAAAAGGCGGGTCGGGCAGGGATAAGCCCTGGGCTTTGAAGTAGGCGGCCACGTGAAAGACCAGCTCATACAGGCCCACCGGGATGGTTTCGCCCGAGAGCAAGGGCTGATCGGTGCGGCCATCGGCGTTGGTGCGGGCGGCGGTGATGAAGGTGCGCTCCCCCGCCGGGCCGAGGCGGTAGAGCTCGAGGTCGAGCCCTGCTGCCGGGCGCCCGTGGGCGGTGTCCAGAACATGGGTGGAAAGCCGGGCCATACCTTATATCCTACGGCCCCCGGGCCCCCTGGGCCACCCAAGCCCCCAGCCGGGCCCGCTGCTCGAGGGTCATGGCCGGAACCCCCGGCACCAGTAGGGGCATATAGGTGCTGTCCACAGTAACCTGCTTGATCTTCTGCGCCTGCGCCACGATCTGCTCGGGCGTATCCAGCATCACCCCGCCCGGCGCCGAGGCAAAGCCGGGCTGGGTGGGCCGGGCCGCGTGGCACATCTGGCAGTGCTGCACGATAATATCCTGCACCTCGGCAAAAGCCACCGGGGGCTGGTTCAGCACCTCTGGGCTCTGGCGGGGCGCGGTCAGATAAAAAGCCCCCAGCAGCAAGGCCGCCGCCAACACCAGCAGGTAGGGCATGGCCCCGCCCTCTACCAGGGTGCGGTGGTGCTCTTTCTCGGTCACATTGATGAAGTGCCGCACCGCCACCCCGGCCGCAAAGAGCAGGATCAGGATAAGCCAGTGGGCCCCGCTGCTATAGGTCATGGGGAAGTGGTGGGCGATCATGGTGAAGAGCACCGGCAGGGTGAGGTAGTTGTTGTGGCGCGAGCGAAGCTGCACCCAGGCCACAAAATTGGGGTCGAGGGTCTCGCCCTTTTGCGCGGCCCGCACCAGCTTCTTTTGCGAGGGGATAATCACGAAAAAGACGTTGGCCGCCATGATGGTGCCCAGCATGGCCCCAATGTGCATGAAGGTGCCACGCCCGCTAAAGACCTGCCCCAGCAGGTAAGCCGCCAGCGCCACCAGCACACCCCCCACCAGCAGAAAGAGCGCCGGGCGGTATAGAAGCTGGGTGCAGGACAGCCCCACATAGACCAGCCAGGCCACAGCCAAGCTCCCCACGGCGATGGCGATGGCCGCCCAGCCCGGCAGGGTGCTGCCGGGGGCCAGCAGGATGGTGCGGGGGTCGGCGTAGTAGACGATGATGAGCAGCAAGAACCCCGTGACCCAGGTCAGGTAGGCGTCCCACTTGAACCAGTGGAGGTATCTGGGCAGCTCTTTGGGGGCGGTCTTGTATTTTTCCAGGTAGTAGATACCGCCGCCGTGGATGGCCCAGATGTTGCCGAAGAGCTCGGCCCGCACGCCCTGGCGCTCGAGGGCGTTCTCTAAGAAGATGAAGTAGAAGCTGGCCCCGATCCAGGCGATGCCATAGATGATGTGCAGCCAGCGCACGATCAGGTTGAGCCATTCGCGGGCGTGGGCCTGCCAGCCGCCCGCCAGGGTGAGGGCCACAGCCACGGCAAATAGGGCCAGAATGGCTAAAATCCAGGGCCATTTGACGATGCGGAGGCGGTCTTGGTGGAGAGGGTCCATGGCTGTTACGCAGATTGAGTCTAATCTTGGCCTAGCAGCTCGACAAGGCGAAAGCGCGCAATCTTATAAATCTCCTCCAGGGCGGTCTCGAACTCGAGCTCGGGGGGGTTGGGGAGCCTTTCCTCCATAGCCTTAAAGACCTCGGCTTTGCTTTTGCCCCGCACCGCCAGAATGAAGGGGAAGCCGAACTTGTCGGTATAGGCCCGGTTCAGGGTCTGGATGCGCTCGAGCTCGGCGGGGGTGAGGGCGTCGAGGCCGGCGCTCTTTTGCTCCGCAACCGAGGCCCGGGCCATGCGGGCACGGCTGCCCAGGTCGGGGTGGGCCCGGATCAGGGCCAGTTGAGCCTCTTTAGGGGCTTCTCGCACCACCTGCACCAGCGAGCGATGCAGGGCCTCGAGGCTGTCCCAGGGGCGGCGCTCCCAGGCTTTCTCGGCCACCCAGGGGGCGTGCTCGAAGACCCAGCCCAGTTGCTCAACAAAGGCCTCCCTGGAGAGTTGGTTAATCGCTGCGAGGTTCATCATCAGGCGTTTTGGCTGCGGTAGGCCCAGCCCACCAGCCGGCGCTCCAGGATGGCGAAGACCGCATAAAGCGCGATGCCCATCAGGGCGATCAGCAAGAGCCCGCCAAAGACCAGCGGCACGTTGAACTGGGAGCTGGCCGAGGTCATCATGTAGCCGATGCCCTTTTGCGAGGCGGCAATTTCGGATATAACCGCCCCCACAAAGGCCAGGGTGATGGCCACCTTGAGCGAGGCGAAGAAGTAGGGCAGCGAGAAGGGGATGGAAACCCGGGTAAAGGCCTCGAGGCGGCTCGAGCCCAGCACCCGCAGCACCTCCCGCAGCTCCGGCGGCACCGCCGCCAGCCCGGTGGCTACATTGACCACGATGGGGAAAAAGGAGATCAGAAAGGCGGTCAGGATGGCCGGCACCGTGCCGATGCCAAACCACAGCACCAGCACCGGCACCAAAGCAGCCTTGGGCACGCTGTTGAAGCCCACCAGGATGGGGTAGAGCGCCAGGTTCAAAGGCCTCGAGGTGCCCACCGCAGCCCCCAGCAGCACCCCCGCCACCACCGCGATCCCGAAGCCGGCCAGGGTGGTCCAGAGGGTCTGCCAGGCATGCCCCATCACCACCCCCCAGACCGGCCGCAGCGACTCGATGGCCTGCGAGGGGGCCGGCAGCACAAAGGGGGGAATCTTGAAAAGCCGCACCGAGACTTCCCAGAGCACAAACAAACCGATGCTCGCAGCGGCTGCCACCACGGTATCGCGGGTTCCGGGGTTCATGCCCCCACCCCCTTCAGACCGCTGATCTGGGTGCGCATCCCGCCAATCTGCTCGCGCAGCTCCCGCACGATGTGGGCGAAGTCGTCGCTGTAGGTGAGCTCGAGCGCCCTGGGGCGGGGAAACTCCACCTTGCGCGAATAGGCAATTTTGCCGGGGCGGGTGCTCATGGTGTGGATGGTATCGGACAGGTAGACCGCCTCGCGCAGGTCGTGGGTGACCAGGATGACCGTGGGCTTGCGGCTCATATACAGCACCTGCATGGCCTGCCACAGCTCCTCGCGGGTGAAGGCATCCAGCGCCGAGAAGGGCTCGTCGAGCAGCAGGATCTCGGGCTGGTGGATGAGGGCCCGGCACAGGCTGGCCCGCTGCTGCATCCCGCCCGAAAGCTCCCAAACGCGGGCGTTTTCGAAGCCGGAGAGCCCCACCGAGGCCATCAGCTCGCGGGCGGCCTCGATATAGGGCTTGGGGTTCTGCCGGTAGGACTGTTTGTGCTTGGCGGAGACCTCGAGCGGCAGCAGGATGTTCTGCAGGATGGTGCGCCAGGGCATCAGGGTGGGGTTCTGGAAGGCCATCCCGATACTGGCCACCGGCCCCCTGACGGCCTGGCCGTTTACGCTAGCCCTGCCGGTGCTGGGGGGACGCAGCCCGGAAATCACCCGCAAAAGCGTAGATTTGCCGCAGCCCGAAGGCCCCACCAGGGCCACAAACTCCCCCTGCGCGATGGACAGGTTGATTTCCTCTACGGCCAGGTAACCGTTGTCGTAGCGCAGGCTGACGTTGCTAAGCTCAATGAAAGACATCTGGGTTCCTTAGCTCTACAGTCTAAATCTGCCGCATAGGAATGGTCAAAATCCAACCCGGCCTTGCTGCCATGCACGGGCTGCCGACCGAACCCTTAGCACATCCGGGCTGACCACCCCCAGATGGGATGTTGCAAAGCCGACCTGCGCGTCCAAACCGAGATCACCGGGCCAGGCCGGTTACCCGCCGCTCGGCGATGGGGGGCAGGAAACGCTCGCTCCAGACCTGCTCCACCTTGAGAATGGTGGTCAGGTCGAAGGCCTTGGCGACTGCGCGGATGTTGCGCTCGACCCGCTCCCGCCGCACCGAGCCCAGCCCAAAGGCCCGGCTATCGGGGGTGAGGACGTGGGTATTGAAGGCTAGGAGCAGCCGTTCACGCTCGAGGGCCTCGTTGATCAGACCGTCGCGCCGCTTGACGGCGGCAATGCCCTCGTCCGGGTTGGCGATCACGTCCTTGAAGCCTTTGACCAGGGCCCGCAAAAAGGCCGCCACCGCCTGGGGGTTGGCCTGGGCAAAGTCGCGCCGTACCACCACCGCATTGCCGTAGAGGTCCTGGGTGTAGTCGGCGTAGCGGAAGATGAGCATATCTTCGGGCTTGACGCCCACGTTGCGCAGGTTGAGGAAAGAGGTGAAGTAGAAGCCGGTGATGCCGTCGGCTTGGCCGCGGGCCAGCGTGGGCTCGCGCAGCGGTACGTCCACGTTGATGAAGTTAACCCGGGTGGGGTCTATGCCCACCGCCTCGGCAAACACCGGGAAGAGCCGGCGGCCCGCGTCGCCGACAGGTGCGGCCAGGGTTTTGCCCACCAGGTCGGCGGGGCGGGCGATGCCTTTGCCCTTGATGGTAAACACCGCAGCCGGGGTGGTGTTATAGACCATAAACACCGCCAGAAGCTGGTTGGCCGGATTGCGGGTGTTGAATTCAATTAGGGTGTTGAAGTCGGCGAAGCCCATGTCGTAGTTGCCGGCGGCAACTTTGCTGATGGCATCGGCGGAGCCAAAGCCCCGGTCGATGCTCACGTTCAGCCCCTCAGCGGCGTAGTAGCCCTTGTCCAAGGCCAGCAAAAAAGGCGCGGTGGGCCCTTGAAAGGCGAAGTCCAGGGTAAAGCGCACGTTGGTGCGTGGCTGGGCTAGGCCCAGGCTGGTGAGTAAAAACACGGCCAGGAGCAGACCTCGAGTCCACATAAGGAAACCTCCCCGGTGTAAGACACCTGGGCCGAGTATAGAAACCGCAATGCAAGAGTGTCAACCGTAGAAGCCAATGCAGAGAGTTTTGCTTTGACGCCTTGGTCAGAAAAAGCTAAAACTTCGCTATCCGTTCTTCAAAAATGAACAAGGCGTCTGTGTTTTGTGATTTTTGCCCAGGTACACGACAAAACTTGCCAGAAGCACGTAGGAGCTGATAAAAATAGGGACTGCCCCGCCAAGAGGTAGTCCCATGAATCATCATGGTGAACTCAGCGAAGTTTTTCGACCCCACCTGCAGTGGCATCGAGCCCGACTGGACTTTCTGGCCGCATTTGTGCTGGCCTTGATCCGCGTCCGCAGTGTCAACCTGGCCCAGATCGCCGGTGCACA
>Ga0308412_1002167_pt1 | contig 10656 bp, 7 predicted proteins | sample HotsprottomLayer_FD_202357 | JGI IMG/M metagenome (GOLD analysis project Ga0308412, IMG submission 202357) | Hot spring phototrophic mat microbial communities from Octopus Spring, Yellowstone National Park, Wyoming, United States -... | ecosystem: Environmental > Aquatic > Thermal springs > Hot...
CATTTTGTCTGAGTCATGATTTTGATGTTCTCCCGGTTGAGTTCTTTGAGAAGCTCAATCCGGGTGATGATTTCGGCATCGTAGGCGATCTGGGGGAGCATTTCCACCAGAGTCACCCAGTTATCACGCTCGGCCAGGAAAAGGCTGGTTTCGCAACCCACCACACCGCCACCAACCACCACCACCTGCTTCCCCTGAATATCCACCTTCCCCGAGAGCACCTCCCAGGCCGTTGCGGTAAAATCAGGGTCAAGCTGGAAAGGAGGAACGATTGGTTCACCGCCGGTAGCCACAATCACCGCATCCGGGTTATAAGAAAGAACAAACTCCGCAGAAGCTTCTTGCCCCAGCTCAATCCTGACCCCTTCTCGATGGAGAGCCCCTACCAGGTAATCCCGGAACCAGAGGATTTTCTCTTTGTGGGGAGCCCGGGAAGCCAGTAGCAGCTGCCCTCCTAACTCCGATTCCTTCTCGAAGAGATACACCTCATGCCCCCACCGGGCGCTTACCAGGGCTGCTTCCATCCCTGCCGGTCCCCCGCCGACCACCACCACTTTCTTCCGCTCCAGAGCTTTTCCTTCCTCACAGACAACGAATTCCCGACCAGCCCAGGGATTGACCGCACAGCGCACTTTTCCATTGGCAAAGAGCTCGCCGATACACCCCACGTTACAGCTAATGCAATGATTGATTTCTGTTTCTCTGCCCTCTTCGACCTTTTCCACCCAGTCCGGGTCGGCAATGAGACCCCGACCGATGGCCACAAAATCGGCCTGGTTTTCGGCAAGAATTTTTTCGGCTACCTCAGGGTGACGAATCACCCCCACGGCAATGACCGGACAGGGAACCACTGCTTTGAGGGCCGAAGCGAGATACACCCGCCAGCCTTCTTCGAAGTTCATCGGCTCGATGATGGTGCTCACCGACTCATAAATGCCGCAACTGGCACTCAGGTAATCAATACCTTTTTCGGCGAGAATCCGGGCGATCTCTTGACTCTCCTGTGGTTTTAAACCTCCGGGAACAAATTCGTCCACCGAAAGGCGTACCCCCACCGCAAAATCTTCGCCCACGAGGTCGCGGGTCTTTTCCAGAATCTCCAGAAGGAAACGCATCCGGTTTTCCAGGCTTCCCCCGTACTCATCGGTGCGCTTATTGGTATATGGAGAGAGAAACTCGTTGATGAGATACCCATGGGCAGCATGGATTTCCACTCCGTCGAACCCGGCAAGTTTGGCCCGCAGCGCTGCCTGGGCAAATTTTTCCACCAGTTCCTCAATCTCATCCCGGGTAAGCGCCCGGGGAGCGACCTGCAGAAATTTACAGGGTATCTCCGAAGGTGCTACCGGTGGTAACCCATCGGTGGTGGAAGGGGTACACTGCCGCCCCCCATGCTGAAGCTGCAAAAAGACTTTCGCTCCCTCCACATGGATGACCTCGGCGAGGTCCCGCAACCCTGCCAGGAATTTATCCTTATCCACCGCAATCTGGGAAGTGAGGCTTCTACCCTGGTACATATCGACCTGAGCGTTCTCCACGATGATGAGGCCCACCCCACCCCGCGCCCGCCGCCGGTAATAAGCCACCATCTCCTGGGTCACTTCTCCAAAAGCACTCCCCAGGTTCGTTGCCATCGGGGGCATGACCACCCGATTCCGAATTTCCACCTTCCCGATTTTTCCCGGACTCAAAAGATTCGGATACTTCACTCTTCCCACCTCCCTATAATTTTGCCGCAAGACGCAGGGCTGACCCTTTAATCTCGTAGTACTCTTCGATGAGCTCTTGTAGCCTCTCCCTGAGCATCCTCTGCCCTTTTCGAATCTCACCGGATTCTCGCCACCCCTGTTCATAGGCCTGGCGAATCTCCGTTCCCACGTTAATCTTGGTAATCCCATTCTGGATGGCCTGGAGAACGTACTCCTTTTGAATACCCGACCCCCCATGAAGGACCAGAGGCACATTGGTGAGTTCTCTGATTTTGATGAGATGTTCGATGTTAAGCCTGGCCTCCACTTTCTTCTGGTCCTTGGCTACCCCGCTTATGGCGCCGTGAATATTCCCCACCGCTACCGAAAGCCAGTCCACCCCGGTTTCCCTGACAAACCGCTGCGCTTCCCCAGGATCGGTGAAACCTTTGCCACTTCGAAAGAGCTCCTCATAAGGCGGTAGAGGCCCCGCCTCATGACCCAGCACCGCTCCCAGTTCTGCTTCCACACATACTCCCCGCCGATGGGCTTTCTCCACCACCTCTCTGGTCACGGCGATATTCTCGGCAAGAGGAAGCCGCGACCCATCGATCATCACCGAGTGGTATCCCAGATTCAAAGCCTCTTCGATGAACGAAGCCCAATCTACCCTTTTCCCCTCCTCATCGATAACCGGGACATGATCCTGATGCAATCGGGTGAACGACGGGTCTCCAAAACGCTCATACTCTCTCTTCACCGCCTGAAAACTCTCCGCACCAAAACGGGTGATATCAGGACGCGAAACCTCAAGAAGCGCAAAGGTGCGACATTCCTTGAGAGTCTCCACTATCGTTTCCACCATCGGTAAATATGCCACATTGAAAGCGGGAATCAGGATGTGCTCTCGAAAAGCAACTTTCATGATTTCCTGTAATGAAGCCCGGGCAAGTTTTTCCAGAGTTTCCATCGACGTACCCCTTTCTCCTCGATTCTTTTTTTATTGTATCACTCTTTCCCATCGACCGACCATTTTTAACTCCCTTCGATTTTTAGTGTAACCCTTGCTCCACAAAAACTCCAAGAACCTTTTTTCCTGTGCTTCAGGTATTTTTGTCGCTTTACCCCCTTTTCCTCCACCGCGAGGATCTTTTTCCCTTTTTACTGCGATCGTCGCGAAGCATTCCTTCCACCACCGTTGCGAGCGAAGCTGTCTTGGAGTTACTGGCTCTGAGGCAGGAGATCCTGAAATGACTGGGAAAAAACAGGACTGCTTCGGAAACGAACATAAGACCCTGCAAGGATGCGTTAGCATCCTTATATTCTTTTTTTCTTTGGTTTTTTCTCTCCTTAGGGGCTTGGGGGCCTTCCCCCAACGTCGTGAGCGAAGCTATCTTGGGGTTCCGGTTTTTAACGATGAGCTCTCGAAATGCATTTATGACGAATCCTCGAGTAGCTTGCGAAGCGTTCGAGGAGAAGGGAAACTCTTGAGACACCGAAAACATCCTTTGGGTTGTGTTAGAATGATAACGGGGTGGTTCTATGCCGAATCGTTCCTTAGACTGGTTCCGTCAGGCAAAGCGAGATTACGAAAAGGCAGCTCTGGATTTTGAACATGGATTCTACGAGTGGTGCTGTTTCACCGCGCAACAGGCAGGGGAAAAAGCTCTGAAAGCACTTTACTACCGGTTGAATCAATCGGTCCGAGGGCATTCTCTGGTGCGTATGCTGGAGGGACTGGCTTCCCGGATGGCTATTCCCGAGGAAATTCACCACCATGCCCGGGTTCTCGATCGGTATTACCGGGAAGCCCGTTATCCCAACGGCTTTCCTGAGGGTAGTCCTTTTGAATTCTTTGACAAAGAGATTGCGCAGGAGGCTCTTTGTGCTTCACGAAAAATTCTTGAATTCTGTGAAAGTCACCTCCGTTGATATTGCGAAACTACGCGAGGCCCTTGCTGAAGCTGTTAAAAATTTGAAATCGGAGCACCCTGAAGTCAAAGAAGTTTTTCTCTTCGGCTCCTTTTCCCGTGGAGATTATACCCCGGAAAGCGACGTCGACATTCTCATTGTCTGTGCAACTCTTCACCTTCCTTTCCTTATGCGCGCCGAAAGGTTCATCGATTTTTTCTGTGCCCTTCCCTTCGACGTCAACCTCCTGGTTTACACCGAAGAAGAATTCCACCAACTGAAAAGCGAGAAAAACCCCTTCCTTCTATCCATTCTCCCCGAAATGCAGCGGCTTTAGCACCATCCCAATCCCTTCCCGGGATACCATGAAAAACCCGAGAAACGATAGGCCCGAAAACGTACTCAAGTAAAGTCGATCCGGTTGGTGGAGTTTTATTGTAGAGAAGGATGGAGCGGCAAAATCTTTCACAGTATAATATTTCCATGAACGAACTGGATGTGTACTTTATGGAACTGGCGCTTCAGGAAGCGCAGAAAGCTTTCGCAGAAGATGAAGTACCGGTGGGAGCCTGTATGGTGCTTCGGGGGGAAGTTATTGCCCTCTCCCATAACCGGCGGGAACAGGCACAGAATCCTCTACTCCACGCTGAAATCGAAGCGATTGAAAAGGCCTCGCTTTTTCTCCGAAGCTGGCGATTACATGAGTGCACCCTCTATGTCACCCTGGAACCCTGTCTCATGTGTGCCGGAGCCATCATCCAGGCTCGAGTGAAGCGACTGGTTTTTGGAGCCTATGACCCCAAGGGGGGTGTAGCGGGGAGCCTCCTCAACGTCTTTACCCTCCCCTTTTGGAACCATAGAGTAGAAGTTTCCGGAGGAATTTTACAGGAAAGGTGTAGCCAAATCCTCAGAGAATATTTTAAAATAAAACGTGGAGAGGTGGCCGAGCTGGACGAAGGCGCTCGACTCGAAATCGAGTAGGCAAGTGAGGACTTGCCTCGTGGGTTCGAATCCCACCCTCTCCGCCAGAAAAATCCGGATGGCCGTTAATCCGTCTGTTCCTCCGGCTCTTCCAGTACCGTTTTGAGGTCCTCCGGCCACAGTACCCCCATTTCACAGAGAATTTCTCCCAGCGGTTGCGGAGAAAATCTCTGTACCCGGAGCGCTTCGATGAGATGTGGCGTTTCGATGAATTCCCTCTCAAGAAGCTTTTCTCCCAGTCGAGGCAATCCCTCTGAACGATTGCGCTCCAGCATCTCCAAGCCCTGAGCTATCGCCGCCGAAGGTGCGAAAACGAGTTCGACTCTCTTTTTCTTGAGTGCCATCCTCAGCTCGGCAACGGTTTCCTGGGAAAGCGGCTTTGCGGTAGCAAGAATCACCGATTCCTTCCCCCATGCTATCGGCACCACCCTATAGCGTCGAAACACCATCAGCAAATCGGGGCGGCTTTCCTCCATCCGGAGGGCACGGGAATCAAATTCCAGGTAACCAACTTGCAGGAGCTCTCCCAGACATTCGAGGAGCTTTTCTTCGGAGATCGCCTTTGCTTTCAGGAGCCTTTCACCCAGACGCTCTCCGTCTCCCCTTTTCTCCATCACCGCAGTGAGTTTTTCAGAATCGATAATTCCTTTCTCAAGGAGGAGATCCCCGAGGCGGCGCCGGTAACGGGCTAGAACTTCAGGGGAAAGATACGAATGCCTGGTCTTCTGCCAGCGGGGACGACTCCGGGGGAAACCAAAAAGCGCTATCCGCCAGGCTCGCAGGGTAGCCAGGAAATTAATTACATTCCCCCAGACCGCTCGCAGTGGTAAAAGCGGTGGAACCAGGCACCCGAATACCGCCGAACGCCACCCGTAAACGTTTTTGAGTGCTATCGCCCGCATCAGTTGCCGCTCAATCATGAAAACGGTGAGCACCACACTCAACCAGAAGGAGAAAGATCCCCGGGGATAGATGGGGGTTAGTGGATAAAAAAGAGAGAGAACGAAATAGGCAAAAACTGCATAACCCGTCAGGGGAAGGAGATTTCCATACTTTGCCTTCCAGTCACGGTAAAGGCTGTACTTGGCGATACGAGAAAAACGATGGTCACAGAGCACCTGCCAGAGGGAAAAACTCTGAAAAGAAATGCCGTAAATCCACCGTGACTTCTGTTTCACCGCTTCCCTGAGGGTGTTGGGAAAAATTTCCCGAGTAGCCAGGTACTCTACGACCACTTTCCCCTCATCCGTCACCCGCTCTACCCCTTCGAGGAAGAAATGGGTCGCGATACCGAGCTGAGCAAAACGCAGAGAAAGCTTGTAGTCTTCGTGAGACTTTCCTCATCGAAGAGCGCTCCGGTTCCCAGTGTATCCAGCACCGAATGGTTGATAACGAAACCGGTCCCCGCCGATGGAACCACTGCGCTACTTGCTTCCCGAGCGAGTAAACCCCGGTAATGATTCTCGGCGAATTCATCGGCATAGGTCGAAGCGGTGAGATAAGGGAAGAAGGTGCGCCAGGTGGGATAGACCTGGAGAGGAAAGACCGGCAACTGCACCACCGCATATTTCCAGGAAAGGTAATTCGCTAACTTCAGAGAGGTGGGATGGATCACATCCTCAGCGTCATGGATGATGAAACATCCGAAACGGAGGTGCTTCTCTCTTTCAAAACGCAGGATAAAATCCAAAACCTGGTTGAGGTGCTGCGCTTTACTCGTGGGACCTTCCCGAGGATTCACCACCGCGTGAACCTGGGGGTATTGCTCGGAGAGTTTCTGCACCGCCTCCACGGTGGCAGCATCATTTGGATATACTCCCACGAAAACATGCACAAGGGCGAGAGGATAATTGATGGAACGAAAGAAATTTTCCAGCATGGCGCCGATCACTTCAGCTTCATTCCAGGCGGGAATGAGGATGGCAATTAACCGCCGGGGCACCCGGTCGAGTTCCTCCATCCGCAATCGGTGTTTCACCCGTCTGCGTCCCCGGAAGTAGTAATAGAAATCCCAGAACAAATCGTCCAGGCTGAAAAAGAGAAAAGAAGCGGCAACGAAAAGCCCTACCCAGTAAAGTATCCCAGCCACAGCTTTTCCGTGTCACCCTTTCCCGAATCCCGATAGCCCCAGCCTGATTTCCGGTCATTTTCGTTAGTATAGCAAAAGAAGCGTCCTAAGAAACAAGCCCCCAAATGAAACTATCCCAGGTCGCTTTTTTCACTCTACAGAGACAATGTCTTTCCCCAGGTACACCGCCCAGGGAAGGAAGGGTGAATCCGCACCGTCAAGAAGCACCACATCCACCGCTGCCACAAGCTCCGGAATCTTCCGCTCCGGAAGGGGGGTGGAGTGGATGAGGATGTCTGGGGTAGCCTCTTCGGGGTAACCGGCTTCCTCAAGACACCGTTTCACTTTTTCGTAGGCCTCTTCTTCAGGATAGTAGAGCACTAGAGTTACCGGATCATCCGCTTTGAAACGCTCCACAAAGAAACGCACCACCCGTGGTGAAAAGGTCGCCAGGTATTTCTTTTCCCTGAGTCCATCGAGGGGAAGCGGTGCAAAGTGGAGGGGCACGACGTGTTTCTCCGGTTGAAAAGACTGCCGAAGAAGCATAGCAGGAACATATCCCCTCTCCATGGGAATATTTTGTGGTAGGCTCCACCTTCGTTTGAATATTTCCCAGTTTCGTTCCATGAGACTCCGGTAGTCGATTTTTTCACCCTGGAAGGTCTTGCTTCCGAAGTGGTGGACAAAAACATCATGGGCAATCTTTATGGTGAATCCGGCAAGCTGCAGACGGAGGCAAAAATCATCGTCTTCAAAATTCCCCGTCCCAAAGATCGGATCGAAACCTCCAACCCTCTCGATCACTTCCCGCCTCACCAGCATGCAGAAACCGATGACCCGCGGAACAGTCTCCCACTGTCCGGCGTGTTCCAGACTCCATTTTCGCGCGAATTCCTGCATCGCTTCCAGGTCTTCCCCATAGGGCACACCAGGCACAAGCTGCGGACCGGCCACAAAGTTGGAACGTGGTCCCACCGCTCCCACCCGGTCATCCTCCTTTGCACAGGCTAAAAGCCGCGTCAACCACCCCTCCGTCACCACCACATCGTTATTGAGAAAGACGATGTAATCTCCCCTTGCTTCCCGGAGACACCGGTTATTCCCCAGCGTAAAACCGAGATTATATCCATTTTTGATGAGCTTCACATCGGATTGATTTTCGAGATACTCCACCGTCCCATCGGTTGAGCCGTTATCCCCCACGATGATTTCATGGGGCTCAGGGGTGTATTTCCGGATACTCTCCAGACAGAGCCTGGTGTACTCCAGGTTATTGCGGGTGAGGATGATGAGGGAGGTGAAATTTTCCACCTCGCATTTTTTAGCCACCACCAGATACTGGTAAATAGCACCTTCTTCCGCTAATCCCTCAGCTTTGATGCCCAAACCACGAAGCGCCCGAATCAAGTCTGGCGGCACTTGCACACCCTGGAGCACCGTACCTTGAACGTTTTCTATAAGAAAACCATTTCTCCTGAATAATGCCATCAGTGAAGCGCCGGTGAAGAAACGCAAATGGGTCCGATCCAGAATTCCCGCCCACTGATACTCCCATCTTCCCTCTAAAAGATCTCGAACCACACTCCAGTGGCGCACGTTGGGAACACTAGCAACAATATATCCCCCCTCTCTCAAAATACGCCGCGTATCATGTAGAGCTTTCCAGGGATCAACAAAATGTTCTAAAACATCGGCAAAAATGACACAATCAAAATAGTCTGCCGGAAGCTCAAAAATCACTTTTTCGTAATCGCCCACATACACCCGGTCGAGTTTTCTTCTGGCTTCTTCGGCAACTTGAGGTTGGATCTCTATACCCCACACCTCACAGTCACGCTCTTTCTTGAGATACTTCCCCAGATTTCCTTCACCACAACCAACATCAAGTATTTTCGTACACCCCGGAGGAACAATGGCTCGAACTTCAGGCCTTGAGTTTGCATAGTACTGGTCGATTTGTGGCCGATCCATTGATTCAGGTTGAGACAAAGAAGCAAGAAACGCCGGCGTGCTCCAGCGTTCTTTCCAGTAACCCACTTCTTGTTCAAAACGCCGACGAGACACGTTATCAAAACTCCCCTTGCAACCGACTCCCACCACCGTATGAGGAAACTGCGGATGTCCTACCCATTCCACAAACCGATACTGAAAACGTTGCAGAAGGCTTCGAAAAGCCTCCGGTGTAAATCGCCAGTAATCAAAGGGGTAATCGTGGATGGGAAAATTCATCACCGAACTGATAACCACAAATCCTCCCACCTTCAGAATTCGGTACACCTCATCCATGGCTTTCCAGAAAAACTCAACGTGCTCTAGTGTATCCATAATGAGCACAGTCCCTGCGGTAGAATCCGGAAGGTCGATCTGGTGAAGGTTAAGAATAAGATCAACCCCAGGGCCAGGACGCATATCACAACCAATGTATTTTTTTTCGGGGAAAAAGGGACGCAAATCCGCAAAACCTTCCTGCCCTGGAACTTGTAACGAGCCAAACTCATAAATCGGCTCTGGAAGTGGTAGGGTAGTTGCCACGACTTGCACAAACTGCTTGATAATCTCTCTCATATGCGGCCTCCAAAGAATTTCTCAAAAAAACACTGATAAATTGCTCTGCCAACCTTTTTATCCTCGCCCAGCAAATGTGCCATCAAAACATAACGTTCGAACAAAGAAAACGAGTCTGGCAAAATCGATAAGTGAGTTCTTTAGGGGGGCATTCTATAGGAAAATACCACCCGGCAACGAAGGCTACCAGAAGGCCCCCATCAAATCTCGAACCGGATGAAGGGAAGAACACCACGTTTTCAAGATTTCTCCCCCCATTGTTCAGAAAGTTCACGAAAACCAAAACACCGAAGTAGCCACGGCAGAGAAAGACTCACGAGTTGCATTATAGCATTATGCAGGGCATCAAAACACCGCTTCCACTTCCTGCAACACCCTCTGGGCTTCGTCGGCGCGTCCGGCCAGGGTATAGAGGTAAAAAAGCAGTGAGCGAGCTTCGGGATGCTGGGGGTCTTTCACGAGCACCTCTCTCCACAGCGCTTCCGCTTCTTCCCACCGGTTAAGGTTGAAATAGACGAGCGCCAGGTTGTGAAGAGCGTTGGGATCTTCGGGAAGAAGGGCGCGAAGTTTTTCCCCGTAACTTAAAGCCTTCTCCCACGCACCACAGGCGATGGCGGAGCGGAGCAGGAGTTCATAGAGTATCTCATCGGTAAAGGCAAAGCGCACCAGGTTGGCCTGGGAACGTCCGGCTTCGAGATGGAAAATTTCCTCCAGAAGCGCCAGGGCTTTAGAGTAGTCTTCCCGCAGGAACGCCAGATTTCCCAGAGCAAAGAGTGCATCAGGAAGATAGGGGTCATAGCGCCGCACCCGCTCGAAAATCCGCTCGGCGATGTGGAATTCGCCACGATCGGCAAAAATGGTCCCCAGGTAGAAGAGTCCCTCGATATAAGCCGGTTTTCCTCGCCACGCAGGGTTTCGTACAATCTGAAAAAGCGCTTTTTGCGCCTCTTCGCGATCACTGAACATGGTGAGCCGGGTCTTTGCGTAATAAAGAACCGCCTGGATGTTATCGGGCTCACTCCGGTACAGCTCTCCGATGATGGGGAAATTTCGCTCTACGCTTTTGCGGCGCACGTCTTCGGGTCTGGTGTAGCCGAAGTGATGAATGGGGACATCCGTGCGCCCAATGGCTCCACCTAAAGCCACGATGGACGCCTCCGCGGTCTCGTGGATTTTCCCTGCAAAGCGAATCCCGGGGTGTCGGCGGAAGAAACGGAGTGCAAAGTTCACCACCCCCACATTTCCATTCCGGTTGTAATTGTAGATGGGAAGTTGAAGCCCCAGAGCCTCGGTTTTTTGGGCGATTTCACGAAGTCTTCGCACACCCTCTTCATCCACCACTTCATCGGCATCGAGCACCAGAATCCACTCTCCCCAAGCTCGCCGCAGCGACTCGTTGCGCGCTTTGGAAAAATCGTTCTCCCAGGGGACCGAAAAGACCCG
>Ga0308412_1002176_pt1 | contig 10639 bp, 8 predicted proteins | sample HotsprottomLayer_FD_202357 | JGI IMG/M metagenome (GOLD analysis project Ga0308412, IMG submission 202357) | Hot spring phototrophic mat microbial communities from Octopus Spring, Yellowstone National Park, Wyoming, United States -... | ecosystem: Environmental > Aquatic > Thermal springs > Hot...
GTCTGATTGCCTGAGCCACGCGCCGTCTTGGCGCAGGGGCAGTTATTGTTTTCCCGCGCCTGCTCCGGCCAGCCCCTTGCGATATCCTCGGCCATCGCCGCTTTGCCGTGGGGGATCCTGTCCGCTGTCTGCGCTTCGCTTGCCAGTCCCTGCCCCTTTGCCTAGCCCCGGACCTTTTCCAAGCCCGGCGCCGCGTCCGGTCCAGCGAGCTTCGGGAAACGATGCTGTGATTTTGGCGTACAGGTCGCGCGGCGAGATATTGTGTTTGCGGGCCAGTTCATCGAGAGTTTCATCCGGACTATCGACGACGATTCCAAGCTCGGCCAATTTTTCCGTCAGGTCGTCGATTTCTATGCTCAGACCGGCTGCCAGGTCTCGCAGCGTCAGTTCTTCTGCGTGCTGTACCGGCGGTGGCACGCTGGCGGCGGTCCGTTCCCAATATGCCTTTATGCGGCTGTTCCAGTCCATCAGCGTGCTGACCGGCGGGACGTTGTACACCGCAGCCAGCACTGTGGCGGCAGTAATCACCAGCGCCGCAAGCAGCTCCCACTTGCAGTTGATCGCCAAGCGTGTCCTGGCTTTGATGTACCCCCATAAGATGTTCCAGTTCAGCCACAGGTGAAACACCGCACCGAGCAGAAACAACGATGCCACACTGATGTGCACAGCCTGCCAGGTTTGCTTGGTCAACCCCAGCAAAGTCCAACCGGCCCAATTCGCCACCCGTCCTTGGGGTGTGATGTACTACAAGATCGCACCCGAACAGCTCAGTACCAGAAAGGCGGCTAGCAAGAGCAACGAGACCAGTCCGCGAAAACGCAATTGCACTGTTAGTATCCTTTCTCGGCTGTGCGGCTTTCGCTGCTGGAGGCTTGCCCCCGCTCGGCGAATCTTGACGCCAGACGCGCCGCCGCGCGCTTGCGGGCGGGGGTTTACGCGCAGCGGAAATCACCAAAGCCCGCCGCGCAGCTTCTCAACGCCAAACAGTAGCCACCATTGGGCGACAAGCGCCTTGACCGAATTCTATCAGCGGATGATACAGCACACTAGCTGCGCTGGTGCAAGCTGTTGTGGGAAGCTGCTACGTCGGGCGGACTGCTTGTATCGGGATCGCCCGGCAGCGGCTGGTCTGGCGGCACGCCGTACTTGGCTTGCCGCGCGCGTCCCCAGGGACAGCCGCCCAGCGTCAGCAGCATTTCGACGCGCTGAAGAAACCTGGCAGAATTGTTTATCTTTTTCAGCCAACGATGGGTATAATGGTAGTGGTGGCCCATCGTGTCGCCCACAACAGCTTCTTATCTTCTTATTGGGAGGGCGGGCCATGAAATCTTGCCGCGAAGACCCGAAAATCGTGGCCGCGGCGGAACGACAGATGCAAGCCTGGGCGCTGAGCCAGCAGATGGCCGACCGGGTGGTCAGTCAGGAAGCATGCCGACGCCGTGCGGGCCAGCTCTGCAATTACGTGGCCATTTCGCGTCAGGCCGGCGCAGGTGGCGCGGAGGTCGCCCGGCTGGTAGGCCAACAGCTCGGCTGGCCGGTCTGGGACAAGAACCTGCTGGAGCGCATCGCGGAGCGTTACCGTCTGGACCGGGCGATGCTGGAGCTGGTCGACGAGACCGAAAGCAGTTGGCTGTACGACGTGCTGGGCACCTGGATGGATTGCAGGATCGTTTCCCACGATCGGTACGTCTCTTACCTGACGCGCGTGATCCTGGCCGTGACCAGGCAGCACCACTGCGTTCTGGTGGGTCGTGGCGCACAGTTCCTCTTGCCGCCCGACAAGGGACTGGCCGTCCGCATCATCGCGCCGATGGAAGTGCGCGCGCAGCGGGTGATGCAACAGATGGGTCTTTCGGCCTCCCAGGCCCGCCGGTACATCGAGGAAACCGACCGCGGCCGTCGGGAGTTCGTCAGGCGCTTCTTCCATCACGACATCGACGATCCCAATCTTTACGATCTGGTGATCAACACTGCGCGGCAAGGGATCGATGGGGCGGTGCGGCAGATACTCTCGGCCGTCTGTAGGCCGGAAATGCCCGCTGCCGATCCCCATGCCGGCAAAGCCAGCGAGCCGGCAGGGTAGCTCTCGGCTGGAGGAGGGCTTGCCGAGTGCAGCCACGACAGAGCGTGGCCCTCCAGGTGCAGCGGCGGCGCCAGGCACACGATCCTTGGACTGCTGGACAAGCCAGCAGTACAAGCCCGCCATTTGCCACAGATGGGCTGGCATCTGGTCTCTTTGTGTCCGCTGGCTGTTTGGCTATAGTAAGTGCTGAGGGCCAAACCGCGCGAGTGTTCCTTGCCCGTGGCTTTTACTTGCGCGGGATGCTTCGTGCTGCCAATCTGGACGGGTAGTAAAGCCCCATGCCCAGAAGGCCTTAATGCCCAAATGCGACCGGGGCGAAGACTGATCGCAACCGTTTGGCCAGTGGGATCAACGGCTTGGTCAACAGGCCGGACGCAAACAGTCCGGCCAGCGAATCGGGAAGTGTTTTTTCGCAAGCAAGCAGACAGAGGTTTAGATGGCGACGGGATACCCTTACGATGTTCCTCCGGCGCGTCCGCCAAGGCATTCGGTGCTAGTGGCGGTGCTGGTATGGCTGCTTTCGGCGTTGCTGGCGCTATTGCTGATTTCGGTGTTGGCCTGGCACGGCTGCGCTCGGGGCGAACGCCATGCGGAAATCGAAGCCGAGCCACGGCCTATCACACCCCGGGGCGACTTGTCGGAGGACGAAAAATCGACCATCGCCATCTTTCGCGAGGCCGCACCCTCGGTGGTCAACATCACCACAATGGCGGTCCGCCGCGATATCTTCAGCCTGAATGTAATGCAGATTCCGCAAGGGAGCGGATCGGGGTTCGTTTGGGACAAGCGCGGACACGTGGTCACCAATTTTCACGTCATCCAGGGGGCCGACGCCGCTTTGGTGACTTTTTCTGATCAAACCGGCTATCGTGCCCGGGTTGTGGGCGTATATCCCGACAAAGACCTGGCCGTGTTGAAAATCGACGCCCCGGCTGATCGGCTCAAACCGATCATGGTCGGCAGCTCCAGCGATCTTCAGGTGGGGCAGAAGGTGTTCGCCATTGGCAACCCGTTCGGGCTGGACCACACGCTGACCACCGGGGTCATCAGTGCGCTGGGTCGCGAGATACAGTCGGTTACCGGCCGGCCGATCAAGGATGTCATTCAGACCGACGCGGCGATCAACCCTGGCAATTCGGGCGGGCCGCTGCTGGACAGCGCCGGGCGGTTGATCGGCATGAACACGGCGATCATCAGTCCTGCGGGGGTATCGGCGGGCATCGGATTCGCCATTCCCGTCGACGAGATCAACCGGCTGGTGCCGCAGTTGATTCGGCATGGCAAAGCGGTACGTCCTGGTTTGGGTGTGGAGATAGCGCCCGACCATATAACACGCCAGCTTGGCCTGAAGGGCGTGCTGATTATGGGCGTACAGCCCGACGGACCGGCCGCCAAAGCCGGCCTGCGCGGCACACAGCGCGACGCCACCGGAAAGCCGATCATCGGCGACGTGATTGTAGGGATCGACAAACGCAGAATCGGCTCGGTTCGCGACCTTTTGGCTGCCCTGGCCGACTATCAGCTTGGCGATACCGTTACTGTGCGCGTGCTGCGCGATGACGAAATACTGGAGTTCCAAGTAACTTTGGAGAATATCGAGTAGCGCACCGCGGTAGCGCGCAACGTTGGCCGACGCGCAGTACCCGAGTGCGACGCCGCAGCAATCGGCCGTGTGGCGAAAGATAGAAGCCCCAAAACAAAACGCCGGCCTGCCGACGACAAAGCCGACAGGCCGGCGTCTGTTAGCCTGGCTCCCATCGACGGCACCGATGCTACTCGAGGTTCAACCCCATCAGGTACTCGTCCAGTGCCTTGCGCGCCCCGGCCTCTTTGTCCACTAGCGCGGCGATCTGGGCGCGAAGCGTCTTTATCTCAACCTCCTGGGCGGTAAAGTCGGCTACGTAGCTCTTATACAGCTCGCTGTTGCGATCAAGCTGGGCCATGTTCTGGCGAATACGGGCCTGATCCTGATCGATTTCGCGGATGCGCTGTTCCAGGCGCTGCCGCTCGGCCACTAACAGGGCCAGCTCGTGCTTGCGCTTGATGACCTCCTGGAGTGCGTCTTTGACCTTCTGGCTGACCACCGGCGAGCTGATGTAGATGCGGATCGAGTTGTCGTCCAGGTTGAGAATGGCTATCTGCTGACTTTCGATCCGCTCCTCCTGCACGACCAGCTTTGCCGGTTCGCCCGGCTTGGCTTCCACCGTGAAGCGATACATATCGCGGGTCTTCTCGGCCGGTTCCTTGGGGCTGACCAGCGTCCAGTTGGGATCGAGCGGCTGCTCGATGAGCACCGTCTTTGCGCGCCGGCCGGAGTTCTTTACGGTGTACTCTTGCGCACGGGTGTACTTGCGCATGGCGTGCAGTACACCCTTGAAAATCTTGACGCTTACTAGTTGATCCGGCTCGCTCTTGGAAAGCGGCGCCACTTCGGTCTCCAGGTCCAAAGCGTAGCTGATCAGCCGCGTGCTCTTCGGCGGCAAGTCCTCGATCTTGGCATCGCCGGCATATACGCCGCCGTCGAAGACCGTGATCGGCCCTTGCATCAAATGCACCTTGGTGGTGTTGGTGAACCGCAAGCCGGCCAGCGGATGTTTGGGCTGCACGCGCGGGTTGTAGATCGAGACCCTCGTGCCTTGAACTTCCTCGTTGACGATCGGCAACATCGCCGATTGCTGCCGCGGCAGCGTGACCGGCGTGCCGATCTCGTACTGGAAGAAGTTGCCCACATCGCGCGCCTGCGCCACCGACTGCACGCCGCGACGGATATCCAGATCTGCCTTTTCCATTAGCGCCCTGCCATCGGCGGCTGGGGCTGCACGCTCCATATCGGCCTCGCCTTTGAACGCTTTATCGGCTGCCCGTGCTCTCATACCCTGAGCGGCAAGCGCTCCTGGCGGCGCCGCTGCCACCTGTCGAGCTTCGTCGCGCTTGGCCAGAAACTCAGCTTCTCTGGCGGCCAGGTCCTGGCCGTAGGTTTGCGGGCGCAGCGAAGCAAATAGTTCCAGTCTCTCTTCTGGCCGCGGCACATACAGCGGTTGATACAGGTCCATGATGAACGAGATCGGCCGGCCGCTGACCAGCGTCAGGGCTACATCGGTCCAGTCGGTTTCTGTGGTGTTTTCGACGATCGCCCAGCCCTGGAGTACCAGCGGCTTCTTCTCGTCGTCGGAAAGCACCAGCCGGTAGGTGGTCTTCCAGACGGGGGTTTCGTGGATGTAGCCGATCTGAACGCTGCGTTTGCCTTTGCCCAGGAAGCTGACGGAAACCGTCTTCTTGTCGGTGGCCAGGGCCGAGGCCAGAGTGGCCAGCGCCTTGTTCAGCTCAGCGTCGAGCTGGGGATTGGCCAGTTTGATGCGGCTGACGGTGTCCAGCGGAATCGAGCGCAGCCCCTCGTCGGTAACCAGATTGAGCATGTGGATGTCGATGAACTCGTTTTCGCCGACTTTCTTGCGGCGGGTTTCCACACCGAGAATTACCCCGGTGATCTTGGCGGGCGCCTCGATTTCCACCTTTTCGCCGCGAACCTGCGCTAGCAATTGCGCCAGCGTGGGATTGGTCGTCAGGTCGATGACGAACGATTTGAGGGTCTTGGTGATGGGGTCTTTCGAGCCGTACGTGACGGTGGAAACAGTGCCGCCGTCGAAGTCCATCACGACCATGCTTTTCAGCAAGTCGTTGATGTCGCGGACGTTGAAGCGCATTTCGACCTTGGCGTCGCCCTCGACCTGTCCGAAATGCTGGAAGAAGCCGACCCCCGAACTAAACATCACAACTCTTTTCAACGGCAGCGGGAACTTGCCGTCGTCGGCAGCCCACGCACCCACGGTTGCCGCCAGCACACATGCCGCCACGGCGGCACAAACCACCAACTGCGCCGATCGGCTACGCAATCGGCCGGACAAGAGCGTTCGGTTCATTACACTACCTCCTAACCATTACGGTGTTTCGTGAGATTACAGTGCCTAACTGATTTGCAGCCAATGAGTTACTGCGGTAAATGTGGGACGTTGGCGCCCGCACGCCCACCAGCCGCTGCACACATACTAGACGTACCAGAGCCACGAATAGTTCCCCGAGCGGGCAGAATTGTGCCGGTGAAGTCTTTTTTGCTTTGGCCGGGACGGCAGTTTGTGCGGCGCTGGGAAAGCAAGTTACCGCTCGGTCTTGCTAGCCAGAGATTTCCTCTTCGCTACAACCCGCGCGCAAATATCGGTGCCCAAGTATACGTCATTTAATGGGGCTTGCAGCCGCAACCAAACGGTGTCGATGGAGGGACGCGCTGCGGTCGCGTTGGTTGTGTTATCGTCGTTGGCCGTACAATCACCAGCGCCAATGCGGCCACGACGGAGCGTGGCCCTCCAAATCACCCGAAAACGTTTGCCGGAAAAACGCACGAGTTGGGCCGTAAAAAAGCAAGCCGCTGCAAGACGGGGGGTTCAACCTGGTCGCCTCAATTCGCTTCGGTTTGCTGCTGCGATTGGGCCTGGTGAACGACTTCGGCCAACTCGCGTCTGGCGGCGAAATAGTAGCACAGCCCTACAGCAGCGATCGTCAGTGTAATGAAGCGCAATGCCAGTGCCACGACCAATCCCTGGCTGCGGTCGCCCAGCTCGAAAACGGCTTTGTACAGAAAGTTGAGCACGAACTCCAACGGACCGGCCACCAGCGGAATCACTCCCATCGACTCGGCAAGAGGCAGCACGACGAACATGTTCGGCAGCGACAGTCGCCCAACATTGTGCCGGTATATGCCGATGGTGATCATGTAAACCGCCAGCACCATGAGCGTCTGGCAGGCAAAGCTGATCGCCACCGATATGGCTAGCGTGCCCGGACGGTTGCGATACATCAGCACGGCCTCGATCAGTCGCTCCAAGGGCTGGCCGACATAGGGCAGCCGGCCCAGTCTGCGTATCAGGGGGCTGCCGCTCAGTGCGGGAAGGAACAAAGAAGCAAATCCGGCCGTGAAGACAATCGTTATCGCTATCGCGGTGAAGCAGATGGAACGAATCAGTGCCGACTGGTGGTGGTAAAGACCGGTCAGCAGTATCGCCCCGCTGGCCACCAAGAACAGGACGTACAGGCCCAGCACCCGGTCAAGCATCACGCTGGCCAGGGCCCGGGCACGACTGCGGTACTGGTGGCCGAGCATCACTGCTTTGACCAGGTCTCCGCCCACCACTCCCAGCGGTGCATGATTGAAGAAGTAGCCCAAGAACCCCAACCGCAACGCCCCGCGTAGCGAGAAGGGGATATCCACAGCCCGGGCAAGCAACCACCAGCGCAAGAAGGTGGACACAACTGCGGCCGCGGTGCAGCAGAAAGCGACGGCGATCTTCGACCAATCGAAGCCGACGTCGCGGAACTGCTGGGCCAGATACGCAAAGGCATCCTGCCGGCAAGCCGCCACGATCAGGTAGCCGAGAATGGCGGCAGAAAGGCCCAGCTTTATCAGTGGGCTGATGTACTTCCTCAAAGCATTACCCTGTATGATGCTCCGCGTTGCCACCAAGGGCTGTATAGCATAATAGTGGCTGCGATGGCGGTCAATCGAAAAACGGCCAGTCGTTGAAAGCGAAAGCAAGCCGAGCCTGTTATCCGTTGGGCGGGTTGCGCCGTGGGGCGTCGATTAATCATTGCCTTGACGTTGCCTCAGCAAGCACACACACTGGAATTGGGCGGGGCTTTGCGGTTCGCGCGAGCTGTCAGCCGAGTTTTGTTCCGAAAACGCTCCGCTGCTGCCGGCGCGGAGTATATTGGCCACGATCATCGCAACGCAAGGGTTCTGGTGTGGGGGTGACGGTACAATGCGACGGTGGGCACTGGCTGGTGGTCGACGACCGGCTTAGCGGGACCGTCGTGCGCTGCGCTGCGTGCAAGCGGCTGGTGTGCGTACCGCCGATGGCCATTCTGCTGCCCGAATCTGCCGTCGCACCGCCACGGCAGCCAAACCACGCCGCACCAGTCGCCCAAACACCGCAGGCCGGTATCAAGCCGGGCGATTCTCCTTGGTCCGACGTGCCGCCGCCGGTGGGCTTCACTCGACGGTCGGCATCTTCGGAAAGCACCGTGGAACTGAAGTCGCTGCGGCCTTCCCCCTCGCCGCTGGAAGATAGGGCGCTGCCGCTTGCCCGGCCGCTGCCGCCACGCCGCGGCACTGCGGCGCGTGAAGGGCCGCCTGAGGCGATCATCCCGGGGCCGCCGGACGGCGAGTCGCATATCCCCATGGCAATTCTTCTGCCCGAGGTCAGCCACTCGCTGCCTGTAGCGCCGCCACGGATTGTCCAGCAGCAGGGGGAGCCGGCCGCCGCGGGCGTTTCGCCGTCCGATCGGCCGGCCTCCGGCTCGGCGGTTGGCTCGACCGAAGCAGGCCTCGAGGCACTAATTCCCCTGCCGCTTGTAGTTGAAGGCGCGGCGGTTCAAAGCGCGGTAGTTGAAGGCGCGGCGGACGGGAACGGGCCACTTGAGCTGTCCGCTCCAGCGCGTGGGGCCGGCGGTCGTTGGCGACGGCGGCGTTCCGTATCGCGCCGGGTGTCCGCCCCGACGATCGTTCCGCCCGACGCATATCAGGCCGAGCAGCGCTGGATTACGCTTGTGAAGTACCTGGCTGTCGGGCTGGCAGCGGCAGTGCTGTTCAGCCTGTTGCCGGTACTGGTAAAAGGATCGCTCAACCTGGCAGTTGCCCCGCCTTGGGCGAGGGTGGCGTTGCTGGTTTCAGCCTTGCAAGCAGCGTACGTGCTTTGGCTGATTGCCACGCCCGATTGGGCTGCGCTACGGGTGCTGATGTATGTCTTCGCCGCGGTTGCAGCACTGTATGCTTTGGGGGGAGCACTGGCGCTTGCCGCTCCGGTTGACAAACTGTCGTGGCTGGGGCTGGACGAGGTCCAGACCGCCGCCCGAAGCTGGTGCGGCGCTGTCATGGCGGTCATGATGCTGGCAAGCTATGTATGCGGACGCTGCGCAGCGCGGTGGCGCTTGGCTTGCCAGCAGCAATTGGCTGCCAGACGGCACAGCGGGTGAACTGGCCGACGGCTGCGGGTTGCCAGGTGCGTGGGCCGTTATTGGCATTCGCAAAACGTGGTGACACGCCAGACTAGGAAAAACCTTATAGCAGGCGGTCACTGCCTTTCGCGAAGATCAACGCGAAACTCAATAGGTGCGTGGGCAATTGCTCGGGCGATGGCTGTGGGAGCTTACATGCCCTGCTGCGTGGCGGTCATCGGCCGGCCCAAGGCTGTCCGACTAAGCTGCCCGCTCAGTGCTTCAACTGGTTGGCCTTGGGAGTAACCTTGTCGATGTTTGGGGTCACGTCGGCATCTACGTTGCCCATTGCCCAGGCCATGCCGCCCAGGATGATCTGCTGCACCTGCTCGTTCTGCCAAATGTCTTCTCTGTGTCCGAACGAGGTGTAGAAAACCCGGCCCTTGCCGTGCATCCGCGCCCAAGTGGCGGGGAAAGGCGGCCGCTGGTATTCGTTGCCTTTCATCCCTTGGGTTTCTTGGATGAGGATCACGTGCAGGTCTTTGGCGAACTTGGCCAGGGCGTACCATTCTTCCATCAGCGAGAGCGAATCGTACTTGCCGATGCCGGGAAACTTCGGCGAGGCGACGGTCACTTTGGCCACTTGCTGGGGGCCGTGCGAGACGAACTCGCCGCCGATCATGGCGATGTACGGATCGATGCCGGCGCTACGGAACGAATCGGTGGCCGAGTGGAAACCCACGAAAGGCTTGCCGGCGGCGATGGCCTCCAGCAGTTTCTTCTTGCCTTCGACCGACATCGGCTCGCCCGGCTGATTGCACGGTTTGGTCAAGTCGCCGGAGGTGTAGAAAGCGATCAGGTCGTACTGGGCCAGGTCGCCGTCGAAGACTTTGCCATCTTTGGTGCACTCAACCTCGAACCCGGCACGCTTGCCCATCTCGATCAGCGCCCGTTCCGAAAAGCCCAACTGGTCGCCTTTGCGTTTGACGGCGTCGTGTTCGAAGCCTGCGCTGCGGGTGAAGTATAGGACCTTTTGCTTCTTACCGTCGGCGGCGGCAGTCCAGCGGAGCGGGAAAGACGACAACCCGACAATCGCAGCCCCGGCCGACAACAACAACTGGCGACGTTTCATGGCGATGATCTCCGACGACAACAATGCGACAACAAATCGTTTGCAACTTTCATGCCACAACCAGCACAGTATAGACGCTCGCCCCACCGCTGCCAAGTTTTTCGCGCGCTGTCTTCGGCCTCCAGCACAACACAAAACCCTTGTTCCTCACAACAGGCGGCTCCGCAGCACGCAAGAAAGAAGTGCACCGACGTGCCAGCGGGCCAATGGCGGCAGTTGCACAAGCAAGTTGCGTCGGCCCGCTTCGGAGTCGCACACCGAGTGCGGCCGTAGTATGCTACCACCGCCGGACTTCACCAGGTGGTATCCAGTAAAGTACCCAGCGAACTACGCTCGGCTTACCGACGGGAGCACACCATCACCGGCGGACTCTACCAGGTGGTTTCCAGCTTGAAAGACATGCCCTGGAAGAACAAGAACCCGTCGGTCTTGACCTGATT
>Ga0308412_1002178_pt1 | contig 10632 bp, 4 predicted proteins | sample HotsprottomLayer_FD_202357 | JGI IMG/M metagenome (GOLD analysis project Ga0308412, IMG submission 202357) | Hot spring phototrophic mat microbial communities from Octopus Spring, Yellowstone National Park, Wyoming, United States -... | ecosystem: Environmental > Aquatic > Thermal springs > Hot...
CAAGAGCACTCGACTTTGCCATTTTCTCCTCCGAAATCTTCCCACCGGGAAAGAAAGGTCTTTCCCGTTCTCTCGCCAAAGCTCAAAAGTTACTGCAGTTGACAGATCCCCTCCACTATCACTATTGCAAGTTTCCCGCAATCTGTTGCAAGTTCCCCGCCAAACGGTTCCAAGTTCCCCAAAAAGTAACCGTTTCCAAGTTCCCCAAAAAGTATTCCTTACTATTCCAAGCTCCCCCCAAAGTGTTACTTACAGTTCAGCAGTAAGTGCTAGAAGCTTACTGCCAAGTCGGCGGCGGTAGCTGCAATTATACCCAGGCGGGATTATACCCAGGCGGGATCAATTTTTTTCCAGCTCACGTCGCGGGGAAACATCCCTGCCCAGGTCTGCCCCTTTTCCCGGAAAAAATTCGATCATCTTTGCAAATTCCATTATGTTTAATCGCCCGAAAGCTTCCCAAGGTTTTTCCCAAAAATCCGGCCAGAAAGGCCGGCCAAAAATGTCAAAGTCACCGTCACCCGGTGCCGGAGGACCACTCGTGACACCGGCCGGATGATTAGCCGTGCCAATTACCGCCGTTATCCACCTGATTTTGCTCGAAATTGTGTTTTCCGTAAACCTCCCCCGAAGGGGACAAGCTTATCCCCCAATAACACCCGGCCATCTCCGGCAAGCGAAACCCAGCGGGTGGGGGTTATAAGCGAGCACCTCGTCGATCTTCCTTAAAACAAGAACGGGTAAACGGCACATAATTTCCCGAGAATATCAACTTTCCGCGGTTCTACGCAACTGATGTCCCGTGTGTCGGCGGCTTCGGTGGAATGCCGAGCAGTGGTCCGGGCACGGGGGCTCCCTGCTTCCCAAGCCCGGGGTATAGGATCATCTTCCCTGCCACAACCATCACAGATAACTACTCCTTCGCAGGCCCTGGGGGCCAGGAGGCTCGGCGGAGAACTGTTTGCCACGAACTGTTTGCCACCCGGTCCGGTGGTACCCTTTTCCCGCCTAATTCCCGGTCAAACTTTTTTGGGGAAGCCAACCCATTGCTGCCACCGGCCCAAAGGGGGTGCCGTTACGGGTGGAGATATCCATCCGGAGAGAAACATCCGGCTTTTAAGCGAGAGACTGTGGAGCTTTAAGCCTGAGTAAGTTCCCCGACCACCTCCAAGGGGCCAATCCCCCAAGTATGGATTCGACTCTAGTCTCCCGGGTCCCCCTGGGAATGGGAACGAAGCATCCGGCCACTGGCCCGACCTTCCGTTAATGCTGTCCCCAAGGATCCAGGTGACACACCGCTATGAAAGCTATGAGAAGTCTAAGGCAAACTTCCCAAGATCGAAAGACACCGTGGCAGTCGGGGAGGAGAAGTTTGTTATCGGTAGGGCCACCCCACATAGCCTGGGGAGATGCCGTGGGCCACAAGATCCTCCCCCTCCCGCTCTAGCCAGCCCCAAGTAGCCTGGGGAGATGCCCCGGAATTTTGGCACAATACCCACCGCTTGGAGATTCCGATATTCCGAGCGGACACGATCTGACAGCAAAGGGTCATTTCGAGGGACAAGCAGTGGCAAACCGAACGGAACCTTTAGGCACGGGTGAACCGCCCCGCTCACCGTCTGCTGCTACCGCCCAGCTAAGCCAACCATCATCCATCACGAAATGGCTCAGGCGGACATCCTGGAGCTCAGGTCGCTCCCGAAACCATCGCGGCAGTACAGGCCAAGACCGCTCTTTGGAGAAAGTCCTGCTAAAAATACCCCGCAAAGTGATCTGGTCCTTAACCGAGAGACTTTCCCCCGTAAGGGTAACGACCCCATCGCGGACCAAGAAGGTTTGGCCACCTGAAGTCTCCGGTTTATAAGCGACGCGAACCTGGAAATTTCGCCACGCGTGGGGCTTTTTCTCCAGTCGGGTCACCGCCAAGCTGATTCGCAGTTGCCCCTCGTCGAAAGTTACTCGCATGGCATCGGCTCCGGCAAACCAGATGAGGACGTCATCCCGGGCCTCTCCACTTTCTAGGAGCTCAGGGCAATCAAGCAGCTCGGCGATCCGCATCCTAAGCTCCGCAGGGGTATAAGGCCGGTCAGAAAGCTCTAGCCGGCTCAAAAGATTATTGACAGCCGACTGGTGGATCTGAAAGCTTGCCAAAGAACCCTCGGGCACCCGGGGCCTCGGAGTATGACCACCCAACTGGTCTTCCCCCGCTAACCGCCACCGAGCCACCAGGCGATCGGCATAAGTCGTTGCCTCCACCAGCGTGGGTTCCAGACGTAGTTGTCGGGCAGGGTGGAGCAGTCGCCGTTCCAAAAGGTTTTGCAGTCGCACCAACTTTGGGGTGGCCTCCGCCTCGAACTGGTGAACCACGCGGGCGATCAGTTTTTGCCGAGCCTCAGCTCTCGCTTCGGGCATGCTGCGTTCCCGCTGGGAAAGGGCCACCTCCTGAGCGATCGCCCCTAAGAGAGGAATTCCATCAAATTGGGTCCGCAACCCCCGAAGTTCTACCCGCTGGTCGGCCTGAACCTGTGGTGGACTGATCTTCAGACCCTGGTCCGTAAGCTCGATTTCCTTCCACCCAATAAAGGAACCATACGCATGATCCCAAAATGTGGCTGCTCCTGCTAGAGACTGGGTAGCCGATACAATCCGACCGGTAATCACCAATCGACATCGCAAGCGAGCCGCATCGGGCACGAGGGCAAAACGGACCTCCGTGTCGGAACGGCTTTCCCCGATTACGGGAAGACCGAGAATAACATCTCTCACCCGGAAGTTTCGCACCGGCTGCGGCTGGATCCAGCGGTTCAGAAGACTCTCGCTGATTTCCCACCGAAGGTTGCTGTTACGGAAATGTTGTTCTAGTTCATGTACAAGTGCACCAGTAGTGGGATCATTTTTTGCGGCAAGCAAGCGGGCAATGGTGGCCGCTTGCTCGGCAGAACCGCTGGCCTCATATTGCTCCACCGCCTGGAGCAATTGCTGGGCAAAAGGGTTGCCAGCAACCACCTCCCGCCATAGCGGCAACCGGCGGGCCAGGGCATACCCCGCCCGACGCAGCGTTACAGCTTCCTGGAAATCGGTAACCCGCTCTGCGGTCCGAAAAAATTCCTCTTGCAGACCCCTAAGTTGTTCCCAGACCTGCTCTGCCCTCAAGGCAGTGTCCGAACTAGTCTTCCCCTCCTGGGAATCAGGTAGGTTGCAGGTGCCTGCGAGCAAGCAACAAAAGCCCTCTGAGGACGTTTCCGTAAAAAGTTCCTTGCTGGCCCCTAACGGTCTTCCTTCGCTCGGGGGAGCAGGGCTTGCGACGACCGCATTGGCCAGGTCTTCCAAATGCAGACAGAGGGCCTCGGCCATGGGTTTGCCCGACCGGCATTCCAGCAACTTCCGCAAGTAACGCAAGAGGCCACACGGAGGTACCCATCCAGGCCGAGGCTCCCAACACCGGCGGAAACCAGGAAGAGGTCCACAAGGACACGGTTCCCAGTCTTGCTGCGGACCAACCTTTTGTTGCCCATTGCCATTTTCCTTATGATCTGAGTCATCGGAAGCCTCCGGCTGTCCTCCTTCCTTTCCGGCCGGCACATTCAAGGCCGGTTCAGGCAAACCCTGTCGCTGGGCCACTCCTAGAGTTTGGGTATCCGCCTGGGTGGTTACGGAAGAGCTTTCTGCAATCTGTGGCATGTCTTTGGAATCATCTCTTTCTGCCTGCATCGCTTCCCCCGGCAGAACCGGAGTTTCTGGGGCGGCAGTTCTCGGGGAGTTTTGCGGAGTCTCGCCCAATCCTTTCCCCAAAACATTGCTCGGAAATGTAGGTTCCGATGAAATATCCTGATTGGCCAGTTGGCTCGCCCCTTCTTGTTCCGCGGCAAAACTTGGGGTGCCAGCGGTGCTCACCTCCCCGGGGCCTAGCAGGTCGATTTGGGGTACTTCCGGAGTGGTATCCGAGAGGTTGCGGAGGGACTCCCCGCGTTCCCGGTCCTCCAAGCCACGCCTTATGCCGTAAGGGCCAAATAGCCCCTGTTCCAAAAGAGTTTCGGGCACTGAGTTCGGCCCAAAGGTGGGCGGACCCAAAGATACTCCCTGCTGAGAGGTACCCAATTGGTTGGTGCCAAAACTTCCGGGAGTCGGAGGACCCTGGTGGCCATTACCCGTTAGCCAGGGGGGTGCCGAGTAGGAGCCTACCCGCGGCCAGGCTCCAGGGACCGGTACCTCCGCAATTGCTGGGGTCGGAGACCCTGGCCGGACGGCCGAGAGGTAAGGCCGGGGGGGATCCACTCGGGACGGTCGAAATCCCAATTCGTCTCGGGGAACCCCACCCCCAGACCAAAAAAGACCGACAACTGCCGCAGCCAATAATGAGAAGAATCCCGCAAGGAGTAATTCTTTTCCTTCCGCGCGCATTTTCGGTATCCTCCCCGGCGCGATTGGCGAAAGACTATTCCGCCGTTTTTCGATTCCACGCCCCCTCGGGATCCGCACGACGTGGAATATTGGGAGCTGAAATCTCACTCCCGCAGGGCATGCCTGGCATCGACAACCGGCGGTTGCTTTTTATGACTAATCGGCCAGGGAGGTTACAAACACCGACAACGAACTAGCCAAAAAAGTTGATTGAAGCGGGAAATTCGGGAGAAGCCTCCTTTTCCACGAAACACCCGGCATAAACGGAACAGAAGGAGAAACCGTTGGCTCCCAACAAGCAGGATCTCTTCCAGAGATTATAAGGATTTGCTAATGCACTTATATCGAAAGACTTATAGTGCCTTGCCGTCCCATGCCTTTGGTCGCAACTTAAGGCTGTAAAACACCGGTTTACGTTGTAACCAGTAAATCACTGGTTTAGGTTGCAACCAGGGGCTGGAAATAGTTTGGGCTTGGCGAAAAAACCTCCTATCAGATGGAGGCGAGCCTCGATCGCATCGCTGGATGCCTCAAGGAGGTCGTATGCAGTCAAATTCATTCACCAGATTGATTCACCAACAGGGAACAACACGTTCGCCGGCAGTGTCCAGGAGAAAGCAGAAAATAGCAGGAGGAAGGAGAAAATGGGAAAAATTGAGAAGAGATCGAATGGGAACAACTGGAAACAGTAAACACCTGGGCCTGCCTTTGGGAACAGTAAGCCCCGCAACCCTCACTCGTACTGGCAAGCCAAGTGGACAAAAGGCAGTTTACATTACGGAAAACCGGGGAAAAGCAAGGCAAATCGCGGGTCAGGCGGTAAAGCAAATATTAGTCCCTAAATCTGACGCTCAGCGAAGTATTATTACCAAGTATCAATATCTCGTTATTAAAATCTCGGAGAAATGATCAGCCTAAAAATCAAACAATCAGCCTGATATCTTCGGAGCAAAAGGTAGCAAAAGATAGCAGCAGAAGGATCCAACTTCCTACTTTGTTAACTAAATCCATCGAATTGGATCAGATTCCTTTGTACTAGCCCATACAGTCAAAGTTGGGAAGGCATCGCTCAACAAGCGGGCTAGAGTCACCATAGCAAACCGCTCGCTTGCAAAATGCCCCACCAAAACCACACTCATCCCCCTGGCCCGAGTTTCCAAAACGCGGTGATAACCGAGTTCGCCAGTAACGAAGGTATCACATTCAGCGGCCAGAGCGGCGGGGACAAACTCCGACCCACTGCCGCAGGCCACAGCCACCCTCCGAACCTGCCGGGCTAGATCGCCTGAGAAACCCACCCGATCCAGTCCCGACCACCCTTTGATCTTTTCCACCAAACTCTCCAAGGTGAGCGGGGCGGGTAACTCACCAACCCGGCCTCCGCCGGTTCCGTCCGGTCGAGCCTCCGCTAGTGGTCGAACATTTTGAAGGCCTAATAAGTCGGCCCATTGTTGGTTAATTCCCTTCAAGGCGGAATCCCATGCCGTGTGGGGGCAATACACACAAATACCGGCACTGGCCAACCTCCACAGGATCCGCCCTGTAGGCTCCACCGTGGAAATCTTCGCCACCGGGCGAAAGGGGATTGGGTGATGGACAATCACCAGCCCTGCAGCAGCTTCCACAGCCTCTTCGGCCACATCCTCCGAGAGCGTGAGGCAGGTCATTACTCGGGCTATTGGCCTTGCGGGATCACCCAATAGAAGCCCCACGTTATCCCCCTCCGCGGCAAGTTGCAAGGGGGCCAATTCCCCGAGCCAATTGACAATATCGCTCACCACAATCACTTGTAAATCCTCCTTACCGTGAACCACAGCCAAGAAGCGATCTTGAAATCCCGGCCCGGGAATCACTCCCCTAAGAACTTCTGGCGAACCCGTGTCCAACCACCGACAACCTAATCGTGGCCGCTCCCCAGCTCTGGTGCTACTTGACTGGTCTCCCCCCCGGGGGAGTCATGTCCTATCGGACCGGACTTAGGAGGTTGGGCCGCCACAACATTTTCCCAAAAGCCCGTACCAAACGAAATCCGTGCAGGTTCTCCCCACTATTCGACGGGGAGTTGGCAACGGGTGACGGGCACCCACCCGACAGCAGGCCGGCTCCGATATGGCCGCAAAAGCTGCCGGTTGGCGAATTATCCTGCCAAAGTTGAAATTCCTACCGTTTTCGGGAAGTTGTGATGATGCAAAGCGTAAGACTAGCCAACCATTTCACCTGCCCGGGTGTCCTACCCGAGGCTCGGACCGGGTACAAACCTCCCCGCCGACAGTTCCCGTTATGTCGATGAAGGATCAAGCTTTTTTGCGCCAATCATACTGGCTAAATAGGAGAAATAGCTTTTAGGAGCAATACCCATTACGTTGGCCGAAGGCCAAACTTCCTCGCGAAAGACGGACTGAAGAGGCCTCCACGGAGTAGCCCCCCAACGGAAAAACGCTACCGTCTGGGTACTTTACGTCCCGGGATGGTTCGGATTGGAGCAGCTCCCAAACCGCCGAATTTCACAGCGGTTGGGACGGGTCCGAAATCACTTGGCTTGGGATTTACCAATCGGACCAACGATTCCGAAATTTCGGCCGTCAATCAGCTCCCAGGCTACCGCCCACTTCAACTGCCGATGAAGTCCCTCAGGAGGGAGTGGCACGGTGCCAAAGGGTACAAACCGGACAAATGTCGTAAGGGTAAAACCCCAACAAGGGCCGTAGGGGCAAGAACCGGACAAGGGTTCTAAGCGAACAAATTACTAGCGGAGCAAGTATAATAGCTAGGATGCGAAGGAAAAAGGTTTTGGCTATAATCGGAAAAATGCGAGATTTAGCAAAGACTCTGAAAAAAGGGCTTCTGGGATAATGAGCTAATGGCCCTTGTATTCGTTTTCCGATGCATTCAATAGCCGACCTGGAAACCTAAATCCGGAGCGCTCTGGGTAGGCTCACAGGGGTTGAGCGAAATAGGCGTGGAGATTTGGCGAAGCGTGTTTTGGGGTCCTTTCAGAGGAGTGAGGTGAGATGAATCGCTACCTGTTCCCAATGGCGTTGGTTGTGACGTTGCTGGTGGCTGCCAATGCTTCTGCCGGCGGGCATCAGGCACCGAACGGCGGCGAGCCTGCGGCCGTCTGTCCCCCGCCGGGCTGCGATCCTTGTTGCGCGCCAGTGTTGACAGTACTCCAGAATGCACGGGCTCGGTTGGCATGCCTTTTGACACCGCCTTGTCGCTGCCCGAAGCCGTGCGACTGCTGCTGCCCGCCACCGGTGCTGGCTCGGATCAAAGCAGCTCTTCGCTGCCCGCCTGCTTGCTGCCCCTCTCCCTGCTGCCCACCACCTGTGTTGGCCCGAATTAAGGCGGCCCTCTGCTGCCCGCCAGCCTGCTGCCACGTAAGCTGCTGCGGGGAAGCCGGCCAAAATTAGTCCTATCGGCCAGAGGAAATAAACCCGGGCCTCATGACTGCGTTAGGACACCTTCTAGTCAGCTTGCGGGCGCGGGCTTTCCTGGCGGATTAGAAGAGGTTGGGCCGTACCATCCGCAACAGTACCCGATCCTCAAAAATGCCGCCGATGGAATGCTGGATCCGGAATGCTAGATCAGGAAGCCTCCAGATGCTCGGCGGTAGATACTCGGCGATGTCCGGCAGCTCAGAACCATAAATCGGGGATCCTTGGCGGCGACCAAAGCGGAGCAATCAGGACAAATCCCACCAACCCCAGGGTCGGTTAGCTCCAATCTGAGCCGCCACAACAGCCGTAAACCGGCTACCATCCGCCCTGGCTAACTGGATAATGGATGTACCTTTCCGCGTGGGATGGCAGTTTCCTGCCATCCCTTTTTAGTTGGGTTTTTAGTGGGCCTTCTTTGAGTTGGGTTTTCAGTGGGCCTTCTCGATCCGCTTTCAGTTGGCCGTTTTGCTCCGCCCTTAGTCGGCCTTCTCGCTCCGGACCAAACGGCTGAAGACCTGCCTTCCCGATCGCAGGTCTTTGCGGAGATCTTGTGAGCTCACTTGGGCAAGCCCAGCCAAAAAGAGGGGCAAGTGCCGGAAGCTGTTCCTCCCATTCTGAATGGCCCCGGTTTGCCCCCTGCCCACTGCTGATCGAAACCGGGGGGATCTGTCAGGGCAACGGAGCTAGGGGAATAGCCGGTAGCGGTGAGAAGTTTGGCTGGCTGTTCACCCCGGGCGAAGGCATGGGGCTCAACCATTTATTTCCCAACTCTTCGGCACGAAAATGCCCTCTCCCGGACCAATCTCCTAAAGATCCAATGGGCCACCAAGGTTCCACAAGACCGGCCTGCCGAACGTTGCCTTCCGGAGTGGGTGGAACAAGTCCGTACGAGGCATCAGCATCGGGCAAACTCCCTGGATGCCCCGCTGGGGAGGCGAGCGATCCGGATAGGGTCCTTTCAAGCCCGGGAAGGAGTTCTCCGACATCCAGTGGCGGAAGCAACTGGGGCTCGGGGGAACCCGCGGGAGGTGCTTGGGTCGTCTGCGAAGAAGCTTCCCCCCTCTCAGGGCCCGGCAAGTGGCTGGGCTCCACGCGGGAGGCATCGGCTGGGTTATCCCCGGAAGCCGCCGGTGGTGAGGTCCCTGCTGCCGCAACAGAGTTTTCCTTGGAGGAATCCCCAGGAGCGGTATCCCCTCCCGAAGGCACGGGGCCCCCGCCGGGAACGGCCTGGGGCAGGCTTTCTTCCGCTTGCGTGCCGACTGAGGGGGTTTCCCCTTTTTGGTCCTGGGCAGCATCCGGCGGTGCCCGATCGATAAAGAAAGCCTGCTGGGTCACCGAAGGGGGACGAGACTTTGGCCCCCCGTCCGGCAAAATGCTGTCCAACGGCAGGTGCACCGGCGGGACAGGCAAAGCATCACCTGCAACTATCAATTTGTTGGCCGTCGGGCTGCGGAGGAACGGCCCGGCTCCCAATAGCCATAAGGCCCGCACATCGGTTTCTACCGGTATAGTACCGGACTGCCAGACGGGGCGACCGGTGGTCCGGTTGTAAGCAAACAGTGCGATCTTGACCACCGCGCGCTGCTGCGTCTTCTTAGCAAGAGGAACCTCCGGAAGTTGATTGGGAACCCCCGGCAACGGAGGGCCGACTAAAGTCGGGATATTAACCGCGGGAATCCCGTAAGTAACATCATGCCGGTCGGTACCGATGGCTCCTGCCCGCACCTCCAGGACGTACTCGGCCTCGGACTTATTCTCTTTTAAAATCGCTCCACTGGCCAACAGGTGCTGCCGAAGGGTGCTCCCCAGGTATGCCGAGTCTGTCATCCCGCGGATGGGAGTATCATCCAGAAATACCGTTTTGCCGGCCAAGGCCCTCAAATCCAGCCGACTTACCGCTCGGTCAATGGCATCCGAAATTAGAAGCTGTTCTGTGGCTGTGCGACTGGTATCGGTCCACCTCGAGGTTCCACAGCCGGACAAGCTTGCAACGGCAACGGCAAAAAAGAGCTTCACCAACAAGTACCGGACCCGGCAACCCAAAACTGGATTTGGGGTGCCACCGCCTGCGGGAGCGAAATATGCCCGAGAAAATTTAGGTTCAGTCCCCTTCAGGTGGGAATCCCACACAGAAAACCGATAGGACTCCCCGGCGACACCTTTTAAGAAAGACCCGAAAAGGGGGATTGCCGAAATCGTTCGAAGGAGCTCTAGAAAAGCCGACACCCGCAATTTCCCACTTTCCATTCTTCCCAAAGTTACCCTCTCTTCCATGTTGTCCAAAATTGCCTTCCTAGCCTCTTTATAACTACCCTCTTAAGAAGCAGGGCGAAGACACCCAGCTAAGTTTGTAACTTTTCCTAAAAATCCCTCTGAAAAAGCACTTCAGCCAGAAAAGTTTCGGCTCTGCCCATGTGCTGGCGGATTATAGGAATTTTCCAGGTTCCAAGAAAATGCCACAGCGAGCTCCAAAAGAGCTGAGAGGGACTCTACTGTATTGGCGGCCAGTCCCTGCTCACTTGGGAAGTCCTTTCTCCGGGGGATAGTCCCCTGGGCCTTCAGCCCTCGGTTTTTCTTCCCCAGTCAGGGCTGGGGCATCTTACCACCCTGGGAAGCCGAACCGCGGCTCCCAGTAAGGAAGAATGTCGGAAAAGCTTTAGGCCTGCAGAGGCCAAAAGTGAGCCGCCTAGTGGGCGAGGATGGACCCCCGGAGAACGACCGCCTGCAAACTTGCTTCCAGGCTTCTATACCGAGAGAACCGCTTATTGGGAATGAGAAGTGCCGGAAATTCCAGCCG
>Ga0308412_1002185_pt1 | contig 10609 bp, 7 predicted proteins | sample HotsprottomLayer_FD_202357 | JGI IMG/M metagenome (GOLD analysis project Ga0308412, IMG submission 202357) | Hot spring phototrophic mat microbial communities from Octopus Spring, Yellowstone National Park, Wyoming, United States -... | ecosystem: Environmental > Aquatic > Thermal springs > Hot...
ACGAGGTGGTCGAGCGCCACACCCGGCCGCTGCACGGCCGCTACGCGGAGTCAGCGACCTTTCAGCGCGGCGAGGTGATAGATTCGCCGGCGCTCAGCCTGTCAATCGCCGTCGAGGACATCCTCGGTCGCGTCTCGCCGGCGGGCGCTTAAGGCCCGCACTGGCCGACGCGCAGCGCGCCGATGCGCAAGCCGCCGTCGGGCGTGCGCGCGGGGGAATCCTCCACCGGCCACCGCGCGCCGGTCTGGGGGTGATACAAGCCGACGACCACCGCGTAGCTGCCTGGCCGGAGCGCGTCCGGCAATACAAGGAGACGCGGGTCGGGGATGACCTCGCCGGCTGACCAAACGGTGGGCGGATAGCTGCCGTTGCGCGGCGGGCCGTCGGCTTGAGCAACCACCCGCTCGTCCTGATCGCGCAGGTGCAAGAAGACAACGTAATCGGCGTCCAACGGTCCGCTGGCGCGCCAGGTCACGGTGATCGCCACAGTCTCGCCTGGGCACCCATCGAGAGGCTGGGGAAAGCGGGCCGCGCCGAATCCGGCGCTCAGCGGCAGCCAGCTCGTCCCCGGATCGGCCTGCGCCCCCAGCGGCACCTTGATCCGACCAGCGATGACCTCGCGATCGCCATCCAACCAGCGGATGCTGATGTCGTAAGCACCCTTGCGCGCGTCCGGATAGGGCAGGCGCGGGAAGTCGTACCAAGCTTCTTCTCCCGCGTAGAACTGGTTGGTGTGAATGATCCGTGAGCGCACCGGCAGCCCATCGCCGCGCTGGGTTGCAATGGGCTGAACGCGCAGCTCGCGCTGGCCCAGCGGGGAGCCGGCTTTTAAGCGCACGCTGATGATCAACGGCACGGTCGTGATCACCTCGCGTGCGCTGACGGCGACGCCGGTCACCTGCCAGCCATCGCCCAGCTCATGAATATCCTGGTCTAGCAAAACGTCCGGCCTGATCGGCGGGCGCACGCGCTGCCATATTGTGATCGGCGATCCCCAAAAGCGGGCGTCCTCCAAGCGCGCGACCGGCGCATACAGGGCATTGAACCAATCGTCCTGCTGCGGGTTGGCGTCGTAGAGCGCGTTCACGCCGGTGAGCGCCAGGTAGTCCGGTTGCAGGCGCAGCAGGCCGCCGACGAAGTCGCCGCGGCGGATGGCGGGCAACTGCGAGGGCAGCGTCAGGCCGAGGAAATCGTAGGTGGTGCGCTGCGCGTAGTAGCTCATCACCCCCAGCTCAGTGACGCCCAGCGTGGCCGTCGCCGGCGTGTTGGCGTTGAGCCAGCGCCCTGCGCGTTCGTAGATGTCCACCTTCGTCTCCGGCAGGACTTTCGATCTGACCTCCGCAGGCGGTGGGGGCACCCCACCGCGGACGATCTCGATCATGGATAAATCCGCCGAGATAAGTGGCAGCAGGATGAGGGGCAGGGTTTGCCATTTGTAGACGCCAAGGGCAATCAATGCAGCAAGCCCCGGCAGCATCGGCGCGTAATACCACGCATAAGGCGCCACGCCCAGCAGCGTATATCCAGCCAGGTGGAGCACCGCCCAGGCGATCGGCAGCAGGAAGGGGACGGCAGCGGGCCAACGCCAGCCCTGCGCGCGCGCGGCGACCACGCTTCGGCGGATGACGCTGAACGTCCCCAGGCCGACAGCGAGCGGCACAAATAGGAAGATGGCCTCCTGCTCAAGATAGGCTCGGACCAGCAGCAGCGCGCCTTCTAGAAAGCGCGTGCCAGCGTAGAAGCCGGTCAAGCCGGCGATCGCCTGCGCCGATTTGGTCTGCAACGTGGTGGGGATCGGCGAGCCGAACTGCGCGGTGAGGAAGATCGCCAGCGGCCCATAGGTCGCGCTGGCTGTGGCAAGCGCGACGAGCGCAGGGCGCAGGCGCGCGCGCCAGCCGGCCTCGCCAAAGCGCAGGGCGCGCAGGAGGACGATGCCCAGGACGATGGCGCCATCCCCACGCAGCCCCAGGCCCAGGCCGGCCAGCGCGCCGGCCCAGGCTGGCCGCTCGCTCTCTGCGAAGAACAGCGCCCATGTAGATAGCGCCATGAAGAGCGGCGTCTCGAAGCCGACGGTCAACCAGGCCAGGGGGAAGGCAACGAAGACCAGGCCGGCGAGGAAGCCATGGCCCGCAAGGCCATGCCGCTTGCCGATCGCCGTCAGCGCCCAGGCTGTGGCGATCAGGCCCAGCACGCTCAGCCCATAGCTGGTGGTTGGGATGTCCAGGCCGGCGGCGGCCAGCGCGCCGAGCAGCAGCGCATACAGCGGCGCCGTGGTGATCAGCGCCTGCTCAGGCGCGCCGGGGTTGAAGGTGAAGCCCAACCCGCGCGCGAGGTGATCGGCAAAACGGTAGGTGATGAATGGGTCGTCGAAGCGCAGGCCGGCCATCAGCAGGCCCAGGCCCACGCCGATCGCAGCCGGCGCAGCGACCACGATCATCCGCCACGCGGCATTGACCAGCTCAGACGACGATCTCCCCACCGTCCACCTCGATACACTGGCCGGTGATGAAGCTGGCCTCTGGGGAGGCGAGGAAGGCCACGGCGCTGGCCACTTCCTCCGGCGTCCCCAGGCGCTTCATCGGGATCTGCTCCATCTTGTGCGCAATGTGCGTCCCGATCGGCCAGCCTTCGTTGCGGCAGATCTCGGCATCCACCTTGTGGAGCATGTCAGTGAGGATCGAGCCGGGGCACACCGCGTTGACCGTCACGCCGAACGGGGCCAGATCGATTGCCGTGGCGCGGGTGAGGCCGATCACAGCCGCCTTGTTGCTACAGTAAGCAGCGCTGTTCTTGAAACCGGTTCGCCCGGCGATGCTGCTGATATTGACAATGCGCCCGTATCGCTGCCGCTTCATCACCGGCGCGATGGCCTTGGTGCAAAGGAATACACCGGTGTAGTTCACGGCGATCATGGTGTTCCATTCCTCTAGGTTGATCTGCTCGAGCGGCGTGCCGCGATAGATGCCGGCGTTATTCACCCAAATATCCACCCGGCCGGCCCAGCGCAGGATGTTCGCGATGGCCGCGCTTACCTCAGCCTCGTCGGCCACGTTGGCCCTGACGGTGCGCACATGCACCCCGCGCCCCTCAAGCGCGCCGGCGAGCTGTTCGCACTTCTCGCACTGCACGTCCACGATGGCGACAGCTGCGCCTTCGTCGGCGAAGCGCCGGACGAAGGCCTCGCCCAGCCCTTGCGCCCCGCCGGTGACGACGGCGACTTGGCCTTTGAAGCGATGGCAGGCGTTGATCATGGCCCTTGTCCGGCAATTGTAAGGATCGTCTGGCTCAACGCAGGGTGGTCAATAGCCGGCAGCTCCAATGCCAGCACGATCACCCGCTGGTCGTCTGCGCGCACGTGCCACCCAATAAACCGTTCGTTTGCGATCTGCGCCTGACCGGTGAACGGCGGGAGGCGCAATGCTGGCCGGCGATCGGCGGATTGGACGCTGCCGGCGAGCAGTAATGTCGGCGTGACCGGCCGGCCGGCGATGACCTCCGCGGCGCTCACCGCCACCCGCAACGGCGTCACCCGCAAACTGCCCTGGCCGATCGTCTCGCTATAGGTCACCCTGGCGGGCAGGGGCACGGCTTCGTTGGGCAGCTCAAACGGGGCGCGCCTGTCCAGCCCCAGCGCGGCTGCATTGATGTGCCAGCGCTGAAGGTCGGTCGGGTCGCTCTCGCGCAGGTTGAACAACCAAGCCAACAGCGGGCCAGGCTGATACAAGCCCTGGGTCGCGCGGTTGAGCAACGGCGCGCTCGGTTCGGCGCGCAGCCTGTCCCAGTCTTGCTCCAGTCGGTTGGGGTCGAAACTCGGCCTGCTGGCCAGGGCCAGCACCTCGCCGCTGCGCCAATCGAGCACCACAGCCGCGCCTGCCAGCGCGCCGAGCGCGGATCCGACGCGCAGCGCCTCGTGCGCGCGCGACTGCCACGTTAGGTCGAGGGACGACGTGATCGCCGCGCCGCGGCGCAGGCGGTGGAGCAGGTCGTCCAGCGGCGTTCGCCCGCCGCGCAAGGTCGCGTCGGCGAACGCCTCCAGCCCGCCGACGCCATAGCGCAAGCTGTAGTAGCCGATAGCCGGCGCAGCCTCTGGATGGGGATAGCGGCGCTGGTAGCGCGCTTGCGCGCCGGCGCAGGGCGCGAGCGGCTGCTCAGCGCCGGCACAGGTGGAGTAGGCCAGCAACGCCCCGTCGCGGGCGTAGATCGGGCCGCGAAGCGTCGCTTGTTCGGCGTCCACCAGGCGCGGGTTATCTGGCCGCGCGCGCAGCTCGCCGGCGCGGGCGATCCCCCAGTAACCGGCGGCCAGCCCGAGCGCTGCGAGCAAGGCGGCGCTGGTGCGCATCATCGGCCTGGCCGTGCGAACCGCCTGTGCTATGCGCAGCGGCGCGTCGGCTGAGAGGCGGAGCAATAGGCCGAGCAGCGCGTGGCTCACCACCAGCGATGTGCCGCCGTAGCTGATAAAGGGCAGCGTCGCGCCGGTGATCGGCAACAGGCCGAGGTTGCCCCCGACGACGACGAAGACCTGCACGCTCAAGCTCGCCGCAAGCCCGCCGGCCAGGAGAAAACCATAGCGGTTGGCCGCGCGCAGTCCGACGTGCCAGGCGCGCAGGATGATCACCGCATAGCCAGCCAGGACGGCCAGCGCGCCGGCCAGCCCCAGCTCCTCGGCGATCATGACGAATGGAAAGTCTGTATGCACGGCCGGCACGTAGTCTGGTCGGCCCTGATTGATCCCTTGGCCGAACAGCCCGCCATTGGCGACCGCGATCAGCGACTGCACGATCTGAAAGGCACTGCCTTGTGGGTCGGCCCAAGGGTTGAGCCAAATGTTTATCCGCTGGGCGACCCGCGCCGAGAGCGCGTAGCCCAGCGCGGCGCTCAACAGGAGTGCGCTGGCTAGGCCAAGCAGCAACCGGCCCTGGCCGGTGGCCAGATATACCATGAAGCCATACGTGATCAGCAATAACGACGCTGCCCCCAGGTCTTGCTGCGTCAGCAAGGCGGCCAGGGCGACGATTACGGCCAGGACAGTGGGGGCGAGCGTGCGCCATTGGCTGGCCGGCTGCTCGGCAAAATGAGCGGCCAGGAAGACGATCATCAGCAACCGGACCAGCTCGGAGGGCTGGACGAACAATCCGCCGATGTTTAGCCACAGCCGCGCGCCACTGCCAGAAGGATTGACGCCAAAGGCCAAGCTGGCCAGCAACACGCCCAAGCCGGCCAGCAGCCAAGCATATTTAAACCGTCGTAGCCAACGTAGCCAGTCGGTGCGCGCAGCGATGAGGATGAGCAGGGCATAGCCAACACCCAACGCCAGCACCTGCCGGCCCAGGAAGTTCGGCGCAGTGCGCGCGATGGAGAGCAGGCCCAGGCTGGTGAGCATCGCGGCGCTCGGCAGAATGTAAGGGTCGTGGCCTGGTGCGCGCCGTGCCAACCACTGAGCAGCGATCACCGCTAGGCTGCTCAGCACAGCCAGCGCTAACAGGATGCCGGCGTCGCTGCGCTGGAGCGCGAGCGACGCGCCGCCGATCCAGGCCGGCAGCAGCGCCAGCGCGGTCAGCTTGGCCGGCAGGCGTTGACCAGACACAGGGCGATGATATTCCCTCTTCCCTCTGTTGCGATGAACGCGCCCCGCGCCTGGGGTGCGTTCACAGCCAGGGTTAGCCGTGAATGCATCCGAGCGCGTTCGCCAATAGTGGTGTGGGCTGCTCGCTCGCCATGCTGAGCGCTCACCCAACCGAATTGCCACGCAGGGGCGACGCGCTGCGTCGCCCCCAACAACCCCGCCGACCATGTTGTAGGGGCGTAGCGGTGCTACGCCCCCCGCCTTATTCCCCAGGACGCGGGGGTAAAGAAAGCCGATAGAGCGGCGCGCGCTGATTGCGCGACCCGCCGCCTATCGCGTCGTAGTAGGGCACGTCCAGCCGCGCGACCTCAACCAGCCCATAGCGCGCCCGCAGCACGCGCAACGCCTCGCCCATCGCCTCGCCGTCGTCGAGCACGAAGACCGGCCGGCCCGCCGCCCGCAGCGCGTCCACGAAGCGCACCAGCGCCTCCGCCGTCCAGCCCGCCGGCCGGAAGGCCGACCGGCCCGCGTGGAGTTCCACCGCGCCGCTGTTCAGCGACGCGCCGATCACCGCGTCTTCGGGCGTGAGCTGGCGCAGGCGGTCGAAGGAGGCGCGCTGGGCCGCGGTGAGATGGCCGAAGGCGGCGAAGCCGCGGTTGGCCGGCATCGCCAGCGTCTCCATCGCCCGCAGCACCAGGCAAACGCTCAGCGCGCCCACCAGCCCGACGCGGAGCGCCGCCCAGGCGCGCGGCCTGCTCGACCGGCGCGCCGCCCAGTACGCCGCGCGCGCCGCCGTGACGATCCCCAGCGCGGCCAGCCAGCTCAGAAACGGGAAGAGGAACAAGAGGTCGCGCAGGCGCAGGTAGGCGTATAAGGCGTGGAAGCCGAACAGGACGACGAAGGCCAGCAGCGCGACGACCAGCGCGCGCCGGCTGCGGCGCGCCGCGGCCAGCAGGCCGACCGCCAACGACGGCACCAGCAAGCCGAACTCGCGGTAATGCCCCAGCGCGCCCAGCGTCCGCCCCGCCGTCTCCGGCAAGCGCGCCGGCGAGAAATGCGCCAGCTCGTCCGAGCCGGTGACGAACGGGCTGCCGAAGACCGCCCAATGGTAGGCCAGGACGGGTGCCGCGGCGAGCCACGCCGCACCGGCGCAGATCGCGACCAGCCCCAGCCGCGCCCTCGCGAAGCCGCGCGCGCCCCAGGCCAGCGCCAGCGCGATCGCCGGCGCCAACAGCACCTGCGTGTAACGTATGTCGAAGGCGATCCCCAGGCACAGCCCGCTCAGCGCGGCGCGCAGCGGCGCCCCGCGCCCCTGGGCGCCCAGCGCCAGCCCAATCGCCAGCACCGTGAAGAGCTGGGCCGCGATGTCGGCCATCGGGGTCATCTGCAGCTCCACCTGTTGGTAAGCCGTCGCCGTGAGCGCGACGGTCAGGCCGGCGACGGCGAACGCAGCGGGGCTGCGCCGGCCCGCGGCGACCAGCGCGAACCAGCCGGCAGCCAACAGCGCCAGCAGGTTGAGCAGCGGCGTGACCAGGAAGAGGCCGGCCTCGCCGGCCAATCGGTAAGCCAGGCCGGTGAACGCGGCGTAGCCCGGCGGCCAGACCGTCGCGGCCTGGAGCGTGGCGGCGTCTGGGATGCGATAACCGACGTGCACGGTCGGATAGATCGGCAGATTCAGTGCGTAGGCCAGCGCCGCCAGCGGGAACGGGTGGAGCACCGTCCCGCGCGTCGCCAGGTCAATGCCCATCTGCGCGTAGGCATACGGATCGCTGCCGGTGACGCCGTGCGCCCGCAGCGTCCAGCCGGCCCAGGCCGACCAGCCCAGCGCCGCCGCGACCAGCAATCCCGCGCCGGCGACGACGAAGCGCCGGCTTGCGCCGCTGGCCAGCCAGCCGGCGATCGCCAGCCCGTAGCCGGTTGCGACGATCAGCGTCAGCAGCGGCGAGAGGACGCCGTTCCAGATTCCCGGCAGGCGCACCCCCAGCCCGTGGAGGACGGTCGCCGCGTAGGCGAAGGCCAGCGGGGTCAGCGTGGCGAGCGCGCTGCGGCGGCCGGCCAGGACGGGCATCGCGCTCAGCCCGATCATCAGCAGCGGGGCGAGCGGGAGCGGCCAACCCAGGTTGGCCAGCACGACGCTCAGGCCCAGCAGGTGGAAGCCCAGCCACGCGCCGGCGGCCCGCCAGCCCCAGCGCCCGCGCCCGCCACCGGGCGCAAAGGCCAGCGCGCGCAGGCAGTCGGCCAGGGCGCCGTCGGCGCGCAGGACGACGAGGGCGCGCCGCGCCAGCGGCAGCGCTGCGATCAGCGCCGCGAGCAGCCAGCCCACGCGCAGGCCGAGCAGCGGATGGGCGCTCAGCCGGCCCAGGCCGACCAGCCCGACCAAGCCGGCGGTGACCAGCCAGGGGATGGCGACGTCGCGCCCCAGCCGGCCGCGCGCCAGCCCCGCGCCGGTCAACACGACGCCCAGCGCGCCGACCGCGACGGCCAGCCACATCGCCGGGCCGGCGGGCTGCGCGCTCACCGCCAGGTCAAGCCAATAATCTAAGCGCAGCAGGTGATCTGGGCGCATAGTCACATTTTCGTGGCCACGGCCAAACCTCACAGGCTGGGGAGTGCGCCACTTGATACAAGAAACACGCACCGCAGAGACGCGAAGGACGCAGAGATTTTCTTCTGCGCTCTCTGCGCCTCTCATCTCGGTGAGCCAAATCACCAAAGTTGAGCACTCTCCAGGCTGGGGGCAACCAGGCAATTCGTATAATCGGCTGCGCCGTATGGCCAGATCTATCGTCGCGCTGGTGGATAACGTGCTCATCCAGCCCAGCATCGAATCTGCCGCCGCCCGTCTGGGCTATGCGGTTGAGTTCGTCGGGCCAACCGAAGATTTGGTCGCCGACCTCGTTGCTCGCCAGCCGGCGCTGATCTTAGTGGACCTGAGCGTGCGCACGACGGACTGGGAGGGATGGGTAATGACGATAAAAGCCAACGCCGCCACGCGCAGGATGCCCATCCTCGCCTTCGGCCCCCATCTGGACCAAGCGCTGTTCGACCGGGCGCGGCGCGCCGGCTGCGATGCCGTGCTCAGCAACGGCGCGTTCCTGGCTGATCCTGCCGGCGCAATCGCTCAGCACGCTCGACCGGACGAGAGCGAACAACTCCGTCAACAAGCCCAACAGCCCTTGCCGGCGCTGGCCTTGCAGGCGATAGAACAGTTCAATCGCGGCGAGTTCTGGGAACAGCACGAGACGTTTGAACACGTCTGGCGGGACGAGCCGGGGCCGGTGCGCCAGATGTATCAGGGCATCCTCCAGGTGGGCGTGGCGTATTATCAGATTCAGCGCCGCAACTACACCGGCGCGCGCCGGCTCTTTCAGCGCGCTTGGCAGTATCTCAGTGCCCTGCCGGATGTGTGTCAGGGCGTGGACATCGCTCAGTTGCGCGCCGATGTGCAAGCAGCGCAGGCTGAATTGGAGCGCCTAGGTCCCGAGCGCATCGCCGAGTTTCCCCCAGAGCTACTCAGGCCCATCCGGCTGGTCAAATAACGCGCACTGCTGAACGGACATGACATACGACTTCTCAGGCAAGATCGCTCTCATCACCGGCAGCGGGCGCGGCATCGGTCGGGCCACCGCGCTGCACTTCGCGCGCCTCGGCGCCGACGTCGTGGTGAACTATCTGCGCAAGCAGAGCGCAGCGGAGGAGACCGCGCGCGCCATCGAGGCGCTAGGCCGGCGCGCCCTGGTGATCAAAGCGGATGTCGGCGACCCTGATGAGCTGGGTCAACTGTTCGACACCGTTGAGCGCGAATGGGGAGGATTGGACTTTCTGATTAACAACGCGGCATCGGGATATATCAGGCCGATCAGCGAGCAAAAGGTAAAGGGCTGGGACTGGACGATGAACATCAACGCGCGGGCGGCGCTGTTCGCCTCGCAGCGGGCTGCCATAATCATGCGCCGGCGCGGCGGCGGCGCGATCGTCAACGTCAGCAGCATCGGCAGTGCGCGCACCCTCCCCGACTACGTCGTGGTCGGGGCCTCAAAAGGCGCGCTGGAGGCGATCACGCGCTATTGCGCGGTGGAGTTCGCCCCGTGGAACATCGTCGTGAATTGCGTCGCCCCTGGCATCATCCACACCGATGCGCTTCAGTTCTTCAAGGACAGCGACCTGATGCTCAGGCTGGCGTTGGAACGCACGCCGGCTGGCCGGCTGGTCACCCCCGAGGACGTGGCGAAGGTGGTTGCCTTTCTGTGCAGTCCCGACGCCGCCATGATCCGCGGCCAGGTGATCATGATTGACGGCGGCTGGAGCATAGACGTGGGCCGGCAGTGGGTTCACCAGGCCGCTCAACCTTCCGAATGATGCTGACCGCGCTGGCGCTGCTGTTGCTGGCCGTCCTGCTTTGGCTCGCGGCGCGCTGGCTGCGGCGGCGCAGCGGGCTGCCGGCGGGCCAGGTGATCTACAGCGACACCGGCGCCTGGCAGCGCAATGACCGCACCCTCTCTGCCCCTGCTTATCAGCTCATCGGCAAGCCGGACTATCTGGTGCGCCGCGGCGATGAGATCACCCCCGTTGAGGTGAAGTCGGGGCGCGCCCCAAGACGGCCCTGGGAGGGCCACGTCCTGCAATTGGCCGCGTATTGTCTCCTGGTCGAGGAGGCGCTCGGCGCGCGCGTCACGCAGGGCATCCTGTGCTATAGCGACAAGCAGTTTGTCATCCCCTACACGCCGGCGCTGAAATCCGCGCTGTTGAACACGCTGACCGAGATGCAAAATGCGCTGAGCGCAGGGGAGGCCCATCGCAACCACGACCAAGCGACGCGCTGCGCCCACTGCGGGCTTCGCCAGTCGTGCGACGAGCGGTTGGCTTAACTTTCCCCCCATCACGCTTTCAGAACAGCTTAAGCCTGGACGCCCACAATGGTAGCCATGAATACTTCAGTATGGGGACGCGCCTTGCGTGGCGTGCCAAGGTTGAGCCGTGAGCAGTGGAACGGGCTGGATGCAATTGCCAAATGGTTGATCGCCACACGCGCGGCGGTGCTGATCA
>Ga0308412_1002186_pt1 | contig 10608 bp, 7 predicted proteins | sample HotsprottomLayer_FD_202357 | JGI IMG/M metagenome (GOLD analysis project Ga0308412, IMG submission 202357) | Hot spring phototrophic mat microbial communities from Octopus Spring, Yellowstone National Park, Wyoming, United States -... | ecosystem: Environmental > Aquatic > Thermal springs > Hot...
ACAATCGACTTCCCCCCAGCCACTTTCAGCGGTCAAGCTTGCCTCTGCAGAGACAACAATCACTACAGTCACCATAATGATGACGTTTGCCATGCGTCCTGGCTGAGTCGCAAATGCTGAGATCAGCCTGCTCGGCGGTCACGCTTTCCAGGACAATCCCAACGCGAAACCATACAACGAAAACGATTCCGGCAACTCGACCGGCCACATGCCATTTGACCGGTTATGTCCCTGGAAATTTGTGCCAATGAGCCCTTTTCGTGTCAAAACAACAGAATGCCGCATCGGCATCGTCGGTCAGTACAACGCCGGGAAAACCGTCTTTCTCACGTCGCTAATCAATCACCTGGAACATCACGATCCGGAACGTTTCCGACTCGGAGACGGCACGGTAACCATCAACCGATTTGAAACCGTTCCTTGCACCGAGGAGGGCTGGATATCGTTCAATTACCGGGGATATCGAGATGCTCTGGTTCATCAGGGCCGCTGGCCGGAGAAAACCCGAGACTGCTCGCAGTATTGCTGCCGCTTCGAACGTTCCGACTGGTTTTTCAGCGATGCCCTCGTCAAATTTTATGATTTGCCGGGTGAACGCCTTGCTGACGCCGCCATGTTCGACCGATCATTCGCCGAGTGGTCAGATCATCTTCTCGGTATCATCATGAACGATACGCCGTATCGAAATGCCTGCACGCCCTTTTTCGAGCGAATCTCCACTTTGCTTGCTTCCACGTCGGCTGCCACGGAATCGATCGAATCTGAACTCATCGATTCGTACAAACTAAGCCTTGCTCGCTTGATCCTGAACTACAAACCCCTGATTTCCCCCTCGACGTTCTATCTCGATCAGCATGGGTCGCTGGCCAAGGGAAACGATGCGGAAAGCCTCGCTGCCAGCCGCGTGCTTGGTCTGAGTGCCCAGAAACAATTCTTGCCGCTTCCCGCATCGCTTCGACAGGCTTTCCCGGAATTGACTGCAACATTCGCCGAACGCTATAACCAGTATGTCAATGAGATTGTCACCCCATTTCTTAAGGCATTATACGCCTGCCACTCGCTGATTGTCCTCGTCGATATTCTGACCATCCTAGCAGCAGGTGTCGGCATGTATGATGATAATTGGCAGATGCTTCGTGATCTCTTCGAAGTGCTCAATCCCGGTGAAAATTTCCTCATGCGAGTCGGGCGGGAACTCAGCAAACTGCTGTTGCCGCATCAACTCCGCCCCGGATGGATTACTCGAGTCGCATTTGTTGCACCGAAAATGGATCTTGTGCACCCGGAGGATCGCGATCGACTTGAACGACTCTTGCAAAAAATGGTCGGAAAACTCGCCACCGATCGAACCGGTCTCCGTTACCGTTTCTTCAACTGTGCTGCCGTGGTTTCAACGGTCGCACTCCCCATCGAAGAGAATCGCCGATTCCTGAAAGGCATCCCCTACCGCGATCTTAAGGGGAAAAAAATACCTCCGGGTGAACCACAAAAATTTACGGTCTCGGGCCTCCCCGAAGATTGGCCTCGGGAATGGCACGCCGGGGATTATTTTTTTCCGGAAGTTTATCCGGTGATTCCCGCCCGCAAAAGTTGCCCCCCGGATCAACTCAATCTCGATCGAATCTTCGATTTCGTCCTGGATTAACAACCGCAACGGATCCGTCCACTTGGCGATATCCACTCGCTGTTTCGAAACAAATTGGCCATGTTCAATAACCCATGCAGACGCTACGATAAAAGTCTTGGGAGCAGCCTGCGAGGGTGGCGGAACTGGCAGACGCACCAGATTTAGGTTCTGGCGGGGTAACTCCCGTAGGGGTTCAACTCCCCTCCCTCGCACTATTGCTCACACACTTCTCCCGGCCATCTTACTCGAAGCTCATAAAACCACCTGACACATGATCGCTTCCGCGATTCGTAGCCTAACTTTTCCCGCCAGACAATCCTCAATCCCTGTGATGTCCTATCACGAAATCTTGACTCCGTCTTTTTGATCCCAAGATCAGCACTCAACTCCCACAATCACTCACAGCCAGCGAGCAAGCTGGCCATGGTCGGGAATTTTCCTTGCAGACTCGATTCGCTGCTTGTCAAGCGAACCGCTTGATTTAAGATAGAAGGTGGATCGGTGGTGGATGTAGCTCAGCTGGTTAGAGCACCAGATTGTGGCTCTGGGGGTCGCGGGTTCGAATCCCGTCATCCACCCTCTCTGCAATCGTTGTCACCTGACGCCCAACGGCGTCAGGTTTTTTTGTTTCTAGTGAGTCGCGGCGATTGAGATGAAGGCGGTATTGGTGTTGGATCGCTGCTCCTTCCTGCCAGGTTTGCCCGACGGGGCATCTTTCAGGTGCGAGAATATCAATCCAAGCAACCCGGACCGCCACCATCGGCTTTCTCAGGTGATCCCCTTGCGGTGGCTTATCCTTGGAACCAACAGCAGTCCGTCGCTGCAAGCTGGTTCTATTGAGGCTGGGCAAGGTCCGCGATTTCCGCTTCTCGAAGTGCCCGGTCGAAGACTAGCGTGCGGCCGATCAGACCGTGATAGTAATGATCGTGCATGTAATGCAACTCGGTTCCCAGGATGATCGAGGCGTGACACTTCAGCGGCACGGCTGCATTCTTAGCAACGGCCTGCTGCACGAGCTTGCCATCGATGTAGAGTTTGATGTCCCAATGGTTCTCGGCATTGGCCTCCGCCGTCATGGCGACATGATACCAGCGGTCCGCGTTCAGAGTAGCCTTTTCGCCGGACCAGAGGAACTCGCCCCCCTCAGTAAAGCGAACGCCGAATTGATACGGTGCCTTCTCGCCCAACAGATGCAGCCGAACGCGGCGACTGCCGAAGCCGAGTATGTCGGCAACGTGTTGGCCTTTGCTCATCTCGGCGGCGGGGCGAATCCAAGTTGCCAAGGTCATCGCCTTGTAGTCTCGCAGCGATGTGCCGTGCGAACCCGAGATGGCGAACGACTTGCTTTTGCCCGATTTGGTGTACGCATCGTGACCGAAGAAGAAGAATTCGAGTGTTCCCCCGCGAGCAAAATCGGGCCGATCACCGGCAACCTTCTGCGAGAACCGCAGCCCGGTTCGCCCGTCCACTTTCTCCCAGGTCACGTTGCACAATTCCAGGGGCTCGAATGCCGCCCCGGCATGATTGAAGACGTAATGCCCCTTGCCTTCCGTCAAACGGGCATCAAACACCGCACCTTTCGGCGAAGGATCGTACTGAGCCGGTTGCGATTGCGGTTGAGCGGCGACCTCAGCGGGAACTGGCGCACCAGCCGGCAATTCCTCGAAGCGGCTGTCACCGATGAAGACATCGCCTGTGCCGGCGTTGCCGAAGGCCACATTCAGCCGCGTCGTCTCGGCGGGGAGCGTGAAGACGAAGCCATACGGCTTCCAGTTGAAGTCGCCGGTGCCGAGGTAATGCGTGAACTCGGCGAGCTTGCGGCTGTCCTTGGCGAAGGCGGTCAACTCGATGCGTCCGCCCGGCCCAACGACGCGATCAGCTTTGCATAGCCCGCGCATGATGTATCGGCCCGCGGCCAACGGCTTGGGCAATGGCACGTCCGATTGGCCGAACGATCGCGGCGGCAACAGAAGCGCGAAGCCGCTGCCCGTGCCGGTGTTCTTGGCCCATTTGTAAGTGGGCCGCTGGTTGTGAGCGGTCATGAAGGGCATTCCATCCCACCACGGTTCGCTCATGGCTCTGCCCTTGGCGAACGTCAGGCGTGGCCACGAGTCGGCCCAGACGTAGTGATGGTTCGGATCAAGTCGCGGCGACTCCATCAGCTTCGAGGACTTGAAAATGCGTTCGGCTTCCTCCGCCGGGTAGCCGGTGTAGCGGTAGCGGGTGCGAACCTTGCTGCCCGCCGGGAGTTCCTCGGCTCCGTAGGCGATGCCGGTGTCGTAGAAGGCGGCACAGACAGCGGTGTGGATTTCTCGTGGGACTTTGACCTTCGGATTGTCTGGGTAAGGCCGCTGACTCGGCTCAATCGCGTACTCCACCGCCGGAGCCAACACCATCGGCTCGTTGTGTCGGCCGTACCACATCCGCAGGCCGTTCTTGCCCTCGATGTTGTACAACGGCCCCGGATCGATCGGGAACACCGGACGATGCACCAGTTCATCCTTAGATTTGCGAATGACCAGGTATTTCCAGTTGAACGGGTCAAGCGGCGTGTGATGCTCCAGTTCAAAGGCCTGAATGTGAAACGGTGGGCCGGGGAGGATTTCCAGTTGTGAGTCCATGTCGTAGGTGTAGCAGCCGCGCTTGGGGTCGAAGCCGATCGTCAGCGTCGTCTTGGTCTGGAAGCGATTGGCATAATGGTTCGCCTGCCAATCGGCCCGCAGGGTCGTACCACCGCCGTGAACCTGCGGCTCGGTGGATTTGCTACCGCCATCTTTGTACGCACCTTGGCCAGCGATGTCCCAGTGAGCGTTCCACATCAGCATCGGCTTCAGACCGGGGCGCAGCTTCACACTGTTGATGACTTGAACGTAGTAGGTGTCGTTTTGCTTGTACTGGATCGGCAACATGAGAATCGGCTCGTCGCCGTCGAACACCCACGGATGATCACCGAGCCATTTTCGCGACGAAAAGTTCGGTTTGTGCGTCGTCACTGACGGAACAGGCTGCTCGGTGTCAGATACCATCGGCAGCACCTTGAAGTTCACATTCGCAAACTCAACAGCCCCTCGACTGCTCGTCAGAAGCCCAACTTGGCCCGCCGGCAAATGTGGCAGCGGATCGAGATAGTGAATGAGTTCTTGGCCCTCGACACGGACCCGGATGTCTCGCCCGCGGCGAACGACCGCGACGGCAAGGGGCTTGTCTTTCTCGATCTTGCAGGGCACGACGCGGACGTAGCCGCCCTGCGGATAGCGAACCAGCGCCACGCTTTGGTATTTGTGCGAGAACTGCACACGGTAGCCGGCAGCGTTCTTGTGATCGATCGCCAGGCCGATCCCGGCTTCAAACCCGTTGTCTCCGTAAGCGGGATCGGGCCAGACCGACCAAAACTGACCAAACCAACCGAAGTCGCTGGCCAAGCGGGTGACGGTCACAGTCGCCTGGATTTCCAGATCACGAGCCGGGGATTCCGTGAACCAGCCGACCCACTTCGCAGGGTTGGACTCCGGCGAGCGAAACGACCCGGATTCGAGACGGAGCTTGCCCCCGTCCTGCTTGCCTCCCACGAATTCCGGGGGAACAGGGGCCCATTTCGTGAAGTCCGTGGCCGAAGCTGGATTGACTAACAGACCAAGCATCAGGCTGCTGAGAACAACAGTTGCCAAGCCATGTGAGAACCATCGGAAGTGGGGCATCATCTTTCCCTCGTGAGAGCCTTAGGCTGAAAATCAGTCCTGGCTGAGAATGGCAACGATTTCACTAAGCTTATCGGAATCTGAACCGGAACACTAGCGGCGACTTATCGATTAAGCTGCTGTGATGATCTCGCAGCAATCCTTGCAGGCAGGCGCGAGTTGCCAAGGATGCCCGCGATAGTGCCATCCAAGGAAACATCGTCCCCCATCTTCATCCGAGCAGCAGCAGGATGAGCGGTGTGGGCAGAAAAAACAACAGTCCAAGACATGCCCGGATAGAAAAGGATCGAATGGCGATGGAACGAAATATGAAGCACAGTACTAACACGCATACGAGGATGACAAGGCTAAAAATAGCTAGACCCTCACTCTTATGTGTTCCGAAAAACGGGATCATCACCAACGAAAAACCGATCGGGAATGACCAGAACAGCGCCAGCCAGCCCCACAAAACGGTCAACAGATACTCATGGGCGGGTAACCCTGAACTGTCCCCGGGGGCGGATGCAGACCTAGACTCCGAGGGCGGGTGGCGAATCGGAGACGGCTGATTCGCCACTGCCTCAGGATTACGGGAAACGGCAGCGATTGGCACGGCATCGCGAACGGCGGTCGGCGGCGACGGAGGGGCCGGTGCCGGAGGTGCCACCGCAGATGCCTCCCGCTCAGGAGGTGAGGGCTGGGCAAAGACGAGATCCCGGACCTTGCCAGCTCGAATCCACCGCCATCGGCCATCAGCAGCCCGATAACGAATCGGATCGTCCGGACCGATCTGACCCGCAGCGGCTAATTCACGGATCACTTTGCCGGTGACCGGTCCGTGAATCACTCCATCTTTCAGGTATTGATATTGTTTTGGCATGGTTCACGGCTCCATCACTGGTTGCTCCACCCTCCGCATTTCTCAAAATGGCGAGAACGACCGAACAGGCTCAGGCAAAAGATATTCGAGTCTGCGAGTTAATGGCATTGACAGCCCTGTTTACAACCCTGACTACAATCATTTCCACACTGAGCATTCGCTTTTCCACAACCTTCTCCACAACCTTGACAACCTTGACTACTCTTGTCGGACCCTTTACGACAACTAACGCAGCAGCTGATACAGCATATGCCGCAGCTTCCGCCACAAAATAAGCCCGTGAACATGCCCGCGAGGGTTGAGTTCCAGGTGAGGGCAATCCGTTTTTGTTCGGCCACAGTGGCGGCCTTGTCATGGGAAGTCGCTGCCTTTGAGGAACCACCACGGCACGCTGAAACTCGTGATCCGCATTGAAGCCGTTGCCGGCCGATGCAACGGAGCGATTCCCCAAGAACGGGCTGAATCCACTCCGGGCGAGGCATGGTCAGTTGCTGCAGGTGGTACTCTAGATCGTGCTGGGCTTGTGTCAACTGGTCTTCAGCAGCTTGGGAGGCCGCTTCGATGCTGCCATACTTCAGAAGGGGATTGAAACGACCTCGTTTCTGGTCTTGGACGAAGTCCTCGACGGCGTCTAGGAGATAGACGTGCTGGCCGAAGGCGCGGCCCACGCGACGGAGCGGCTCGAGATTCTCCGGCCGTTGACTCAACTGTGCTGTGTGGGCAAAGACTTCACCGAAGCAAAACGCAGTCGGTTCGCTGTAATAGCTGAGCGATTGGTTCACCTGGGCTTCACGCCAACGTTGGGCAGCTATCTGCTCGTGGAGAGGACGGGTGTCGAATCCCAGGGTTTTCGCTGTCTCCCGCGCTTGGGTCGCCCAACGTCGGGCCAGCCGTCGAGCGGCAAAGCGGGGCAGTGGGAGTGGGTCGCCGTCCTGCAGATGATCTTCCAGCCGCGTTGCCGCCGCCAGAAGGGATATCGCCGCGGCAAAGCGAACTCCCGGATGCTCATTCCTCCAAAGAAGGGCGGGGCTCGAACGAAATGGACAGTAGTGCCAAGCGACCGAAGCTTCTGTCGCTGTTTGTGCCTCAACAAGTGCTGCAATTAACGCTGTATCCGGCCCGGCCGTCCAACGTGCCATTGCCCCAAAGCCATTGCCCAGCGAGGTACAGGTCGTACAAACGACCGATGACCAGGTGCAACGCGATGTCAGCGGAAGTTCGAATGGAACTGTCTTGAGAAGACCGAACATGTTCGACCTCTTAATGTCGATGAGATTTGTTGACCTTCAACGGACCGCATGGCAGTCGGTTCTCACTGAGCCGGCAGAAAACTCCAGATCGGTTTTCCGGGGCAGCCGTTCGCGAGAGGTGACTTCCTTCAACTTCTGGAACTTCTCCGGGATCGGTCGTTGTCGAAAGATTGTGCCCGCACTCGGTTATGGCAGGAGGACCACAAATCGTTCACCGGCAGGACGTTCTCTCTTCCAGACATCAGCTTCACGGGCTGGCCACAGCTGCTGACGGAACAGAGGGCAAGCCTTCAAGGCTTTCTCAGCCGGTTGAGATGGATACCGATATTGAAATCCCAGCAGGTGGAGCTTTTCCATTCACTCAACACGGCTCGCCCTGCATCGGTCGCAATCGCTGCCGTCAGGCTATCTTGGTTCGGCAACGGCAGCGACTTAATCTCCTTGCCCGTGGCTCCATCCCAGACTTTGATTTCGTTGAGCGTCATGGCGAGTAGCTGGGCACTGTCGGCGGTAAATTCGAGGTGAATAACCGGTTGATTCTGACTGGAAAATTCTCTAAGTTTCTTACTCGTTACCGTGCTCCAAAGAATGATGCGGGAAGCGGCGTTGCGGCTTTCTGTGTCGTATCCGGCTGAGGCGATGATTGTGCCGTCGGGTGACCAGGCCACTTTCCAGATCGGTTCGTTATGGCCCGAGAATCGCCGGAATTCTTGGCCGGTGTTCGTATCCCAGATGCGGACAATTCGATCGTAGCCGCCGGTGACCAGACGGTGGCCGTTCGGCGAAAACGCCAGACAGGTGACCACCCCCTTGTGGCCGCGGCTCTGATAAAGCAGCTTCTTTCTCTCGAGATCCCAGAAGCCCACCGTCTGATCCGAACTGACAGAAGCGGCTTTCCTCCCATCCGGGGAAAAGCTAAGGGCGTTGATCCGCCCATTGTGGCCTGCTAACGCCGCCAGTTGCTGACGTTGCTCCACATCCCAGAAATAGAGTTGATAGTCCGGGATGAGGTCTGCCGGGGGCTGGATCGTGGCGGATCGGATTTTCATCGAGTAGGCGAACATCGGATTGGTAAGGTCGTTCACCCAGCCACACGCAGAGAGAGCACGTCGGCCATCGGCTGACAGGGCCACGGCACTCACCGGGTTCTTATGAGTCCCCAGCTTGAGCATTGCGACACCGCTATCACCGTCCCAGAGATGGAGAGCGCGGTCGCTGCCACCGCCGAGCACCCGCCGGCCATCTTTGGAGATAGCCAGGCTGAAAAGAGGCGATTCGTAATGAGCTGAGCCGCGTTCCAGAACTGCTGGCGATTTTGGCCCGATCCAATGAAATGGCGGACGACCTGCAGGATTCGAGACAGCCAAGCGGTTGTCGAAAAGCCAGCCCGAGAGAACGCTTCGACCGTCAGCCGAGATAGCGATCGGTAGTCCGGCACGCTCGGGAAGTGAAAGCGAAGGTTTGAGATGAACTTTTCCGAGATCCACGTCGCATGTAACTATCACCGGATGGCGGCTGACATGCTCATAGACTCGATGATCCATCATAAAATACATTCCCACAGGAGGCACAGTGGTGAAGAGAAACACCTTTAAAAACTGTGGTATCTGTTCGCGTCGCTCGGTCGTTAAGAGAAAGCCGGTCAGATCGATCTGTTGGCCGCCCTGGGTGAAAACGGCCGCGATCGGCAACACGTCATTGACAGGAATTGTGCTGCGCAACTCGCCAGTCGTTGCTTCCCACACCCGGATGGTATTATCCCCCGGATGAAATCCCCCGCGATTCGAGTCGAATTTGACCGCGCCGCCCGCCGAGAGCAGCCGTTCCCCCGCGGCATCAAAGGCAACAACCAGCACCCCATCGGCGTGGCTGGTCTTACGATGGCGTAACTGGCCGCTAGCAACATCCCAGAGGCAAAGCGAGCCGTCACTGCCACCGGAAACCAGCAGTTTGCCATCGGGGGAAAAAGCCAAGCATTGGATCGCTGCCTTCTGCGGAAGGGCATACAGTTGCTTCCCAGTCGCGGCCTCCCAGAGTCGAATCTGCTCATCTTGTCCGCCGGCGGCGACAAGATCACCCTCGGCCGAGCAGGCGACGCAACGCGCGGGCTCCTTCAGTTTGGCCATGACCTGGACGGCCTTACCGGTTTCAAGATCCCACACCCGAACGGTACGGTCACTGCTCGCAGAGGCAGCCCGTTTCCCATTCGCGGACAATGCCACAGCGTGGATCGTCCCCGTATGTCCTTCGAGACGATGAACGATTTTGTTTGAGCTTGTCTCCGTCAGTCGAAGGATGCGATCAGCCCCGCCGGTCACGGCGAACCGGCCATCATGGGACAACGAGGCGGCAACAACGGGCCCGACATGCCAGATTTCTCGAGCCTGGGCCAGTCGCCGCTCGGCTTCTTCAAGTGACGCCGCCACCCCAACCGGGGCATCCGCCGCTCGGAGATTCACAGCATCAATCCGAAACGGATTCAGAAACCCGCTAGAAAGAATTAGCAAAACGGTCAACAGCTTTGGGACAAGAGAGGGATTCATGACGACATCCTTCGCGATATCGATCTGGTGATTGGAAATGTGTCACATCGTCACTGTAACAGCCAAACAATGCAAGATGCAACTTTTTTGTTTCTGAAAACATAATGGACCGTTAACTATTGGAATCTCGCCAAGTTCTAACGACCCTTCGGGGGATGTGAAGTGATACGCGGTGGATAGCGATGATATGAAAAAACATTTCGCTAAGACAAGAATTAAGGCTAGCTCACCTGTGCTGAGATGGCAGCATTCCGAACCCGCCCCGTGGAATTTCCTCTCTGGAAATTTCGTCGATGGCGGCTATAATCAAGTTTGATTACCCGGTAGTGTAACGGTAGCACAAGAGATTTTGGTTCTCTTTGTCCTGGTTCGAATCCAGGCCGGGTAACTCGAAGCAAACCGACGCAACCCGGTGCAAAACAGCGCCGGGTTGCTTGTTTTCCAGGGGTTTCCGATTCGCCTCCGGCGTTGCTTGAACCGGCTTTTGGTCGTCCAATGATGCCGATTGATGCACCCGGATGCAGTAAGTCACTGCATCCGGCACTGCATCCGATACTGCATCCGAACGGCCGTTGTCAGTGTCTTTCTGGGCGGGCGAGCGAAGGGGGAGTACGGCGGCCGGTGCGTC
>Ga0308412_1002191_pt1 | contig 10598 bp, 9 predicted proteins | sample HotsprottomLayer_FD_202357 | JGI IMG/M metagenome (GOLD analysis project Ga0308412, IMG submission 202357) | Hot spring phototrophic mat microbial communities from Octopus Spring, Yellowstone National Park, Wyoming, United States -... | ecosystem: Environmental > Aquatic > Thermal springs > Hot...
AGAACATCGCTTCAAAAATGTGCTCTGGAAATACCTCGGCAGTAAAGAAGTCGGCGATGGCCCCGAGGTCATGTCGATCACCTTGCAGGCTGGTGACCGGCTATTACTTTGCACCGATGGACTTTCCGGGGTGGTCAACGACGAAAAACTGCTAAATTTCATTCAAAGTCAGACGGACATGCAGCAATGTGCGGAGGGCCTCGGCCAACTTGCCCTCGATTCCGGTTCCCGGGACAACGTCTCCTGCATCGTGATTGAAGTCGTCAACACACCGTGACAGTACCGGGGTATCCCCAGTGTCGGCACGGAGGCCGAGTCATTCCCAAAATGCCCGAGCGATTCTTACCTACGGTTACTTCTTACCAGTAAGTGTGAATTGTCGGCTTGATAATCAATTCCGGCACGGACACATGCGGCGGAAGGGTGGCAACAAATAACACTGCTTCCGCCACATCGCCTGGCTGAAGGATATTCGCTCGCTGTTCTTCCGTTACCGGCCTCGGCCTTTGTTCAAGAATCGGGGTATTGATCTCCCCGGGGTAGATATTGCTGACACGAATGCCGTTTTCCCGTTCTTCGTTGGCCAGAACCGTTCCCATTGCCCCCATGCCAAACTTGGATGCTACATAGGCAACGCCACCGAGGGGGTTGGCGCGTTTGCCGGCAACCGAAACAATGTTGATCACGATCCCATCTTTGCGAGCCAGCATTTGCGGCAACACCGCTTGCGTACAGTAAAATGCCCCGTCCAGATTTGCCCGCACAATCATGGACCAAGCCTGCGGCGTCAGTTCGCGAAAGGTTCGCTGTTTGATATTCATCCCGGCATTATTGACCAGAAGATCAACTTTGCCGAAGCGTTGCGTGGCTGCGGCGATCAGCTGCTGACATTGCTTGGGATCGGCAACGTCGACGGGGTGGGTGGCCAAGCGATCCCCGCCCGCTAATTCCTCGGCGGCGGCTGCCAATTTTGCAGAATCCCGGCCGGCAATCGTCACCCGAGCCCCGGCATGCAAAAACAAACCAGCCACAGCCTTCCCTACACCGGAGCTACCTCCGGTTACCACAGCAACCCGGTTGTCGAGCTTGGACATCTCCGCTTGCCCCTTATCTCAGTCCACGATAAACGGTAAAATCTCAGTGTACGTTGATCATGATCGGCATGCCAGGCATGACCGTGGAAGTTTTGACACCAGCGTTTCGTGTGAGCCAGGAAAATCGCGTATGAATCCCGAACTGCGACGACGGACCGACGATCTTACCAACCGCCTTGCTCAACTCCGGGGGTCTCTTTGACATCCCCAACAAACTGCGTCATCGCCACGAGCTGGAAACGAAACAAACGGAACCCGGCTTCTGGGACAATCCGGAAGCTGCCCGGGGCGTGATCCAGCAACTCAAAATGGTCAATGCTGTTTTGAAGCCTTACGAGGAGTTGACAAAGGCAGCGGAAGAAATCGCCGCGATGGCGGAACTCGCCGAGGAAGACGAATCGTTTGAAGCCGAGATGGAACCGGCTTTGATCGACGCTCAGCAGAAACTCGATGCCTTTGAGCTGATGGCGATGATGAGCGGCAAGCAGGATGGAGCCAATGCCGTAGTCTTCATTAAGCCCGGAGCGGGGGGCACCGAAGCCTGCGATTGGGCGGCGATGCTCTATCGAATGTATGTCCGCTGGGCGCAACGGCACGGGTTCAGCATCACGGATGTCGATGAAGAACCGAACTTGGAAGCCGGCCTCCACAGCGTCACCTTCAAAATCGTTGGTGAATATGCCTACGGTTACATGCAAAGCGAAATCGGCGTCCATCGACTCGTCCGAATTAGCCCGTTCGGCTCCGGGGATACCCGGCAAACCTCCTTTGCCGCCGTCGATGTCATTCCAGAAATTGATGACACGATCGAAATCACCATCAACGAAAAAGACCTGGAAATGCAAACCTTTTGCTCCGGGGGACCGGGCGGCCAGCACCAGAACAAAACCCAGTCGGGTGTTCGCTTGATTCATAAACCGACCGGTGTTCGTGCCGAAAGCCGCACCGAAAAAAGCCAGCATAAGAATTACGACAACTGCATCAAACTTTTGAAATCACGGCTTTACGCCATTGAGGAACAGAAACGCCTCGGTGACATCGCACAGCGGTATGACGCGAAGGGTGAAATTGCCTTCGGCAGCCAAATTCGCAGTTACATCATGCAACCGTATACCTTGGTTCGTGACGAACGCGAGGGGGTTGATGTCAAAGTGCCGGCGGTTGACAAGGTGCTCGACGGCGACCTGGATATATTCATGCAAGCGTACCTGCGTTATAAAACCGCCAAACTGAATAAGAAATAAGCCGTAAAAGATTCGCCGGATTCCGCCGCGAGGAAAGACCCTGATCGCGATGGTTGTGAGCATCTTCCCGAAACGGATAGCTTGAGTGTCTGAAGCGTCTCGTGCATGATCTTGTCGCCGAATGATGACCGCTGAGCCGAATCCGGACAATACCGGAGCGGGCGTGATGGCCGATGCTTCTTCGATGGAGATCGATCTTCCCAACCTTGTTGCGACGGAGCGGTTTGGCCGCCAACTGGGTCGTATTCTTCCCGGTGGGGCGGTGATTGCCCTAAACGGGCCGCTGGCTGCAGGGAAAACGTATCTGTGCCGGGCAATTGCGGAGGGGCTCGGGATCCTTAACCCTGCGGCCGTGACAAGTCCGACCTTCGTGCTGATTCAGGAATATTCTGGGCGTTGCCCGATTTATCATTTTGACGCCTACCGCCTTTCCGGCCCGGATGAATTTCAAGAACTTGGCAGCGACGAATATCTGCACGGATCAGGCGTTTGTCTGATTGAGTGGGCGGAGCGAATCGCGGTCGCTTTGCCCAGCGATCGACTGACCATCGAGTTAGCGCTGAGCGGGTCGGAGTCGCGGCGGGCCAGGATTCACGCCGGCGGTTCTGGCTCGGCGGCAATTCTCCGTCAGTTCCGGGAGTTGCTTGAAAAGCCGGTGTTGCCCGTGTAATTTGACAGCTTGACAGTGTTGGCGTTTGTGGTGATCCCGCGCAACCCGGACAGGAACAATGCCTCTCAGCCTGGAGCAATACGCCACGAGCTACCTACCGAGCCGGAATCTTCCCTGGCCGGTTGCTCCGACGCCGGATCCCCCGAAAGCGCGGCCCCACCTCGAGCGATTGCCGATCAAAGCGGTGATGTGGAACGTCTACGGGACGTTATTGGCGATTCCGACCGGGGAATTGCAGTTTGACCACCCGCTTGATTTTGTGATGGATGCCGCCTTGGATAAAACCATCCAAGAATTCAAGATGTGGCAATCGATGAGCCGTAAGCCAGGAGCCCCGGCCGCGTATCTGAAAGAGTTGTATCAGCGTGCTTTGACACAACTCCGCTTAACCAGCGGTGGCGGTGAAAAATACCCGGAAATCGCCAGTGAACGCATCTGGGACGATATTGTCAAAAAGTTGATGCAAAAAGAGTATCAATTTGATGTCGTGTTATACGGTGCTTTGAATGAATTTGTGCAAAAGATCGCCTACTTTTTTCATGCCAGCATTCAGGGGACCGGCGCTTATCCCGGGGCCAGCGAGGCCATCCGCCTTGTTGCCGAACGTGGCTGCGTTCAAGGAATTCTGGCGGATGGGCAATGTTTCACACCGGCACAGATGCTCAAAGCATTCCGAGAGCAAGATCCCCAGTTCGATTTCGACTTGTCATTCCCGAGTGATCTTCGCATTCTATCGGCAATGAAGCGAGCGAAGAAACCTTCACCGACGTTGTTCACGGCGGCAATTGAAGCACTCGCTGCCCGCGGGATCAGGCCAGAACAGACGCTTCATGTCGGCTCGAATATTCCGCGGGATATTGTGCCGGCCAAGAAAGCCGGCATGCGAACGGCGCTGTTTGCTGGGGATAAAACTTCGTTGTTGGCGACGCCGGAACAATTGAAATCGCCTCAGTCCCGACCGGATTTGTTATTGACCGAACTTCCCCAGATTGCCGATGTGCTCGGCTGAGGAAGGCGTATGCCAGTTCCTGAACCTCATCTGAATCTGCGTGACATCAATCTGGCGAATATCATCGCAGACACCCAGGAAATTCAGCGGTTTCTACCGCATCGGGAACCGATGAATCTGATTACCGCCGTGGTCCATGTCGATTGCCAGAATCATCTGATCGTCGGTTATAAAGATATTGCCGACGATGAATTCTGGAAGCCGGGGCATTTCCCGGGACATCCGCTGTTTCCTGGCGTGCTGATGTGCGAGGCCGCAGCGTTAATGGGGCTCGGCGGCATTGATAATACACGTTTCCGCCGCGTGGTCCGACCTGGCGAACGGCTTGTGCTCGTCGGCAAGGGGCTGCGTTTGCGACCGCGAATGACGCAGTTTAACATTCAAGGGTATGTCGGAGATGAACTGGCATTTCATACCGACATCCTTGGCGTGGCACTCGGAAAGTGGGAGGATTTGTCTCGTGCGTAAGCCTCGCCGGCTCTCGGCAGAGGAACTCGCTCCATACCAGCTGGAATTGCCCGACGCCGCGGCGAATCATCATCACCGCCTCTTCTCTGCCGAGGCGCAGCCACCGATCGACTGGCGGGGGATTTTCGGCAATGATCATCCGGTTGAGGTGGAAGTCGGCTTCGGCAAGGGTTTGTACCTTCTCACTCGGGCGATGAGGGATCCCCTGCGGAACTTCTTCGGCATCGAAATTGTTCGCAAATATCAACTGTATGCAACCACCCGGATTGCTGTCCGCCAGCTAAAAAATGTCAAAACCTGCTGGGCTGACGCAAAGCAGGTGTTTGCCCGACGGATTCTTCCGGCCTCGGTCGCTGCCGTCCACATTTATTTTCCTGATCCCTGGTGGAAAAAGCGGCACAAGAAACGATTGTTATTCACACCGGAATTTGCCCAGAGTGTTTTTACGGCGTTAACAGCTGGTGGCCGACTGCACTTTGCCACGGATGTTGCGGATTATTTTGCCTGGGTAAGTCAAACACTCGCTGCCATCTCCGGCTTCGAAGCGCTGCCGCCACCCCCCGAACATGTGCCGCAGCACGATATGGATTATTTGACGAATTTCGAGCGGAAGTTCCGACGTGAAGGTCGGATCATTTATCGGGCGGAGTACCGGAAACAATCGGAAGCTCCGATGTGAATGCATCGCCTTCGGATGTCAAGAATCACTCGGGTTTACGGGCTGACACCACGGGCGGTCACGGGAGCGGCAGGCCGCGGCGTGGGCGGAACGGCTGACGCGGCGGCGCTTGTCCGGGTGGGAAAGCCCTCGACGACCGGAGATTCCTGGCGGCTGGCGCGAATGACCAGCACCCGGTGCCGGAGTTGATGCGGCATCGTCACTTGAAAAAATGCCTGACCGAGGGTGCCGTCGGCGTCCTCGATCATTCCGACCAGTAAATAATCGTGTGGTCCGAGCGTGGTTTCCCAGGCAAAATTGCTGTATGCGACGAGCGGCTTTTGCTCTTTCCGCATGAACTTCGTTCCATCGTCACTCGGCCGCAGCCAGCTTTGCCGCTGACCGTGTTGGAATTGCGGTTCGCATTTCAGCGTAACTTTGCCGCCACTCGCTGGCCGAGCTAGCACCTTGATGCCGCAATCGACAGTCGCATATTCCTCCTCGGAATCGTCCGCTTTAAGGTCGGGACGGACTCGAAGCTGCACCCTGTCAAGCGGCCCGTTGATCGGTATGACTTTCGGGGTGTTTGCGGGCGCTGCGCGAAGCATCGGCTGAATCAGACTTTGCTCCGAACTGATATATTCAAGAAAACGAGGTGGCGGTACCCCGCGGATGACGCGGACTTGGAAGCCGTTCAGTTCCAGCAACGCGGTCTGCTCCGGTTCCAGCGGGTTCATCACCCCCGGAGCCGACCAGAGTTCTCGATCGAGGTAAGGATCTGGGGCTGGACGCTCGATCAAGCCGGTTTGCAAGTAAATTCCCGGCGCGGAGCCGATCCCAGTCCAGCCGCGGACACGATCGAGAAATTCTGCGGTTCGCGTGGATTCTTGACGGGGTAAACAGCCGGCGAGCAGCAAGAGAATTCCGCTGCACCACCCGCTAGCCATCCGTGGCCGGGGCATACATTCCATCCTTGAAAGTTCGTTCCACGTGGTTCGTCTCGAGGGCGGCTATAAACACGGTGCCCGGTTTTTGACAAGCCCTATCTGCGGCAGGCAACCGTGCTTGCTACTCAGGTGCTGTCTTGCTTTCACCCCGTGGTTCGGCCAATTCCGGGAAGAATTGCTACAGTGATGGCAAGATTGCTGCCATGCCTCAGACCGGGACAGCGCCATGGTAACTGTTTACGAAGGTTCCTTTGACCCTCCCACGGGCCGAGTCGCACTGGTGGCGTCTCGGTTCAATACCATCGTCGTGGAATCTCTGATTACGGGGGCAATCGACGCACTCCGCCGTTACGGTGTTGCGGAGGCAAACATTGATCGTATCCATGTCCCGGGCTCGTTCGAAATTCCACTCGTGGCACAGCAACTCGGTCGAAGCGGCCGATACGCTGCCATCATTTGTCTGGGCTGCATTATCCGCGGCGATACGGATCATTACGAGCATGTGGCCGGGGCGGCTGCCAGCGGAATTGCTCAGGCAGGCTTGCAAAGTGGGATTCCGATCATCTTCGGCGTTCTCACTTGCGACACTCTCGAACAAGCCCTGCAACGGGCGGGAGGCAAGGCAGGCAATAAGGGCTTTGAAGCCGCTGTCACCGCGATCGAAATGGCGAATTTAATGGCGGTGCTTCCCCGCTAAACTTCAGCCTCACACTTGCGGGCGTGATCGTGCTTGCTGCTCTTCCCGGATAGCTTCGATGCGGGCCCGCATGCGTTTCCCCGCTGCTTCTAACGAATACTGCGCTCGCAATTGTTCTCGGGCAATCATACCTCGTTTCCGAGCCTCCTCGCGATTGTCCACAATGGCTCGCATGCAGCGGGCGGCATGCTCGATCGACGGCTCGGCCCAGATAAAACCTTTTTCATAAGGCGGATCGTTATAAGCAATCGGCGAGCGGCGATAATCGACGAGGTAACTGTTCTCGGCGGTCATGAATTGCAAGTTTCCGGAATACCCGGTGGCAATGACCGGTTTTCCCAGCAGCATCGCCTCGGCCATCGGCAACCCCAGCCCTTCCGCGCGATGCAGGGATACCAGGCAGTCAGCAGCAGCGAGGAACGCGAGGGTTTCCTCACGGGAGTACTGTGCTTCGATCACGCGGACGCCGGCCGCCGCTGCTTCTTCCTGCAATTGAGCCAGTTCCGGCCGGATCAGCGAGCCGGGCCGTGTTGTCTTGGCGATCAGTTCCACCGGTTCATCACGGCGGAATGCCATCTGGAAGGCCCGGATCGCCCCGAGTGGATTCTTCCGTTGCATGGTACTGTTGACATCAAACATGATGACAAAGGTGAACCGCTCGGGATTCATCCCGAAGTATGGCTTCGGCAAGCGGGGAAAGTCTGGAAGTTCCAGTCCGGGGGGCATCGGCCGTACCGGCTTGCCGAGCACTGTCATTGCGGCGGCGATAAATTCGGTCGGAGCCCAGATTTCATCGACTCCTTCCCCACGATTTCGCCACTTTGCCGGGATCTCCTCAAGTTCCCACCACCAGTAACCGACGCGATGAACCCCGGGCATCCGGGCCATCCCTGAGCGCCAGTATGCCTCGTCGGCGGAGGTATCCAGACCAGCGTGAATGATGGAAACCGGTGCCAGATCCAGGGCATCCAGCCGTCGGTCCGTGACATTCTCCCGGCGAGACAAGCCAGGAATATCCCGCAATCCGACAGTCAAACCGGCTTGCTCCAGTGCTGCCACCATCGCCCGGGCTGCCTGTTGCAAGCCTGAAGGATAGCGAAAGTAACCAAGCACGCTGACATCGGCGGATTGTGGTTGATCTTGTGTTGTCAGTTTTGCTTGGCGAAACCAGCGTGAATTTAAGCCGTATTCACGTTGCAGCCACTGTTTCAACCGCGGCCAACCGTCCCTGCTGAGCGCGTCTGGCACCGCAAGTTGCCAGGCTGGCTGTAACAAATATGTCTCGACAAGGCCTCGGCTCGGATCACGATCCGCCAAGTACATCGCCGACAGGGCATCATCGATGCTGAAGCCGACTTCGTGGCAACCATGCTGAATTTGCCAGGCTAGGAACAAGCCCCGATCGCGTGGCGTCAATGCCAGTGGCAAGCACTCACGCATATCGGGCCGTTGCTGATACGCGAGGTGTGCTTTCCAGGCCTCTGCAGTCGGTGGAGCCCGCCGATATTTTCGGGGGTCGATCGGCGCTTGACCGAGCCGGGATAAAAGATCGTTAATTTCCGCTGCCCGATGAATATCAAAGAATGTCGCTGCGGTTTCCCCACGCCAGGCGTCGCGAAGTCGGGTCCGCCACTGCGAGACTTTCCGCCGAGCGCAAGACACGAATCCCGCCTGGCTGCCTGCTGAAGGCAGAGTCGACAGCATCGACATGGCGACTTATCCTCGGGACACAAGCCGGGTCCACCAGGGCCAGCCGAACCTGCTCTTCGCGCCCACCGATTCCGGGAGCGGCCGCTGACACCGAGGGCCAGTTCGTGCCGCGGATAATATCACCGCCCCGTAGCGATCCAGCATCTCCTCGGCATTCAGATGGACCTCAATCGCCGCCCGCGACGATTCCGCCATCCTTGCCCGCAGGGGTTCATCGTCGAGCACACGTCGTAGCTGCCGGGCCAGGGCTTTTGCATCGCCGAACGGGAATTCCAGGGCGTTGAAGTTCCAGAAGACCTGTTCAGGAACGCCGAACACCGGCGTCGAAACGATCGGTAATGCGAACGCCTCGGCTTCGAGAATCGCCCGAGAAAATGTTTCGATGTGTGATGTGCACACAAAAACATCCGCGGCCCGGAAGTACGGCCAGACTCGGTCGGTTTCTGGAACCAGTTCCAGGTAAGGCTGTAACTGATACCGTTGCACGAGTCCACGCAGATATTCTCCGTAAGGAACTCCCGCTCGCAGTCCGATGATTTGCACGAAGAAATCCTGACGTTCACACGCCAAAATCGCCGCGGCTTCCACAAGCGTGTGCTGGCCTTTTCGCTCGCAGACAGTTCCGACGGAAATAATCCGCTTCCGATCGGTCGGCCCGGTGGTGCTGTGCTTGGCTTCGAACACCGAGACTCGCTGGCAAAAGTCATCAAACGGTGTCAGATCAAGCCCGTTATGCAACACCCGGAGATTGCCACGACAATTCCAATTGGCAAACAACGCCGCCGTATCATGCGAGGCGGGAATTACCCGAGCCGCAAACCGGAATCCGGCTTCGATCCGCTGTCGGGTAAATGGCGGGAACAATCGTGCCAAAGCGTCTGCGGAATAACTTTCATGGATAATCCAAATCGCGGGGATGCCTAGCCGGGCCGCGGCCTCGATCACGGGAAAGGTCAACATCGTATTGGCGATGACCACCTCGGGCTTCCAGACCGACAATCGCCGAATCAGTTGGCGTAAGCAGGCTTCATATTCCACTGCGGCCCACTGTCCGTCGACAAAGCGGCTGCTCCATTCCCCGGCAATCACCTCGACCGGAATCCCCCCTTGGCGATACACACCTTCACCCGCTCCGCCCGAGGGCGAGATGATAATCGGCTCGATCCACTGCCGCCGGGCCAGTCCGAGAACGATCTCGGAAAGGTAGCGGGGTGCGCCTTCCGGATTATTCAGATTGTGAGCGGCAACGACCGCCCGCACCGGGGGATTTGTGGCCTCCGCCGGGACTGACAACGGGCTGTCGCATTGTGGCTCAAAGGAATTTCGCTCGGAAAAGTTCGGATTATAATAGCGATCGCGGCTCCGGCCATAAATCTGCTGAAAAGCACGAAGTTCTCGCGGATCCACCATCCGCTCACAGGCAGGTCGGTCGATCAGAAATTCGCAGTGGCCGACATGAACCACGCGTTGCCCGTTCCTGGCAAGCCGTAGCGAATAATCGACATCAAATAACGTCTGGGGAAATCGCTCCGCAGAAAAACCGCCAAGTCGATCGAAAGTGGCTCGGAGCGTCATCAAGCATCCCGGCCCCGGGGCAGTCACGTTCCGGGCAACCTCAGCATAAAAATAATAACTGAGCGCTTCACAGCGATGCCCGACAAAGGCGTTCCCCGGGGCGATTCCATCCCGTAACCCCAGCACGGTCCCGGCGCTGTCAATCTCACCGGTCGTTGTCCGGATTGTCGCACCGACCGCTCCGACGCCTGGCAATAACTGATACGCCAACAATCGAGCCAGCCAATCTGGCTGCTGCGGTTCAACACCCGCTGTCAGAAACAACAAGACATCCTCATCCCGGCTCAATGCCCAGCGGTTCCATGCCCGAGTGTCCGGCCCGGCTCCCGTGAGCACCGAGATCGTCACTTGCCGAGCATCTGTTGAAGCTTGCACTGCCTCCGCCGTCTTTTTTGCAGCGGCTTCATCACCGGCGATCAGTATCGCCACACGCGGCCCTTGACCGACGGCCCGCAGGGACAGGATCGGTAATCCGTGCCGTTTTGCGAAAACGGGCACCGTAAGTTCGGCCAAGATCCCCCGCCGC
>Ga0308412_1002195_pt1 | contig 10586 bp, 9 predicted proteins | sample HotsprottomLayer_FD_202357 | JGI IMG/M metagenome (GOLD analysis project Ga0308412, IMG submission 202357) | Hot spring phototrophic mat microbial communities from Octopus Spring, Yellowstone National Park, Wyoming, United States -... | ecosystem: Environmental > Aquatic > Thermal springs > Hot...
CCACCAGAAGGGTTTCTGCGTCAAGATAGTAAAGGGGGTGCTCTCGGTTGCGATGCATAGCACCCCCCTCTTTTTCACATCCCTGGGGGCAAGGTCAAGTAGCATACGAGGGAATGTAAAGTAATATACGCTAAATGTCAACTGTTGTGAACCTCCTCATGCTCGGCCCAAGAAACCAAAAGCGCACGGGCTCACCCGGCATTGTTCAGTCGCTCCCCTTCAGAAGACCGCCCTCCCTACAGACCCAAAGAACTGGCGGGTTTGTATCGCAGGGCTTCCTACAGCTCCATCAGTGTATAGGCCTGCGGGCCTTTCATCCCTGGCGCTGGCTCACAAACTCGAGGTTGAGCTTTTCCGCCAGGCGGCGCACCCGCTCCTGTCTCGAGCTGCGGGCATAGCTGTAACCCAGCAAAAAAAACCGCTCGGCCTCGTTGCGCTTGCCAAGCTGGCGTTGTAGCTGGGACAACCGCAGGTAGGCCAGGGCCATCAGGCCGTCGCGCTCCTTGGAAGGGCGCACCGCTTCCAGCAAGGCCACCGCCTCTTTTAGCATCCCCACCGCCTGCTCCGGCGGCGCTTCGCGGGCATCGCGTATAAAAACGGCTGCCTGGTCGAGCAAGCGCTGCACAGACCCAAGTATAGCGGATAGACCGCGGGCTCCTGCGGTACAATCACCTGGCTCAAGGGAAGAAGCCATTATGATTATCCCCCCCCTACCCACCCCTTTTGACAGCAAAGGCCACCTCGACACCGCAGCTTTTCGTGAACTAGCACAGGCCTTGGAGCCCCACGTCGACGGCCTGTTGTTCTACGGCACCAACGGCGAGGGCGTTCACCTGACCCGCGAGGAGCGGGCGGCGGGCCTGGCCGTCCAGACCCCCAGGAAGCCCGCCATGCTGGGCCTGATGGAGGAAACCCTGGCCCAGGCCGCCATCGCCCTGAACGAGGCCGAAAGCCTGGGGGCCAGGGTCCTGGTCACTCCCCCGCGTTACTACGAGGCAGATTTGGGGAACGATGGCCTGCTGCGCTACTTCAGCGGCATTGCCGACATGGGCCGGGCCGAGGTCTGGCTCTACCACGTGCCGGCCAATACCAAAGCCCCGCTACCCCTTGCGGTGGTGGCCGAGCTGGCCCAGCACCCCCACATCGGGGGCCTCAAGGACTCCAGCGGCGACCTGGCCCGCATGGCGTTTTACAGGGCGCAGAACCTAGGCATCCAGCTCTACACCGGCCATGCCCCCACTTTTTTAGGCGCCCTGGCGCTTGGGGCCCACGGGGGAATTCTAGCGGTGGCCAACCTGGCCCCCAAACCCTACCGGATGCTGCTCGAGCTGTGGCAGGCCGGCAAGCTGGCCGAGGCCCAGGCCCTGCAAGCCGAATTGGAGCCCTTTGGCCGGGTGCTGGCCCAGGGGGGCTTTGTGCTCCTCAAGCAAGCCCTGCGGCACCTGGGGCTGCCCGGAGGGTATCCCCGCCCCCCCTACCCCAGCGAAAGCCCGGTCTGGCTTAGCTTCAAGCCCCTACTGGAAGAATTCCGGGCAAAAGGCTGGACGGTAGGTTAGAGCGCTCTTCTCGGTCAATGAGCCGCTCACAGCCTGATTGCCTCTGTCCTGCAAAGCACAGTTGTCTTTAGGGCAAAAGACAATGTCTGTGAAGATTGCAATAAGACCGTTGAGACAAATGAACAGTCCGGGCTTCTAAAGATTCGGTAGACTCGCTTTGGAGGAACACCATGCACCGAATCTGGCTGATACTAACGGGTTTGGCCCTGATGCTGGGCGCTTGTGTGCCACAAGCGGTAAGACCGCAGGCCCCACAGGTCGAACTTTTGCAGTTCAACCTGGTTTCCCTCGACCCCTTTAGCGGACGGGGCGAGTTCGACGTGCGCCTGCGCCTGACCAACCCCAACTCCTTCACGCTGCCTTTGCTGGACAGCACCCTGACGGCAGAACTGGCTGGCGCGGCATTTCGCCTGACCCTGCCGGCCCTGGAAATCCCCTCTGGCGCCAGCCGCGAAGCCCAGACCCGCCTGGTGGTCCCCATCGTGGAGGGCACCCGCGCCCTGGCGAGCCTGGTGAGCGGGCAGAATACACGCTTCCGCCTGCTGGGGGAGCTGCGGGCCCAGCTTGGCCCGGCGGTGGTGCCCATCGGCCCCGTAACCCTGGTGGACCGCGAGGTGCGCCTCCAGATTGCCTTCCAGCTCCCGGCCATTCGCCTGGCCGAGGTTCGGCTGGATGGGCTGGCCATCCGGCTGGTGCTGGAGGTGGAAAACCCCAACCCCATCGGGTTTACCCTGGAGGGCCCCCTGCGCCTCCTGATCGGTGGGCGCAGCGTGGCCGAGAGCGGGTTTAGCCTGGGGTTGACCCCAGGCGGGCGCAACCGCGGTGAGCTGCGCCTGGGCCTGTCGGGCCTGCCGGGAGTGGGGGGCGTGAGTGTGGATCTGGGGCTTACCGCTCGCATTCCGGGCATCCTAGAGCGTCCGGTGGTGCAGGTCTTGCAGGGGATTTTACGCTAGGCCTGCCGCGTATGCTCGAGACTTCGCCCGCACCTGCCACCCTCTTGCTAGACGTCAACTTGGCGCGCCTGCTGGGGGCCTTCTGTGAACCCCGCACGGCTGCCGAGGCCGCCCGCGCGCTGGGCGAGCCGGCCAACCGCATTGGGCACCGTGTTCGCAAGCTGAGGGATGCGGGCTTGCTGCGCGAAGTGGCCCGCAAAGGGCGCAAAGTTTATTTGCAAGCCACCCAGCTTGACTACGAGCTGCCACCCTCGAGCGCCCTCCTGGATGCCAGCCTGAAAATGGTAGAATAGAGGCTTCAGCATCTGGGCGCTGCCCTCAGAAAACAAATCGAGCGGCGCATTTTGCTGGGCGACTGCTCGCCTGCGGAGGCCTTCGCAAAACTAAGCCTTCAAGGTAGCCTTACCTCTCACTTACCCGTGCCCCAAGTCTTCCTTGCCACCGTAACCATATCGGTCCAGGGCCGCCAGCGGCTGCGGGAGCTCACCCAAGAGCTTATACGGGTCATCGAGTCCGAGAAAAAACAAGAAGGCCCCACAACCCTGATTGGCCTTTTTGTTCTGGACGAATAGGCTATAGCAGAAAACGCGCTTGAAATTGCCAGGGTTTGGTGGTGTTGTACAGCAGGGTGAAATTTATGAATCTATGGCTTTGGATGGGTGCGGTGTTGCTGGCGGGTGCGCTCCTCACCTGGGCTGTAACCGGGGCAGCAGCGCTGCAGGGGGAAAGTCTGAGAGCGCTCCCCAGGCTGCTGCTGGCACTGGGGCTTCTAAGCGTGCTGGTGGGCTTGGGCAAGCGTTGGATGATAATCTAAGCGAGGTATGACCGCTGTGCTCGAGGCCACCGGACTTCACAAACGTTTTGGCACACTGGTGGCGGTGGAAGGGGTGAGCCTGCACCTGGCCCCAGGCGAGGTACTGGCCTTTCTGGGGCCCAACGGGGCGGGCAAAACCACCACCATCAAGATGCTGGCCGGTCTGCTTTTCCCCGACCGGGGCCGGGTTCACCTGATGGGCAAAGACCCCCACCGGGATCCCTGGGCCCTGCGCCACCTGGGGGCCGTGCTGGAGGGCAACCGCAACGTCTACTGGCGCATGACCGCGCTGGAGAACCTGGTCTACTTCGGGGTGGCCCGGGGCCTCCGGTTTGCAGAAGCCTCCCAGCGGGCACGGAACATTCTGGAGCAGCTGGGACTGGCCGAAAAAAGCCACACCGAGGTGCGCCACCTTTCCCGCGGCATGCAGCAGAAGCTTTCGCTGGGCGTGGCGCTCATGCACCACCCTGAGCTGTTGCTGCTGGACGAGCCCACCCTGGGACTGGACGTGGAAAGCGCCTTGCGGGTCGAGGAGATGGTGCGGGAGTTGGCTCGAGAAGGCAAGGCCATCCTGCTCACCACCCACCAGCTCGAGGTGGCCCAGCGCCTGGCCAGCCGCCTGGCCATCATCCAACGCGGGAAGATTGTGCTGGAGGGCCGCACCACCGAGGTGCTGGGCCGTTTCGCCGGCGAGCACTACCTGATCGAGCTGGAAACCCCCCTTCCACCCGAGCGGCTGGCTGCCTTGCGGGCGCTGGGGCTCGAGGGGGAGGGGCCTAGCTACGTCTACCAGGGCGATGGCGAGGGGCTGTGGCGGCTGCTCGAGGCCCTCAAGCCCTGGCCCCTCAAGAAGGTGGCCCGGGCCGAGACCGATCTGCTGGAGGTGTTCTTGAAGGTGGTGGGCCGTGCTTGACCTCTTCTGGGTGGAGTTCAAACGCAGCTGGCTGAATCTGCGCCGGTATCCCAGCGAGTTCGTGGGGGCCGTAGTGACCTTCAGCATCCTCTTCTTGCTGCTGTTTTTGGGCGCCCGCTTTCTGGCTGGCCCCAGCGCCGAGTTTGGTGAGCGCACCGAAGCCCTTCTGGCCGGTTTCCTACTTTGGACCCTGACCCTTTTCTCCTATAGTTCGCTGTCTTTCGGGCTCTCCGAGGAGGCCCAGACCGGCACCCTCGAGCAGGTCTTCCTCACCCCCTACGGCCCCATCCCCTTGCTGCTGGTGCGTAACCTGGCCGGGCTGGGCACCCAGCTCTTGCTTATGGGTACCATCGCCCTGGTGCTGCTGCTCATAACCGGGGCTCGCCTGAGCTTCACGCCCCTCCTGCTGCTGCCCATCATGACGGTGCTTCTTGGTGGATACGGCCTGGGCTTTGCCATGGCCAGCCTGGCCCTGCTCTTCAAAAGGGTGCAGCAGTTGGTGGGTATTAGCCAGTTTTTGCTCATATTTCTGCTGCAGTACCCGCTGGAAGGCAGCGGCTGGCTGGCCAAGCTCGGCTACTTCCTGCCGCTGGTTCCCGGCGCCGACCTTACCCGGCAGATGATGGCGAAAGAAGCCACCCTGGACTGGGGCCTGCTGGGCCTGGCCCTCATAAACGGCCTGGCTTACCTGGCCCTGGGCATTGTGGCCTTCAGCCGGGCCGTGCGGGCCGCCAAGCGGCGGGGGCTTTTATTTGGCTACTGATACCGATTCTGCCTATAGCCAAGCTCCAAGAAGCAAGTGTTTAGTGGTCGTGAGCCAGTCGAGTGGACGACGCTCGACTGAACGATGAACGGCAGGCGGTGATCGCGCCGTTGCTGCCAGCCCGACCTGCGAAGTGGCGTAGGCGTGGTCAGGATCGTTAAGCACACGAGCACCCGCCACCATAGGCATGACCGCTGGCCGAGGCACCGATGATGGGACCGCTACTGAGTTAGCTGTGGGCGGCAGGAAGGCTGCACCTCGGCCAGGGGCGCCTGGATAGCAGTCACCACCAGGTCAAAAGGGGGGCGACCGCCGCAACTCGGCCAGGCGATGATGGTAGCCGAGGCCAGCAATGTTCCGCTGGCGGTGGAGGTGTGCCCTGCCAGTACCCACGAGAGTCAAGCCGTCGAGGCGGTATTGGACGCCGTGCGTATCCCTCCCTCGAAAGCGCACGCGCGTGCTGGCGTATGGACAAAGCCTTCAACTCCAGGCCGGCGAGCTCCCGGCCTCGGTTCCTGAACGCCGGTACCAACAACGCCGAGCAGTTCGGGCGCCTACAGGCCTGGTATGAACAACTACCGCGCCCTGGTAGTGCGCTACAAGCGCAAAGCTCACAACTACCGGGAACGGATGATCTTCGCCGCTATCCTAATCTGCATTCGCGTCCTGCTCAACTGGAGAAACTTCAATGTTTGGGCTCGTTCATCTTGGATGAATAAAGGGTGAAAATCCCCTCATTCATCGGCCCAAATCGCTGTAAGCCCAGCGAATCTCCATCAAAGCCGGCCTGAAAACTCCGAGATTATCGCCACAGAAGGTCAAATTGGCCGCTTCTCACTTGAGCGCAACGTATACTTCGCTCTGGGATGTTGCGGCGCTATCTATTACGTGAAACGTTGTCGCTGTACCTGCTGGGCGTGCTGCTGTTCGTCGGGCTGATCACCTTCGATCTGCTCTCCTCCCTCTCGGGGGCTTTCCTGAGGGCCAAAACACCCGCGGTTGAGATCGCTCAGATGGTGGCCTACCGGGTGCCTTATACCCTGGGCATCGCGCTGCCGCTAGGCCTGGTGTTTGCCCTGCTGGTAGCCTTGGCCCGCTGGATTCGCCAGTCTGAGCTCAAAGCTGCCTATGCTGCCGGCGTTCCCCCGTATACCTTTATCGGGCCGGTGGTGGGGCTAGGGCTGTTGGTGGGCGGCGTTGTCTTATTCAACGAAGGCTGGATCAAACCCATCGCCCAGGAACGTTTCGAGGCCTTGCAGTACAAGATTTACTACGGCTCCGAGCCCTCCGGTGTGCTTACTGACCGCACCTACACGCCCCAGGGGCTGGGGGTGTACTACGCTCAGCGCATCTACCCGCCCGCCGAAGGTGGCGAGGGTTCTCGGCTCGAGGGCATCCGGGTGGTGGAGCCGGGTGGCTCGATCTGGAGCGCCGAACGAGGGGTCTGGGTGAGCGGGGCCTGGCGCTTGCAAAATGCCTATCGAATAGACCCCAACGGCCAAATTTTCCAGGAAGCTGAGCACCCGCTAACTTTCCCCATCGGCGTGCAGCCCAAGGCCGTTTCCTATGAGGCCATGCGCATGCCAGAACTGCAGGCCGTGGCTAAAGCCGACCCTGCCGCGCAGTTCCCACTGGCCCGGCGCTATGCCAACGCAGTCGGCACTGTGGTGCTGGCCTGGCTGGCCATCGTGATTGGCCTCTCGTTGCGGGAATCGGCCTGGGCCTTTGTTACCGTAGTGGGGCTCATTTTCGGCTACTGGACGCTTTTTACCCTTTCGGCTCAGTTCGCCCGCTTCGATCTGCTGGGCGCTTACGGGGCCTGGCTACCCAATATCGTGTATGGTGGCTTGGCCCTGCTGGGAACCTGGAGGCTGGCCCGATGAGGAGCGCGGCAATCCAGAGCAGCACCGCCCTTCGGCCCCGGCGCAGCGACACAAGCAACCCCTACGCTCACCCCCACCTCTCCCCAATCCAGCCCGGGAGGCTGCCGTGAACATCCTCGACCGCTATCTGACCAGGGAGGTGGGCGCTTATGTGCTGGGGGCGCTGGCGGTGGTGGTGCTGGCCCTGCTAGGAGGGGCTTTGTACGAGGTGCTGGCCCCGCTTTTGGCCAGGGGGGCCGACCCCTGGGTGGTAAGCCAGTACCTGGCCTTCCGGGTGCCCGAGGCGCTGGTGCGGGGAATGCCGCTGGCCTTTTTGTTTGCGCTATTGTTGGTGCTCTCGCGCATGGGCGAGGAGTCCGAACTCAAGGCCATGCTGGCCGGGGGAATCTCCAAACTAAGGGTGCTTTTCCCACTGCTGCTGCTGGGCACTTTTTTATTTGTGGTATGCCTGTTGGCAGCCGATAGCCTGGTTCCACGAAGCCTGCAGCAAGGGCAAAACGTGTTGCGGCAGGCGGTGCTGCAAAAACCCCGGGCCCTCTTGCAGCCCGGAACTCGGCTGGTGGACGCCTACGGACGCATCGTATATGTGGGCCAGGTGGGCGATACCGGCATCGGCCAGGTGCGGGTCATCACTTCCGAGGAAATTCTGGTAGCCGAGAAGGGGCGCTTCGAGCAGGGCGCGCTGGTGCTTTCCGAAGGAATGCGGGTGACCTACGGAGGGGCTAGGCCCCGCACGGTCGCACGTTTTGAGCGCGCCACGGTTCCGCTGGTGGAGCTTTCCCTCGAGCCCCCCGGCGGCCTGTTTAGCCTGACCGTGGCCGAGCTGCGCCAGCGCATCGCCCAGTACCGCGCCCAGGGGCTGCCCTACCACGCCGAACTTACCGCGCTACAGCGCAAGTGGGCCGAACCTGCCGCGGTGTATTCCTTTGCGCTCTTCGCGGTGGGGCTGGCCTTCTTCCTGCTGGGCGGCAGCCGCAGCCTGGGCATGCTGGGGGTGGTGGTGCTCACCTTCATCTACTACGCCACCTGGAGTGTGGGGCGAATCATGGGGGAACAAGGGGCGCTGCACCCCATCCTGGCCGCCTGGGGGCCTAACTTGCTTTATGCGCTGGCCGGGCTGGCCCTGTTGCGAATGGGGAAGCGATGAAGAGCCGCAGAAAGCAAGGAGGCAGAGGGCACCACAACGCACCCCTTGCGCTGCTGGTATTGCTCCTGCTCGGGTGCTTCGCACCCGCCTTAGCCCAGGAAACCGAACAAGCCCCAGCCACAGGCGGAAAAAAACTGAAAATCCTCGAGGCCGAGCGCTTAGAGCTGCGTAACGTGGCGGGCGAGGAGCTGGTGATTCTGGTGGGCAGTCCGGTTAGGATGGAACGGGAGGGCGAGCGCATCGAGGCGCCCAGGGTCGTCTACAACCGCACCCGAAAGCGTCTGCTGCTGATGGGTGGGGTGCGTTACAAAGACAAGCAAGGCCAGCTGATCGAGGCCGAGGAGCTCGAGCTATTCACCGACGACGAGAGCTTCGAGGCCATGGAGGTAAAGATCGAGTCGGGCGAGTTTTTTCTGAGCGGCCCCATCTGCCAACGGGCCGCCGGGCAGATTCTCTTGCAGGAAGGCTACCTGACCCCCTGCCAGCGGTGCGAGCAGGAGGTGGCCGACTATGCCTTCCAGGCTAGGGAGGCGGTGCTCTACCCCGGCGACCGGATCATTGCCCGGGAGGTGTGGGTCCTGCGGCGCGGCGAACGTACTTTGTACCTGCCGGTGCTGCTTTTGTTTTTGAACGAGCGGCGGCCCAAGCTCGAGTTCGGCCAGAGCGAGAGCGACGGGGTGTTTGTGAATGCCGACCTGCCCTACGTCTCCGACTTTGGCATCGGCTTTACTTTGCTGCGCTACTTCGAACGGCGTGGCTGGGGCTTTGGTTTCGACCACTATGGGGTGGGGAGGGCCCAGGAACGCTACCAGTTTCTCTACCTGCCCCCACCGGCCGGGCCGGCGCTGCCCGACAGCGACCCGCGCAAGGACGGCATCTTCAAGTACCGCTTGAGTTACAAGCTCGAGGAGCCCGAGTGGCGGCTGGAGGGGCAGGTTCTGCGCGACGATAGCCCGCAGGCCGAGCCGCGCTTTTTGCAGGGGGCGGGGGGCCAGCCCGACTACACCACCTTTTTGATCGAAGGGGCCACCCGGCCAACCCCTAGCAACCCCGAGCCCCTCTACCGCCTGACCCTGGACGGCTACATCGACCACAACCCCCTGGCCCTGCCCAACGAGCGCACCGCCCCTAAACGCCTGCCCGAGGCCGAGATTACTTTTCCGCGCGGGATCGAGGGCGAGTTCCGGCTCAACGGGCGGGTCTTGCTGGGCTACTACGAGGCCCCCTCCAACCCCCTCAACCGCAGCGCCCGGCGGCTGGGGCCTTACATTGGGGCGGGGCGGCTCTGGCTGGAGCACCGCAGCAGCTACCGCCCGGCCACACCCCCCTGGCCCGGCTTTAGTTTTAGCGTCGAGAACACCTTTATTGGGCGCTACTACACCACCCAGAACTTCGACCCCCAGGGCAACCCCACCGAGTTCGAGCGCCTGATTCGCTGGGATACCCGCGCCAGCCTGGGCCAGACCCTGGGGGCTTTTAGCGTGAACCTGAGCGTGAGCCGAAACGCGGTGGAGGGCGAAACCCCCTTCCAGTTCGACTTCGAGCGCCCCCAGCGCAACAGCCGCCTGGAGGGCTCCTTCAGCTTCAAGCCCGACCCCATTTTTTCCTTTACCGCTCGGGCCAGCCGCGACCTCGAGCGCCGCATCTTCGACCCCCTGGCCGAGTTCGCCCTTACCTCGCGCCCCTTTCCCTGGCTCAGCTTGACCGCCAGCGCCAGCCGCGACCTAGAGCTAGGCCGCTGGGGCCTGCTGCGCACGGGCCTGGGCCTCTCGCCCGCCCCCTTCAGCCTCAACCTGAGCTACGAGCGGCAGCTCGAGCTGGGCCTCGACCGCCTGCTCAGCCTGAGCGCCGCCTACAACCCCCAGCCCTTCAACTTCTCGCTGCGCACCGGCTACCGCTTCTGGGAGGTGCAGGAAAAAGAAACCCGCCCCCGCAATCAGATTCCCCTGATCGCCCGCTACGACCCCCTCGAGCTCGCCGCCAGCTTCAACCCCCCCGGCAATACCACCTCGCTCACCCACAGCCGCGACCTGAACAACGGACAGGCCATCCGCACTGAGCTGAACGTGTTCTTGCAAGAACCCCCCAACTCCTTCCGCCTGCGCCAAAGCCTCACCCACCTCTACACCCCCCTGCCCTCCTTGGCCAACCCCAACCCCGTCCCGATTCCGGGGCTGCTGGACGGCCTGGCCCAGCTCACCCTGAGCCTGCACACTTTTGTGTTTACCCATAGCATCGGCTTTAGCCCCGGCAGCGAGTCCCGCTTCCGGCTGGGCTACCAGTACAGCGCCGACCTGTTACAGGCCGACCTGCTGTGGAGCTACCGCGAGGGGCTTCTGCGCAACCCCCGCCTGACCCTGCGGGCCGCGGCGCGCGAGCCCGAGATTTTCATCAACGAAATTTCGGCGGAATTCCACCTCCCCGAAAGCGAGAACCCCCTCACCCCCGAGGACGACACCCAGGCCTTCCTGCGCTTTTTGCGCTTTTTAGGCGAGCTGGAGCTGTTCCCTGCGCCCCTGCGAGCGGAAGACCCCCCCGGCCTCTCGCTGCAGGGGTT
>Ga0308412_1002200_pt1 | contig 10581 bp, 7 predicted proteins | sample HotsprottomLayer_FD_202357 | JGI IMG/M metagenome (GOLD analysis project Ga0308412, IMG submission 202357) | Hot spring phototrophic mat microbial communities from Octopus Spring, Yellowstone National Park, Wyoming, United States -... | ecosystem: Environmental > Aquatic > Thermal springs > Hot...
ACCAACGCCCTCCTAGTCGGATCGAACGGATCGGTTTCGATGCGACGAAGTTACGAGCCGGTGGGTGGTGGCACCGTTCTAATGGTTGAGGTGTGAACGGCCTCGAACATCCGGGTCAATTCGGGGGGGGGATCGGTCAACACGATCCCAACCTGGAACTGGCCGTCCGAACGGGGCAGACAGTGGATGATCCGGGCCCGATGCGGCTCGTAACCCGCGGCTAAGCGGATCAGAACGTCGGACGCAACCAACTTGCGAGGGCTAATCAGATTCATCGCCTTGCGCGACACCCGCACCACTTTGCATTCCAGGTCGTAAGCGTCGTCGTGGCCGGGGTGAACGGTCATGGTGACCGTGCCGCCGACCGTTTTCATCTCGCTCGTGACTGATCCACGCGCCACCCCACCCTGAGTTTGGTCGGAGACGGCGGGTGTGGAACTTGGGTAGGACGCGGCCGCCGGCTTTGGCGGAGTGGGCGGCGGAACCGCCGGCGGAGCCGGCGCGGCGGACTCGACCGCAACCGCCGACGGGGACGAAACCGGCCTAGGCGGATCAACAAGGGTGGGGAGGGGAAGCGGCGACTTGGACCGCGGCTCAGCCGCGGTGGTGGAGGACGGCGTCAATGCCGACGCGACCGGGGCAGGCGAATCGCTTTGAACGGGGGGAGCGGGCGCGGGGGGCAGAGCAAGGGAGGGGGATTGCGTCGCAACCGTCTCGGATGCGGCTTTGGCTTCGGACTGCGGCGCAACCCAAGTGGGAGACGACAATGCGTCCCGGATGGGGTCGAACGAGGTCTGCGCCGGAGGGTTGATCGTCTGACCGTTTGAGGGATCGCCCCATTCGCCAACGGCTCGCGCAACGTGGGTGCCGACGACAGGCGACGAACCTGGAGAGTCCAAGGTGGGATCGGCTGAACTCGAACGTCGCTCGCTAAACGTCGAAGGGTCGAACGGAATGAGCAGCAACGAATCTTTGAGCAATCGCAGAATGTGGTCGGCTTGGTCGCGTAGTTCGGTGGTGGCGTGACGGCTTCCTTGGTAGAGGATCGTCAGATCGACCCGACAGGAGGAGGAGGTGGTTTTGGAGGCGGTCGGCGGAGCGGGCGTGGCGATCAAATCGACAATAAAGCAGTCTTCTTTCTTGAGAAAACGATCGAGCCAACCGCCGCGCTGTTCGAACCGGAGCTTGACTCGTCCGGTCTGCTCCTCCAGGATTTTGGCGTTCCAGCGATCGAGCCAACCGCGAATCTCGCCCAGAAGTTCCTCGGCGCTGAGGGGAGAGGAGAGCCGCACGGCGATCAACGTGGTCGCCGGGCGGATCGCGGGTAGACTCCCTGAGGAACCGGTCCCGGCGACCAAGTCGTTGGCCGCAACGGCTCCGCGGACGCCGCTTGTTCCCCGGTTGACGGCCGCCAATTGGGACAAGACCTCGTAGCTGAACGCTGCGCATGACTCGAAACGGTGAGCCGGATCGTGCGACATTGCCTTGAGGATTGCCCTAGAGACGGCCCGCGGAATTGAGGGAACCAAATCCGACGGCGACGTGGGCGGTCCGCTCATCTGCTTAATCAAAATGGCCGCCGCGGTCGCCCCCTCGAACGGCAACCGACCGGTCAAGAGGTCGTAGGCCGTCACCGCCAAGGAGTATTGATCCGACGCCGGGCCGCAGGGTTCGCCTTTGATCAGCTCAGGAGCCATGTACTCCGGAGTTCCCAGCGCGGTGCCGGGGCGGGTCAATCCCCGTTTGTCTCGATCCTCGGCAATGGCATTGACCGCCTTGACCACGCCAAAGTCGCCGAGATAGGCATTGCCGTGGGCGTCGAACAGGATGTTGGCCGGCTTCACGTCGCGGTGGACATAGTTCATCCGATGGATGAAGTCGAGCGCTTCGGAAATGGATTGCAGCCATTCCTTGAGGCTCTCCACCGCCAGAGGAATCCGGGTGTCGTTGGGGCCACGCGCCCGGTCCTCCAGACTGCCGCCGGAGAGAAACTGCATGACGGCGAAGGGAATGTCCCGATGATCCCCTACGTCGATGATCCGCACAATGTGGGGATGAGCCAGTTGCACCAACGAACGAATTTCCTCGGCGAACCGTTCGGCCACATCGCCGGTGCCCAGCAGTTCGGGTCGGGGAGCTTTGACCACGACATCGACTTGGAGATTGCGGTCGCGGGCTTGGTAGACGTGCCCCATGCCCCCTTCGCCGAGCTTGGCGGTCACGAGATACCGCCCCCCGGCGAGTTTGGAACCGACCCAGTCATTGGCCGTCATGATTGACACGCTCGGCCTCCCTCGGCCGTCGCCGCCCCACGATCCGGGCTGTCCGTCCCCGAACCAAGCCGCGCCGGGTCAAAACCATCTGACCATGCGGAAAAAAACCATCGGGCGGTCGATGGTTCGATCCGCGTCCATTCCAACCACACACCACCATCATACCCCGCCTTCCCCGGTCGGTTGAAGACCCGGTTGCGCCAGGAGGTCCCCATCCCCTCAACCCCTAAGGGGAATGTCTCAATCGGAGCCGATGCCGATGAAGTTGCGATTTCCCAACCGGAAATCCCCCGTTGAGGGTGTAGTACCCGGTGGCGACGTCGTCAATTGCCTCCCTATCTTACTTGTGAAAAGAGTCATTCCGCCAGGGCGACGCGAGAATCGCCCTCCCAGACCGGACAAATCGGGTTGGAGTCCCGACCTAAACGCCGTGCCAACTCGTCGAGAAAGGTAACCTGAGTGAGAGATTGAACATACTTGGGTTCAACCTGACGAACCCGTTCCAGAGCCTCCAACGCGCTGGCTCCTTGATAGATCAAATACGCCGCCAGCATCATTCCGGTGCGACCCAACCCGCCTCGGCAATGCAGGGCCACGACTTCGCCGGCGTCGAGGCGATGTTTTAAGTCTTCGAGGAAGGTCAAGCCATCTTCCAGACGGGGCGCTCCCATGTCGGGCATAGGCAGTGTCAGGCCACGGATGCCGTGCCGCGCCAGGTCGTTGGATGCGATGGGCGGGGTTTCGGCGGTCAAGCAGACCAGGGTGGTGATTCCCAATCCGGCCAGGCCGGCCAGGTCCTCCTCCAACTCCACCAACAGACCGGGTTTGGAGGTTCCGGCCAGACGTCCCGGATGGAGCCAGCGGAAGCCGCTGGGAGGACGGATCGAGCCGGGGCGGCGGGCCTGCTCGCGGATCTCCCGGACTTCGCTGGGCAGCGCGGGGGGCGGGGGTTGGTTGGGATCGAGCATGTCGGGGTCGGCGTCGGCGGCGACCACCTGGCAACATCCGGTGCGGACATAGTCCGCGGCCTCAGGGCACGCGGGCGACTCGAAAAACTCTTCGGTCGGTTGATCAGCCAACACCCGACCGCCCCCGATCAGTAACACCCGCCCCCCCTGGGCCAACCGTCGTGCGTGGTCCAAGCGATGTGTCACCACCACCACGCAGCGCCGTTGTCCCTCAGCTCGGATGAAGTCAATGAGCGGATCGGCCTCCTGGTCCTCCAGACCGTCAGTGGGTTCGTCCAAGCAGACCACCGCGGGGTCAACTGGGGTGAGCCGGGCCAGGGCCAAACGACGTTGTTGACCCAGGCTCAATTCGACGACCTGATCCTCCAGACGCGCGGCCAGATCGTCCTGTCCTAAGTGAAGCAAAAGGTCGCGGACTCGCTCGGCCGCCTCGCGGGGACTCAGGGCGTGGCGATCGGGAAACAGCATGGCGGCGTTGCGGGCCACGGTCGAGGCCAGTAACCGCAGCTTTTGCGCGACCAACATTGGCCGACTGGTTTCGCCCTGATCCTCCGCCGTGTTGGACACGTCCAACAGCGCGTCGCGGTACCAGACCCGGCCCCAGGTCTTGAAGTTCACGATGGAGGCGTTGATGCCGCACACGGTCCGCACCAGGGTGGACTTTCCCGAGGAACCCGGTCCCACCACCGCGATCACGCCACGTTCGGGCCAGGACAAGGTGATGTCCACCAACACCACCCGATCCCCGTAGGCAGCGCCGAAGCGTTCCAAGCGTAACGACGAACGTAACGACGAGCCTTCCATCGACAAGTCCGACGAACCATTCGCTATCCCGGAGGGAACACCCCCCCCGTCGGAACTCCTCAGCGGAGCGGGTCGATTCCCGGCGACTTCCTCCATTCTCCAATCCTCCGGCCAACCCTGCAAGGATAAGGCGAACCCTTCAGAGTCGCTTGAACTCAAAGGAGCCGAGCCGGTTCTATTGCCGCCTGGTGGCGACGCTCGGCGCGAGGGCCAAGCGGATTTCGGCCCCTGGCGCAAACTCATCCTGGACCAACAACGCTAGGTTCGCGCCACGACTCAACGCCACCCCTATTCGTCGCCGGAGTGGTCCGATTCAGAGGAACAAGTCCTCAATCCGCCAAGCTCATCGAAGCGCCCACAAAATGCCCACGACCACCAAACCCAAGCCCACCAAGCCCATCAACATGACGGGCATCATGTTGGCTCCCACCGGCGCGCCGGCAGTCAAGGTGGACCCGCTGGCCAGCGGGTCGAGAGTTGGGGCCGTCGAGGCGGTCGAGGCCGATGGCATGCGTTGGACGGCGGCGGGAATCCGGTCGGGGCGTTCCACCGCCTCGCGGAACAAGCGGGCCAACTCGCTGGCCGACTGAGGACGATCCTTGGGATCTTTGGCCATCGCCATCCGCACCACCGCCTCGACTCCCGGACCCACCACGTTGGCCGCGCCCCGCTCCGAGAACCAGGGAATCGGGTCGTTCACGTGCGCGACCATTGTCGCGTAGTCGTTAGGACGCTCGAATGGCACCACCCCGGTCAGTAAGGTGTAGAGAGTCACCCCCAGCGAGTAAATGTCCGACTGCTTGTCAATCGGCTTGCCCATCGCCTGCTCGGGACTCATGTAGGCCGGCGTGCCCACGCTGACCCCCGCCGCGGTCAACGCTGCGCCCGCTTTGCCCGAGTTTTCCGAAATGATCTTGGCCAAACCAAAATCGAGAATCTTGACCACTTCGCGCCCAGTCGTTGGGTCGGTGTGCAACATCAGGTTGCTGGGATTGATGTCCCGGTGAACCACGTTGCGCGCGTGGGCCGTGTCAATCGCTCCGGCGATCTGATCCAACAAGTCGGCCACCTTGGACGCCGGGAACCGACCCACCTCGCGCAACTTCTGCCCTAGGGTCTGCCCCTTGAGCAACTCCATCGCAAAGTAGTGGAAGCGGTTGGGCGTCAGCCCGGTTTGGATCACCTTCACGATGTTGGGGTGTTCCAACGTCTTGAGCAACTTGAACTCCTGCACGAACCGCGACTCCAGCTTCTCGCTGGCGCTGGTCCAGGGACGCAGAACCTTGACCGCCACCTCCTGACCGGTCTCCTTGTCCACCCCGCGATAGACCCAGGCCCGTTCATTCTTGTTGATCTCGGATTCAATGACGAATCGATTGTCAAACTCGGTGTTCACCATCGGGAGAAGTCCTCGACTCGCTTCGTCCGAAGTGGCGACGCCACCCGGAAGACCATTCCTTCAATCAGCCGGGGTCGATTCGATGAGGTGATCCGCGTGAGCCGTCTCGAGTCGTCATAACTTGACGCCCCCGACTCGACTTGACTTGACTTGACCCAACCCGACTTCGACGCCGGCCACCCGAGGCGACCACCAGCGCATCCGCTGTGGATCATGCCAGCCAGGCCGATCGGGATTCGGTTGCCATCCCATCCCCATCTTGACTCAACCGCCCGCGGTTCGCCCCGTCCTCTTCGAGACGAAGAGTCCGCAACCAGACCGCAACACGCGAGTCTTCGACCGAACCACTCCACCGCGCGACTCCGAACGAGCCGACGCCGCCGCGCCAAACCCATCCGCGCCGCCCACCTCGAACGGTCGCAATGACCGTGACAAGGAGCTCCGCCCGATCCCGATCGGGTCGGACACCCTTACCATAGGACCAATTTTGACCTCACTCACTCGACGAAGTCAGTTTGGAACTCAAGAAAACGAAATCGCCTTCCCTTAAATCGTGATAATGTCATGGATTTCGACAAAAATTCGCCTAGTTCGAGACCGACTTGGTTCCAACCGGCGAGGAATCGGCACGACGTTGCGCCACCCAGACCTGGGCCACGTCCCGATGGGAAACCGGCCCGAATTTCAGAGTGGCATCAAAGCCTGCCCGATCTAGCACCTCGTTCAAGTCCAGACCGAACTCGGTGAAGACTGGCCAGCCCCAGTCTCCTCCAGGGTGATACAGCAGCGCAAGCTCGTCCAGAGCCTCAAGTTTCCCCGAGGGGCTCAAACGCGCTCGTGCGACGGTCTTGGCCTGGTCGGGACGCTGCGGAACCGTGAACACATGCCACCCCCCTGGGCGCAAAACCCGCCGCAGTTCTGCCCAGGCTTGGTTGAGGTCAGGCACATGCTCGAGGGTTTCGGAAGTCACCACCATATCGAGCGACCCGGTGTCTAGATTCAGACGGGTCAGGTCCTCCCGGCGGATGGTGGGATCGTCGGTCCGGGACGGCTCGTATTCGCAACGCAACACGTGGGGACCGGCGTGCCGGGCCGCGATCCAATCCACGCCGGGTATTGCGTTGAACAACGCGATCCGCCAACACCGCGAGTCGGCTCGGCTCCACCAATCGTCGAGACAGCGGATCGTGGGATCAGGGGGCGCGAGCAAGTCCAGAATCACGCGGGCCAGACGCCGCGCCCGCAGGTTGGACCCGCACACGCCGCAAAAGCCGCTTTCCTTCTCGACGAAGGCACGGGTCAATTCGGGGGACAAATTCCAAAGGCGAACCAGCGCCGGAGCCATTAGGCGAGGCTCTAGGGGACGTGGACCGAACGACCCGCACACGTCGCAACGGTCGATTCGACCGCGGACCCACGCCTCAACCGTCGCTGTGAGCCGACGTCCGCGATGGACCAACGCGCTGTAACCCGAAACCAACCAAGCGTTCGCCACGCCTCGGAGGTTTCTGGACGGCATCGACAACGTTGCCGGAGTCTCGGAAGAGGACGAGGGGGTGACGGTCATCGGTCAATTTAGTTCAATTCAAAGCGGTTCGATTTGGTTCAATTCGATCTGATCCAATCCGATCCAAGACAGGTTAGGACGGGGTGGGTTCACTCCGTGGGTTGGGCGTGGGGTTGGGTTTGCCGCCAAAGCGCTTCGGCTAGCAAGGCGCAGACGCTCAGAGCGTCGGTGATCTCCCCCCGGCCCAGCATCGCCATCGCCTCCTCGAAGCCGACCCGCCGCGCGACCAGACGCTCGGTCCCCTCGGGGGCGCTGGGACCGGGCGTCAATCCGGTGGCCCGAAAAATCCAACCAACCTCGTTGGTGACCGAGTTGGACAGATGAAGGGTTCCGAGTCCCGGCATCGGTTCGATCCGCGTGGCGGTCAATCCGGTTTCCTCAGCGAGTTCGCGGCGGGCGGTCTCGCGGGGGTCCTCCCCTTCGGGTCCGCCTCCCTCAGGAATCTCCCAGGAGGGGTGGTCGAAGGTGTAGCGCCATTGACCAACCAGCCAGATCGAGCCGTCCTCCTCAACCGGCAGCACTCCCACAGCCTGATTTTTGAACCGCACCACCCCATAGATTCCTGGCGCGCCGTCGGGTCGAAGAACCCGATCCTCGACCACTTCGATCCACGGGTTCTCATAGATTGACCGCCGCTCCAACGTGGTCCAGGGGTTGACCTCCAGCGGACCGGGTTGGGCTTGGCTGTCCGGGTTGCTTTGACCCAGGGAATCCTCATCGTCGCGGGAGGGTCGAGGGGCGAGCTGGTTCGTCATCGGACGCTTGCACTCAAGCGTTGAGGACCGACTGGAGGGTGGTTCCCATGTCGGCGGGACTGCGGGCGACTTTGATGCCGGCCGCTTCGAGGGCAGCGATCTTGTCGGACGCCTTGCCTGAACCACCCGAGATGATCGCCCCGGCATGTCCCATTCGCTTGCCGGGAGGCGCGGTTTGACCGGCGATGAAGGCGGCCAGCGGCTTGGTAAAGCCGCCTGACTTGACGAATGCTGCGGCCCTCTCCTCCGCGTCGCCGCCGATCTCGCCCATCATGATGACTGCGTCGGTGTCTGGGTCCTCCTGGAACATCCGCAACACCTCCACAAAGCTGGTACCATTGACCGGATCGCCGCCGATCCCCACGCAGGTCGATTGGCCAATCCCCAGCGTGGTCAATTGCCAAACCGCCTCGTAGGTCAAAGTGCCCGAACGCGACACCACCCCTACCCGTCCCGGCTGGTGAATGTAGCCCGGCATGATGCCAATCTTGCACTGACCCGGCGTGATCACCCCCGGACAATTCGGACCAATCAACCGAACCTGGGGATGGTGCGCCTGCAAATAAGCCACCGCGCGGGCCATGTCTAGCACCGGAATCCCCTCGGTGATGGCGACAATGAGCGCGATCCCCGCGTCGGCCGCTTCCAGAATCGCGTCAGCCGCGCCGGAAGGCGGCACGAAGATCATCGTGGCGTTGGCCCCAACCTTAGCCACCGCCTCGTGGCACGAGTCGAACACCGGCACGTCGCCCAGCGTGGTCTGCCCTCCCTTGCCGGGCGTAACCCCGCCCACCAACTTGGTGCCGTAGGCGCGACATTGCTCCGAATGGAACGCCCCTGACTTCCCAGTGATCCCCTGACAAATCAACCGCGTCTCGGCATTGACCAGAATCGACATGATGAAGCGAGCCCAAGTGTGGCTTATGGTGGGGATTGCGACCCGCCGTCGCAACCCGGGTGGGTAAGATGGTAAAGACATAAGGCAAGGCAAGGCGGGTCGCGGTGCATCGCCGCCGGCTCGACCGCGACCCTAAGGTTCCCTCGACTTGGGTTCAGGTTTGGCCCTTGGCGGCTGCGACTACCTTTTGAGCCGCGTCGGTCAAACCGTCGGCGGTGATGATCGGACGACCTGATTGTTCCAACAGTGCCTTGCCCTCCTTGACGTTGGTCCCTTCCAGACGAACCACTAACGGCAGGTTGAACTGCAATTCGTCGTAGGCGGCCAACAATGCCCCCGCGATTGTGTCGCATCGCATGATGCCGCCAAAAATGTTCACCAGCACTGCCTTGACTCGCGGCGAAGCCAGCAAAATCCGGAAGCCCTCCTGCACCTGCTCCTTGCTGGCCCCACCGCCAACGTCCAAGAAGTTGGCCGGAGCGCCGCCGTGATACTTGATGATGTCCATTGTGGACATCGCCAAACCGGCCCCGTTGACCAGACAGGCAATGTCGCCGTCCAAACTCACATAGGACAACCCCGCCTGAGCTGCTCGCAACTCCGCCGGATCCTCCTCCTGCACATCCCGCATCGCGGCGATCTCGGGATGACGAAATAACGCATTATCGTCAAAGCTGATCTTGGCATCCAACGCCAGCACTTGGTGGTCCTTGGTAACGATCAGCGGGTTGATTTCAGCCAGCGCCACATCCTTGTCCAGAAACAAATCGACCAACGCGGCCAGGAATTTCTGACCGTTCTTGGCCGCGTCGCCAGTCAGTCCCAGGGCGCGAGCGACCTTGCGGGCCTGGAAGTCACGCAGACGCAGCCCTACGTCGATCGGCTCGCGGTGAATTTTCTCCGGAGTTTGAGCCGCGACGGTCTCGATGTCTACCCCGCCCTCGGTCGAGGCGATCAACACCGGACGCTTGAGGGTGCGGTCCACGGTCATCCCGAGATACAGTTCCCGGTCAATGTCGTGGCCGACTGTCACCAACACAGTGTGAACTGGGCTGCCGCTGGGTCCAGTCTGATAGGTGACCAGAGTGGCCCCCAGCAACCCCTCGGCCACCTGGCGGGCTTCCTCGCGGCTGCGGACCAGCTTGACCCCACGCCTGACCCCTTCAGGTGCCGCAGCCCGCCCGCAGGCGATCTCGTAAGCGGTGGCCAGATCAGCCACCGGATTGGATGGGTCCGACGGCTTGACCGCCACACCCTTACCCCGGCCCCCAGCGTGAACCTGAGCCTTGACGACCATCAACCCGCCGCCCAACACGTCGTAAATCCGGGCGGCCTCCTCGGCGCTGGTCGCCGGTTCGCCCGCGGGCACCGCCGCTCCGGCCGCCTTGAGCAACGCCTTGGCCTGATACTCGTGAATATTCATGATGTGGCGTTCATGCGATCGTTGAGGAAGACGATCCCCCCGCGCAAGGCCGCGCCTCGACGTCTCGTCCGGTCGGACACGCTCGGCGGTTGGTGAAACTTCGACCCATCCGGGCCGGATTCTATCATGTCCCTCCCGTCGCGCAAAGCGACCGGCCCCCCCGCCTAGCGATCGTCGCCGCGCCACGCCCAACCTAGCGTCCTCCCTCACCAGCCCATCGGACTTTGGATGCGTGGCTCGGAGGGGTTGTCGGGTTGGGCGGTGGAGACTGAGAGGGAAGAGACGCCGACGAAGTGCTTGAGGCTCTCCCTCTTCCTGGGCTGGTCGTAAGGGTTAAAGATGGAGTCCTGGGGATGCACTTGGCCAAGGGGTCCCTCCCGACCATTCAGGGCATGCCACGACGGAATGATCGACCAGGTCGATCAGATTAAGATGCAAAAGGATCGAAGGAAGCCCAAGGAATTCCTCAAAAAAGGGAGTTGCGGTTAGAGCTG
>Ga0308412_1002203_pt1 | contig 10576 bp, 6 predicted proteins | sample HotsprottomLayer_FD_202357 | JGI IMG/M metagenome (GOLD analysis project Ga0308412, IMG submission 202357) | Hot spring phototrophic mat microbial communities from Octopus Spring, Yellowstone National Park, Wyoming, United States -... | ecosystem: Environmental > Aquatic > Thermal springs > Hot...
CGCGACGCCTGGGACGGGCCGCAATGGAGGCGGCGGTGATTACCGCCGCGCACTAGGTCGACCTAACCTGCCGAGGCGAACGTGCGTGTGGCCGCAATGGAGGCGGCGGTGATTACCGCCGCGCACGCCTCGCTCGGCGAGGGCGCACGGGGCGTAGCGGCGGGCCGCAATGGAGGCGGCGGTGATTACCGCCGCGCACCTGCCACGCCAGGCACGGTGCCGGTCCGTGACGCATATGCCGCAATGGAGGCGGCGGTGATTACCGCCGCGCACGGCTCGTGCCTTACGCACGCCCTGACCTGCGGAAACGCGGGCGATTTCGAGCGGTCACCCCGGCGTGGGCACCAACAGCATCCCTACCCTTGTCAAAGAGCCGAAACACCGTCTCTGACCTGCACTCGAGCGCTTCCCGGCGTTCGACGCTGCACCTCAGCGCTCGAAACACTCTAGACGATCCTGGCACCCGACTCCGGTAGCGGTCGCGCCACTCCCAGAAACTGGAAGCAGCGCCGACCGCGCCCCTCGGGGTCACCAAGGTCAACGAGTGCCACACTGTCGACCTGTTCGTCAATTCGCTTCTTGAGTTCAACAATGAGCCGAAGCCGCTCTTGTGCATCGAGATCACACACGAAGACTGAATACTGCAGCGCCTCGCCGAATCCCTTCATCGCAGAGTGCACTCGACGCAGCCGCACTTGGTCACGAATGTCGTACGAGATGATGTACCGGCGGCGGTCCACTATAGATCAGCGCGTCAAAAAGGATACATAGCGCGGAATCTCGTTCATCAGGAACGCACCCAGGAGTCGCGCTTGCACCTCCAAGATGCGGCGGTAGCTCACCTTGTACCCAAACGTCGGATGTGTTACATGCGTGGCCAGCCGTCGCTCGTACGCACGCAGCGCCGCGCGACGCCCGTCTCGTGTGAGCGCGACACCACCGGCACGCACCGAGAAGTGCTGCGGCCGCACCTCACCATTGTTGACCGCGCCGATCACCACCGAGTCGGCCACGATGGGACGAAACTCCTCAGCCAGATCGAGGGCAAGCGCCGGCCGACCAAAGCGTGGCCGATGGTAAAAACCAATATAGGGATCGAACCCGACCGCTCTTAGTGTGACTGTAAGGTCTTTGACGAGGAGCGCATACATGTAGGAGAGGAGCGCGTTGATCGCATCGCGCGGTGGCCTGCGGTTGCGACCTTCAAACGTGAACGGACCGCCTGGTAGGGATAGATCCTCACGGAGCATTGCGCCGAAAGCATCGAAGTATAGGCGAGCCGCCGTTCCTTCGATCCCGAGCAAGGAAGGAATCGACACTGCCTCTGTTGCTTCTTGTGCTAGCGCAGCCAGGCTTGCGAGCGGAGCATCAACAGGATGACGCGCATTTCGTCGAAGCAGGGTGCGCGAGTTGCGGATCTTCCCTGCGACGAGCGCTCGCGCCACCTCGATCCGTCGATGCGTATGCGCCACCTGTCGCCGGCGCAGTTCGACATTTCGTGCTGGCAGACCTTCACAGATCCCGGCAAACCACCCACCGTAGCTGAAGTAGCAGATCGGGATCTCGCGTGCCATCAGCTCCCGTATCAGCTGGGTGCTGACTTGGACGTTTCCATAGACACACAGTTGAGAGACATCCAAGAGGCGGAACGAGCCCAGGATCTCGCCTTTCTGCGTGACCTCGACTCGGCCGGAACGGAGACCGACGTTGGCGTACGTCTCGGTGATGTAGAGGGGCCGTGCGGCCTGGTCGCTCGGCAGGAGGCGTCGCGGGGGAAGGGAGCTCCTGGCGGCCAGGGTATTCAGCTCGTCGGGGAGGCAGATCTCGACCAGTGAACAGCGCGGGCACTTCGGACTCCGCACCAGGGGCGGCGGAGCTACGTCCGAAGCGGCCACCGCGCGCAGCTCCTCGACAAGCTGGAGGGTCTTCTCGATCAGGTCGTCGGTGAACCGAACCGTGACCCGTTGCCGGGCCTCGGCATAGTGGATGATGCCTTCGGTCGTCTGATAGCCGGCTTCGCGCAAGAGCAGGCCCTGGACGCAAAGCTGCACCCGGTCGGTCTCCCAGGCGCGTTCAGGCAGATCCGGTGGTCGACCGCGCTTGGTGTCGACGGGCCGCACCTCCCCAGGAGCGACGCCTTCCACCAGATCGCACTTGGCGACGAGCCCCAGGCGGGGCGACGAGAGCTCCACGGCCCGAGCCGCCCTGAGCTCACCGTCGTCGGGGAGCGGTGCGGCACCCGTCGGTTCATCGACGACGCGATGGTGATAGGCGCCGGTGACCGTGTCCTCGTTGTCGGCCCACTGCTTGTCGACCCATTCGAGGAAGAACAAGCGCGGGCAGTAGCAGAACGCGTTGACCATTCGTGCCGGGACCAGGCCCGGCACCGACTCGGGTTCGCTGCCCATGGCCTAGTGCATCGGCAGGAACACCCCCAAACCGAAGTGGCTCAGTGCCCCGAGCACGATCGGGCCCGCGACTGGCCGGTCGAAGCGAAGCGTCACGCCGATGGCGCGCCTCCCGTCGGCGAGCCGTTCCGTCAGGCGATGGCGCCGGAAGGCGAGCCACTCACCCGGCTCTACGGCGGCCTCGACCGGCTGCGGCAATCCCCGATAGGTCAGCTCGCGGACGACCTCGGCCTTGACGTGCGCGTCCCAAGGCCGGTTGCGCCGCCCGTGTCGCGGCGGGGCGAACGGCGTGTGGGACCGCCACCGATCGGATGGTCCGACCACCTCGGGGATCACCGCTTCGACCGCCCCCACCGCTTCGAGCCCCAGCCGGCACGGACGGAAGTCCCGGGCGAAGCTGCGACCCGCGAGCCCATCGATACGCGCCAGTGCGGCGATCTCCGCCCCGCCGAGCCCGCCCGGCGCCCAGCACACGAGCGTGTCGAGCAACCCGTCGCCGTCCAGATCGAGCGCCAGATAGTGCGCGTGCCGGTGGTCCCGCAACGGCGTGCCGGCCCGGTCCTTGCCCGCAAGGACCGGTGAGACCTGCCCGTCGTTGAGCCGTCCGAACCGGCTCATGGCCGCCTGACGGACGGCATCGGCCATCGCCACTGCGGCACGGACCGACGGACGAGCCGGGGTCGTGATCGTCCACCGCACCGCCTCGACGGTGCGGACCGCCCGGTGCGTCGCCGACCCTCTCGTTGTCGGCGGCTCGGGGCGCCGGTACGTGACGAGCCGTGTGCCGGGTGGGTAACGCAACCGCCGCTGCCGCAGATCGACGGTCCGAGCGGTCAACGCCGCCACGGTGAGTGGGCGCTCCGGAACCAGTAGCTCAACCCCTTCGCCCTCGTCGGGACCGCTCGGTGTGCAAAGCAGTTCCGGGAAGTCCTCACTCTCCTCACCGAGACGCATGTCGCACACCGACTCCGCCCGCCCGAGATAGCTCACGCGATCGAGGAGCGTCGACAGGGTCCGTCGCTGCTCGGGCCTCAACGTCCGTTCCCAGCGCATGGCGACCAGACCGTCGCGCTCGGTCACCACGAACGCGTCGAGCACCTTGTCGGTGTTCCCACCGACCCCAAGCCGATGTTGGGTATCCGGAAGGTAGTGTCGGCTGTGCCCGGTCGTGAAGGGCGGAAGGAGGTAGTCGGGGGGGTCGCACAGCAGGTCGAGTGCCTCGAGCACGTCCGCCTCTTCGAACTCGGGCACGCGAACCTTCCAGGCCGCCACCAGGGCCCGTGCGAGGCGCCACGGCGACGGCGGCCATTCGACGACCCCTTCGTTGACGTTTCGACCCCAGGGGGTGGCGTGGTAGCGACCCCACGGGAACGATGCCACGATCGTGGTGCCCATCACGTCTTGGCCCGCTTGGGCGACCACTCCACCGTGATCGGCTCCCCGGGCCCAAGCCACGGCCTGCACTCGGTGATGAGCCGGCGGACGGTCGCGTCGAGCGTGGCGAGGTCGTCGAGCGGTTCACCGCCCTGATCCACATGCGTGTCCGCCACCGGCTCGAGGTCGCAGGCGGTACGGAGCCGGAGCCCCGAGTCGAGGAGCGCACGGATCTCCCAGCGGGCAATGGCCGCAAGCAACTCGGCGCCCGGATCGGGAAGCCGATAGCTGTCGAGTTGCATGAGATCAAGGTTGAACGACGCCACGATCCGTCCCGCCGTCCATTCCGTCCGGTGGAACGGGACGGTACCGTAGCCTTCCGCCGTCCCGCCTTCCCCCTCGCTCAGCGAGTGGCGGACATGGTCCTTCTTCACCCCACCGCTGTCGGCCCGGCGAACGTCGATCGCCTCGACGAACGCGGTGAGGGCCCGCTGGATCTTCGGCTGACCCGGCCACACCTTGGCCGGCTCGGCGAAGAAGACGCCGTGCACCAAGGCGAACGGGTCGAGTTCGAAGACCGCACGGGCGATGTGGCTCGGGGAGAGCGGCTGGTCGTCGACCAAGGCCAGCCGTTCGCGGATCACCGTGCGCATGTCGGTGCCGTCGAGCACCGCGTCCTTCACGAACGCCGAGGCGAGCCGGTGCGCTTCGAGCCGGCTGGAGGTGAGGAACCGGCCGTCGTCGGCGTGCACCACCCGCACGTAGGGCAGCCCGGCGAACGTGTCGACCGGCTCGTCGGCACCGACCGGCCAGGCGGTGCGCTCGAGGTGGTTGGCCATGGACTGCGGTGACTCCACCAGCAGCGCCTTCACCCACGTGACGGCCCCGTCACCGTCACGGACGGGCCGGTCAAACGTCGAGGCCCCCAGGTCCGGAAACCCGGTGGGCTGGAAGCGCGAGCCCGACACGGGCCGCAACTCCACATCGATGAGCTGACGGCGGCGGGTGTGGCTGGGACCGGTCATCGAGTCACTCCTGGATCGGGGCGCCTACCGGCGCCATGGTCTCCTGCTCCTGGGACAGGCTCACCCGCTGGATGAGCGCCCGGGTGTCGCCTGGTGAGATCGGGATCAGCAGCGCGGCGGCCAGTCGCTCCTCGGGCACGGTGCGGGCCATGACCGCAGCCTGTCCAACAATCGGTATTCGCCGGGCCATACGCAAGCGACGCAACGCGTCGTCGATGACCTCGGCGGCGCGGCCGGATGCGAGCAGGGCCGCCCAGTCGGCGCCGGGTCTGAGCCGCCCGGTTCCGAGCCGGACCTGCCCCGGCGGTTGGAAGAACGGGCCCAGCACCGCCAGTGCCGGAGGCACCAAGGCGTCGTGGGTGTCGCTGGTCCAGGTGGCCCGGGCACCGACCCAATCGAGCATGAGCAACCCGCCGAGCAACTCCTCGACGCGCCGGTCGTCGGTGTCACCGAGGAGGAAGGCCACGACGTCGTCGATCCTCGCCGGCGTCCGGAACGGGAACGCGACGTCGAGGCCGCGCGGACCGTCGTCGACGGGTTCCACCCCGGTGTTCGCCGCATCGCCGGTCGCCGGCTCCGGGGAGCTGCGACCTCGGTTCGCGACGTCGACACTGCGGACGCGCAACACGTCGGAGAGGACCTCGACGAGCGGTCGCGCCCCGAGGCCGGCCACCGGGAGCACATCGCTCCATGTCTCGCGGGGCCGGGCCGGGGCCACCGGACGGAGGTAGTGCGCGAACCGCCACCGGGGTAGGTGCCGCTCGGACCCGGCCCGTGGGATGGCGTCACCCTGGCTTGCCATCGCCGCGGCGATCCGCACTTCGGCGGTGCCGTCGTCGAGCAACGGAAGCCAGGTGACGGCGTCGAGCCGATCGGTGAAGGGATGGGGAACGCGTTCGGTGCGCATCCTCCCTGATCGGGCGACCGTGCCCTCCAAGGCAGCGAGTGCCACGAGCACCGCCTGCAGGGCCTGCGGCCCTCCCGCCGCAGCGGCACGGTAGACCGCGGTGTCGAACGTACGCAGCGCCGAGGCCACCGCCGCGGGCAGGTCCCGGACCCGCCGGATCTGCCCGACCCAGGGATCGAGCGAAGCGGTGACCCGGGCTTCGCTGCGGTCGACGACCTGGACCCGGCCGGCACTCACCGCCAACGTCTGGCGCCCGTGCCGGTCCACGAACGTCGTCCGGACGAATCCGTCGATCCCCCGGTCCACCGCCAGGGTGGTCGCCGCGCGCACGAAGTCGAGACCGGTACGGGCCTGGCGGCCGCGCCATTCGGCCCTCCCCTCCGCGAGCAGGCGCGCCACCTCGCTCCGACTGGCCGGCTTGCTCCACACCGGTAGCCACAACTCCCCCCGGGAGGCCTCACCGGCCGCTCCGGTGCTGTATCCGACCGGGCTGGCCTCCACCATGAACGGGATGGCCGCCCGCCCCTCGGTGACGGCTCCGAAACGGCGCGCGACTCCCGCACCGAACAGGATCGCGCCCTCGACGGCCAGCACGTAATCCCACGGGTTCACCAGCGCGCCGGCGTCACCCAGCGGCCCGGAGTTCGCCCCACCGACCGCACCGGGATCGAACTGGCCGATCTTTTCGTCCGTGAGGGCGGGGCGGCCCTCGTCGAGCAACGCGGCACGGCACCAGTCCTCCACGGGAGCCGCCCGGCGTCTGGCGCCCCGGCCGCCGAGGCCGAACAGCACGACGAGATGCCCGGCGAAGATCTTCGAGAACTCGAGGCGACCGTCGTTGCCGCCGGTACCGAACAGCGGGGACGTCACCGACGCGCTGCTGGTGAGCACGACCGCGGCGTCGAGATAGGCCACCGCCTCGTCGGGCAGTTCGGCACGACACCGCTCGATCACCACCGACTTCAACGGGTCCTTGAACACGTCACCGGAACGGGCCTCCTCTTCCACGATCTCGGCGGCGCGGGCGATGGCGTGCCGGTACGGACCGAGCCGTGGGTCCGAGGACCCCAGGATGACACCGAACGGGCTGGACGCATCGAGGGCGGGGAAGCCGGCGTCCTTGTTCCACGGTGACAGCACCGGACTCGGGGCGTACCGATGCACGAAGAAGGACACGAGCCCTTCAGCGTCGAGGGTGCTCGTCAGGACGAACCGGTCCCCGTCCCAGCAACCGGATGCCGACGGGTCCACCTGTTCGGCCACGATCCGCAGCACCCCGAGTGCCTTCAGATAGCCCGCAAGGGGCTCCGGCGCGCAGCCCTGCAACCGGAGCGGGGCCCTCACCGCACTCATCGCCCGTCGCCCGCGTCGAGCACGTCGGTGGAGTTGGGTGGCCGATCCTGGCTGGCCCGCCAGTCGGCCAGTCGCACGATCGCCTCGAGGAACCCGAGACGGAAGGGGCCGAGGTCGGCCCGGTCGCGCAAGGCAAGCGCGCGTTGCGTCCACGAGGGTCGCCCGTCGGTCGACCCGAGCTCCATCGGCGACAAGTCGAGCACGCTGGGTGGGAGGCGTCCCCCCGGGATCTCGATCTCGGGAAGACTGTCTCCGTCCGACACCCCGAGCGCGACCCGACGCGTCGCGGTGATCGCCGCACCGGACCGGGCGCCGGGCGCGGGACGGTGCATGCCGGTGCCGGCCCGATCCGCCGGTGCAGACTCCGAAGCCTCCCCATCAGGCACGCGCTCGTCGGGAAGGGATCGGATCCCGAGCCGCACCCGGCCGTGGTGGGCGGCCACCAGATAGACGACCAGATCCCGCTCTCTTCCACCGTCGAGCACCACACCGGCGTCGCCGAGCAAGGCCAGCGCCGAGGCCAACTCGTGACGGAAATACGGGCGTTCGTGGCGGAGCCTGCCGCGCCGACCCGATTTCGCCCACGGCACGCCCGCTGCGCGCCCGGCACGCTCGTCCTCGGTGCACAAACGGAGCATCGAGGCCTGGAACACCTCGTGCGCCTTGCCGATGTCGTGCAACCGGGCGGCCGTCACCGCCGCGGCCCGCTGCTCAGGGGTGATCCCGGCCGGGTCGAACGCGTCGAGCAGGCGCCGCGCTTCGCGTTCCACCTCGGCCAGATGCTCGACCAGCGGCACCCAGCGACCGGTCACACTCAACGCATCGTCGGCCACCGCTTCCGCCATCGACACCAAGGGAGAGGGTTCCTGCCCGGCCACCGACGGGACCGGCTGCCGTACCTGCGGGTCCCAGCCCCGGTCGGGGTCATACCCTCCGTCGGCTGCCCGCAGCACCACGAGTTGACCCGGGCGCAGGTCGGTCGCCGCGAGCCGAACCCAGCGCCGTTCGAGATGATCGAACCTCCACGCGTCCCGCCGACGTCCGGCGGATCGGGCGCCGAGTGCCTCACGCAGCTCGCGGATCGGCACCGGACACAGCTCTTCCCGCGTGGGCGGTGGTTCGTCGGGGTCGGGAAGGTCGGAGGGCACGTGCCGCCACGCCACGAGGCAGTCGATGTCGTCGGCGGCGCGGATGAACCGGCTCACGTCGACGTCGTTACCGGACAGGTCGGGGGTGGTGTCGAACAGGTCGAGCAGGTCACGGGCACGCAACACCGGGTGCACGACCCGCACCACCCGCACGTCCAGCCCGCTGAGGCGCGACCCGTCGACCGTCTGATCTTCCAACGTCCGCAGGGCCTGCACCGTCGCGTCGACGTCCTCGGCGTGGTAGGGGGCCGGTTTCGGGGGTGCCGACCACAACAGCCGCGCGTCCGGCTCCGACCCGTCACGATTGCAGCGCCCGGCGCGCTGGATGACCGACGGCCACGGGGCGGCCTCGGTGAACAGCACCGAGGCGGAGATGTCGACCCCCGCTTCCACCACCTGGGTCGACACGACGATCCGCCCAGGTCCGTGCGCATCCACCGGCGCCAGCGCCCGTTCGGTGTGGCGGCGCCGATCGCCCGGCCGGTACCGGGAGTGGAGAAGCACGATGTCATCCGTGTCGCTGAGCGACCTGACTTTGGCGGCGACCGCCCGGGCCCGTTCGACGGTGTTCAGGATCGCCAGGGTGAGGGTTCCGGCCCGGTGATGCTCGACCAGGGCGGTGGCGACATCGAGGTCGTACCGCTTCGGGGCGGTGTCCACCTCGGTGATGCGGCGGCGGGCCTCGACACGCTGCCGCAAGGGACCCTGGAGGTCGGCCGCCCCGGGCGTCACCTGCACCCCGAGGTCGGGGAGGTCCACGGTGCGGAGCGCCGTGTCATCGATGGTGGCCGACATCCACATGGAGCGACTGGGGACGGCGGTACCGAACCGGCGCCGCAAGCCTTCGAGCTGTCGCGAGGTGGGAAGGCCGGGTCCCATGAGCTGCACCTCGTCGAACACCCATTGGCAGCCGTTGTGGAACAGGCCGAAGTCGATCGGCCACGCGAAGCGGCTCTCGCCGTAGCCGCGGTTCAGGGCGCGCGACAACAGCATGTCGAGCGTGCCGACGAAGATCCCGTCCTGTTCGGGGCTCAGCCGCCAACGGCTGTCGAGCCGGCCCTCCCCACCCATCACGACGTGTACCGGCACCTGATCGGTGAGGCCGAGCGCGGCGAGCCACCGCCCGACGACGTCGATGGTCTGTTCGACGAGCACCCGCATCGGCAGGACGTACACCAGCCAGCGGGGCGTGGCCCGGCGCACCTGCTCGTCGGGATGGAAGCGACGGCGCCACAACCACGGCAAGGTCGCGGCCGCCGTCTTGCCGCCACCGGTCGGGACCCGCAGCACCTCGGGGAGCCCGTCGTCGGCGAGTCGCTGCTGGTACGGGTACGGGTCGTGGCCCGTTGCCCGTCGGGCCAACTCACCGAAGGACACGACCGAAGAGATGCTGCCCATCGCCCTCAACTTCTACTACGCCGGTGGGACACGCCCGGGGCAAGGGCCGGTCACGCCGGATTCTCGCTCCCCCGACACGGGAGGTCCTCGGGCTATGGTGCTCCGGTTCGGCTGGGCAACCGGAGGCAGGACGTGAGCGATCGGCCGGCGCTTCTCGGATTCGACGTCAACCGGATCCGTGACTACGTGTTCGCCGGCCTTCGGGTTCGTGACGTCGTGGGGGCCTCGGTGCTCCTCGAGGAGTTCGGCCGCCAGGCGCGACGGATCATGGCGGACCACGGGGCGACGGTGGTGTACACGGGCGGTGGGAACGGGTTGGCGCGCTGCCACGCCGATCAGGCCACCCCGCTCCGGGTGGCGCTGGAAACCGAGCTGAGCCGGCGCACCGCCGGCGGGGCGAGCTGCGCGGTGTCCTGGGTACCGGACACCGGCAGGTTCCCGGAAGACCGCCAGGCGCTCATGCACGCCTTGGCCCGGGCGAAGCGGGAGGACCTGCTGGATCTCACCCCCGAAGCGGCGCTGCTCGTCGACGGAGCAGCACGGTGCGAGGGTTGCGGCCTGGAGGCCGCGACCACCACCGACCCGAAAGCCGAAGGGGAACCGATCGGTCCGCAGTGCGAAACGCGCCGCCGGACGGCCGACGGGCTCCACCGTTCGTTCAATCTGGAGACCGAGCTGTTCGAACAGGCCGGCGAATCGTCGTTGGCCTGCGTGTACCTCGACGCCGACCGGGCCGGGGACGCGATCAACGCATGTGGCACCCCCGAGGAGCTGGGCCGCTTCGCCGAGACCATGACCAAAGCCACCCGTCGCGCCCACGACGGCGCGCTCGCCGCGCTGAACCTCACCGACCGGACGATCAGCCCCGTGCTGGGCGGTGACGACCTCATCGTGTTCTGCGACGCGCAACACGCCTTGGACCTCGTCGCCGCCCTCTGGCGGCACCTCGACGCTGCGAAAGCC
>Ga0308412_1002207_pt1 | contig 10570 bp, 9 predicted proteins | sample HotsprottomLayer_FD_202357 | JGI IMG/M metagenome (GOLD analysis project Ga0308412, IMG submission 202357) | Hot spring phototrophic mat microbial communities from Octopus Spring, Yellowstone National Park, Wyoming, United States -... | ecosystem: Environmental > Aquatic > Thermal springs > Hot...
GGAATGATCGTTCGTGAGGACGCCGGGTGAAAGCTTCTAGGGTGAAGATCGGTGAGTTTCCACCGGGGGACCGGTCGGTGAAACAGTTATTCGGCCTTGGAAGCCCGGGACGCCCATCGGGGATCTTGCGAAAGGCTAACTTGGGATCAAAAAAGCCAAAGGCTTCTCGGCACTGCCCGCCAAGCCGGAGAGCAACTCCCCCTTCTAGACATGCTGCGGGGATGACAGGAGGCCATCTAAGCCAGTTTGCAAGCGGCGGAAACCCCCGATCCAACGAAATAAACGGCAGTTCGCCCTTCAAATCAGGCAACAACGAACAAAGGGACCTGGAATTCAGCGGGCGAAAACCGGTGGGAATCCCTGGAACGTCCTACCGCTTAAGGAGGCAACGGAGCGGATCATCGGTTTGCGGAGCGGTTTTTTCTCGGCTGGATGGTATTCGGTCCTTGCCCGGACGGTGCCGATGTCTCTAGGGAGGTTCCGGCAAATCTTCAGGGTAGGGATCGCCTCATTTTTTAGGCACAAGGCGGGGGCGGGGAGGTACATCCCGTTGCCGGGCTCAGGGGTGGAGCCGGAAAAAGGAATAAGGGGTGGTAGGAGACGAAATGACTTCGGTCCCACCGGGTGTGAGACCCCGTGATGTTGATTGTGGTAGGTGCTCGAGACCGAAGTTTTCCGGAAAGTGAGCTGCCCCCCGGGTCGCAGAGGCTTTTGGGTTATCGGGGAAAAAGGCACAAATCGGGTTTTCGCCGGGCGGAAAAGCGTGGCTTCGGGCAGTTGATGGCTCAGTACATTGCCTGAGGGGAGGCACCTTAACGGCCGGTTTAAATCGGGGTTGCGTTCGATCTCTGTGGAATTAAAGTGGAATCCCATACGGCTTGGGGAAGACCGGCCGGGCGTTTTCCATCCCAAGTTTCCCACAATGGGGGGAATTCCCCCATGGCGGGGAACCGAAAGCCGTGGAAAAATCCTGCCGCCATTTTTCCCGTCAGGGAGTCCGGCAAGGCATGGAACCCGAAAGGTTTGCCCGGTGGTTCCCCAGCTGGTACCGGAGATCCTTGGGAGTCAAAGATTCTGGGTTATTTCGGTGGAGTCCAACTCCCCTCCGGGGTCCTTCCGGCTGAATACAAAAAGCCTTGTAAAAGAAGAGCCCGGCAGCGTCGAAACCCAGCAAGTTGACGGTTGCTGTGGTATCCCGGGTGGGATGCTGACGGATTGCGGGTTGAGGGTGACCTCCGGAAGGGAGGGGAGGGATTTTTGAGCAGTTGTTGCCGGATGCCGCGATAGGCAAATTCCCATAGCGAGGGTTAAGGAATTATGAGGAAAAGATATGGACGGGGCGGGGGATATCATTTTCTGGCTCGGCTGGTGATTGCGGGCCTAGTGGGATCCTGTGCCTCCGACTATTTTTGCGGGGATCGGGCTTCCTGGGGGGCACTCCAGGGGTTGGCCCCTCCAGTTGAAGGAAAGAGCGAGGAATCAGAACTTTTCGCCCTCCCTCCGACGGTAAGCCCGGCTGTCAAAGCCATCTTGGCGACCAATCCTGTGTTGCCGTGGGAGTGTGCCCGGGCAGCCAAGATCCTGGCTGACCTAGGCGAATTTGAGCTGGCAAAAGGTTTCCTTCGAAAAGTCCTCAATTATCTTGCGAATCTGTCGGAACAACAGCGGCGGGAAACGCTGGTGGATTTCGAACAGCGATTTGGGGTGACGATGTTTTTCGAGATGGCCCGCCGCCCCGAATTGACTCCTGATGCTAAGGAATTGGCCGACGCCTTGGCTGAGGCTTTGGATGCACACCGACGGGATCCGGAACGGCTTCGAAAGCTGGTGAACGACCTGGCAGCTGAGGAACCCCAGATTGCCGTTCCGGCAGCGGAGGAGCTTCGGAGGTCCGGGTCTTTTGCTGTGGGGCCGATGCTGCAAACCCTCGCCGCCGCCGAAGAAACAGGGGAACCGGCAACTTCTTTGTGGCGAGGCCGGATTTACCGGGTGCTTGCCGAGATCGGAGCGGAGGCTATTGGGCCTTTGAAAGCAACGCTAGAAAGCCCGCGTCCAACACTGGCGATTGAAGCCGTCCAGGCGATCCGCGTTCTTCGGGCTCAGTCCTTGGTTCCTCACCTTTTTGTGCTTGCCCATCAGTCGAGCCATGCTGGGCTTCGCCAAGCGGCTCAGGAAGCATTGATCGCCTTGTGGGGTCGGATTCCGGAGCCGCAAGTGGCTGCTAAAGTCTTGGTAAAAGAGGCTCGCGCGCGGCTGGAGCAGGCCGCCTTGGCAGATCCCACCCTGTCGCGACCTTGGTGGTTTTGGGAGGAGTCGACCGGTCTTCCCGATCTCCGAGAATTGCCTCTGGCGGAGATAGCCAAGCGGGAGGCCTTGCAATTGGCCCAACAAGCGGCAAGATTGGCTCCTGAGGATACCTCCGCGGAGATCTTGGCGGCTGTTGCCGAAGCTGAGTTAGCCGCGGGAACTGGACGTTTGGCCGATCTTGAAGCCGCCGCAAAAAAGTTGGCTTCCTCGTGGGGCGACAAACCGGCTTCTCGGCTTCTCCAGATTTTATTCGTTGCTAATGAGACGGGCTTTACCGCCGCTGCGGCCATAAGCTTGGCAATCCTTGCGGAACGGGCCGGCGACAAGCTTATCTTTTTCAACCACGTCGATCCTTCTCCCGTGGTCCAATGCCTTAGGAATCCAGACCGGCGTGTCCGGTATTTTGCCCTTTCGGCTGTCCTCCGCCACGCCCAAGATAACAACTTTGCAGGAGCCAGCTGGACATTGGAGGCTCTCTGCCATTTCCTCGCTACCGAAGGGAAGGCTCGGATCTTGCTTGCAATCCCGAACGCGGAAGAGGCCATGCGAATTGCCGGCTATTTCATCGAGCAAGGCTATCAGGTGGAAGTAGCTCGGAGCGGGAGGGAAGTGTTTCGACTTTTGACTTCCTCCCCGGATTTCGAACTGGCTTATGTCGATGTGGGAATCGATGATCCTCCGGTGGAGCTGTTGCTCCAACAGTTGCGTGGGGACTGTCGAGTCTCCGCGATTCCAATTGGTCTTGTAGCCCGAGCGGGTTTGCTGGAGCGGGCCTCAACGATCGCTGGCCGGATCCCGCGTGTGGTGGCCTTCTCCCGGCCGCACGAAGCAGCTTCGGCAAGGTGGCAATTAGAGGAACTCCGCCGCTTGGAGGGCGGAAGCCTGCTAACCGCTCAAGAGCGGGCCCAAGCTGCTACCGAGTTGCTTTCCACGCTGGCCAGCGAAGCCGACCGCCTCAGCCGAGTTGTTCCTTTGGCTCGGTTGGAGTCGGTTCTGGTAACCCAGCTTCTGTTTCCGGAACGAGCCCCGGCGGCCATCTCCCTCCTAGGTCGGTTGGGAACCCATGGAGCACAGACCACGCTGGTGCAGTATGCCAGTCGGCCAAGTTGGCCCCCTGAACTCCGCCGCCAGGCCGTTGAGGGCCTCGCTCACTCCATCGCCCGTTATGGTGTTCTTTTGACCACAAAAGAGATCGAGCGGCAATATGATCTCTACAACCGACTCGGCCCGACTGCTCCTATAGAGCGAGAAATCCTCGGAGCTATTCTCGATGCTTTTGAGCAACATGTTGCCGTCGATGCTACCGCCCCCTTAAGCAGTCGTCTTCCTTAACTGAATGCCCGGGTCGGTTTGCCAGGAGAAGCAATCTTGAGGCTTTCGGACAAGCTTGCTCCCTTTTGCAAGTTCTTGGAGTAAGATCCCGTCGGAAAGATTTCTGTACCGCTTTTCTGACCGCAACGGTAGAGTTTTGCCCGGGTTTTCACGGCTTTGGGGGCGGCTCTCCGGCAAGACAAGTTTCCCCGTTTTTTCGAAAGATGTTGCGGCGATCTTCCCGCGTCGGCACCGAGCCGCCACCGAAAGTTCGGGCTCGGTTTCGGTCTTGCCTAAAAGGTTCGGGTTTGAGAGTCATCCGTCGAGGAGGTTTTGGTTGACCATACTGGTGACTGTTGGGTGCCACGGTGCCGCAACCGGGAGATATTGCGGGTTAAGTCGCCGAGCACCATGGGGCAGGGGAAATTTGGAGATCACTTGCAAACTCCGCAACTCGGGAGGATCGGGCAGCCCTGCCCACAGGCAAATTTTGTTCTCAAGATCGTCCAGGTTTCCCCTGGTTTTTTGGGGATCTCTTTTCCGGGCCACTAACAGCTGATGGGAGGACGGGGGCGCCACCCAAGGATCCCACCGAGGTGACGGACTGAGGTTTTGGGGATGTGCCCGCGGAAAACCGATTTGGCAAAGCACCAAGCTTGCGATATCTCTTGCAAGGGTGAGGAAACGTGGACCGCGGCCCTGCCGTTCTGGGATCTTTGCCGCTAAGATGAATCGGTATGCTCTTTGAGCAGATTGTAGAAAAGCAACTAGCCCCCGTTAGTGTTCCTGACCAATTTCGAAAAAATTTACTGTAAGCGGAGTCTTGATGGATGGTGGTGCGACTGGGAACCCGCGGAAGCCTCCTTGCCCGACAGCAAGCGGCCCAGGTGGCCGAGTTGTTGGCCGCTCGGGGGGTTCAGGTGGAAACCGTCATCATTCGTACGACCGGTGATAAGTACCAGGAAAATCTACCTCCTTTAGGCAAAGACCGGGGAATTTTCACAAAAGAACTCCAGCAGGCCCTCCTCGAGGGAAGAATCGATCTGGCCGTCCACAGCCTGAAAGATGTTCCGACCGATCCGGTAGACGGTCTCCGAATGGGAGCTGTCCTGGCCAGGGCATCTCCTTTCGATGTGGTTGTGGCCCGTGGGGCGATGGACCTTTCCGGTCTTTCCGGCTTGAAGCGGGTCGGCACCGGAAGTGCCCGCCGCAAGGCTCAGATGCTTTATCTCTTTCCACACCTGGATGTGGCACCGATAAGGGGGAATGTGGACACGCGTCTACGAAAATTGGACGAAGGCCAATTCGACGCCCTCATCCTTGCGGAGGCGGCAATGGAACGTCTCTCCATCCGCCACCGGGCCTATCTTCGGCTCCCCGGGGCATTTGTGCTTCCGGCACCGGGCCAGGGGGCCATTGCTGTCGAGGTTCGGGCTGATGATCCCCACCGAGCACAGGTGGTAGGCCAACTAGATCATTTTCCCTCGCGAGCTTCAGTGGAGGCCGAGCGGCATTTTCTCCGAGTTCTCCAAGGGGGATGTCTGGCTCCGGTAGCCGCCTTGGCTGTGGTCCGGGGGGATCGGCTCATACTTGCTGGCCGGGTGGTTGCCCCAGACGGACAACGACGATTGGACGGTACACTTTCCGGCCCATTGGGCGATGCCGAGGCTCTGGGCGAACGCCTAGCTCGGCAACTCCTCGATCGGGGAGCTGCCTCCCTGATTCTGGCGGCCAGACAAGTCGCGACAGAGGAATCGCCACCCTAGTGGGCCACGCCGGGAGCCGAAAATCCGTTTGCTCGTGGAAAACGGTGACTCCGAGGTGCGGCTTGCCACACGAGGCATTACAATGCTTAGTAGAATCGCCCACCATTGGGCAGCCTGATCTTGGCCAGATGCTTTGCCTAGGTCTGCGGGTTAGCCCCGCCCAGGGAATAATTGGGGCAGGTTCGGATGTCTTTTTAATTGGGGTGCCAAGAATGACTGCAGCTAAGCCCGGGGAGGAGTTTGCGGAAATCGTCCCCCAATTCTTGGACGATGTCTACCGCTATGCCTACCATTTGACGGGGGACCGGTTCCAGGCCGAGGACCTTACTCAGGAGGTTTTCCTCCGGGCTCAGCGGAAATGGCATCAACTTCGGTCACGCGATCACCTTTGGCCCTGGTTGACCGCGATCTGTCGGCGGATCTTTCTTAATCGGATGCGGAAGCACCGCCGGGAGTGCCCAGTTTCCCCAGATTCGCTGGATCACAGGCCGGCTCAGGAAATGGAGCAAACAGGGCTCGACGCGGAACATTTGGCCCGGGCTCTGGCAACGCTGTCTCCTCGGTCTCGTGTTCTGTTAATGATGTTTTACTTCGAGGGATTGTCTTACCGCCAGATCGCTTCCCGGCTGGGTCTTCCCATCGGGACGGTAATGAGCGGTCTATCCCGGGCAAAAATGCAGCTGAGAGCAAAACTAGTTGCCGGGATGGCTCCGCCACAGCCGGCAACTTCTTCTATAACGTGGGGGAAATCTCCGTGATGTTCGATCATCCACACTCTGATCCTCCACCTGGCCGAAAGAGGCTTCGCCAACTTCTGGAGCTCTTTCAGCCCGGCAAAGACAGTTGGGCGGAAGCCCCATTTTCCGCTGCAGCCCAGTGGTTGCGTCACGATCCCGAGCTGCAGAGGGAATGGCAAACGATCGAATCACAAGATCGTCAGATCCGAGCTGTTCTCCGCCAGACGCCGGTTCCGGAGGGTTTACTGGAACGGACCTTGGCCCGGTTGGCTTCCGCTCACATAGAGAAAACCCCATCGGCCGCCACAGACGAAAGGTTTGGCGTCAGCACCTTTCCCCAGTCGGAATTACCGAACATGGGTGAGCAAACTTTTGGGGCTTGCCCGGGAGAAGATGCTCATTACCCACCGGGAAAGTTTCTTTCTCCTTCCCGCGGAGAGAAGCCAAACGGTCTTTCTCCACCTTTAGTTGGCGAGCCAGAGCCCTGCACAAAAAACAAGCTGGCAAGTCTCGGCAGTGTTCTGGCCAGACGAGTGTTAGGAGCCCTGGTGGCACTGTCACTGCTTTTCTGTTTGGCCTGGCCTTCGTACAGTTTATGGCGTTCTCCCCGCCAAGGGACGTGGAGCAGCTCGAGCCTTCTGGAACAAGCAATTGCCCACTTTCGCAGCGATCGTTCCTATTACGGCCAGGGACGACCACTGAGCGAGCTGGCCCCGCCTTTGGGCTTCCGACCATCTGCCCATGTATACGGTTGGCAACAGAGCCGCTGGCGGACTACCGAGCTAATCCCTGCACGGACCACAGTGGCTTTCGATCTTCCCTCCTTGGCAGGTGTAACTGCGACGTTGTATGTAGTAGATGTTCAGGTTCCGGGCCTGCCCGACCTCCCTCCGCTTTTTCCGTCTTTGAATACCGGGATGTGCTCTGCGGGTATTTGGCGGGAAAACGGCCGTGTTTGCATTCTCGTCGTTGCCGGGGGGCCGGATTCCTATCGGCGATTCTTGCTGGAAGGTAAACGGGAAGTCGCGTAAAAATCACGCCTGAATGGGGAGTCTCTGGCAGTTAGGGAGCCTCGGAATCATCCCTTTAAAGCTCCAAAGGATTTGCCAAGGTCACGATATCCCCGCACAAAGCCGGCAAAAAATCGAGAGCCTGGAGCTCCCCTTCACGAAATCTTCGAGATGGAAATCATCCCGCCTTTCCACCGTTTTGAATGATTCCACGTTTCTACGGTTTCCTAAGAGGCTCTTTACAGATTCTGATCCAACTGGGGAAGCTCCTTTCAACCCGTTCTGCAGGTGGTTCCGGTCCCTTCCGCCTTTTCCAAATACTGTCTTCGGCGGGTTTTTTTACTGCTCGAGGCCGCGGGTTGGGGGTTCGTCTGGAGAAAAATGGAATCCCGGGACCGCCTTCGCGGCTCCATTTGCCTATGATTTTGCCATCTTGGAGTTTGCCATCTTTTTGGGCGGGAATATGTGCTTTTAAAAAATTCTTTGGGGCATCCAGGGCAAATATTGGACGTTTGTTTACCCGGTGTGGTAACTTCAGTTCCCCCTCTTGCATGCAGAGGGGTATTCCTGGGGATCTGCTTCCAGCCCGGCTTTCCCCGCAGGGCCTGGCCCTGGCTGTTCGTGCCGGCCACCGCAAGTGCCCACCCCACATGTTTTGCAAAGTGCTCCGCCAGACCTCGAGCACGAGGTGGTTTCACTTGGAGCCGAAGGTCTGCCGGCTGTGCAAATGACTGCTCCCGTGGGCAGCGATCGCCTGCCGTATTCCGGGGTTCTGATAGTCCGAAAAATTCTCGATCAGCCGGTAGATCGCCGCAAACATGGCTGGCCCACTGCTCCACCTTCGCTTGCCCATCGCGATGGACCCAGTGGTGCTGGGGGATATTCAGATGGGCCCGATCCAGTTCTCCATTCTGATTGCTGTCGATGACCCGGTAAGTCCGGTCCCTTCGGCATGCTAAAGATGCCGGCAGGTCCGGTGGGAAAGAGGCCGGGTGTTGCTAACGGTCGCATAGTTTGGGTGACTTGCCAGGAGTTTGGGCCGTTGGCCAGCCCGCGATTGCCGGTCTCCTTGTGCTGCTAGCTCTCATCGTCCCAGTAATCACAGTGGGGAGCGGTGAGCTGGCCGGTGGCACCGTGGGTAAAGTTGGCTGGCCTGGCTGCCCGATGTCCGTTGATGCCACATGCCCAGCTCCCGTTCGGCCCGGGTAAAGTTCCCGAATATCTTTACCTTAGGTCTCGGGTTGGCAACTGGGGCACGTTTGCAAGTGGGGCACTAAGGAAAAGGGAATCCTTTGGCCGGGGCATCTTCACTTGGCCCAACCCTTCTCCGGCGCTTGTCGCCGGCAAAGGGAATCTCTACCTTATTGATCTTTTGCAAACTTGGAGGCAGATTAGATTCTTCGGGTTATCTTTCTGTCTCTTGGTTGGGGCAAGATGTCTAGCATCCGCGAACCGTGGGCTGGGGGGTGGGGGGCACTGGCCACCCGAAGCCAAAGGATTTTCACCCTAAACCAACGGAAATATAAAGAGAACGAAATAGACAGTTCTTCGGCGTAAAGGGTCTGATGGGTTTTGCCTGCGGTTTACGGGAGGGGATCCGTCTACATGCGGCAACCTGTTGCTTGATGGGGGTAGGTGGTTTTACCACTTGCGATCTGGGGCTTTATCATCCGGGGGCCGTTGCCAGTTGGACCTCGAGTTGGCATACGAGCGGGATTGCAACCTAGGCACCATAGGAATTTTTCAACTTAGATTAGTTTGGGGAATATGACGTTTGAGCAGCGTTGGCATCCGTTACGAGAAGAGTGGGTGGTAATTGCCGCCCATCGCCAGGACCGTCCCTGGCGGGGTGAGGAGGCCCATTTAGGGGATAAACCCCGACCGGCTTATGATCCCACCTGTTATCTTTGTCCGGGCAATAGGCGGGTCAGTGGGAAGGAAAATCCCCGATATACGGGGATTTTTGTCTTCGATAACGATCATCCCTGTGTTGCGATGGATGCTCCCACCGACCTTCCTCCTCCGCCGGGTTGCTACCGGAATCGCCCGGCAAAAGGGGTGGCCCGGGTGCTTTGCTACACTCCCCGGCACGACCTTTCCTTGGCTGAGCTAGAACTGGAGGAAGTGACGGCCCTGCTCAAAGCCTGGCAAGAGCAGTACATCGAGTTGGGGTCTTTACCGGGAGTCTCCCATGTGCTCATCTTCGAAAACAAAGGGGAGGTGGTGGGCGTCTCCAATCCTCATCCCCACTGCCAAATCTATGCAACCAACTTCGTTTTCAAGATCATCGAAACCGAAGTGAAGGTATGCCAGCGATTTTGGGAAGAAAATCGGGAGGGACTCTTCGAGCGGATTGTCGCTACAGAGAGAGCCGACGGTCGGCGGATCTTGGTAGAGAACGATTCGGCCATTGCCTTTGTGCCCTATTTTGCCCGGTATGCTTATGAGACTTTCGTGGCCCCAAAGGAGCGGCATCCCAGTCTGGCAACGCTTTCCGACCGAGAACTTCAGGATTTGGCTGCGGTTCTCCGCGAGGTAACGATTCGCTTTGATAACCTCTGGGAGATACCGTTCCCCTATGTTTTGGCATTACATCAAGCACCTACCGACGGAGGAGATTATTCGGCATTCCATTTCCACATGGAGTTTCATCCCCCATTGAGGAAGCCAAATCTCCTGAAGTACCTTGCCGGTCCGGAAATTGGAGGGGGCTGTTTTATCAGCGATACATCCCCGGAGGCAAAGGCCGCCGAGCTTCAAGCCGTTTCGCCGGTCCATTACAAAAAACGTCGGGCGGGGGTAGAGGCAACCCTTTAGGGCCGGTTTTTTTTGGACTGATCGTTTGTCCATACTCTTATTCTTAGTTGCATAAAAGCTGATTATTCGACCAATTAACAAACTCAACTTTCGGGGACATCCAGGCTGTGGGTGGTGAGCAAGTTTTGGTGAATCTGGGGGAGGCCATTCGGCAAGCTCATCTGCACTTGGTGGATGTGATCCTTCAAGCTTGCCGGCAACAGTCTCCTCAGCTGTTGGGGGCTGTAGATCGGGATTTACCCGGCGATACCATATTCCATCTGGATGTGATCGCCGAGCCGGCCCTGCTCCGTGCTTTTGAGCCTGTGGCGAGGATCTCTCCGCTTGTTCTCGTGGCCGAGGGATTGCCCGAGGGCCGAGTCGTCCTACCGGAAGGCACCCAAGAATCCCAGGCACCGTGGTGGATAATTGTCGACCCGATTGACGGGACCCGCGGCATTATCTACCAAAAGCGGAGTGCTTGGATCCTCACCGCGGTGGCTCCCAATCAAGGAAAGGAAACCCGTCTGCGGGATGTGCGGCTGGCTGTACAGACAGAAATTCCCACGCTGAAACAGTATCTTTTCGACCAGCTTTGGTGGTTGGATGGAAAGGGTGTTTCCGCTATTCGGTACGATCGCCT
>Ga0308412_1002211_pt1 | contig 10557 bp, 7 predicted proteins | sample HotsprottomLayer_FD_202357 | JGI IMG/M metagenome (GOLD analysis project Ga0308412, IMG submission 202357) | Hot spring phototrophic mat microbial communities from Octopus Spring, Yellowstone National Park, Wyoming, United States -... | ecosystem: Environmental > Aquatic > Thermal springs > Hot...
CAGGAAAAGGTCATTGCACGTGGCTGTGGGCGGCCATGGACTGCCGCAGTCACACAGGCGCGTGCCGGTTGATGGGGCGGTAGCTCAGTTGGGAGAGCGCGACAATCGCACTGTCGAGGTCGGGAGTTCGAGCCTCCTCCGCTCCACATTGTTTGCGGCGTCTGATCGCGCGGGGCGCTTTCTGCCCGAGTTCGTGTATCTCCGAAGTTGCTTGCAAGCCTTTTGGCACCCTGTGGCAGGATCGGCCGAGACATGTCGCAGCAGAAGCTTAGCAGGCGTGTGTTCTTCGTACATTCGGCTCATAGGACTATTGGCGTCTCGGCAGGTCTGGCCGTCTTGCACGGCTTGTCTCAGTCCCGTGCTCCGTCGTGGGCAGCGGATGAGGCTGCTCACCGCCGGGCCGCAACTGGCCCATTGAAAATCGTGCTGATTGCGGCGCGGAACGAGTATCATCCTGAAGAGAGTCTGGCCGCTTTTCATGAGTACCTGGATAAGCACTACCAGGTGCGATGTGTGCGTGTATTCTCCAAGGCGGCCGATGCATTGCCGGGACTGGAGGCTCTGGACGACTGCGACTGTGCGGTGTTCTTCACGCGGCGGATGCGGATTTCTGGCGAACCGCTGGAACGCATCAAACGTTTTTGCCAGCAGGAAGGGAAGGCTATTGTCGGCATCCGCACGGCCAGCCACGGTTTTCAGAATTGGCTGGAAATGGACAAAGAGGTCTTCGGCGGAGACTATGGCGGCCACTACGGCAACATACCGGTGGAAATCAAGATCGTCGATGCCCAGAAGCAGCATCCAGTTCTCCGCGGTGTTACACCTTTCGTGTCTAAAGGCAGCCTGTACAAGAACTTCAAACTGGCTGCCGACGCCACAGTCGTGTTGACCGGCTCGATTCCTGCGGCCACACACCCGGTGGCTTGGGTAAGACCGCACAGAGGCGGGCGCGTGTTCTATACATCACTGGGGCATCCGACAGACTTCGAGGAGGAGTCTTTCCGGCGCTTGTTGACCAACGCGATCGACTGGACAACCGGCGGCCGGCTGCAAGGCCGGCGCTGATACGGGTCAGCCCACGGTTGCCAGCACGATGATATCCAGCGACGCAAAGCCTAAGGCACCCGAGGGCCGCAACCACACGGCGCTGTTGGCGCAACGCGCTACGGTCGCCTCCGATGCGTTTTCTCCGATGGCTGTGACATCACGAACACCAAATGCGGCCACGACGGAGCGTGGCCCTCCAGATCACCCGAAAAGATTCGCACAAAACGGACAAGTTACTCCATCAGAGACTCTCGAACGCGATGGTCGGCAGAAGCCTGCAAAGCACGGCTTGCTGCTGGGCAGCAATGCTTACGGCAGCCGATGGCCCATCTTGTCGCGCTTGGTAGCCAGGTACCGCTCGTTGTGTTCGTGGACCGGGCCGACGATGGGCACTTGATCGACCACTTCCAGTTCGAAGCCGCCGTAAATGAAGGCGTCGGTTTTCTTGGGGTTGTTCGTCAACAGGCGGACCTTGCTCAGCCCGAGGTCTTTGAGAATTTGTATTCCCACGCCGTAATCGCGGGCATCCACCTGGTGCCCCAGGGCCAAGTTCGCCTCGACGGTGTCCATCCCTTGGTCTTGCAGGTGATAGGCCTTGATTTTCTCGATCAGCCCGATGCCCCGGCCTTCCTGGGGCAGATAGACCAGCACCCCGGCGCCTTCCCGGGCGATCATCTCCAGGGCCATGTGCAACTGATCGCCGCAGTCGCAGCGCAGCGAGGCCAGCAAGTCGCCGGTAAAACAGGCCGAGTGCAATCGCACCAGCGGGTGTGCGGCTTTCTCCGGCGAACCGATGACAATCACAATCGGCTGCTGGTCTTCGTACTTCACGCCGTAAGCGATAATCTTTCCCGGACCGTAACGGGTGGGCAAATTGGCCTCGGCTATACGATAAACCAGCTTTTCTCGCCGTCGCCGGTAGCGGATCAATTCCTCGATGGTGATGATCGGCAGGCCAAAGCGCTCGGCCAACTGGTAAAGCTCCTCGCGCGAAGCACGATCGCCGCGGTCGTTGAGGATCTCGATAAGCACTCCGGCCGGGGTAAGCCCTGCCAGACGCGCCAAGTCGACGGCCGCCTCGGTATGTCCCGCCCTGCGCAATACCCCGCCTTCCTTGGCAATAAGCGGATCGACATGGCCGGGCCGATAGAAATCGCTTGGCTTGCTGTTCGGATTGACCAGTTCCTGGATGGTCTTAGCTCGCTCCTGAGCCGTGATGCCCGTGCGCGAAGTCCGATGATCGACCGATACGGTAAAAGCAGTCTGCAACGGCGCCGTGTTGTGCTCGACGACCGGCGGCAGTTGCAACCGCTCAGCCACATCGGGCAGTATGGGCACACACAGCCTGCCGCGGCCGTAGGTGATCATGAAGTTGATTATCTCAGGGGTGACCTTCTCGGCGGCACAGATGAAGTCGCCCTCGTTTTCGCGGTCTTCGGCATCCATGACAATCACCACCCGGCCGGCGGCGATCGCCTCAACCGCTGCGTCGATGGTAGAAAGCCGCTTGGTCACGTCTGGTGCCTTATTACGGTTGTCAACGATAGTTGTGTTAAGGAAGGTGGGGCGGAGGGGGGCCGATGCCCTTTTACTGTTTCCCCTTCGCGCCCCCAAAGTGGTTACCCACTCCGCAGCGGTTTAGTTTTTCCGCAGGGATTGAATGTTTGGTTTTTCCGCAGCACTTCGACCTGTTATTATATAACTTCGACCGGAGCGCTTGCCAGACGGTGGTATTCTGGGGTTGTAGACGGCCTTAGGTTACTTACATTGCCAAAGTCTGCGCGATTGAGTCAAGTTTTGTGCAGTCGTTGTACACTACCCCACATGCGTGAGTTGGTCTGAGGCGAAGCCTCGCTAGACTGTTACGGCGTATCATGTGTGCTGTGTGCATTGTGCGCGCATGTTTTAGGCATGTTGCAGGGCGATCTGGAGGGCCACGCTCCGTCGTGGCCGCACTGGCGTAGGACATTGGACGGCCAACGACGAAACCACAACGGACGCGACAAAGCGCGTCCCTCCAATACGGCCATTTGGTTGCGGCCGTGGGCTGCCTTAGTTTGTCCTGATTGCATCGGCGGCGGATATTACTTGCTGTTTATTGCAATGCTGGAGCTTGCCAGCCATCGTTGGGGGGCCGTGATTATGTGGCACAACAGCGGGGAATTAGGTGGCAGCGTGACCCGATGGCAGTGGCGGTTTGGGGCTGCTCTCGGGTTCTGTCGAGTATGGCTGATTGTCGCGCTAGCGGTTTCCGCCACCGCTGGGTGGCACGGCAGCGCATCGGCTGGCCAGCCTGCGTACGAAGTTACCCGCAATATCACCTACGCCACTTGCGACGGCGAGGAATTGAAGGCCGATGTTTACCAGCCGGTCGGCGCTGGGCCATTCCCGGCGGTGATTTGCATTCATGGCGGCGCGTGGTTCAGCGGCGGCAGATACCAGATGACCCTTGTGGCACGCACGCTGGCTGAGCACGGTTATGTGGCCATCTCGATCAGCTATCGCTTGGCGCCCAAATACAAGTTCCCGGCACAGATCGAAGATTGCCGCCAAGCGCTACAATGGGCGAAGAAAGTGGCCGGGCAGTACAAGATCGACCCCAACCGGATCGCCGCCTGGGGATACTCGGCCGGCGGACATCTGGCAGCATTGCTGGGGGTAAGCACCCCGGGCATCAAGGCTGTGGTGGCAGGCGGGGCGCCCTGCGATTTCCGGCAACTACCGGGAGAGGCAAAGGCGCTGGCCTACTGGCTGGGCGGCACCCGGAGTGAGCTGCCTGACGTGTACCGCAACGCTTCGCCGGCAGCGCTGGTCGGCCCCAAATCGCCGCCGTTTTTCTTTTATCACGGCGAAAACGATTTGCTGGTTCCCATCGAGCAGCCGAAACAGATGCTCGCCGCGCTGAAGAAATCCGGCGTGCAAGCAGAGCTTTACATCGTACCCAAGACCGGCCACATCGCCGCTTTCCTCAACCGCCAGGCCATAGACGAAGCCATCAAGTTTCTCGACAAACACTTCAGCCAAGCCGCGTCGAAGCAATAGCTCCTCAACCGCGTGCCGCCTGGTGCTATCCGAGTGCCTCCACCGATCGCCGAGCCGGTCTTGCTCCAACTTGTGCTCGGAACACGAAAGGCGACAATTGCGGCCACGACGCCAATCGGCGGCAAGTTGACATCTATTCCGCGCCGGGTATCATCGGAGCGTCTGCCAGGTCGAACCTTGCCTGTGGCAAGATATGCGTTGTGCGACGGACTGATCCAAGCTACTTTCCACGTTTGCTTTCATCACGCCGAGGGATGCATATGACGCGACCAACACTACGCACAGTCGGATTGCTTGTAGCTTTTTCCGCAACCTTTTTGACGGCAGTGAGCACGGCCCCGGCACAACACTGGAAACCGGCAGCCGCTCCGCTGATGACCCGCTGGGCCAAGGACGTCACGCCCCAGAACGTCCACAGCGAGTATCCCCGACCGCAGATGGTCCGCAGCCAGTGGTTGTGTCTGAACGGTCTGTGGCAGTTGGGCGAGGCCAAGCCGGGCGAAGCGCCGCCGGTGGGAAAGAATCTGCCGGGGCAGATACTGGTGCCGTTTCCGATCGAATCGGCGCTATCGGGCGTGATGGCGCAGGCCGAGCGTGTGTGGTACCGCAGGACATTCGAGGTTCCCGAACAGTGGCGCGGCCAGCGCGTGCTGCTGCACTTTCAGGCGGTGGACTGGGAAGCGAATGTCTGGGTCAACGGCAAGCACCTCGGCTCGCATCGCGGCGGCTACGATTCCTTCAGTTTCGACATTACCGACGCCCTGCGCGACGGCGGCCCGCAAGAGCTGATCGTCGGCGTGTTCGACCCCACTTCCGACGGCGGCCAGCCGCGCGGCAAACAGGTAAAGAACCCCAGCGGCATTTGGTACACATCCACCACCGGGATTTGGCAAACTGTGTGGCTGGAACCTGTGCCGGCGGCACGCATCGACAGCTTGATATTGGTTCCCGACGTCGATGGTTCATGCCTGCGAGTGACTGTCCGCGGCGTGGGCACCACCGACAATCATACCGTTGCACTGGTCGCCCGCGATGGCAGCGACATGTACCAGGCCTTCGGCGGCGTGGGTGCGGAGATCAAGTTGCCCATTCCCAAAGAGAAACTCAAACTTTGGTCGCCTGCCAATCCGTTCCTGTACGATCTGACGGTCACGCTGAAGCTGGGCGACGTTACGATCGACCGCGTCGATAGCTACTTCGGCATGAGGAAGATCGACCTGGCCAAAGACGATCGCGGCTTCGTGCGCATGAGGCTCAATGGCCAGTTTTTGTTCCAGATCGGGCCGTTGGACCAAGGTTTCTGGCCCGACGGGCTGTACACCGCGCCGACCGACGTTGCCCTGCGGGCCGACGTGCAGATCACGCGCGACTTGGGCTTCAACATGACCCGCAAGCATGTGAAGATCGAGCCGCTGCGATGGTACTACTGGTGCGACAAGCTGGGGCTGCTGGTCTGGCAAGACATGCCCAGCGCCAACAACAAGACGCCGGCCGATCGGCAGCAATTCGAGGTGGAGTTGCGCCGCATGGTCGAAGGTTTGCGCAATCACCCATCGATCATCATGTGGGTGGTGTTCAACGAAGGCTGGGGTCAGCACGACACCGAGCGCTACTGCGAGCTGGTCAAGAAATGGGACCCTACCCGGCTGGTCAATAACGCCAGCGGCTGGACCGACAAGAAGGTGGGCGACGTGATCGACATCCACGCCTATCCCGGACCGGCGGCCCCGCAGCCCGAACCGAACCGCGCCAGCGTGCTGGGCGAGTTCGGCGGTCTGGGACTGCCGATCGAAGGGCACACTTGGAGCAAGAAGACCTGGGGCTATCGGCACACCGCCAGCAGCCAGGAACTGACCGCTCGCTACCAGGCCCTGTTGCGTCGCGTGTACGAGCTGAAGGAGTCGCACGGCCTGTGCGCCGCCGTGTACACGCAGATCACCGACGTCGAAACCGAGTGCAACGGCCTGCTGACTTACGATCGGGCAGTCGTGAAAGTCGATTTGCGCAAGGTGTTCGAGGCCAACCAGGGCCGCTTCCCACAACGGAGAATGCTCGTCCCCACGTCACAAGCCAAAGGACTGCCGTGGCGTTACACATTCGAGCAGCCGGGCGCCGATTGGTACAAGCCGGGCTTCGACGATTCAGCGTGGAAAGAAGGCCAGGGCGGATTCGGCACCGCCGGAACCCCGGGCGCTGTGGTTCGCACCGAGTGGAAGACCAGCGACATCTGGCTGCGGCGCGAGTTCGAAATGCCCGACACCAAATCTCCCGACGTGATGCTTCTGGTCCACCACGACGAAGATGCCGAGATCTACATCAACGGCGTGCTGGCTGCCAGGCTGCAAGGTTACACCACCGACTACGAAGAGATGACGCTGACACCAGAGGCGCGCAAGGCACTCCGGCCAGGCAAGAACATCATGGCGGTGCATTGCCGACAGACCAAAGGCGGGCAGTACATCGACGTGGGCATTGCCGAACTGGTTCCGCCGCAACAGTAAACGCCGCAAAAGCGAACTCTGTCTGGCTGAAATGGGCGTTGTCTGCCGGAAGTGGGCGTTACCGGCTGCTGGCGATTGCCCCGGCTGGGGCTGGCGTCCGTCGGTGTTCACCTGCCCGGCCGGCGGGGCGGGCAGTGTAGTCGCTGCTTAGTTGTGCGGCGCCGTTGATGCAGGAGTATTCCGGCGGCTTGCCAGTGCAGCTCAAGGCAGGGCGAAGACCAGTCCCGTGACAATGCCCGCTTCCAACAACCCGGCACGCACGCTAAGCGGCAGCGGATCGAGCATGTACGGTGCACAACTGCCGGGACGATAGTAGCCCAGCGTGTAGATGCATTCCCACGGCGGGGTAAGACCCATCTGATAGGGGAGCGTCGGCACGGTAACGAAGAAGTGTGCTCCGGAAGCGACGGGCTGGAGGATCGGGCCCAGCGAATGTCCGTATCGCTCCAAATGGACGTCCTCGAAGTACAGCGGCTTGTGGCACAACCCGGAAGCCTTCCAGGTGAAGGTTATCGGGGTGAAACCGCGAGCAGCGCTGGCATCGATCGGCGGCACCTTTTCGTCGTAAATGGGACACTCGCGCGGCACGACGATCTTCGTTCCGTCGTAGTGCGCCGGCTCCGGACTCCAGATCGGCACTTTGCGCTCGCGGCGCTTGGCAGCCTGTTCGGGTTCCAGTGGGGCGATGTCGGGCTGGACCTCGGTAATAGGCCGCATGAAATCCTCGTGCCTTGGGGTGGGACACCGCTGGCTGTCGCCCCGGTCGGCAACCACCCCGGCCGATGGCACCAACTTTCCCGCCTCTATCTCTGGGGCAGTCAGTGGCATCGCTTCCGACGGCCATGCCAGGCCGGCGTTTCCTTTCGTTGCCGGCCCGGCAGCAGCCTTGGGCGATGTCGCAGGCAGCACGCTGGCAGCGTCTGCCGGAGAGTCTGCGCCGCTGCGCGCCGCCGGTGCAAGTATCGGGGGCAACGACCTCTGCTGCGACTGCTGCTGTGTTAAAGCCCGTGGCTGCCCGAGCGGTGGCGACATATCACCGAACGGGTCGGCCATGGCACTAGAAACGTGGCGCGAACCGCTCTGCTGGATGGTCAGGCCAGGCCCGACAGCAACGGTGCCGCTGGCGGGAACTACTTGGCCTGCGGACTGTGCCCAGTCAGACTGGCCAGCCGCGGTTTCGACAGCTTGGGTTGTCGTCTGCGGCCGATAGGGCAGCCATTTCAGCTTGCTGCTGGGCTTGGCGGAAGGAACTGATTCTGCGGCAGGCAATATCCCTTGCTCACCGCACACAGAAAGAAGAAACGCTATTGCTAGCAGTATTATGGCAAGCTTGATGGCGGCACCGCCGCACCGCCGTGTTCTCGGCACTACTGAGCGCGGCACGCCGCGGCAGTTACAATGCGTCGGCGGCGAGGTATTCGGTACTGTAATTTGGCGCTTCCTGCGTAATGGTAATGTCATGTGGATGGCTCTCCCGAACACTTGCGGCAGTGACCTGAATGAACTTGGCTTTCTTGTATAACTCCTCGATGGTTCGCGCGCCGCAATAGCCCATTCCCGCTCGCAGGCCGCCGACAAGCTGGTACAGGAACGGCCCAAGCGGTCCTTTGTATGGTACACGTCCTTCGACGCCCTCGGGCACCAGTTTGTCGGGGCTGGTACCTTCACCCTGGCGATAACGTTCGCTGGAGCCATGCACCATGGCACCCATCGAGCCCATGCCGCGATAGACTTTGTAAGTACGCCCTTGATAAAGGATTCTTGCCCCAGGACTTTCCTCCAATCCGGCGAACAAGCCCCCGATCATTACCGCCGACGCGCCGGCCGCCAGGGCTTTGGTGATGTCTCCGGAGTAACGGATACCCCCATCGGCGATGATGGGTGTTTGCGTAGCCTCGGCAGCCTTGGCGGCTTGGTAAATTGCGGTAATTTGGGGAACGCCAACGCCTGAAATAACCCTGGTGGTACAGATGGAACCTGGGCCGATGCCCACTTTCACCGCATCCGCGCCAGCTTCAATCAGCGCCTGGCATCCTTCGGCTGTTGCGACATTGCCCGCGATTACCTCGATATCCCACCGTTTCTTTATTTCCTTGATCGTATTGATGACGTTTGCAGAGTGGCCATGCGCACTATCGACCACAATTACATCCACATCTTTCTTGATTAGCTCGGCGACTCGATCATAGTCGAATACTCCGACAGCGGCTCCTACCCGCAGCCTACCTTGCCTATCTTTACAGGCCCGCGGAAACCGCCGCATCATGTCGATGTCTTTTATCGTAATAAGGCCTGTCAGCCTAAAATATTCGTCAACCAGCAAGAGCTTCTCTACCTTTTTTGCCATCAGAATCTTTTCAGCTTCCTCAAGCGTTACTGTTCCCGTAGCCGTCACCAGATTATCTTTGGTCATTACCTCCGAAACCGGCAGGCTCCAGTCTTCGAGGAAACGCAGGTCGCGTCGGGTGATGATGCCACACAGTTTCCCCTCGGCGGTCACAATGGGAACACCGGAAACGTTGTATTGCTCCATCAATTGCTTGGCACGGCCGACGGTGGCTTCCGGCGGCAACGTGGCCGGGTTGAAGATTATCCCGTTGGCGCTGCGCTTGACCTTCTCCACCTCTTCGGTCTGCCGTTGGATGGACATATTCTTGTGGATGATTCCTATCCCCCCTTCCTGCGCAAGGGCGATGGCCATTGCGCTTTCGGTAACCGTGTCCATCGGGGAACTGATCAGTGGAACATTCAGGCGGATGCGCGGCGTCAGCCGCGTAGAAACGTCCACCGCCGCTGGCACGACCTCGCTGTAGCCCGGCTCCAGCAGCACGTCGTCGAAAGTCAATCCCTGATATGACGCAAATCGCTCTTGCATCGCCAAAACTCCCTTGCCCAAATCAGTTGCAAAGACGTGATTATCTCCCGCTGCCGGCAGTTTGCAAGACATGCTCCGCGGCCTGCAATACACGCCGATGAAAACACTTGCGCTGGACAAAATACTTGGCGCCCGGCGGGCCGCTCCATGCAATGCGTTAACGGAGCAGTACCAAAAGCGACGAATACCGGCGCGCAAAAACAAGCATTGACACAGATCGGGCCGCGCGAATAATCGGGCCTACCTGTCGTCGCACAACCGCTGGCAGGACAGCGAAAATGGGCAAGATGCTGGCCGGCAAACTTCATAAGAAGGAGGACACCGTGCTGTTATCCGAAGGCACTAGCAGATCAGGTGTTATCGATGACCGCACCCGTGTCGTTCGGCAAAAAGCAAGGCATCCGTGCAAGGGCAGCTTTCGGCGACCAGAAGCACCTTTTGCCTGGGCCGCATTGACGATCGAAGTCTTTGGCCGGATGATGCGCAACGGTTTGCTATTGATTGTGTGGCTGTGCTTGCTGGCCATCGCGATCGGCACTGCGGCCGCTGGCGAGAAAACCTACAGCTTCGTCAGTGCGAGAAACAGCGGGGCGGTTGACCACGTTGCTGTTCAAGTTGAAGTTGGCGGGAACCTGCAAGTTGTCGATCGTCAGGGCAAAACCCAGTCGATACCTGTCAGCGGCCTGGGACAGGTCGAGTACCACGAGAAGACGTTGGCGGTTCCCGACAACTCCGGCGGCGTCTATCGTAGCGTGCGTCATTACACCCGTGCTGCCGGAAGCATAAAAGTAGGCTCACACAGCGAGCAGCGCTCTTTACGGGCCGAGCGCAGCCTGATTGCCGCCCGAGCCGACGACAAGTCGGCCGTGCTGTTTTGTCCTTCAGGGCATCTTACTCGCGACGAGCTTGATATAATCGACCTGCTTGCCAACAGCCTGCTAGTCGAGCAGCTTTTGCCCAGCGGGCCGGTGCCATTGGGGTTCCGTTGGAAAGTGCCCGGGGCACTGCTTTCGCAGTTGTGCTGCGTGGACGCAGTGACTTCCAGCGATGTGGAAGCGGTACTGAAGGAGGTCACCGATACGGTAGCCCGAT
>Ga0308412_1002225_pt1 | contig 10535 bp, 10 predicted proteins | sample HotsprottomLayer_FD_202357 | JGI IMG/M metagenome (GOLD analysis project Ga0308412, IMG submission 202357) | Hot spring phototrophic mat microbial communities from Octopus Spring, Yellowstone National Park, Wyoming, United States -... | ecosystem: Environmental > Aquatic > Thermal springs > Hot...
CAGAAGTTGTAGTAACAACAGTTCGATAGTTCCGTAGCACCGCAGCTGCGTGAAGTGCCGCTTCACGACTTTCGAAAAAACCGAAGAGTGCCGATCCAGTGCCGGTTAACGATGCATAGTGAGCACCTAAATTGTAAAGTTGCTCTTTAACCAGAGCAAGTTCAGGGTATGCAGAGAAGACCACAGGCTCGAAATCGTTCGTACAAACACTTGTGAGTAACGAATCATCGAGTTCTGAGGCAAGGAGCGCATCACCCACCAATCGTGGAGATGAATGTTCACCGAAACGGTTGAGCGCTGCGTAAGCCCAAGCTGTTGAGATCCGGAACGGCGGGAGAACGAGTAATACGATGCGTTCTCTCATTGGTGGCAGTGGGGTAAGTTGTTCCCCACGACCTTGAGCATACGCTAAACGAGGGGAGAGGAAGAATGGTACATCGCTTCCAAGAACGAGTGCGATGCTGTAGAGCTCTTCATAAGTGAGGGAGACTCCCCAGAGAGTGAGTAGTCCACGGAGCACACACGCAGCATTTGAGCTGCCGCCTCCAAGCCCGCTTCCAGGCGGAATGTGTTTTGCGATGGTTATCTTTGCGCCGCTGGTATATCCGAGCTGCCGCTGTAAGAGCATCGCTGCCCGCCAGGCAAGATTTTCCTGCTCAGGTATGCCGTATGGTGGCACCATCTGTACGTGTAGAGCTTCTGATGGTTCGAACCGGATACAATCACAAAACGCGATAGGAGCGAAGATGGTTGCAATCGAGTGGTAGCCATCATCCCGCTTCCCCAGTACATGTAAGCCGATGTTGATTTTTGCGAACGCACAACGCTCGAGCATGAATACACATGCGATTGAACAAAGCGCGAAATTACCGAACACAAGAAAGGACGATATCTCATTCGGTGCCGAGCTCTTGCGGAAGGGGATTCACATGCTATCGCTTTCAATACCGATCGGCTATGCACTTATGAGCCGCAGGCAAGCGCTCATGATTCTGGTTCCCCTGACGCTCGCCTTCATCATCGCAGATGTCCTCATCCATTGGAGCATGCCGGTTCGTCGCTTGGCACTGCGACTTGTTGGTCCACTTCTACGGCCTCATGAGTTACGTGACGACCGCTTACTTCTCAATGGTGCATCGTACGTCCTGATCAGTGCGTGCATAGTGGTTGCACTCTTCCCGAAGATTATTGCGATAACGTCCTTTGCGATTTTAATCATCAGTGACATTAGCGCTGCCATCGTGGGTCGTCGCTACGGTACACATCCATTTCTCGATAAAACGCTTGAAGGCACAATTGCCTTTTTTGTCTCCGCGCTGGTTGTCATTGGCATCATTGGGTTTCTCTACAGTATGCCAACTGTCTACTTTGTCATTGCAGCCTGTGCAGCCATTGTCGGTTCATTAGCGGAGAACCTTTCTATTCGGTTGAAAATGGATGACAACGTATCTATTCCCGTAAGCATCGGTGCGACGATGTGGTTGTTGTCAGCGATTGTTCCATCAGGTGAACTTCTTTTGCTTGTTGAATGAATCGCTTCGATCAAGCAACACTTTCGATTGTAGTCATTGCGGCGGTCATCATTGGTACAGTCGCAGTAGTGATACAGGTTGAGACGCCTACGATCACGCAGATGAAGACGGTGGATGTCTTCGATACCACTCTTGCCAACGGTTTTCGCTGGATCCTCGCAACAGTAGCGACTAACCAATACGATTCAGTGTACGTTGCGCGATACGCTACAATGCTTTACCATCGGTACGTCCCCAAACACATGGACGATACTGGCGCTATTCAGTTCGAAGTTTACGTAGTCAATCCCGATGAGCTGCGTCAGCTTCGCCCAGAAGATGCTGCTCTGCTGACGCGGAATAATCCTTCCATCATCGATCGGCTGGGTCGCCTTCAAGTCATCGATACTGGGTACGTCGCAGTGCGTTTTTCGACACCATGGATGCTCTTTGGTCGAGACACACTGATGGTACTCCGGACACGACTTTACATCCCTGGTAATGGTTATCGGTGGGCGTCGGTGATTCGGCGTCCTACGTCATAATGTTTCACATTTGAGCTGCCGTATGAATAAAGCACAGTGTTATGTGCTCATCTTGGGAGCGTCGAGTGGTTTTGGACGCGCGACAGCGTTAGCGTTGGCAGCGGAAGGATACCCAATCATAGGAGTGCATCTTGATCGTGCCGCAGCAGCACCAACGGTCGAAGAACTAAAAAACAAGATTCAGTCCTATGGTGTGCGAACAATCTTTTTCAATGCCAACGCAGCCGATGCTGCGCGTCGCAGTGAAATCATTGCAGCGCTTCGAACGGAATTTGCTGAGCACCCTGGAAGTGGAGTCTATCTCCTGTTACACTCCTTAGCATTTGGTTCACTGCGTCCTCTTGTTGCACCGGCACGCGAAGATGCCATCACACAGAGTCAACTCGAAATGACACTCGATGTCATGGCTAATTCGCTTGTGTACTGGGTGCAGGATCTCTATGCAGAAGGGATGCTCTTACGTCGTGGCCGAATCTTATCCCTGACCAGTGCAGGGAGCCATCGGAATTTACCGATGTATGGTGCCGTTTCAGCAGCAAAAGCCGCGCTTGAATCGTACACCCGCCAGCTTGCGCTGGAACTTGCACCACTTGAGATAACCGTGAACACAATTCGTGCTGGGGTGACTTATACACCTGCGCTACGCAAAATTCCTGGTAATGAGCGCTTGATTGCCAATGCGCTCATGCGGAATCCCAACCATCGGTTGACAACGCCAGAGGACGTTGCGAAGATTATCACACTGCTGGCACGTCCAGAAGCGCAGTGGATCAATGCACACGTGCTCGGTGCTGATGGCGGTGAGGACGCTATTGATATCACCTGGTGGGATGGTAACAACTCGTAGATACACAACATTCGCGGTCCTCCTTCTGGTTGGGGGAATGTGCTGCTTGTTGTGTACGGGTTGCCTGAAATCACTTCACACGTCACCAAATGCCTATGCAAAGTGGAATAAAACCATCGTCTCATCCGATCAGCAGAAGTCCCGCTTTAAGGATACTCAAGTAGTTACGCTGGCGTATTATGTCCCGCATCCAACGCGAACGACGGCATCAACTCGAGGAAATCCCACACTCGATTCTGCTGTAAACCAATGTGTGCAGCATTCGACGCCTGGTGCCATCAGAACGCTCCTTTCAATAGTGGAATCACACACTGAGCAGGACTCAATCTATTGGGAAGCGCTGTTTCAGCTCGGCGAGTGTTGGGCACTTGCCAGCGAGTATGACCGAGCGTGCCGAATTCTCAGAGAAGTCGCATATCGAAACGAAGGAGTGCCCCCGACATCCACCAGCGTGCGCTCGTACGATTGGGGCATGTACACTGCATCCTTGGCGAACGGCGTAGGGCAGTACAACTGTTTGAACGCTTTCAAGCGCTTTATCCATCTAGTCCTTATCGTCCTCTTGCGGATTGCCAGAGTGTGCGCTTTCGCGATGCCGGAAAATGATTCGCAGGATAACGAGCACAACAACTATAGCAATGATTAACCAGAGGACGGCGCCGTACGTGTGGAAGTACTCTTCAATGGAGCGCCAGTTCTGCCCGAGTTTCATTCCTGCCCATAGAAGGAGTGCATTCCAAATGAATGCACTAATACCACAGAGGATAGTCGTACGAATGGGCTCCAGGTGCGACATCCCCGCAAAGAGCGAGATGATGGATCGTGTACCGGAGAGGAAGCGGTTGACGACGATAATGTAGTATCCCCAGCGCTGAAACCACTGCTGGGCACGGAGCAGTAGCTCAATCGGAAAAAGCCTTCCAAATCTGGATTGAACCAATCGATCGCCGAAGATGCGCCCGAGCGTAAACATTGTAAAGAAGCCCGCAGTGCTCCCGATTGTCGCGCTCACAAGTGTGAGCCCAAAGGTTGCCGAGCCGATACCGACGAGCGTTCCAATAAAGACAAGGAGTACGTCACTCGGCGATGGGGGGAGAATGTTTTCTGTGTACGTAATCAGAAAAGCAGCGATAACAACACCCCATGATGGTAACGATGCGAGTGATTCAATGAATTGGTCGAGCATAGCTTTGCGCAACGTATGGTGGATAAGTTTACGAAATCATGGTATTCGATGACCAGAACACGGTCCAACGAAAGCGTGCAGTGATCATCGGTCGTAACCTCCGCGCACTGCGTCAAAAAGCAGACAAGACATTGGCAGATGTGGCGCAGCAGGTTGGCATTTCAGTCTCGCATTTAGCAAACGCAGAGCACGGTCGTCGGACTCTTGGGGGTGAGAACTTATGCCGTGTTCTGCACCTGTATGGATTTTCGCTCGGCGTTTTTCTCTCAAACATTGAACGGCTTCTGATTTCATACCAACGTGAAGAATCTACAAACAATGGTGCCATCGAACCGTTACCAATCCTGTTAATTGGACATGACCTCCGCGAGCCACAGCTGATTCTCCTTATACCAACATATACACATGATGAACCAGAACACTTGTTATTGCGACTTCCTCCGGGAAGTGAACTTTGGCGCGAACATCTCATGCTGCCTGTGCGATGCACAATTGCTTGCTCCCGAGGTGCGCTTTTAGTGGAAACTCCATTTCGAGAACATCTCCTTTTGGAGGACAACATCTTGGTAATTCCCCCAGAGTTGCCACATCGTTTCCGCAACCACACATCTGATGCATCGAGTGCCTATATTTGGGTTGAACGAGCCTGGCTATGATATGAGCAGCCTAGAGAGTACCTCACAACGGGTCCTCCGCATTCTCTGCATCGAAGACCATCCATTGGATCGCCAAATTTTGGCACGTCAGCTCATGCAGCCGAGTTTCTATGAGGATTTTTCGATCGACGTGCATTTTGCAACGACACTTGGGGAAGCCGTTATGCTCGTGCGTGAGCATGTTTCAGATGTATGTCTTGTCGATCTCTACTTGCCGGACAGCCATGGTATTGAAACACTTCACAGCCTTCGACGAATTCTGCCGCCATGCGCGATTGTCGTTGTCACAGCAACTGATGATGCCTCAATGCTGCGCCATGCGATATATGCGAACATCCAAGGGTACTTAGTCAAAGGTGAATATTCATCGACTGCTCTGCTGCGGACAATCATAGCTTCATGGGAACGTGCACAACTGGAACGCCAACTTGCTGAAATAACCGAACAACTCAAGCTATCACAAGCACAATATCGCACACTTTTGGAGTTCCTCCCCGATGCCGTCATTATGACGAATTTGAGTGGGCGCATCCTCTATCTCAATACTGCTGCACAAGAATTGCTCGGACGTAGCACTGGTGAACTTATCGGCGAGGAACTTGCTCATCCCCAGATCAGCTCTGACTACACATCAGATGTTGCAATCCCACAGCGAAATGGGCGGCTGCGCTATGCCGCTCTGCGTACGCAACGTGCCATCGTTTCGGGGCAAGACGTTCTGATTTACTTCCTCCACGACGTCACTCAACGGCGACGGCAGGAAAATGAACACATCGAACGACAACGGAACGATGTCCTCGGAATGATTGCCAGCGGTATAGCGCACGACATCAACAATCTTCTATCGCCGATCATGCTCGGTGTTCAAACGTTGCTACGGACAGCATCTGATGAGCGCACTCGGAACGTACTTGCCATGATTGAACAATCAGCGAAACGGGGTGCAGAGCTTGTCCGTCAAGTGCTCAGCTTTTCCCGCTCCATTGACACCAACTATGAATTGGTTCATCCTGCCGATATTCTCGAGGAGATGAAAAGGTACTACCGTAGAATGTTCCCACCAACAGTCGAGCTCGTGACACGCCATTCACCGAATCATATACCACCCGTCATTGCCGATCGAGATCAGTTGATGCAGGCATTAGGATGCTTGGTGTCGAATGCTGCCGATGCACTCGACGATACGGGCGGTACTGTTAGAGTTGCAGTGTACGCAGCACCAGTTGATGATCCACGACTTACCGCGAAAGGGCTCGGTGGGAATTCGTACGTTGTCTTTGAAGTTTCAGACACTGGCCACGGAATCCCAGAAGAGATTAGTCCAACGATGTTTGAACCGTTTGTTACAACAAAGCCTAATAGACCCGGCTTGGGTATGTTCACAGTGCGTACAATTGTCAAGCGTCATCGTGGTGCAATTGATGTCGAGAGCAACCAGAACGGCACACGGGTGAGTCAGTTTTTCCCAACAAATCACATACACGACCCTCACCATGCAGGAGTGCTTGTCGTCACTCCGAGTGCGACGTTGCGTCGCCTGATTACTGCTACACTCGAAGCAGCAAGCTACCGTGTACTACAGGCACAATCACCAGCGGAAGCACTTACGACATTTCTGAGTGCTGCAAATTCGGTTGATATCGTCCTTGCCGATCACTCTGAGAATTCCCAATTCCCCCAAGAAAAACTACGCGCGATGAAAGATCTTAAACCAGAGCTTCAGATCATCCTCTTATGCGGTCTCTTGGAACGGGAAACGCTTGCAGCATTGGAAGGTAACGTCGTTTCAGCATTCCTTGCAAAGCCATTCACCGAAGCAGTACTTCTGGAGACCATCGCCTCGGTACAACAACACACGCCCCAATCCTCAGCGTAACTTTGCAGAGTGTTTTCTAACGCACTGTAACCAATGACTGAATTTTGTAACGAACCTGTACTCGATTTTTCTCATCCGTCGAATGTCCGTAAGCAACGACTAGCACTCGAGCGTGTCCGTGCATTATTCGGGAAGGAATATCCGAACATTGTAGGAGGCAAAAAGCTCGTAACCGAGGGGAAAACGCTCTCACGGAATCCAGCGCACCCAAATGAAGTTATCGGTATCTTCCAGAAAAGTGGGTCCGATCATGCTGAGCTGGCAATCAGTGTCGCTGCGAAGTCATTTGAACAATGGAAGCACGTACCACCCCAAAAACGTGCACAGTACCTGTTCAAGGCTGCTCGTGAGATTCGCCGACGCCGCTTTGAAATCAACGCATGGATGATCAGCGAAGTCGGAAAGAACTACACGGAAGCCGATGCTGATACATGCGAGGCTATTGACTTTCTCGAATTCTATGGTAGTGAAATGCTTCGATATAGCCAGCCGCAGCCTGTCACACCCGTTCCAGGGGAAGCGAACGAACTGTTTTACATTCCTCTTGGTGTGGGTGTTATTTTACCCCCATGGAATTTTCCCTTTGCAATCTTAGTAGGGATGACCAGTGCAGCAATTGTAACTGGTAACACTGTTGTGCTCAAACCATCGAGTGACTCACCAATGATGGGCTGGCTCTTTGCAGATATCATGCGGTCGGTCGGGTTGCCGAACGGTGTGCTTAACTTCCTAGTTGCAAGTGGCGCCGAGGCAGGCGATTATCTTGTAGCACATCCCCGTACGCGCTTCATCGCATTTACAGGTTCGATGGAAGTGGGTTTACACATCAATGAACTTGCAGCAAAGCACCAGCCTGGCCAACTATGGATCAAGCGCGTTATTGCCGAGATGGGAGGCAAAGATGCCATTATCGTTGATAGCGAAGCTGATCTCGATGCAGCAGTTCAGGGAGTCGTGGCCTCTGCATTTGGATTTCAAGGGCAAAAATGCTCTGCATGCTCACGTGTGATTGTGGATCGGTCAGTGTACAAAGAGTTTATTCCGAAACTCCGTGATGCAGTATCGGCACTGAAGATTGGACCGCCCGAAGAAAACTTCCCTGTAGGTCCTGTGGTCAACGAACGTCAAAAGCAGAGTATCTTACGATACATCGAACTTGGAAAGCAAGAGGGGAAATTGCTTATTGGTGGGAATGCAATCGATGTTCCAGAGGGAGGATACTACATCGAACCGACTGTGTTTGTTGATGTCAAACCACATGCTCGAATCGCGCAGGAGGAAATTTTTGGACCGGTATTGGCAGTGATTAAATCACGGGATTTTGACGATGCACTTCGCATCGCCAATGGAACTATCTATGGCTTGACCGGTTCAGTATACTCACGCAATCGTAAAAAACTGGAGCGTGCAAGACTCGAATTCCATGTCGGTAACCTTTACCTCAACCGCAAGTGTACAGGTGCACTTGTCGGCGGTCATCCATTCGGTGGATTCAATATGAGCGGAACCGATTCGAAAGCCGGAGGGAGGGATTACTTGTTGTTGTTCTTGCAAGCAAAGAGTGTTTCGCGCAAGTTATAGCTCCGATGCAACCCAAAGACGTATTGGTGTCGAACGCGGAACTCGGCTCCCAGCCGCTGGTTCTTGGCGGAGGACCGTACCAGGTGCGAACGTCCCATCATGTTGCAAGACAACCTCGCCAAGCGCAAGATCTGCTTCCGCAAGCATTGCTTCTGCCTCTAGTTGGCTGCGGTACAGTACGTTTGGTACGACAACTGACTGCATGGTATCTTGACAGAGGACGAGCGCGATGCTGGACCCAAGGCGGACTCGTGCCCCTGGCGGTGGGAGTTGTTCCACGACTCCTCCAGGAAGAGACACGTCACATGGTACTGTCTGAACGTTTCCTAGCTGCAAGCCTGTTTGGATGATCGTGACTTGTGCCTGGCGAAGAGACATTCCCAATAGCGATGGTAGTTCGACAGTTTCATCGCCACGACTGATAACAAGATACACACGCCGACCCGTGCGGACCGTTGCACCCGGATACGGTGATTGGAGTACTACTCGCCCAGCGGGTTGTGTCGAATCATACTGCTGCCGAACATCGTGTACGACTAAACCATGTTGGTTCAGCAGGGTGATTGCTTGTTCCTGGGGCATGCCAATCACGTACGGCATTGTGATTGTGCGCCGGCTGTGGATCACCAATGGCATAATCACTTGGTCGAGTACTATTAAGACACCAAGCGCAATAGCAGCTCCGATGATGAATGTTCGTTTTCGCCGATCGCGGATGAGTGCACGGACGAACGCTTTCATAGTGTCCGCAGATGCTGGTACAAATGCGCGCAAACATAGCACTGGCTGGAGAGAACATGCCTGAAGCACGTGACTACTTCATTCTGGCATGTGCCGTTGTTGTGCTGACAATTGTGATGTTCAGCGTTTCGCTTGTTGTTCTCTGGCGTTGTGGACGGAGGGGAGAGTTCATTCTTGGTAGTATTGCTGCGATCCTTTCTGTTGTGGTGCTTGGATATTGGCTCTTGTTCTATAAATCAGTGTTGGTTGGCAGATTGGATGGTTCGGTTATCACAGTCTGGGTCGTTGTTGGAGTGTTGAGCTTCTGGCTCTTGGTACGTGCTGCTGCTGAAATGCTTGCCATCTGTCATCAAAAGCCATTTCTTGTTGAGCGCCGCCGTCTGTTGAGCAATAGTGTTGCAGCGATTGCAGGTGTTGCGGTCGGACGAACGATAGCGATGTATGATCCGGCAGACGTTGCTATCGAACAACACGTTTGCGTGGTGCCGCATCTGCCGCAATCGGCTGAAGGATTGCGCATAGCACTGATTGGAGACATTCATGCAGGCCCATATTTAGAACCAAAACATCTTGAGTATTATATCGAATGCATTCGCCGCCAAAAGCCTGACCTTTGTGTAATCGTTGGTGATTTCATCACAGCGGATGCAGCAGAGTTCCGTGACTACTGCACGGCGATGCGACGCCTTACTGCACCACGAGGAGTTTACGCAGCGCTGGGCAATCATGATTACTTCAATGGTGCAGCCCCAACGCTTCGCGCCATGCTATCATCATGTGGTGTCATCGTTCTCGATGACCGTACAGTGCCAGTGACTGATGATGGCCTGGAGCTTGTTGGTATTAGTGATGAACGTCGGAACGCGCCAGTACAAGCATTGAATACGCGTGTACAGTTTCCACTGATGGAGAAGCTCGGTCAATCATTGTGCCCGATTGTGCTTGTGCATCGTCCGCCAGTGTTCGATGCACTGGCAACTATCAACCCACGCTCGCTTGTACTTGCAGGGCATACGCACGGGGGACAGCTTGCGATCGAACATGGAGCAGGCAACTATTTAACCATCACGCAATTGTTTTCGCCGTATATCCGTGGATGGTATCGCCGTGGAGACGCACAATTGTTCGTTACGCGCGGAGTCGGAACAATCGGTATTCCGCTCCGCGTTGGATCCCCACCAGAAATTGCAATCATAACGCTTACATCGCATGCTAAGTGAAGAATTTGCTGGATACTACGATGCAGCAGCAGCTATTGCTTCAGCGCTTTCATCGAGCGAGCAAATCGTACTGACAACACACGTTCGCCCTGATGGTGATGCGATTGGGTCACTATTAGGCTTAGGAAATGCGTTATGTGCACTTGGTAAAGCGCCTCGACTTGTCATCCCATCACCGATGCCAGCATCGTTAGGTTTCCTCCCGCGAAGTCATGCCATCGAAGTGTATCAAGCAGCGATGCACGATAAACTGATTGCTACTGCTGATGCGATCGTCTGCCTCGACTTCAACGTACTGAATCGTCTCGACGTAATGGAAGCTACGGTTGAGGCATCACAAGCAGCTCGACTCTTAATAGACCATCATTTGGA
>Ga0308412_1002227_pt1 | contig 10528 bp, 6 predicted proteins | sample HotsprottomLayer_FD_202357 | JGI IMG/M metagenome (GOLD analysis project Ga0308412, IMG submission 202357) | Hot spring phototrophic mat microbial communities from Octopus Spring, Yellowstone National Park, Wyoming, United States -... | ecosystem: Environmental > Aquatic > Thermal springs > Hot...
CGTTATTCTTAGGCCGCGCTCTCGTCTGTCATTTTTAGGGCCGCGCTCTGCTCCGTTATTTGGAGGGCCCACGCTCTGCTCCGTTATTTTTGGAGGGCCACGCTCTGTCGTGGCCGTGTGCCCATTGCTAGCGGACGCGACCGCAGCGCGTCCCTCCAACACCCCCATTTGGTTGCGGCTGTTGGCCGCTTTCGGAGCCACTGCGTCGGAGTTTGTCGGTCCATGCGGCTGAGTCAGGCAGCCCATGCGGCGTTAGAACTTGACCGCCGGGTTGGCGAAGCGCAGTGCGGCCCCGTCGTGGTAGGTGGCGTATTCGGTGACTATCGCTCCTTCCGGCCCGGCGATCATGAAGTGGAACGCTTCGGGCCGGTTGAGCGTGTACACTTCGCCCGGCATTACCCGATGTGCGTGCTTGACCGTGCGAAACTGCTCCTGGCTTTCGGCCAGTTTGACGGGCAGCGGTGTGGTTTCTTCGCCTTCGCCGAAGCACCAGACCATCCCGTGGCGCACGTGCCAGGATTCCATTTTCGCGGCTGCGTCCTGGGTCTTGACGTGTTTGTGCTCGGCGATTTGCTGTCCGGGCAGAAGGTAGATCTCGTGACCGAAATAGTTGTACTGTTTGTCGTTGACCCACATGATGCCCGCCATCCCCACGTGCACGAAATCGCCCAGTCCGAAGTCAGTAACCCACATCGCTTTTTGTTGCGGTTCGGGGTTAGGGTAGTTGAAGCGTGCGAACATGGCGTAATAGGCCTGGCGGGCTTTTTCTACGTCGAACTTGCCGCTGGCATCGTAGAAATCGGCATTACGCAGCGGTGGTATCGCGGCGGGCGTTGCCGAAGCACGCACCAGTGGCTGCGGCGCGGCCAACGCTCGGCCGGCCAGCAGCGTCGCCCCAAAGCCAACAACACCCGCGCAAAGCTCACGTCGTCTGATCTCGATGGACATACTTATTGCTCCAAAAACATCTTGCAGGAAACTTCTTAACATTCCAGGGATTTTTGCCTACCGAGTATCGCTATCGATTGCCAACAAACCACCGGTACAGTCGCCCACGCGCCCCAGTGGGGGCAAGGCACTTGGCTTAATCATATTCATTCGGGCGTGCAGATTCAAACACGCGCAGGCAGATTGTGTGTCGAGTTTCTTCTGGTGGCGCCGCGCTGTGATTCTGCGCAGGCCCGAGTAAGGCGTTTTCTTTCTGCAAACGTCTGCTTTCTGCCTGTACCAGCTATAACCGGGCGGCATTGGCAACCGCCGCCACGTTGTTCCGGGGTGCGGTGTCGGCTTGCCGGTTGTGAACAGCAGGCGCGCTAGTATGATTCAAGTATGGCTTTTGGAATCGTGAAGGTGCAGGGTTTGCAGATCGGACCGCTGTCGGTCGAACCGCCGGTGCTGATGGCCCCGATGGCCGGCTTTACCGATTTTGCCTTTCGGAAACTGGTGCGCGGCCTTGGGGGTTGCGGGCTACTGGCGACCGAGATGGTCAGCGCGCGGGAGTTTTTCCATCGCGGTCAGCGTCGCCGCGAATTGCCGGAACGATTGTGGGGAGTGGCCGAAGAACCGCGTCCGCTGGCAGTGCAACTTTGGGACAACGATCCCGGGTTGCTGGCCGACGTAGCTGCCATCGTTGCCCATCAGCTCGGCGCAAGCGTGATCGACCTGAACTTCGGCTGTCCGGCGCCCGATGTGGCCGTCAAGGCCCAAAGCGGCGCCTATCTGCTACAGTACCCGGATCGTGTAGGCCAGATTGTCGCCCGGGTCGCCGCCGCCTGCGCTCCAACACCTGTGACTGCCAAGATACGCTTGGGGTTTTCTCAAAAAGCGATAACGGCGGTAGAGGTTGCGCAGGCGATCGAGGATGCCGGTGGGGCGGCGGTCACGGTTCACGGGCGCACGGCCGATCAGATGTACCGCGGCAAGGCCGACTGGGAGCAAATCGCCGTCGTCAAAACTCGCTTGCGGCGCATCCCGGTGATCGGCAACGGCGATCTGCGAACGCCCGATGACGTGCTGACTGCTTTCCGGCGCTACGGGGTAGATGGGGTGATGATCGGTCGCGCGGCATTGGGGCAGCCTTGGCTCTTTCGACAAATAGCAGCCGCGCTACACGGACAGCCGACACCTGCCGAGCCTTCTGCGGCCGAAAAACGCCAACTGTTGCTGGAGCACTTGCGCCTGCTGGTTGAGCGCTATGGTCCCAAGCTGGGCACGGTGATGATGCGCCCTGCTGCGGTTCGATATGGGCAAGGTTTGCCCGGGGCAAAAATGTTCCGCGCCCAGATCAGCCGGGCGGCAAATCCCCAACAGTTTGCCGAAATAGTGGAGCGCTACTTTCCGAGCGATCACGATCGGCCGCCGCCATAACGGCAGGGACCGCCAGTCCGAGAACTCCTCAGCTTACGGCCGCAACCAAATGGCGGTGCTGGAGGGAGGCGCTGCGGTCGCGTCCGTTGTGTCTTCGTCGATGGTCGTCCCATTACCACCGCCGACGTGGCCACGACGGAGCGTGGCCCTCCAGCATCAGCAGACGGTTGCCAGTAACGCAGCACTGCTGGGCAAGCCAGCAGTGCCACCCAGCGCGCGGCCACGACGGAGCGTGGCCCTCCAAATGTACCGACAACATGCGCGCAAGACGCGCAGAAGTTAGGCCATAACGGACTAAAGGCGGAACAACTCTGGAAGAGCCGCGAACGTCCAAAGGGCGCAAAGCTTGCTCCTGGTGGCTGTGCCAGTCTTACTGTTCCGGTTCGTACCAGTCGCCGCGGAGCCAGTCGGCCAGCATTTCCACTTGGTTCTGCCGCATCGTCTCGGCGTAGGCCGGCATCCGGTCGTTCCGCTTGCCGTAGAAACGTCCGTCGGCTGGGTTGTTGATGATCTCAACCGTCCACCGGCGAGAGCCATAGCCGGTCAAGTCGGGCGCGTTGCCCAGCGCCCCACGATCGTGGAACTTGTGGCAGTTGGTGCAGCCGCGATCGACGATGGCCGTTCGCCCCTGGGCGATCAGTTTGGATTGCTGCGCGTCCAGCTTGCGCTGAGCGGGAAGGTCGGCCTCGGCCGAAAGCGCGGCTGCGATCCGATCCAGATCGGCCCTCAGCTCGTCCAGCTCTTCGTCCAACTCTGCTTCGCGCCACAGGTCTTTGACCGCCTGCACCATTTTGCCGTCGGCAAATGCGGTGCCCCCGAAGTAATCCGGACCAGCAACCGGGAAGACTTTCTTGCCTTCGGCTATTTCCCGGTCCAGCAGGCGGCGAATCCACTGGCGGCTGGCAAAACCGTACAAGTTGGGCGCCGTGGGCTGGGCAGCCACGATGCCTGCGCCCTCGGCCGTTGCATGGCTGTGGCAGCTTGCGCACTGGGCGAACAGCAGCGGCCCTTGGGTCTTCGGGTCGTGGCGGAGCAATTCCAGCGCACCGGCAGTGGGAATGCCTAGCGCTTCGGCCAGCACGCGCGTCCGTTGGGCCTTCTGCTGTTCGGCGGCGATCGCCTGCTGGTGTTGCTCGTCGCGGGCGTCTTTGGCCAGCGTGATCCACGAAAGCACTATCACTCCCAGCACCGAAAGACCGGTCAGGCCGACGTTGAACAAATGCCCGAATTGCAAGCGCGCTATCCAAGGCATCGCCAGCAGATAGCAAACGGCCAATCCGGGGACGATGAAAATGGGGATCAGCGCCCCGCTGAACCAATGCGAAAACTCGTAAACTCCCAGCAGGAACCACTCGGGCCGGGCCGCCGCGTAAGCGCTGGCAGGGTCGGCGTCGGCCGGGGAAAGCAGCCGGACGCCGCGCTCCGGGCCTGATACCCCGTGGCTACATGCCAGCATCAACACCACCACCAGCGCCGCCGCACACACCACCGCATTGCGCACTGCCTGCTTGGGCCAGTAGGGTTCCGGCCGCCAGATGGTATCGATTTCGGCCTGCTCGCTGCGGCGGGAAAGGACTACGTGCAGCAGTAGCAACAGCAATATTGCCGGGGCCACAACGCCCACGTGCAAAGCGAAGAACCGCGTTAGCGAATGGCTGCCCAGCGCCGGCCCAGGACCGCCGATGGCCAACTTCAATAGATGCTGCCCGACCAGCGGCACTGCCGTGAGAAAACCAGTGCGCGTCTTGGTGGCCGAATACCCGTTGGCGTCCCAGGGAAGCAGGTCGCCGGTGAGCATCCCCGCCGCTGCACACAGCGCAATGCCAATTGCCACCCAAAAAACAAGCTCGCGCGGCTGGCGGTAACGGCCCAGCAGAATCGTCTGGAGCACGTACACCAGTGCCAGCGCTACCAGGCAGTGTGCCGAGTAGTGGTGCACGGCTCGGATGAACCAGCCTCCGGCGACATGGTGCTGGATGAAGTACACGCTTTCCCAGGCCGTCTGCGCGCTGGGGCTGTAATACACCCAGAGAAAAAAGCCGGTGATCGCCTGAACACAAAACATGAAGGCGATGGCGGCCGGCCAGACTTTCAGCCAACTGACCCCGCCTGCCACCGGCCGGTTGGCCGCATCGGCCAGTGCCGTCAGCAGGCCGGTGCGCTGGTCGAGCCAACGGGCCAGCGGGCTTCTGGCCCCCAAAGCCGTGTTGCTGCTGGGCTGTGTCATGCTTGCGCTTTCTTGTGTGAACTTCCCATGATGAAAGTCTCGTATTTTACCCACACTTCCGTGCCGTTGCGGATTTCCCAGTCCAGGCTGTCCATATCGCGTGGGCTTTGCGAGGGGTCTTCCAACCGTCGGCCGCTAAGATCGAAGCTAGCGCGGTGGCACGGGCAGAAGAACCTGCCGCCGGACTGCGTTTTCTCGAAGTTGATGGTGCAACCGGCGTGCGGACATATTACCTGGAATGCCTCCACTTTGTCGGCCACACGGCGAACGAAAACGGCACCGATCGGCTGATTGGGCGTGCGATTCCAGGCATCCACCCGGTCGGCAACGATCGAAAACTTCATCGGCGAGCCGTCGGCGGGCAGGGCATCCAGCGTGGTGACCTTGAAGAACTCTCCGGCAGCGCTACGCTGCCGCAACGGGTTGAGAAAGGCAATCAGCCCGCCGATCGCCGGCACGCACAGCCCTAGGGCGTACAAAACCACAGCGACCAGTTTCTCCAGAAAACTACGACGGTCATCGTTGCCTGTTCGGTCAATGGTCGACATGGTGCAGCCTCTTGTGCCGTTGGCTTACTTGCTTCCCGAAAACATACAAGAGACGACTGTATCCACCGCACCTACGGGGCGCGATTGTATAGCCCGCGCTCGAAGCTCCCGGCTTCGGCGTATGCACCGCACAAACGCTACCCTTTGGCGACATTGTTCCCTTCCGGCGGAACTTGTGCTCGTTTTGCGTGCATGTTTTCGAGTGATCTGGAGGGCCACGCTCTGTCGTGGCCGTGTCCGAGTATCTATTGATAGCGGACGCGACCGCAGCGCGTCCCTCCAACACCATTTGGTTGCGGCCAGAGCCCGCATTGGGCCATACGAGCCTGTTCGCCAGCGTGTTTTTGTGCTTTGCGCGGGCTGAACTGAGACGTTCTTGCTCGTAAAACGCTCCACTGCTGCCCGCGTGGTGCAAATACCACCGTGGATTCCTATGCCGCGAAGTCTTATACCATCGAGCTTTACAGCATGGCATTTCGTAGCATGGAGCCTTATAGCATATCGGTCGCACGCGGTATGGTTCAAGTCAGGGCACCACAAGGCGACTCACTGCGCAATGAGTCGTGCAGGCACTGGCGGGCGCGGCTCTCGGCAAGAGCTTCAACCATTTTCCGGCGGACAAATACAGTTTCCAATGCACAAATACAGTAGCTGGGTGTTAGTCGCTATCCGCGCAACCTGTGCGCATTTTGCGCGCATGTTTGCGACCGGTTTGGAGGGCCACGCTCCGTCGTGGCCGTGCACGGGGCGCTAACGGACGCGACCGCAGCGCGTCCCTCCAGCCGACACAGCGCGTACACCCACTTGGTTGCGGCTATAGGCCACTTTAGGCCGCTTGCGCTGGAATAGCACTCGGATGATCTTGGCACTTCTGTCTGGCCGGCCGAAGCAATCTTACGGTGGCTGCTTTGGCCTGCCGGGCCGATCGTCAGGTGGCCAATCGAGCCAGATAACCTGTTCTTCGTTGGCTTGTGTGTTTTCCTGTCCTCGTTGTGCTTCACTAACAGCTTGCGGCGGCGCTTCGCGCGGTATTTGCTTGAGCACACCCAAGCGGCCCAGTCCACAGACCAGCCCGGCAAGCTGATCGCCCGGCTCTGGCCGCCCCAACAAGAAACTGCCGGCATATCCTGAAGCGACAGATGTCAAAACGCCGAACAAGAACGGCCAGAAAGGCCCGATCGGCCCGGCCAGCGGCCAAATTGCGCCCAGCAGGGGGATTGCCGTCAGATGATGCCCAACGGCAGCCACAAAGGCCACGGTGCTACCGCAGGCCACTGCCAACATGGCGGCTGGGCCGCTGGCCCGGCGCGAAAAAAGCCCCAAAATCATCGTCCCCAGCAGCGGGCTGGCCGTTATTGCCAGTGTGCCGAGAAGAAAACGCATCGGATGCCCGAAAGCCGCTATCCCAATCCCCAGAATCCCCACGGCCATGCCCAGGGCGAGCATCACTATCCGCAGCAGCGTTAGTTCGTCGGTCTGATCGAGTTGCTGGGGCGATTTGCCCTGCCGGGCGGCAAGCCATTTCTCGGCCCAGCCGAAACGGCGGTGGAAATCTACAAGTATTACCGTGGACATCGCTATCAGTCCCGCCGAAAGCGCCGCTACAACGGCGCCAGCCATCGCCGCAGCAACCATGCCGGCAGCACCCCAGCGCAGGTGACGGGCGACAAATCGGGCCAGCAACTGGTCCTGGCCACGCCGCAGCAGTCGCTCGCCGCCCAGTCGAGGCGGCAGCCGGGTGGCGAGCCGGTCGATGAGTACCTCGCCATTTGGGCCCAGTAGCTGCTGGGCCTGCTGAAACGGCCGTCCGGTATTCGGATCGAGCAGCACACCGGCGGCTACCAGTTGTTCGATGCTGTCCTGGTCGATGACCAGCTCCCGCCAGTCCCGCGGTCTGCCAGTGGGAACATCGGGTGCGATGTTCGCTACCCATTCGGGCGCCATTTCCTGCTGAGCGTGCTCTTGATAAAAGGCCAGCAAGCCCATTCCGACGTACGCTGCCAGCGGTATCAGAAAACCGAGCATTACCGCCGCCAGCAAATAGCCCAGCGTCATGTCGCGCTGACGATGCGCAGCAACCAATCGCTGCAAGGTGGCCTGGTCGGCCAGAAAGAAATACGCAGCCGTAAGGACGCAAAACGGCGCCGCCGCCCAGATGGACCATTTCGAGTGCCAGTCGAGCTGGGCGTCGATCAACCGGGTACGGCCCATGCGGTGGGCGACCTCCCAGATGCGCGGAGGCCCGCGCTCGAAACTGCTTCCCACCACATAAGCTACCAGCAGCAGCCCTGCCACCAGCAGCGCCAATTGCACACCGTGGCTGGACGCTACCGCTTTCAGCCCGCCGCAACAGGCACATGCTGTGGCGATAGCAGCCAACACCGCCATCATAGCCGCTTTAGCGCCCAGGTTGGCGCCCAGCGGTAGCAGCGTTACCGCCAAGGCCAGCAAGCCGGCAAGCCACAGCAGTTGGCCTACCAGATAAAGACCTGCGGTAGCGCAACGCACGGCCGAGCCGAAGCGCAACTCGACATACTCGAAGATCGAATCCAGTTCCAGGTTATATAGCAGGGGAACCGTAAAGCGGAACACTATCGGCAGCGCCGCCCAGAACAGCAGCGGTATCAACAGCAGTTTCAGCCCGGCATGATAAGCCTCGTTTGGCCCCGCCACATACACTGCCGGAGCCAGCCCGGCCAGTGCCAGACTGGAACCGACCAGCCACCAGGGCAACGAGCGGTTGGCCAGCAGCAGATCGTCGCTGGTCTGGACCGCGGACCGGCCCAGCAGGCCGATCACCACCGGCGCCGCCACGATCGCAGCAAGTACCAGAAGGTCTGTTGTGCCGAGGGCATACATGAGCGAGAAGCTACCTGTTGGCCGCCGTGTGGTCAACCGTGGGGTCGTTAGGAAGTCCCGGCAGCACCGTCTAACCAAAGCGGCGCCCGCTTTCGCCGATCGGTGGGAATACCGAGCCGCGGTTTCGTCGCGGCCGGTCTGCAAACACACTGCCAGGGTGTTTGCGTCTTGTGCTGTTGATGAACCCTTCGCGGCGGCAGGACGTCTCCGGCCCAGTTCATTCTGGCTTCAGTCCGCGCAAAGATTGGTCGATTGTTCGACTGCGGCGCTAGCTTGCTGCGATTTGGCCCATGCGCTGCAACAACAACTGCCGGAATCGTTCGGCGTTTCGGGGAGCATTGGCCTGGAAGTCGTTATTGAAGAAGGCATACAGTGTGCGGCCGGGCAAATGGGGCATCAACCGATCGACCCACTGCTGCAATTCGGCATCCGAGTAATCGTAACGATACAATTGGCGGCCCAGCCCGTGAAAACGAACGTACAAGAAGTCGGTCGTTGGCAGCACGTCTTCAGGCAGACGCGGGTGGCTGATTGCCGCCAATGCCGCCCGATGTTCCCGCAGCACTTGCGCCGTCTCTGCATCCCACCAACTGGCGTGACGAAACTCGACCGCGTAACGCCACTGTTGCGGCAGCAGGGCAAGAAACTCCTCCAGACGCCGAGTGTCCTTGTGCAGCGATGGGGGAAGCTGCCACAGCACCACTTGCAGCCGGGCAAGCTGTCCGACACGCCCAAAAAACTCATCCAGCGGCTGGCTGCACTCTGCCAGTTTTCTCAGGTGCGTGATCGCTCGCCATCCTTTGACAACCAGGTGAAACCCTTCCGGCAGCCGGCGGTTCCAAGCGGCGATCATCGTCTCGGTGGGCAACCGATAGAACGTAGCATTGATTTCCACGGTGTTGAATCGCTCGGCGTAATAGCTCAGGCGGTCGGCAGCCTTCACTTCTGGGGGATAGAAGGTGCCGGCCCAGTCGTCATAAGTCCAGCCGGAGGTCCCTACCCGCAATTGCGTCTTCCCCGCCAGCTTGCCTGCTCGCGCGCTCATCGGCGGTGCCCTCGAAGTAAGCTGCCCTTGAAACTAACGCGGCTTTCAGCCTCAACCAAATGGCGGTATTGGAGGGACGCGCTGCGGTCGCGTCCGTTATCACCTGCGCACACGGCCACGACGGAGCGTGGCCCTCCAGATCGCACGAAAACATGCGCGAGATCGCACGAAAACATGCGCAAAAAGCGCACAAGTTACGCCATAATCGACTAAACAATGCATAACAATGCATAGCCGCTGGCAATCGCCGCCGGATTAGCTTATCTTCTGGCGGCCAAGACGGCCAGCACGCGCCGAGGGCGTGCCGGTCTGTTCGAGCACAGGCTTAGTGGCAAGCCACGGCGGCCCGTCCTCCAAACGCAGCTATCATAAGGCGAACGGCTGGTTGTGTCGGTTCCAAGATACGGCAACCGCGTTGGCGCCGGGTGCTTGCCGATGGCGCCTGTGGCAGGCTGGCCGGCGCCTAAAGTCTGGCGTGCGCGTAAAGTCTGGCCGGCGCGGCAAGCGGGAGCCAATCGCAACGCGGGCCGGGGCCATAGAATATACGGCTTTTTCGGCGGGGAACCTCTCGGCGGCAGTCTCGGGCCGAACGGTATCGGAGCAGTGGAATGATTATCACCAATCCGCCAGTTGCACTGAGCGACGAGCTGTGGATGCTCGGCAGCAGCGCTTATCCGCTTTACCTGGTACAGTCGCAGCAGCAAGCGGCCTTGTTCGAAGGCGGCACTAGCGCCATGGCCCCGCTGCTACAGCAGCAAATGAGGGAACTTGATCTTGATCCGCAGGCCGTCCAGATGCTGGTAATTACGCACGCTCATCCGGACCATGTGATGGCTGTGCCCCTGCTGCGCTGTTTCTTGCCCCGCGCGGCCGTGGCGGCTTCAACCGCTGCCGTGCGCACCCTGAGCGCCGAAAAGGCCCTGGCGCTTTTCGCGCAGATCGACCAGGCGCTGACCGGAGCATTGCTGTCGGCCGGAGCGATCGCGCTCGAGCACCGCTGCGACACGCCCAGGGAACACCAAATCCCCGTCGATCGCCTGCTACAGGAGGGCGACGTGGTCACGGTGGGCGAGCTGGGATTTCAGGTGCTGGCCACCACCGGCCACAGCGATTGCAGCCTCAGCTTCTACGAGCCGGAGCGGAAGATTCTGCTTGTTTCCGACGCCACCGGCTACTACCTGCCCCAGTACGACTACTGGTGGCCCAACTACTTCGCCGACTACGGGCAATACCTACAGTCGATGCGCCGGCTGGCCCAATTGGAGACCGACTTGCTTTGCCTCAGCCACAACGCGGCGCTCATCGGGCGCGAGACTATAGCCGAGTATTTCGACAAAGCGATCCAGGCGACCGAGCGATACCACCAGCGGATACTGGAACTGGCAGCTTCCGGACAGCAGGTTCGCCAGATTGCCGAAGAGCTTGGCGCGGAGGTTTACCAGAAAACCCAACTGTTGCCCTTAGACTTCTTCCAGAAGACCT
>Ga0308412_1002229_pt1 | contig 10521 bp, 10 predicted proteins | sample HotsprottomLayer_FD_202357 | JGI IMG/M metagenome (GOLD analysis project Ga0308412, IMG submission 202357) | Hot spring phototrophic mat microbial communities from Octopus Spring, Yellowstone National Park, Wyoming, United States -... | ecosystem: Environmental > Aquatic > Thermal springs > Hot...
GTGGCTTTCATGAGTAATTATCTTCTGGCCAGGATGGTTCCAGATCTTGAATCCAGGAAGGAGCTTTTGCGTAAAAAGGGTCTATATGAGCTTCTGGAAAAAGAGTACGGCCTCAGATTACACAGGGCGGTGGAGAAAATAGAAGCCTATCTCAGCGGACCCTTAGAAGCGGATCTACTCCAGGTACCGGAGAAGGTACCGCTTTTCCATACGGTGCGGGTGACGTATCTTGAGGATGGAACTCCCCTGGAGATGGTCGTTTCCGTAATTCGAGCCGATAAATATGAATACAAGGTGTATCTTGAGGGAAGACCCAAAAACAAAGGAGGTTCATTCCATTGACTGCTTATAAGAAAGTGAATCTGTATCAGGGTGTACCGGACAAAGGGAAAAATACCTTTGGTGAAGCGCTGGAAATACTGGGCAACAAGGTCATTCGTGACACCATTATGTTACTGACCGAAAAGGATTCCCTTTCGGGGAGACTCAATGTGGGATACACCGTAATTTATCCTCAGTGTAGCACCAGAGGCCATGAGCATCCTCCCCTTGAGGAGGTGTACTTTGTCACCTCTGGTCGGGGCATTATGGAAGTTGGCGGGGAAAGGTTCGAAATAGAAAGTGGAGATGTGGTGTACGTTCCTTCGGGATTCCACCGCGCAGAAAATCCCTTTCCCGTTCCTTTGAGTTACTTCTGGATAACGATCAAAAAGGATTGAGGGATGAGCAGGAAAAACGTCGTTCTGGTTCTGGATCTTGGCACGGAAAGCGTGAGAGCGGCTCTGGTGGATGGAGAGGGAAAAGTTTTTGCTCTGAGTGGGGAAAGTCTCCATTTCTATTCTCCTCAAGCTGGCTGGGCCGAACAGGATCCGGAGGAGTGGTGGTCTGCTTCGTGTCGGTGTATTCAAAAAATCATCTCTTCTTCCCCTTCGGTTGATATTCTGGCCGTGGGAGTCGGCGCCCAGATGCATGCGGTTATTCCTTTGGGAAGGGAAGACAGAGTCTTGATGGGCAGAGTTCCCATCTGGTGTGACAAACGCTCTGCGGGAATATGCGATGTGCTCCAGAAGGAGATGCCCCAAGGAGAACAGATTGAGAAAACCGCAAATTTACTGATTCCCAACTGGATTGGTCCAAAAATCCGCTGGATCAGAGACAATTTGCCCGAGGTGTATCGAGAAACCACGGTTTTTCTTCCGGCCAAAGATTTTCTCAACTATCGGTTAACTGGTAATTGTTACACCGACTTCTCGGAAGCTTCGGGAACTTTTGCCTTTGCCTGGAAAGGCAAAAACTGGGACCCAGAACTCATGGCGTTCCTGGGTATCGATGCCGCCAAATTACCTCCCATCGTTTCCTCTTCTCAGGTGATTGGTGGTCTCAAAGAAGATATTGCCCGGGTACTCGGTTTACCCTCCGGGATTCCGGTAATCTGTGGGGCCGGAGACATGCTCTGTCTCCTCCTCGGTGGTGGAATGGTGGAGACGGGTAGATCCTGTGACGTGACCGGTACTGCTGCCGACGTTTCGGTATATACGCACTCGCCTCTTTTGACGCCCCGGCTTATGAACCTGCACCATGCCATTGAGGGGTGGATCAGTTTTGGTATTCTGGATAGCGGAGGGGGGAGTTTACACTGGCTACGGGGGGCATTTTACTCTTTCCCGGGAATGGGGTTACAGCCGTATTCTCGCATTGATGAAGAAGCCGCAGGTGTTAAAGCTGGCTCGGAGGGTTTACTGTTTTTCCCCTATCTTATGGGAGAGCGACTTTTTGGTTCGCCCTGGGCAAGGGGCGTTTTCCTGGGCATCTTACCCATTCACCGCCGAGGACATTTTGCCCGGGCGGTGATGGAGGGGGTCAGTTTTGATTTGAAAATGAGTCTGGAGGAAATCGAAAGACTATGGGGGAAGGAACTTTGCGAAATGAACGCTATTGGAGGAGGAGCAAAGAGTGACCTCTGGTGCCAGATCAAAGCCGATGTCTACGGTAAAGAAATCATCGCCCTGGAAGAATCCGAAGGCGGCATTGTGGGGGCCGCTATGCTTGCTTTTTCCGGAATAACCAGGGAGAGTGTGGCTTCATTGGGTAAGAGATGGCTTCGAGTGCGTAAAAGTTTTACTCCGGATGCTTCTTGTCAGGAGACTTACGAGAAGCAGTATTCTTTATTTAAAGCCTTTCATGAAATTTTGCAGGAAGCCTTTGCGAGATACCGGGAGGAGGATCAGAAATGATTCACTATCAATCTTTTATAAATGGTGCGTGGGTAGAGGGAGAGGGTGTCATTGAAGTCGTTGACCCTTCTTCGGGCGAAACCTTTGCTACCGTTTCGAAAGTGACCAGAGTTCAGCTTCGAGAAGCCATCGAAGGAGCCCACCGGGCTTTCGATATCTGGTCCAGGAAACTGGCCATCGAAAGAAGTCGTTTACTTCTCAAGGCGGCTTCGGTGGTGCGGGAACGTCACGGCGAAATCGCCATGCTTCTGGCTCGAGAACAGGGGAAGGCTCTTCCCGACGCCGAGCGGGAGATCCTTGGCGCTGCTGATTGTCTGGAGTACTATGCTTTTTTGGGAGCGAATATCCTGGGTGAAGTACCCCCGCCCAATGCTACCAACCTGCGGAGTATCGCCATTCGCCAGCCGGTGGGGGTGGTCTTTGCAGTAGCAGCCTGGAATTATCCGGTGAGTCTCATCTCCTGGAAAGTGGCTCCGGCTCTGGCGGCAGGATGTACGGTCATTGTGAAACCTTCCCGGGAAACCCCTCTTTCCACCATCGCCTTCGTGAAAGCCTGCAACGAAGCCGGTTTACCATCGGGAGTCCTGAATGCGGTCAGCGGTGATAATACCATGATCAGTGATGAGGTATTCTCAAACCCCCTGGTGCGACTGGTGGCTCTGACCGGCTCTACCGATACAGGGAAAGAATTTGTGAGGGCTTCGGCTAAAACTCTCAAAAGGTTGGTGCTGGAACTGGGGGGACATGCTCCTTTCATCGTCTTTGCCGATGCTGATCTTACTAAAGCGGTGAAAGATGGCGTGAAGAGAGCTTTCCGCAACGCAGGGCAGATCTGCAATTCGGTGAATCGGATTTTCGTAGAAGAAGCTATTCAAGATGAATACCTCAGGGCTTTTGTGGAGGAAACCCAGAAATTAACTCTGGGTGGGGCTTTTGACACTCCAGTACCCGATGTAGGACCCATGGTCAACCAGGCGGGGTTATGGCGAATGGAAGAGTTTGTGCAGGATGCTCTCCAAAAAGGTGGTAAAATTATGTGTGGAGGGAAAAGACCAGCTGATCCGCGGCTACAAAAAGGCTTTTTCTTTGAACCCACCGTGGTAGCCAATGTGTCATCAGAGATGAAAATCATGATGGAAGAACCCTTTGGTCCCATTGTAGCCATTGACACCTTTACAAGCGTTGATGAGGCAATTGCCAAGGCTAATAGCACGAGATATGGGCTAGTGAGTTATCTCTACACTGCGGATATCCGGAAGGCTTTCCTGGTGGCGGAGCGATTGGAGTCTGGATCGGTAGCTATCAATAACATCAGTCCCGATAGTTTATATGCGCCCTACCCGGGCTGGAAAGAGAGTGGTGTTGGGGTAGAGCTTGGGATACATGGTTTGGAAGAGTACCTGGAGTGGAAACACATTAAGTTGGGAATTTAGATATTTGGTGAGGAGGTGATTGCGAGGGTTACGTTCTGAATTTCATTGGAATTGGGCAAAGTGGAACGTGAAGTGGTGTTGAGAGTGTATTTTTGAGAAAAATCAAAAGGGAGGGATTGTAATGAGACGGTGGTCATGGTTGGTAATGGTGAGTTTGCTTTTGGTGGTTGTTTCTTCGTTGGGGGCAGAAGAATATATATTCGGGACTTACACCCAGAAACCCTTTGCAGGAACGACTCTTAACGTCGCTTTGGTGGCTGAACCACGCTCGGATGCACTGAAGAAATTACTCCCCGAATTCGAGCAACTCGCAGGTATCAAGGTTAATCTGGAAGTCTTGCCGTATCCTACTCTTCAGGAGAAACAAGCAGTAGCAGTTACTCAAGGTACCGGTGCCTATGATGTAGTCCACGTTGACTGTGTGTGGGTAGGGCAGTACGCCGGACAGGGGCTAGTAATTCCAGTAGAGGATTTTATCAAAAAGACCGATGCTCAGGTTCTTGCTCTGGACGATTTTATTCCCTCAGTCTTGCAAGAACAAGGAATGTGGGAAGGAAAGGTTTACGGGTTGCCCTTTATTCAAGCGGTGTTCGGTCTCCATTACCGTACTGATATTTTCAGTGAACTTGGTCTCACTCCCCCGAATACTTGGGAAGAACTCTATGATACTGCCAAGTTGCTCACCGATAAACTCAAAGATCGCGGTATAACAGGAATAACCTTTATGGGCAAAAGAGGTGTGCAACTCCAGTGCACCTATGACAACATGCTCTGGTCCTTTGGGGGAGATTGGTATGATGAAAACTATAAGCCCACTATTAATAGTCCTGAAGCAGTGGCGGCCTTGGAATACTTTAAAACCTTGATTCCCTTCGCTCCTGCCGGCGTTTTAACCTACGATTGGGATGAAAACGCCAATGCTTTTGCCCAGGGTAAGGCAGCTATGAACCTCCAGTGGCAGAATTCCGCTCCATTGTTCCAGGATCCCACGCAGTCCACTATAGTGGGTAATTTTGACTTTACTCTCATTCCAGGAAAGAAACAACTTGATGGAAGCATCAAGAGAACTCCTACCTTTGGTGGATGGGGTCTGATGATTCCCAAAGACTCGAAGAACAAAGAGGCAGCTTGGGAGTTCATCGTGTGGGCTACTTCTCCGGAAATGGAACTGAAACTCGCTTACGCCATGCCTGGTGCCCGTTACTCCTCTTTGAAAAATCCCGATTTGAGCGCAAAATATGTGGAATATAAGGGGATGTTAGAGTCGCTTCCCATCGCCAAAGGTCGTCCCCGAATTGCAGCTTACTCAGAACTGGCTGATGCTTTAGAGGTAGCTCTTTCTGAAGCGATGACCGGGACAAAAGATGCTCAAACTGCCCTCAATGACGCCAACGCTCGATTTGAGGAAATTCTCAGGCGTTGGGGTTATCTCAAGTAATTTGCTCCTGCCCGGAGCCCTACACCGTAGCAGTGTAGGACTCCGGGCAGGGGAATTTACCATAGGAGGTATAATAATTTGAGAGATAGTAAGGTAGCACCTTTTATTTTTATTGGTCCTACAGTGTTGGTTCTTCTGTTACTCGTTATTTTCCCCATGTTTTATTCTCTGGGGATCAGTTTCACCGAATGGAATCTTATCAGAGGTGGAAGTTGGCAATTCGTAGGATTAAGGAACTACTATTATGCCGTCTTTAAAGATCCCTATTTCCGGACCTCTTTTAAGGTAACCATTCTTTACGTCTGTGCAGTGGTGACCATGGAGTTATTCATAGGGCTGGGTGTGGCTCTGTTACTCAATCGTCCCCTAAAAAAGGTGGGAATTTACCGAACCGCCTTGGTCATTCCCTCTACCATGACCCCGGTAGTAGTGGGAATCATATGGAGACTTCTTTATAACCCTGAATTGGGAACCCTCAACTATTTTTTAAGTCTTTTTGGTTTGAAACCTCTGAACTGGCTGGGAGATCCTTCGGTAGCCTTGTTTTCGGTGATCATAGCGGATGTATGGGAGTGGACCCCTTTCATGGCTCTCATTCTTCTTGCGGGTCTACAGGCTCTGCCTCAGGATCCTCTTGAGGCAGCCATCGTGGATGGAGCTTCTCCTACACAGGTCTTTCGTTATGTTGTTTTCCCTCTTTTGCAGCCAACGCTCGTTGTGGCCTTACTCCTTCGCCTGATGGATTCATTCAAAACCTTCGACCTGATTTTCGTTCTCACCAAAGGTGGCCCAGGTATGTCCACCGAAGTTCTCAGCTATTATACCTACCGTTATGGATTCAAGTTTTTCCATATTGGTCAGGCTTCTGCTATGTCTTATATCCTGGTGGTAATGGTAATCATCATTAGCCAGATATTTGTCAATTACCTCCGCGCGGGTGAGGAATAATGTCAGTGAGTTATAGAAGAAAGCGAACGATCTGGAACCTGGTATGGGCGGTTGTAACCTTGGTGGTTTTCGTTTTGGTACTTTTCCCTCCTTTAATGCTCTTCTTCACTTCCATAAAAACCAACGTCGATGCCTTAAAATATCCCCCCGTTTGGATTTTTAGGCCGGTAGTTTCGAATTATCGGGAAATTTTTGGCCTGATGCCTTTTGGTAGTTATTTGGCCAACAGCCTTATCGTGGCCATAATTAGTACCGTTATTGCTTTGACGCTGGGATCTCTTGCGGCCTATGGATTGGCGCGTTTCCGATTCAAGCGTTCTAAGGATCTCTCTTTCTGGATTCTTTCTATACGCATGACTCCACCTGTTGCCGCTGCTATTCCCATTTTCATTATTATGAGAACGTTTCGCTTACTCGATACCCAGTTAGCTCTGGTGCTTGCATATTGTACCTTCAATTTACCTTTTGCGGTCTGGCTTCTGCGCAGCTTCATCCAGGAAATTCCTCGCGAGATTGAGGAAAGTGCTTTGGTGGATGGTTGTTCTCCGTATGCTGCGTTCTGGCGGATATCTCTACCTCTCATTGCTCCTGGTTTGGCAGCCACTGGCATTTTTACCTTCATTTTCTCCTGGAACGAATTCCTCTTTGCACTGATCCTAACCGGTACCCGCGCCCAGACGGTTCCAGTAGCTTTGACTGCCTTTGTGCGAGAAACCGGAATCATGTGGAGTCACATGGCAGCTGCAGGTGTTTTGGCTATGGCTCCTATGATTCTTTTCACCGCTTTGGTGCAGAAGAATTTGGTGAAGGGATTGACGATGGGAGCTATAAAATGAGGACTCAAGAAAGGAGTGAGTGTTCTTGAAAATTGGTTTTTTTACTGCTAATTACCTGAATGAGCCTTTGGAAAAGGTTCTTGACCGGGCTGCGGGATGGGGATACGAGGCAGTGGAGATCCCGGCTTTTCAAGGGAGTCCCCATCTGGATGTGGAAATGGTGTTACGTGATTCTTCCTATGCGCAGAAAGTGAAAAAGGTGGTAAGCGAAAGAGGTTTGTTTATTTCTGCTCTCAGTAACCATCCTGAGGGTCAGCTCATTTTGGGTCCCCATGGGAAGGACACCGATGCCATTTTTGCCGGGACTCCGGAAGAGAAAATCCGTTTCGGGATGGAACGGATGATGAAAACCGCTCAGGCGGCAAATGCTCTGGAAGTTCCGGTGGTGTGTGGGTTCATCGGGTGTGAAAATTTCGGTAGGTTTTTCCCCTGGCCCTATTCCAGGGGATGGGCGGAAATGGAGGAGCAATTTGTGGAACGGTGGGGGAAGGTCCTGGATGCGTTTGACAGGTACGGTGTCAAATTTGCCCATGAACCACACCCCAATGAATTGGTTTACGATGTATATACTGCCAAGAGAAGTCTTGAGCTCATGAAAGACAAGAAGTCATGGGGATTCAACTTTGATCCGGCTAACCTCATTTATCTGGGCATCGATGTGGTGAACTTTGTGCAGGCGGTAGGTCACAAGATTTACCATGTGCATGCCAAGGATGGAGAGATTGTGGAGCACAACGTCAAAAGAGATGGACTCATTCCCACCGGTCCATGGACCCGCATCGATCGGGGTTTTCGTTTTCGCATTCCTGGATGGGGTTCGGTTCCTTGGAAAAGGGTCATTACGGAGCTCGCTCTGGTGGGATACGACTATGTTTTGAGCTATGAGCATGAAGACGTGACCATGAGTCGTGAGGATGGTGCCACCAAGACCATCGAATTTCTGAAACCTTTGCTCATCAAAGCCCCTTACGAGGGGAGGAAGGATATCTTATTCCAGTAAGGAGGAAAAATAATGAGTACGGTAGACATTTCCACGCAGTTAGCAGGGGTGACCATGAGGACCCCTTTTGGGGTGTCTCCTCATAACCTCGATAAACCCTGGTTTCCGGGGAAAAAGGCGGCAGAGTTGTTTGCTGAGTATATCGAAGCAGGGGCGGGATATATTTATATTCCCGCTCTGGTCCCCGGAGAACCCACCGAAGCCGAGAAGAAACTGGACTTTCCCGCCCTTTTCCGTTCCCAAAACTATGTGGGGAGGTGGATGAAAGTCAGCCTGGACCTCAGCACCCCGAGGTTATTGCGCATATTTATACAGCAAAGAATCTCTTTAATTATATAAGCTGGGCAAAGGAACTGATGGACACCCTGAGGCCTGCTCTTCCCAAGGATGTCCCTGTTATTGCTCAGGTGCTGGTTCATGACATGAATCCGGGACAATGGGCGGATCAGGTGAAGCGTGTGGTGGATGCTTTACAGCCGGATCTTATCGAGCTGAATACCGGATGTCCGGTGGGAGCGATGTGTCATCTGGATGCCAAGAACCTTCCGCCTGAAGCCAAGTGGGGCATGATGATGGGGGCTGCTCCAGAGGTATTTTTACCGGTTCTTGAAGCCTGTGTGAAAGCCACTTCCCTGCCGGTGGGGTTCAAACTGACTCCTGAGGTTGGTTATCCTCGCATGCTCTATCTCACCGAAGAAGCCAGAAATGTGGGAGCGCGGTTTGTGGTGACCACACATAAGTACTTCGTCGTCCCACCGCCGGATATCTGGAATGGGGGGAGAGGAAAATATCCCGGGGTCAGCGAACAGGCCAACATCCTCTCCGACATCGGTGGTCCGATGCTCCGTTTCAGCATGTATAAAGCTACGGCCCTCATCAGCAAGAACATCCCTGGTATCGATACCTTTGCTGGAGGTGGAATTACCACCCCCGAGCATGTGGCAGAAGCCATTATGCTGGGAGCCAGGGCTTGCCAGACGCTTACCGGGATCGTGCTGGGTGGTATTGATTTTATCAAGAAAAGCAACGAGTGGCTCAAAAGATACATGCAACAGTGCGGTTACCGATCTATAGAAGATTTTCGGGGGCTCGGCTTGAAGTATTTACGCTCGTCGACCGAAGTCGAGTTCTACTATTACCGGGCTCGTATTGATGAAGAGAAATGCACCCGATGCGGTAAGTGCGCAGCCTCTTATTGTCCGGCGATTTCAATTCGTGATGGTGCGCCGTGGGTAGACGAGAAGTACTGCTCAAGCTGTGCCATGTGTACGGTCATTTGTCCATTCGATGCCATCTCGATTGTTCCTCGAGATTAGGGGGTGAAAATATGCTTCCGAAAACCATGCAGGCAGCGGTGGTCACAAAGCCGGGAGAAATACAGATTAAAGAGGTGCCGGTTCCGCAAATCGGCCCTGGAGAGGTGCTGATTCGGGTAAAGTGCTGTGGCATTTGTGGAACCGATTATAGCATTTATATCGGCAAGTATTCCCGGGATTTTCTTCCCCTTATTCCCGGGCATGAATTTTCGGGGGAAATTGCGGCAGTTGGTGAAAACGTCTCAAATTTCCAGGTTGGCGACCGGGTAACGGCCGATATTAACCTGAGTTGTGGTGTTTGTTTCTATTGTAGTCGGGGACAAAAATTAACCTGTCCGGAATTCCACCAGCTTGGTATTCATACCGATGGTGCTTTTGCTGAATACGTGAAAGCACCTGCTGCACAGGTCCATAAACTTCCCGATACGGTGAGCTATGAGGTTGGAGCTTTCGTTGAGCCGATTTCCTGTGCTATTCACGCTGCTAAGGCCATGGAAGTTACTCTGGGAAGTAGTGTGGTGGTGGTTGGGGATGGAACTCTGGGTATTCTCCATACCCAGATTGCCAAGCTGCGGGGAGCAGCGCCGGTAATTCTAATAGGAAAACACCGTAAGCGAATGGAAGCAGCCCAGAAGATGGGGGTGGACCACATCGTGAACATCGATTCGGAGTCTCCGGTGGATACGGTGAAAGCGTTAACCGAAGGAAGAGGTGCTGATTTTGTCATTGAGTCGGTAGGGACTGCCGCGACATACGAACTGGCCCTGGCGATGACGAGACCCGGTGGAAGATTGGCGGCTTTCGGTATCACCGACCAGGAGGAAATCATGCGGCTGCGCCCCTTTGATTTTGTGTTAGGTGAACGAAGCATGGTGGGTTCCTGTGCGGGAGTGGGCAATGATTGGCCCGATGCCATTGCGCTGCTTCGGTTTGGAAGGATTAACCCGACACCTCTCTTTTCGTTAAAAGTCCCCCTTGCAGATTTGGAAAAGGCATTGCTGGAGGGAAAGAAAAACCGTGAGCTCCTGAAGATTTTTGTTTTACCGGAGATTCATGAGTGGCAGGAGTTTTAGAGAAAAACTGGGATCGTTAGGGGAGAGACTCTGGTAAATACCTGTTGACATTCTCATATGAGATTGATAGAATGGGCACAAATTAAGGCGCGGAGGTGTTTGGTGTGTTGATTAAGAGAGGACGAAAGGACGTTCCGGAAACTACGGTGAGTGAATGTCATGGTGGGGTGGGAACGATTCGGGTGCGGCAACTTTTGGGTTACGAACCGAGGCTTCCAGGTGTTCCTGGTTTTCCTGAAGACT
>Ga0308412_1002238_pt1 | contig 10502 bp, 7 predicted proteins | sample HotsprottomLayer_FD_202357 | JGI IMG/M metagenome (GOLD analysis project Ga0308412, IMG submission 202357) | Hot spring phototrophic mat microbial communities from Octopus Spring, Yellowstone National Park, Wyoming, United States -... | ecosystem: Environmental > Aquatic > Thermal springs > Hot...
TGCCGATCAACGTGAACTACCGCTACGTGGAGGGCGAGCTCGCCTACCTCCTCGACAACGCGGACGCCCGGGCGGTGGTGGTGCAACGCCGGTTCGCGCCCCGCATCGCCGCGGTGCGGGACCGCCTGACCCGGCTCGAGCAGGTGATCGTGGTGGAGGACGGCAGCGGCGAGTCGCTCGACGGTCTCGGCCCCCACCACGACTACGACGCGCTGCTCGCCGCGGCCTCCGACGTCCGGGACTTCCCGCCCCGCTGCGCCGACGACCTCCACGTCATCTACACCGGGGGCACCACCGGGATGCCCAAAGGCGTGATGTGGCGGCACGAGGACCTGTTCTTCGCGCTGGCCGGCGGCATCGACGCCTACACCAACGAACGGGTCCCTGACCCCGGGGCGCTGGCCCGCCGCATCGCCGAGGGGGCCGGGCCGATGGTGTTCGCCACCGCGGCGCCGCTCATGCACGGCGCCGGGCAGGTCGGCACCCTGCGCACGTTGGTGAGCGGCGACACGATGGTGCTGCTGGAGCGCTTCGATCCCGAGGAGCTGTGGCGCACCGCGGCCCGCGAACGCGTGCAGACGATCATGATCACCGGCGACGCGATGGCCAGGCCCCTGGCCGACGCGCTGGTGCGCCTGGGCGACGAGCTCGACCTGTCGAGCCTCCTGGTGATCTCCTCGTCGGCGGCGATCTTCTCCCCGGCGATCAAGGAGCAGCTCATGGCGCTGCTCCCGAACCTGCTCATCGTCGACTCGGTGGGCGCCACCGAGACCGGGATGAACGGCATCAAGGTCGCCGAACGGGGGGAGCCGCATCCGGGTGGCCCGGCCCGGGTGCAGCCGTCCGCCGACACGATCGTCGTGGACGACGACCTGCGCCCGGTCGCGCCCGGCTCGGGGGTGATCGGCCGGATCGCCCGCACCGGCAACGTGCCGCTCGGCTACTACAAGGACCCGGAGCGCACCGCGGCGACGTTCCTGGAGGTCGACGGCCGCCGCTATGCGATCGCGGGCGACTACGCCCGGGTGGAGGCCGACGGGCAGATCACCCTGCTGGGCCGGGGCTCGATCGTCATCAACACCGGGGGCGAGAAGGTGTTCCCCGAGGAGGTCGAGGGGGTGCTCAAGGCCCATCCCGACGTGTTCGACGTGCTGGTGGTGGGGGTGCCCGACGACCGCTGGGGGGAGCGGGTCACCGCGGTGGTCGCCCCCCGGCCCGGGGCCCGTCCGAGCCTCGAGGACCTCGTGGCCCACTGCCGCCGGCAGCTCGCGCCGTACAAGGCCCCCAAGCAACTCGTCCTCGTGGAGGCCATCCAGCGGGCCCCCAGCGGCAAGCCCGACTACCCCTGGGCGCGCCGCACCGCCGAGGCGGCGGGGCCGGCGGTCCCGGCCCCCTGAACCGCCGGCCGCCCGGTTCGGGTGACGGCGAGCGGGAGGGGCGGTACCGTGCCCGGGTGACCCGCACCGGATGCGGCCTCGACCCACCCCGTCGCACCCGTGCGTCACGGGTACTGGCGGCGGTCGGGGTGGTGGCGGTGACGACCGCGGGTCTCGTCGCCGTGTCCGACCCGGTCGCCGCCGCGTCGGTGACGCTGGCACCCGCCTCGGTGACCGTGCAGAAGGGCGGCGCGACCGGTGCGACCCCGGCTGCGCTGGCCGTCGACGACGGCGAGGTGGCCACCTTCGGCCCGGGCGCGTCCCGGAGCGAGATCGTGTTCGCTCCGTCGCCGGGGCTGGACCCGGCCTCCGTGTGGGGGCTCACCGTGGAGGCCACCTGGCGCGGCCCGGCCCGCAGCACCCAGCGCTGGACCTGGAAGCTGCGCAACCACACCCGGAGCCGGTGGGACGCCGTCGGGGACAACACCGGCGTGGCGGCCGGCACCTGGACGGCGCGGCAGTTCTTCGTCGGTGGCCGGCTCGCCGACTACCTCGAGCCGGGCACCGGGCGGATCCGGCTGCGCCTCGAGGCGCCGGACCGGCCGGCCACCGCCACCCTCGACCGGCAGGTCGTGGTGTTGGAGCACGGGCCCCTGCCCACCCATCCCGGATGGAAGCCCCCGGTCGGGGCCCGCTGGCAGTACCAGCTGCAGGGCCCGGTCGACACCACCCTGTGCGTGCCGCCCTGGGCGGGTGGGGCCTGCGTGACCCCGCAGGTCTACGACATCGACGCCTACGCCCCCGACGGGGTCACGCCCAACACCGCCGGGGTCGCCGCCGTGCACGCCGCCGGTGGCCGGGCGGTCTGCTACGTGTCGGCCGGCGCCTGGGAGGACTGGCGCCCCGACGCCGGGGCGTTTCCACCGTTCGTGCTCGGCCGCTCGAACGGCTGGCCGGGCGAGCGGTGGCTGGACGTGCGCCGTCTCGACGTGCTCCTGCCGATCATGGACGCCCGCGTCGAGGCCTGCGCCGCGGCCGGGTTCGACGCGGTGGAGTTCGACAACGTCGACGGGTACGCCAACCGGACCGGTTTCCCGCTCACCGCCTCCGACCAGGTGCGCTACAACCGGATGCTGGCCGCCCTGGCGCACGGCCGGGGCCTGTCGGTCGGGTTGAAGAACGCCGTCGAGCTGCTCACCCAGTTGCGGCCCTGGTTCGACTTCGCGGTCAACGAGCAGTGCCACCAGTACCGGGAGTGCGGCGGCTACGACGCCTGGGTCGGGGCCGGGAAGGCCGTGCTGCAGGTCGAGTACACCAGTGCGCCCGGGGCGTTCTGCCCACCTGCGCTGGCCGCCGGGCGTTCCGCGATCCGCAAGGCGCTCGCCCTCGAGGCGACCCCGTGGCTGCCCTGCGCCTGAGGCCCAGGTGAGCTCGGATCGGCCGCCGGGCTCCCCGGCGGGTCCGGCAGGCCAGCCGGGCGAAGTCGACATCGCCGCCTTCGCCGCCGCCGGGCTGTACGACCCCGACGCGCCCGGTGCCGACGACCGGTTGGCGCTGCTGCGCTGGCTCGCCGAGCAGGGCTTCGGGATCGCCGAGATGCAGGCGGCGCAGCAGGGTCGGGGCCTCACCGGTCTCGCCGGGGACCGTCACCTCCGCCCGGGCGGGACGTTGACGGCGGCCGAGGTGGCCGCCCGCGCCGGGCTGCGGCCCGGGCAGGTGGAGGAGGTGCTGCTCGCCGCCGGCCTCCCCGACCCGGGGACCACCGGCCGGTTCGACGACGCCGACGTGCCGACCTTCGAGACGTTCCGCCAGGCGATGGCGCTGTTCGGCGAACAGCCCACGCTGCGGCTCACCCGGGTGCTGGGCACCTCGATGGCCCGGATCGCCGAGGCCGCGGTGTCGATGTTCCAGGTGAACGTCGAGGCCAACCTGGTGGGGGAGGAGGCCGGGGAGCTGGCCCTCGCCCGGGCGAACCTCGCCGCGGTCCGTTCCCTCGACGCGCTCGGCACCGCCCTCACCGGCCTGCTGCGCCTGCACGTGGAGCAGACCGTCCGCCGGACCCGGTCGGCCCGGGCACCGCACGACCCGTACGGGTCGCGCCAGCTGGCGGTCGGATTCGTCGACCTCGTGGGGTACACGCCGCTCGTCCACGAGCTGGGCACCGCGGATCTGGCCGGGCTGGTCGAGGAGTTCGAGGACCGGGCCAACGCGGTGGTGACCCGCCACGGGGGCCGGCTGGTCAAGCACATCGGCGACGCGGCGATGTTCGTGGCCACCGACGCCGCCGCCGCCTGCCGGATCGGGGCGGACCTGCTCGCCTGGACCGGCAAGGGGGCCCGGCCGCTGGCCCCGCACGGCGGGATCGCGGTCGGGTCGCTGCTCGCCCGGGGTGGCGACTACTACGGGCCCGAGGTGAACCTGGCCGCCCGGCTCGCCGAGCTGGCCGTGCCGGGGGAGATCCTGGTCACCACCGCGGTCGCCGACGCGCTCGGCCCCGAGCCGACCGAGGCGCTGCACATCGAGCCGGCGGGGCGCCGCATGGTGCGGGGCTTCCCCGAGCCGGTGACCCTGTACGCCCTCACGCGACGCACCCCGTCGCCCTGAGCCGTTCCCGCTCCGGCGCCGGGATCCCCCAGTCGGCGAGGGCCGCCTCGGTGTCGGTGCCCGGGCGCACCGGCAGGCGGCGGATCGCCCCGGGGGTGCGGGAGAACCGGGGGGCGGGTGCCGGCTGGGGCGCCCCGCCCGGCTCCACGAACACCTGCCGGGCGGTCATCTGGGGATGGGCCCGAGCCTCGTTGATCGAGAGCACCGGCGCCACACAGGCCTCGTGGCCGGCGAAGATCCCCACCCACTGGTCCCGGGTCCGGGTGCGGAAGATCGCCGCCAGCCGGGCCCGCAGCTCCGGCCAGCGGGCCCGGTCCATGTGCTCGGTGCCGTCGAGGTCGGCGAGCCCGAACGGGCGCAGCACCCGCAGCAGGTTGGCGTAGAACGCCGGCTCGTAGGCGGCGACCGCCACGTGCCGGTGGTCGGCGCACTCGTAGACCCCGTAGAAGTGGGCGCCGCCGTCGAGCAGGTTCGTGCCCCGGTCGTCCGACCACCAGCCCGTCGCGGCCAGCCCCACGAAGGTGCTCATGAGCATCGCGGCGCCGTCCACCATCGCCACGTCGACCACCTGGCCCTCCCCGGAGCGTTCCCGTTCCCACAGGGCGGCGAGGATGCCCGCCACCCCCAGCAGCCCCCCGGCGGCGAAGTCGGCGAGCAGGTTGAGCGGCGGCACCGGCGGCCCTCCGGCCGGGCCGATGTGGGCGAGGACCCCGGCGACGGCGAGGTAGGTGAGGTCGTGGCCCGCGGTGGCGGCCAGCGGGCCGTCCCGGCCCCAGCCGGTGACCCGGGCGTACACGAGGCGGGGGTTCGACGCCCGGCACGCGTCGGGCCCGATCCCGAGGCGTTCGGCCACCCCGGGCCGGAATCCCTCCACGAGCACGTCGGCGGTCCCGCACAGGCGGCGCACGAGACCGGCCGCCTCCGGGTGGCGCAGGTCGATGCCCACCGAGCGGCGGTTGCGTTCCAGGCAGGCCCACGGCTCGGCGGGCATGATCCCCACCCCGGTCCGCACCCAGTCGGCCCGCTCCAGGCGCAGCACCTCGGCGCCGAGGTCGCCGAGCACCATCCCGGCGAACTGCACCGGCCCGAGGTTGGGGATCTCCAGCACCCGCAGGCCAGCCAGCGGTCCCGGCACGGCGGGCACCGTAGCGGCCGACGGTCCGGAAGGGTCGGTGCGCGTGGCCGCCCCGGGCCGGCGCGCCCGGTGGTGCGGCGTGGTGGGCGGGGCGGCGTGGCCGACCGGCGCGCCCGGCGGGGGTGGCGGCGCGATAGGTTCGCCGGCGTGATCCGGCGGGCCCGTTCGGCGGGGATCTACGTGAGCGACCAGGACCGGGCCCTGCGGTTCTTCACCGAGGTCCTCGGCATGGAGGTCCGGGCCGACCGGCCGATGGGGGAGGATGCGACCTCCCCCCGCTGGATCGAGGTGGCGCCCCCGGGTGCCGAGACCGTCCTGGTGCTGTTCACCCCCGACGGCCAGGAGGACCGGATCGGCACGTTCGCGAACGTGATCTTCGCCTGCGACGACATCCACGACACCTACGCGAAGCTGAGCCGCGCCGGGGTGGTGTTCCCCACCCCGCCCGAACGCGCCGCCTGGGGCGGGTGGTGGGCCACCTTCGAGGACCCCGACGGCAACGAGTACGGCCTCACCGAGGACACCGGCCGGTGAGGGGACCGGCGGGGCCGCGATGGCACCGACACCGTGCGCTGACACTCGGCGCGGCGGCGATCGCCGTGACCCTGGTCGGGGCCGCCTGCGGCGGCGGTGACGGGCAGGCGACCCCCACCACGACCACCCTCCCCCGGCCGACCACCACCACGATCGCCCCGCCCGGTCGTCCCGACCCGGCCGACCAGCGGGCCGCCGAGCGGGCGGTGCTGCGCGACACGGACCTGGGCCGCGGGTGGAAGGGGGTCCCGTGGCCGGAGGGCCATCAGCCGTTCCTGCGCAACGTCAGCGGTGCCTGCGGGTACCTGGCCGTGGTGGAGGACCCTGCCCCGCTCACCGCCCGGGCGCATTCGCGCCAGATCGGGAATCGGGCCACCGGCGAGGTCGCGGTCACGAAGATCCAGACCTACCCCGACGACGGCGCGGCCGCGGCGGTGGCGGCCGCGTTCGCCGATCCCCGCACCCCGGCCTGCCTGGCCCAGGCCATCGGGGCGTTCGTGCAGCTGTCGGGTCCGGGCGGGCTCCAGGACCTGCGGTTCGAGCCGGTGGCGCTCGCCACCCCCGGCGCGGTGGGCTACGCCGGGGCGCTGGCGGCTGCGGTCGGCGCGCCCGGTGGGGTCCGGCTCGGCATGGCCTTCGGGCTCGTGCGGGTGGGGCGCAACGTGGCGCTCGGGGTCGCCTACCGCCTCGACGGCGGGCGCCCGGCGCTCGACCCGCTGCTGGCTCCGGTCGCCCGCCGCCTGGGCGGCCCGGGCTGAGCCGGCGACGGCACGCCTCGGGCCGTCGCCGCAGGCGGCGAGGCCCGGTCCCGGGCGGTCGGCGCCTCCGGACCGGCGATGACCGTTGACCGGCGGTCACCGGTGTGGCAGCCTTGCCGGTGCCGCAGGTTGCGGTGAGGTCCGCCCGTGGGGGGCGGGCAGGAGGGAGGCAATCCAGGATGAGTGATCAGGTACGCATCAGAGCGGTGCGCACGCCGCGTAGGGCGGGGTTGCGGGCCCTGATCGTGCTGGGCGCGGTGGTCGGGATGCTGGCGGCCACGATGCTGCCGGCCTCGGCGGCCAGCCAGCCGTTCCAGGCCCAGGTGGTCGGCGGATCGGTGCAGATCGGCACCACGGCACCGATCAGCATCGGCGGCAACCCGGCGTGTGCGAACGGCACCGACGACGAGTTCGTGTCGCCATTCGGCACGCCCGACGGGTTGATCGACTACCCGGCCGATCCCGAGTGCGCCACCCCGTTCGACAACAACGAGACCGACCCCGGGTTCCAGGCTGCGACCCCGATCTCGGTGACCGGCACGATCGACGACTCGACGGGGGCGTTCAGCGTGCCGGTGAGCGGGCTCAACTGGCCGACCGCGGTGCTGACCATCACCTCGCCGCTCACCGCGCTGGTGGTGAACAGCACGGTGCTCGACAGCCCGATGACCGGTGTCGTGAACTACGGGACCGGCCAGGTCGACGTCACCTCGCTCGACACGAGCTTCTTCATCCAGTTGTGCATCGTGGCGCTCGGCTGCACCAACCCGCCGCCGCCGTACGGCACCGGGTCGACGTGGACGGCGAACTGCATCGTCGACGTGAATCCGCCGGCGGTGAGCTCCACCGACCCGGCCGGCTCGGCGTACAGCTTCCACACCGGTCGTACCACGGTGGCCGACACCGACTTCTTCATCCCGGCTCCGACGGACAACACGCCGCCCGGGTCGCTGTCCTGCGGCTTGCTGGCCGGGAGCTTCGGCCTGCCGTCGAGCACGAACGACATCGCGCTGGTCCTCGCCACCAACGGGCCGCTCTTCCCGAACTACATCTCGATCGGGAACTCGGCCACGAGCGTGGTGGAGCCGGGTGCCACCGGTGCCAAGGGGAAGGCGATCGTCCCGATCACCGTGAACCCGGCGCCCACGAGCCCCATCACGCTGGCGGCGAGCACCAGCGACGGCACGGCCACCCAGCCGGGTGACTACAAGGCCCTGGTGAACAAGCCGATCACGATCCAGGCCGGCAAGACCCAGGGCAAGGTGGCGGTCACCGTTTACGGCGACGGGGCCGCAGAGGGCGACGAGTACCTCGACATCACCCTCACCTGTGTGTCCGGGTGCGGCGGCTACTCGCTGGTGCGCCAGGGCAAGGCACGGGTCACGATCACCGACCCGTCGGGGGCGAACACCGTCGCGGCGGGCAACGTGGAGGTGACCGAGGGCTCGGCCACCGGCGGCAAGGCGGTCGCCTCGGTGCCGGTGACCCTGCAGGGTGCGCTTCCCACCGCGGACGTGACCCTCACCTACTGCACCACGCCGATCACCGCCACCGAGGGCGTCGACTACCTCGGCGTGTCCTGCAGCGCCCCGAAGACCAAGACGATCAAGGCCGGCAAGCAGTCGACCGTGATCAACCTCAAGGTGCTGCACGACACCGACGACGAGGCCGACGAGGCGGCGGCGATCTGGATCCTGTCGGCCAGCGGCGGTGGCTACAGCACCGTGGCGCAGCCGTTCGGGATCGTCACCATCAAGGCCGACGAGTAACGCAGCAGCCGGCTGCGACCGCTTGAAGGTCAAGGGGCGGGGGGCGCAAGCCCCCCGCCCCTTCGCGTCCGGGGCCGGCCACGGACCCCCGACCGGCCCGGATCACCCCTCGGGGGCCGGGGCGGCGTCGAGCTTGAACACCCGCAGCGCGTTGTTGCGCAGGAACTTCGGCCACACGTGGTCGCGCAACGGCACCTCGGGGAGCTCGGCGAAGATGCGATCCAGGGACAGGCCCATCGGGAAGTACCCGGCGTACATGACCTTGTCGGCCCCCCGGGTGTTGGCGTAGTGGATCACCTCCCGGGGGTAGTACCTCGGGGCGAACGCCGACGTGGAGTAGTAGAGGTTCGGCCACTTCAGCATGAGCTTCACGGCCAGGTCGGCCCACGGTTCGCAGCCGTGTCGGGTCACGAACCGCAGCTCGGGGAAGAACCAGCACACCTCGTCGATGAGGGCCACGTCCTGGGGTCCGAAGGGCACCCGGGGGCCGGGCACCCCGGCGCACACGCAGATCGGGATGTCGAGCTCCACGCACTTGGCGTAGATCGGATAGAACTTCTTGTCGTTGATCGGCACCTGCGGGGTGAGCCCGGCCGGGAACGCGGTGGCGGCCTTCACCCCGAGTTCCCGCACCGCCGCCTCCAGTTCCCGCACCCCTTCCATCCCCCGGTTCGGGTCGACCTCGAAGCTGCCGAAGAACCGGTCGGGGTGCTCCCGGATCGCCCGTTGCGCCTGCTCGTTGCGGAACGAGGTGCCGATCATCGCCATGGCGATGCCGTGTCGGTCCATCTCCGCCAGCAGGAACCGGACCGGGTCGTCGAGGTGCTCGGTGATCTTGGGGACGTCCTTGAACATGTACTCGGCGGGGAACTCGAAGTCCTCCCGGGACTCCCGGTCGAGCAGCTGGGTGCGCAGGAAGTCGTACCAGCGCTTCGGGTCACCGCTGGGGATCCCCATCATGAGGTCGATGATCCCCACGTCGGAAGGCATCGGCATGGGCGGGGACGCTAGCGCGCCCCGACCTCCGGCCATCGCGTCGGGTCGTGGCGGCCGGCCGGCCGGCGCGGGTGCCCGGCGTCGGTACGATGGCCGCCGGTCCGGCCGCAGGAGGGCGTGATGTTCGAGTGGAGCGAGGAGCAGCGGATGATCCGCGACGCGGTGCGGGCGTTCGTGGAGGCGGAGGTGCGCCCGCAGCGGGAGGCCCTCGAGTTCGGTGACCTGCCCCCCTACGACGTCATCCGCAAGCTGTACCGCACCTTCGGCATGGACCAGATGGCCCGCGAGCAGTTCAAGCGTCGCATCGAACGGGAACGGCTCGCCGCCGAGGCCGCCGCCGGCTCGGCCACCGAAAGCACCGGCGACGCAGCCGCCGAGGCCACCACCCCGGCTGCCGGTCGGGGGGAGGCGGACCGGGGCGCCCGGGATGGTGGGGAGGCGCAGATGGCGGGGTTCATGCTCCTGCCGATCATCGAGCTGTGCCGCTGCTCCCCGGGCCTGGTCACCGCGATGGGGGTGAGCGTCGGGCTGGCCGCAGGCACGATCATGAGCCGGGGCACGATCGCCCAGAAGGAACGCTGGGCGCTCGACCTGCTCACCTTCGACAAGGTGGGAGCCTGGGCGATCACCGAACCCGATTCGGGATCCGACGCGTTCGGGCGGATGCAGGCCACCGCCCGTCGCGACGGCGACGGCTACGTGCTCAACGGCTCCAAGACCTTCATCACCAACGGGCCGTACGCCGATACGACGATCTTCATCTGCAAGCTCGACGAGGGCAATCCCCCCGAGGCGCGCAAGGTCCTCTCGTTCGTGCTCGACCGGGGCCTACCCGGGTTCACCCAGACCGGCCCGATGCGCAAGATGGGGATGCACTCGTCCCCGACCGGGATGCTGTTCTGCGACGACGTGGCGGTGGGGCGGGACCGGCTGCTCGGCGAGACCGAGGACGTGCCCTACCGGGAAGGGGCCAAGCAGGCGTTCTCCATCGAACGGACCGGGGTGGCGGCGATGGCGCTCGGCATCATCGAACGGTGCCTCGAGCTGTGCGTCGACTACGCGAAGACCACCGTGCGGTTCGGTCGCCCCATCGGGGAGCACCAGCTGGTGCAGGAGAAGATCGCCCGCATGGAGATGCACCGCCTCAACGTCGAGAACCTCGTCTTCCGTACCGTCGAGCGGGCCGCCGCGGGCTCGCCGATGGACCTCACCGAGGCGTCGGTGATGAAGCTGTACTCGGCCCGGGCCGCGATGGAGGTCGCGCTGGAGGCGGTGCAGCTCTTCGGCGGCAACGGCTACATGGCCGAGTTCGAGGTGGAGCAGCTCGCCC
>Ga0308412_1002240_pt1 | contig 10490 bp, 9 predicted proteins | sample HotsprottomLayer_FD_202357 | JGI IMG/M metagenome (GOLD analysis project Ga0308412, IMG submission 202357) | Hot spring phototrophic mat microbial communities from Octopus Spring, Yellowstone National Park, Wyoming, United States -... | ecosystem: Environmental > Aquatic > Thermal springs > Hot...
GGTGTCCCCGCCGGGGCGGTGCGGCACCTCGAGGCCGGCGGCGCCACGGTCCGTCCCGGTGCCGCCTCCCTCGAGGTGGCCCAGGACCGGCTCGTCGAGAAGACGACCTTCGCGCGCCTCGGCATCCCCACCGCGGCGTTCCACCCGGTGGCGGGGCGGCCCGACCTGGAGGCCGCGGCCGGGGAATTGGGCCTGCCGATGGTGGTGAAGACCCGCCGGGGCGGCTACGACGGCAAGGGGCAGGTGGTCGTGGGCGATCGTGGCGACCTCGACGACGCCTGGGCCCGGCTGGGACCGGCCGGGCCGCTCATCGCCGAGGCGTTCGTGCCGTTCGACCGGGAGCTGTCGGTGCTGGCGGTGCGGGCCGCCGACGGTGCGCTGCGGTGCTGGCCGATCCCCGAGAACCGCCACGCGGGCGGCATCCTGCGGGTCTCGCTCGCCCCGGCCCCCGACCTGCCCCCCGCCCTCGCCGCGGCTGCCGTGGCCGCGGTCACGACCGTGGCCGAGGCGCTGGATCACGTCGGGGTGCTGTGCCTCGAGCTGTTCGCGCTGGGTGACGGGATCCTCGCCAACGAGCTGGCGCCCCGGGTGCACAACTCGGGGCACTGGACGATCGAAGGGGCGGTGACGAGCCAGTTCGCCAACCATCTCCGGGCGGTGTGCGGCTGGCCGTTGGGGGACGTCGCGGCTCGGGGCCATGCGGTGATGCTGAACTGCATCGGCTCGCTGCCCGATCCCGAGGCGGTGCTGGCGGTGCCGGGCGCGTCGCTGCACCGTTACGGCAAGCAGCCGCGGCCCGGACGGAAGGTCGGGCACGTCACGGTGATCGCCGACGACCCCGCCACGCTGGCGGCCCGGGCCGAGGCGCTGTGGCCCCTGGTGGACGGCCTGCCCGGCGACGGGCTCTGACCCCGGCCCGGGAGCGCCGAGCCCGGGCACGGGCTTCGCGGGCACGGGTTTCCCGGGCACCGGCGGCCCGACCCGGGCCGGGGGGCGCCGGTCGCTCAGCGGGTCCCGCCGCGGCTCAGCGGATCGCGCCGACCTCCCGCAGCTTCGCCCGTTCGGCGTCGCTGAACCCCCATTCGGCGAGCACCTCGTCGGTGTGCTGCCCCGGCCAGGCCGGCGGACGCCGGATGGCGCCCGGGGTCCGGCTGAACCGGGGTGCCGGCGCCGGCTGCGGGACCCCGTGATCCTCCACGATCGTGGCCCGTGCGACGAGGTGCGGATGGCTGCGGGCTTCGTCCATCGTGAGCACCGGGGCGAAGCAGGCGTCGGTGCCGTCGAGGAGGGCGCACCACTCGTCGCGGGTGCGGGAACGGAAGACGGCGGTGAGCTTCTCCCGCAGTTCCGGCCAGCTCGACTGGTCCATCTGCCGGGCCGGGTCCACCTCGCCGGCCAGGCCGGTGCGTTCCAGCAACTCCCGGTAGAACTGCGGCTCCAGCGCCCCCACCGACACGTACTTCCCGTCGGCGGTCTCGTAGGTGTCGTAGAACGGGGCGCCGGTGTCGAGCACGTTGGTGCCCCGCTCCCCCCAGACGCCCAGCGCCCGGAACCCCCAGATCATCGCCATGAGGATCGCCGAGCCGTCGACCATCGCCGCGTCGACCACCTGACCCTTCCCCGACCGTCCGGCTTCGACGAGCGCGCAGGCGATCCCGAACGCCATGAGCATCCCGCCGCCGCCGAAGTCCCCGACGAGGTTGATCGGCGGGGTGGGCTTCTGCCCGGCCCGGCCGAAGTGGGCGAGGGCCCCGGCGAGCGCGATGTAGTTGATGTCGTGCCCGGCCGCCTGGGCGTACGGCCCGTCCTGACCCCAGCCGGTCATCCGGCCGTACACGAGCCGGGGGTTCCGGGCCAGGCAGGTGTCGGGGCCGATCCCGAGCCGTTCCGCGACCCCGGGCCGGAAGCCCTCGATCAGCGCATCGGCCTGCTCGACGAGGCGCAGCACCGTCTCGGCGCCCTCGGGATGCTTGAGGTCCACGCCGATCGAGCGGCGCCCCCGGTTCAGGATCTCCAGGTTCGGACGGCTGGTGTCGAACGCCGGGTTCACCTGCTGGGCGCGGTCCACCCGGACGACGTCGGCGCCCATGTCGGCAAGCATCATCGCCGCGAACGGCCCGGGGCCGATCCCGGCGATTTCGATGACCCTCACCCCCGACAACGGTCCGCTCATCCCCGCTCCTCGTGACGACCGGTCGCGGTGTCGCGCCGGGTCGCCGACCCTAGCCCGACACCCCGCCGTCCGGCGTGGCCGGACACCGGGTGACCCCGACGTCGGGTTGGGCGCGGGGCACGTCCGGGTCGGGGCCGGGCGCACCCTGGAACCGGTGTTCGATCCAGCGGGTCATGTCCTCGGCCGCGGGGACGATCACCCCGGCGTGGTTCCGGCCGGGATACACCCAGCGGGTGAGATCCTGACCGAGGCGGCAGAGGTGATCGGCGAGCAATCCGCTCGAGGCGACCGGGATCTGCTCGTCGTCACCGCCGTGGATGATGAGCAGCGGCACCGGGCTGGACCGACGGAACCCCTGCGGGTCGCTGCGGAGCAGCACCCGCTTCCACCGGGGGACCTGGAACGGGTCGGCCTTGACCACCCGGTCCACGTCGACGCCCGCCATTCGGGCGGCGACGTCCGCCGCGCACCCCTGCTCCAGCACGCCCAGCAGGCTGCGGCCGTAGGGGGTGAGCACGTCCCCCAGCGGGGCCTCCCGGCCGTAGGCGGCGTGCAGCCCGCCGGCGGCCATGAGCAGGTAGTGCTTGAACGGGCTGTCCTTCAGGTACCGGTAGCTGAACTCGAACTGCGACGGCGGGGCCCCGGCCACCACCCCCACCAGGTCGAGGTCGGGCGCGTAGGTGGGCCCGAGCATCAACGCGTGCATCGCGGTGTGGCCACCCTGGGAGTGGCCCCACACGACGTAGGCCCCCGACAGGGAGACCCCCGGGAGCGCACGGGCCGCGCGCACGATGTCGATCGCGTCGTGGGCGGCGGCCCGGCCGGCGATGTAGGGGTGCAGACCGGGGGTGCCCTCACCCTGGTAGTCGGTGGCGGTGACCACCCAGCCGCGCTCGAGGAACCCGTTGGCGATGGCGGTGGGGATGGCCCCGGCCGGGTCGAGTGACGGCGCGCACCGGTCGGCCATGCCGTTGGTGCCGTGCGCCCACGACACCACCGGGGCACCCCCGGCGGGCGGCTCGGCCGGCACGGCCACCAGACCCGTGACCACCACCGGTGCACCGCGCTCGGACCGGCTGCTGTACATGACGCGATACACCCGGCCCCGCAGCCCTTCGACCCCGACCTCCTCCCGCTTGATCAGGACCCCGGGTCGTCGCGGCACCGGAAGCGGGACGGCGTAGAACCCGGGGAGCCCCTCGGGGGCGGCGAGCAGCCTGGTGGTGGTCGCCCGGTCCGGGGCACCGCTGCCGCCGCTGCGGCACGCCGGCACCCCGGTGGCGAGCATGGCGGCGAGCAGCACGGAGAGGACCGGTCGGGGTGTCATCGCAGGATGCTCGCGCACCCGGGCCCGGTGCGGCTCGGATCCCTCACCGGGCGTGGGCGAGCTCCAAGCCCTCCCGGGGCCAGCGCAACCGCACCAGCCGCCCGGTGGCGGAGCAGGTCACGTACGCGTCACGCCGGTCCGGCCCGCCGAAGCAGACGTTGGTGACCACCGGGTCGGGCAACGGCAGGTGGGTGACCGGCCCCCCGTCGGGTGGGATGTCGGTGAGCCCACCGGCCAGGATCGTGGCCACCACGACGTGCCCGGCCGCGTCGACCGCCAGCGAGTCGAAGAGCGCCAGCCCGCCGAAGGCGGCGAGCAGGTTGCCCCGCCCGCCGATCATGCCGGGCAGTTCGACCTCACCCGGGCCGCGCACCGGCCACCACCACACCCGGGCGGTGTTCGTCTCGGCCACGTACAGCCGGTCGCCGTCGGGGGAGAGCCCGATGCCGTTGGGGGTGTCGAGCCCGAAGATCACCTCCCGGATCTCGCTGCCGTCGGGACGGGCCCAGTAGACGGCACCGAGGTCCCGGGAGCGTTCCAGCGTGCGACCGTGGTCGGTGAACCACATCCCGCCGTGGTGGTCGAAGACGAGGTCGTTGGGTCGGCGGAGCGGGTGCTCGCCGCAACGGTCGTAGAGGACCTGCACCTCCCCGGTGTCCACGTCGACCCGCTCGATCCGCCCGCCCGGGTGGTCGTCGGGTACGAGCGGGTCGGGGACGAGCATCCCGCCGAGGTCGTGGTAGCGCCATCCGCCAGAGTTGCACACGTAGAGGGCCCCGTCGGGCCCGACGGCCAGGCCGTTGGGGCTGCCGCCCGGTTCAGCGACCACCTCCAGGGTCTTGGTGTCGGGACGCACCCGGGAGATGCGCCCGAGCGCCATCTCCACCAGGAGCACCGAACCGTCACCGCACCACACCGGGCCCTCCGGGAACCGCAGGCCGGTGGCCACCTCGTCGAACGTCACCGGTGCAGAGGCGTCGCTCACCGCTGCAGGCTCGCGCACTGCTTGACCCGGAGGCAACGCCGTGCGCAGCATCGCGGCATGCGCCTGCGCCTGGACCCCACCGACGAGTACACCCACCCGCTCGAGGCCGACCCGACGTTCAACGAGTCGATGTACTTCAACGCCTACGACCCGGCCGCCGGCGTCGGCGGGTTCTTCCGGCTCGGGAACCGGGCCAACGAAGGGTACGCCGAGATGACGGTGTGCCTGTTCCTGCCCGACGGGCGGGTGGGCTTCACCTTCGCCCGGCCCGAGATCACCCACAACGACGCGTTCGACGCCGGTGGGATGCGTTTCGAGGTGGTCGAGCCGTTCGAACGGCTGCGGATCGCCTACGACGGCAAGGTGCTGTCGCTCACCGACCCCACGGTGCTCGTCGATCCACGGCGTGCCTTCACCACCGAACCGTGGGTGGACGCGTCGGTCCGCCTCGAGGTGCGCGGCCTGGCGATGGCCTTCGGGGGCGAGCCGGTGGCCGACGACGGCACCCCGCTCGACCTGTCGGGCGGGTTCGCCCGGGGGCACTACGAGCAGCACATCGCCGCCGACGGGGAGATCCGGGTGGGGGAGGACACCTGGACGCTGGCCGGGTACGGGCTGCGGGACCACTCCTGGGGACCGCGCACCTGGCAGGCCCCGTGGTGGTACCGGTGGCTCACCATGAACTTCGGGCCCGACCACGGCTTCGTCGTCTCGATCGTCACCGCCCGGGACGGCAGCCGCCGGGTCGGCGGGGTGGTGCTCGCCGACGGGGTGTACCGCCACCTCGACGGCGCCCGGATCGACACCGACTGGGACGGCCCGGAGCGGTACCACCGGCGGCTCCGGGTGGAGGCGACCTGCGGCGCGGACACCTATTCGATCACCGGTGAGGTGCTGTCGCTGGTGCCGTTGCGCAACCGGCGGCGCGGCCCCGACGGCGAGGTGGCGGTCACCCGCATCACCGAGGGGATGACCCGCTGGCGCTGGGACGGCCGGGAGGGCTACGGCCTGTCCGAATACCTCGACCAGATCGTCGACGGGCAGCCGGTCGGCGCCGCCACCTGAACGCCGCCACCTGAACGTCGCGACGGTGCGGGCCGGGGGTCAGGGCCGCCGGGCGGTCCCGCGGGTCATCTCGGTGAGCACCCGGGGGCCGGGGATCCGGAACCGCTGCACCGACTCCAGCTCGAACCCCGCGTCGGCGACGAGGCGGGCGGGTTCCCGGGTGAGGTGGCAGCCCCCGGCGAGACGCCGCTGCCACGGCTCGAGGCGCTCCTGGCGGCGGGCCACCCGCGGGTCCTGGGAACGCCCGTGCTCGAGGAACAGCAGCCGCCCGCCGGGTCGCAACAGCCGGGCGGCCTCGGCGAGGGCGGCGGCGACGTCGGGGATCGTGCAGAGCGTGAAGGTGGACACCACCGTGTCGGCCACCCCGTCCGGCAGCGGGACGCAGGCGCCGTCGAGCCCGACGAAACGCACCTCGAGGTCCGGCCGCCCGGCCAGGCGAGGCGCGGCGCGCCGGCGGGCCACCGCGGAAGGCTCCACCGCCAGCACCGTGGTCACGGCCGGGGGATACAGCGGCAGGTTCGGCCCCGACCCGAACCCGAACTCGACCACCACCCCGGCGGCCTGCTCGACGGTCGGACGACGCAGCGGCTGCATCCGCCGGCCCCCGAGCAGCAGGTCGGTGCCGCGGGGCACGACCTGCTCGGTGTACCAGCGGGCCAGCCTTGCCCCCAGGCCCGCCGGGCCCTCCGACCGTGGTGCGCCGGCCCCACCGGGCAGGTCCCCGGTCCCGCCGGGTGCGCCGGTGTCGGGATCCACGGCCCGTGCGTACCACATGAGGGGCGCGCCCTGCCGGGCCGCACGTGGCGCAGGCAGTGCTCAGGCGGCCCGGTCCCCGGCGGTGGCGAGGTCGAGGGAGGTGCCCGCAGCGAGGAGCCGTTCCCGCCAGGAGGCCTCCAGCGCGCCGGTGTCCCGCTCGCCGGGGTGAAACCCCCGCCGCTCGTAGGCCCGCAGGTGCCGTCGGACCGGGGCACCGACGAGTGCCGAACGGGAGAAGGTGCGCCAACTCGCCCGCAAGGCCCCGGGCCGGCGCGCCCGGGGGTCGCGCCGCAACGAGACGAGCACCGAGGCGGCGATGAACGCGGTGAAGCCCACTCGGGCCATCTTCATCACCAGGATGCGTAGCGTCTCGCCACCGCCGACCGCCCGGTACACGTCGAAGGCCACCGCCTTGTGCTCCAGCTCCTCCAGCGCGTGCCAGCACAGCAGTGCCCGCACGCTGGGATGACGGACACGGGCGCGGGTGTCGGTGTCGGTGTCGGTGAGCACGAGCTCGGCCAGGGTGGCGGTGACATGTTCGAACGCGGCGGTGAGGGCCAGGTTGGCCTTGGCGGGGGCGATGCGCTCGCGCAGGCGCAGCAGCCGGTCGGTGAGCCGAGCGATCCCCTCGGTGGGGTAGCCGAGCACGGCGAGACGGGCGTTGAGCGCCGTGTGCGCCCGGCCGTGGGTGGCCTCCTGCCCGATGAAGCCGGCGACCCGGCGGGCGAGGCCGGGATCGTCGATCCGGTCGCGCACGCGGCGCACGGACCGCACGAAGAAGTCCTCCCCGGGCGGGAACACGGCCGAGAGGGCGGCCACGACGTGGCTGGAGATCAGGTCGTCGGTGAGGTCCCGGCCCACGTCGTCGAACGCCCCGTCGAGACGCACCCGCCGGACCGGGACCTCGGTCACCTCGGTGGTGGGCACGCCCCTTGTTTATCATGAACCAAGGGTTTTTCTCAAGTTCTCACATCACTAGCCTGCGGGTGTGACCGGCACGACCCTCCCCCCCACCGCCCGGGGGGAACGCACCCGCCGGGCCGTGCTCGACGCGGCGGTCGAACGGTTCGGGCGTGACGGGTACCGGGCCACCGCGGTCGCCGACGTGGCCCGCGACGCCGGGGTGGGCGGCACCGTCCCGTACGCCTACTTCCCGTCCAAGGAGGCGCTGTTCCTCGCCGCGGTCGACGACGACGCCGCGGCGGTGATCGCCGAGGGCACCGCGCACCTCGCGGGCGAGCCGCTGCGCTGGCGGTCCACGCTGCTGCCCGCACTGCTCGGCGCGCTCGACCGGCACCCGCTCGCCCGCCGCCTCCTGGCCGGCCTCGAACCCGAGGTGACGGCCCGGGTGTTGGAGGTCCCCGCCCTCGCGGAGCTGCGCCGCACCATCGCCGAGCGTCTCGCCGCCGAGCAGCGGGCCGGGACGGTGCGGGCCGACGTCGACCCGGTGACGCTCGGGAACGGCCTGGTCACGATCGTCCTGGCCCTGCTCATGGCGGTCACCCAGCTCGGACCCGACGTCGCCACCCGGTACGCCGACGACGTCGGTGCCCTGCTCGACGCCGCGCTCACCCGCCCGGCGACGCCCCGGCGGCGATGAACGCCCGTCCCGCCCCGGTCACCGCCGAACGGCTCGCCGCCGCATGCCGCCGTCACCTCGGGGAGGGTACGGTCACCGACCTGCGGCGCCACTCCGGCGGGGCGTCCCGGGAGACCTGGTCGTTCACCTTCACCCCCGCCGCACCCGGCGGGCGGCCCGGGCCGCAGCGGCTCGTGTTGCGCCGCGACCCGACCCGCAGCGCCCTCGGTGCCGACCGGGCCACCGAGTACCGGCTGCTCGCCGCGGTCGCCGCGGCGGGGGTGCCGGTGCCCCGGGTCCGGTTCCTGCTCGAGCCCGACGACGACCTGGGCGACGGGTTCGTGATGGACCACGTGGACGGCGAGACGATTCCCCGCCGGATCCTGCGCGACGAGCCGTTCACCGCCGTGCGCCCGCACCTGGTGGCCCAGTGCGGGCGGATCGCCGCATCGATCCACGCCGTGGGTCCGGACGGGCTGCCCGACCTGGAGGTCCTCGACGCCGCCACCCAGATCGAGCGCCACCGGGCGCTGCTCGACGCGCTCGGCGACCCCCATCCGGTGTTCGAGCTGGCGCTGGTGTGGCTCGCCGAGCACCTCCCGCCCCCTGCCGAGCCCCGACTGGTGCACGGCGACTTCCGCAACGGGAACTTCGTCGTCGGGCCCGAGGGGATCCGGGCGGTGCTCGACTGGGAGCTCGCCCACCTGGGTGACCCGGTCGAGGACCTCGGCTGGCTGTGCGTGCGGTCGTGGCGGTTCGGTCACGACGACCGGCCCGCGGGCGGGTTCGGGTCCCGGGCCGAACTGCTCCAGGCCTACGTCGACGCCGGGGGACAGCCGGTCGACGAGCAGCACCTGCACACCTGGGAGGTGATGGGCACGCTGCGCTGGGGGCTGATCTGCCAGCTGCAGTGCCAGGCGCACCGCCAGGGACTGCTGCGCTCGGTGGAGCTCGCCGCGCTGGGCCGGCGGGTGGCCGAGCAGGAGTGGGACCTGCTGACCCTCCTCGAGGACGCGGCGCCCGCAGCGGCCCGCACCGCGTCCCCGGCATCCGCGGCATCCCCCGCATCCCCGGCGTCCCCGTCGGCCCCGGCCGCGACCGCGCGGGCGGCCCCGGCGGCCTCGGCGTCGTGGTCGGGCACGATCCACGACCCGCCGTCGGCGGCGGAGCTGGTCGGCGCGGTGCGGGAGCTGCTCGAGCAGGAGGTGCTCGAGGCCACCGAGGGCCGCCTCCGGTTCCACGTGCGGGTGGCGGCCAACGTGCTCGGCATGGTGGAACGCGAGCTCGGCGAGGATCCGGCGGTGGTCGCCGAGCTGGCCGAAGCGCTCGCCGTCCTCACCGGCGACGCCCCCACACCGGAGTGGCGCGACCGCCTCGCCGCGCTCGCCGGGGCGGTGCGCAGCGGGCGGCTCGCACCCACCGACGCCCGTCTCGGCTCCTTCCTGCGAGAGCTGGTCCGGGCCAAGCTGGCGGTGAGCGACCCCCGCCACCTGTCCCCCGACCCTGCGCCCGTCCCGGAGGTCTGATGCGCATCGCCACCTGGAACGTGAACTCGCTGCGGGCCCGGTTGCCCCGCGTCGAGGAATGGCTCGCCTACGCCGCACCCGACGTGTGCTGCCTGCAGGAGACCAAGCTCGCCGACGACCGGTTCCCGGCGATGGCCTTCGAGGCGCTCGGCTACACCGCCGCCCATCACGGCCAGGGGCAGTGGAACGGCGTGGCGATCCTGTCCCGCGTCGGGCTCCACGACGTCACCACCGGCTTCGAGGCCGAGGGCCTGCCGGTCGACCCCTACGAAGGCGACGCCCGGGTGCTGGCCGCCACCTGCGGGGGGATCCGGGTGGTGTCGGTGTACGTGCCCAACGGCCGGGAGGTCGGCAGCGAGTTCTACGCCCGCAAGCTCGCCTGGCTCGCCCGCCTGCGCGACTGGCTGGCCGCCACCCACCGTCCCTCCGACGAACTGGTGGTGGCCGGCGACTTCAACGTCGCGCCCACCGACCGGGACGTGTGGGACCCGGCCGCCTACGTGGGGTCCACCCACGTCACCGAGCCCGAGCGGGCTGCGCTCGGCGACCTGGAGGCCTGGGGGCTTCGCGACGCGTTCCGGCTCGTGTACCCCGAGGTGCCGGGCCTGTTCACCTACTGGGACTACCGCGGGGGTGACTTCCACCAGCACCGGGGGATGCGCATCGATCTCGTGCTGGTCACCGAGCCGCTCGCCCGACGGGTGCGTTGGGCGCTCGTCGACCGCAACGCCCGCAAGGGCCGCCAACCCTCCGATCACGCCCCGGTGGTGGTGGACCTGGCCGACTGACCGGCGCGTCGAGAGGGTCGACGGGCGCGGTCATGTGAACGTCAACGCCCGGCGGGCCAGGGCGGGCACCCCCTCCTCGAGGAGCGCGAACAGCGGGTCCTCGGCGGTGCCGGCCCGGTACCGGGCGTAGGAGCCCTCCATCACGCAGGCCAGTTTGAACAGGCCCAGCACGCAGTAGAAGCGCAGGTGGGTGAGGTCCGCACCGGTGCGCGCCGCGTACCGGTCGGCCAGTTCGGCCCGGGTCGGCACCGGGCCCCCGCCCCACAGCGCGAGGTTCGCCCCGGCGAAGGG
>Ga0308412_1002244_pt1 | contig 10478 bp, 4 predicted proteins | sample HotsprottomLayer_FD_202357 | JGI IMG/M metagenome (GOLD analysis project Ga0308412, IMG submission 202357) | Hot spring phototrophic mat microbial communities from Octopus Spring, Yellowstone National Park, Wyoming, United States -... | ecosystem: Environmental > Aquatic > Thermal springs > Hot...
AACTGTCCCAGATAAGCACTGACCCGCAGCAAAGCCTGATCCCCCACCCCCCGGCGGGCGCTCCCTTTGAGGTATTTGCCGTCCAGGTGGACCACCATCTGACCCGGATGGGCTGGCTTCAGCGCCTTGAGCACCTCCAGCGCCCAGGCCTTCAGGGCCGCTTCCAAAGCGCTGACCCGTTGTTCCAAAGCCCACACAAAGCGATAGAGGGTGGCCCGGGCCGGCAGGGCCTTACCGCTGGCGCGCCGCCCGAAGCCCTGTGCCAGCAGCCAGTCCCGCTGATCCTCTACCCACTGGGCGATGGCCAGCACGTTGGTGCGTCCGCTGCCCAGGCCCATCAGCACCAGCATGAACAGCATGCGCCAGTCGTAGGTGGTGTTGTGGGCCCGCAGGTCAGGTACTTGCATCAGGTATGGAATGGGGCTGGGTATCCTTGGGGTTTCGTTCATGCTGCATATGATAACTGCATATGATGAAAGCCTGTGGGCCCGCAGGCTGATTTGATGTTGCTTGACCTGGGCTTGCCGGGGTTGGGGGGCCTCGAGGTCATCCGCGAGCTGCGCGAGGCCGATTGGAACCTGCCCATCCTGGTGCTGAGCGCTCAGGGCACCGAGGAAATTCGGGTACGGGCCTTTGAGCTCGGAGCAGACGACTACCTTACCAAGCCCATGAGCGTGCGGGAGATGGTCGCGCGGGTGCGGGCCCTCCTGCGACGCAGCCGACCCACACAGGAAATCCAGATTGGCGATCTGCGCATTTTGCTCAAGCAACGCCAGGCCTTCCGGGCCCAACAGTCCCTGGATTTGTCCCCTACCGAACTCAATTTATTGCTGACCCTGGCCCAGAACCCCGGCGAGGTCTGGAGTCGTGAACGGCTGCTTCAACGGGTCTGGGGGGCCGAGCGCGGCAGTGCAGTGGACGAGCGGGTGGTGGACAGCTATGTGGCCCTGCTGCGGCGCAAGCTAGGCGACGACCCAAAAACCCCACGCTATATCGAAACCGTTTTTGGACAGGGGTATCGGTTTGTTCAACACACCTGAGCGCTCACCCGCCGTACCCAGCGGGCCATCCTACCCCCCGGGGTATATGGAGGGTGCGTTACGCGCATGGATAAAGTCTGGCACGGTGTTTCTAAAGGTCGCAACGGTTTCACGCGATAGCTGATGTTTATTTTGCACAACCCCTGCGAAAGTTTACGCTAAACTCCCACCCTGAGAGACAGAGAACTCCCAGACCCAATACGGGCGCCAGGGGTCGGGAGGGAGTCAGTGGCGCGACCGGCTCCTAAACTAGCCGTTTTTTTAGGAGAACAGGAATGATCCGACACTACAGGCGACTAGCAGCAGGTTCGCTGTGGCTGCTCGGTCTGGCCTTGGCGCAAACCGTTGGCGATTTACGGCTCGATCTTAAGGCTTTCCGGGTCGTAAGCGTGCAGGAGCAGAACCGCACCGTAGAGCGGCTCGAGGCCGCTCTGGATGCAAAGCCGGGCCAGCTAATCGAGTACCAGCTCACCGCTCAAAATACCCGGACCAACCCGCTTCGTCAAGTGGCCCTAGTCATCCCCATTCCCCCCACCACCTTTTACCAGGCACCTAGCGCACTGCCGGTGCGCCTGGGGGATACCTTAGTCACTCCCGAGTTTAGCTTCGATGGAGGGAAAAGCTACGGCCGCCCTCCACTCAAGCGAAAGCTCAGAGTTTTGGAGAACGGCAAGGAGGTTGAAAAAGAAGTAGAGGTCAAACCCGAAGAGTATACCCACGTCCGCTGGGTCATTCCCCAGGTGGAGCCCAGGCAAACCCTTATCCTTTCACTTCGCGTTGTAGTGCGATAAACCGGAGGAAATACATGCAGCGAATCTACCCCATCCTGCTTGCGGCGCTGATGTTCATGGGCCTGACCCTGGCCCAGCAAACGCCCGCTGGCACCAATATCTCTAACCAAGCCTCGGCCAGTTACATCGACTCGGCCGGCCAGCCCCGCACCACCACCTCCAACCAGGTAATCACGGTGGTGCAGCAGGTCTACAGCTTTAGCATCACCCCCGACGGCAGTACCACCGCCCCCGGCCAAACCCGCACCGCCCTGGCCGGCGCCCCAGTCTACTTTAGCTACACGGTCAGCAATACCGGCAACGGCACAGATACCATCAACCTGACCCTGGCTCAAGACGTGGGCGACAACTTTGACCTGGCCGGAACAACCCGCTACCTGGATGCGAACTGCAACGGCACGTTGGATCCAGGCGAGACCACCCCCATCACCAGCGTCACCCTAAGCCGTCAGGGCACCCCCGGCGCCAGTGCGTGTGTGATTGTGGCCGGCACCATTCCGACCTCGGCTGCTAATGGACAGTTCGGCAACATCAACTTGAGCGGGGCTTCGGCAGGCAGCCCCAGCGTAACCGATACCAACAACTGGGCTCGAGCCAGCGCCACCACCACCGCCATTCTTACCGCCACCAAGTCAGCCAGCCCATCCAGCCCGGTAAACCCCGGCAGCACCATCACCTACACCATCTCCGGCAGTAACACCGGCGGCAGCGCGGCCAGCGGGGTGAGCGTGAGCGGCCTTAGCGGCACCGGCATCCTTATCTCCGACACCATCCCCTCCGGCCTGAGTGTGCCAACAGCCCCTACCGGTACGGCCGGTGCTGGCACCGTTCAGATCGTTTACAGCACCGATGGCGGCACCACTTGGACCACCACGGCCCCGACCTTCCCCTTCGCGGGCAATGGTTCCAACCGGGTTGGGATGTTCATCAGCGGCAGCGGGGCTTTCTTCCCCCAGACCGCCTCCTATACCTTCAGCTTCCAGGCCACCGTGCCCACCAACGCCCCCGCCGGCACCACCTATCCCAACACCGCCACCGTCACCTACAACGACGGAACGTCCAACCAGACCACCACCTCCAACACCACCAACAACAGCGCGGCCAGCCGTTACAGCGTGGCCATCGGTGGCACCGGGGCCAGTGCTGTTGACGGCGCTGACACCCAGACCCTGGCCTCGGCCTTCTCGGGCAGCACGGTCGTCTTCAACTCCACCCTAGAGAACACCGGCAACGCCCCCGATAGCTTTACCCTTAGCCTGGGCCCCAGCACCATCGGCGCTTGCACCATCTACCAGTCCGACGGCATCACCCCGCTCTCCAGCCCGGTGGGCTTGCTGGCCGCTGGCGCGACCTACACCGTGGTGGTACGCTGCGCTATCCCGGCCAGCCAGACCACTGGGGGCAGCGTGACCCTGACCGCCACCTCGGTGAACAACCCCAGCGGTAGCGTAGGCACCCTACTGGACGGTGTGGACGCAACCACCCTGGCGGTGACCAGCGTGGCAGCAGGCTACAGCTTGGACGCGGCCCACAACACCAACGGTGCTCCTGGCGGCGAGGGGGCCGATCCCGCCAACGACACCCGCCCTGGCTATAACCCTGCGGTCAACCCCGGCGGCGTGGCCTACTTCCCCTTCGAGGTCAGCAACACCGGGGCCAACCCGGATAGCTACACCCTCACGGCTACCCTACCCACCGGCTGGACGGCGGTCTTCTACCCCGATGCGGGCTGTGACGGCGCGATGGACACCCCCACCCCGGCCCCGGTCACCAACACCGGCCTCATCAACGCGGGCGCTGCTGCGTGCTTCATTGCTGCCGTTCAGGCGCCTGCCGGTGCCGCACCCGTGGATGTAACGGCAGGTACCAGCGACAACGTGCAGTTCACCGTAACCAGCACTACCCTGCCCAGCGTGAGCGACACTATTGCTGGCGCAGTGGATGTGAACCTGGTGGCGCAGGTCTCCCTGGATCCTGATCGCGCGGGCACCGTCACCAGCCCCGGCACCATCCAGTACACCCACATACTGACCAACAGCTCCAACAACGGCGCCACCTGCAGCATAAGCGGCAGCGGCGGTAGCCACGGCTGGACTTACCAGTACTCGCTGGATAGCAGCGCCTGGGCGCCCAGTCTGAGTGGGGTCTCGGTGGCAGCCAACGGAGGCAACCAGACCATTTATGTGCGGGTGCTGACCCCAGCCGGGCAGCCCATCGGGCGCACCGATGTCAACACTGTCACGGCCACCTGCAGCGTGGGCAGCGCCACTGCAGCTGACAGCGCATCCGAAACCACCACTGTGGTAGGCGGCGATCTGCGCCTGACCAAGAGCGGCGTAAGCTACGTGGGCAGCAGCAGCACCGTGCGCGATGCGAGCGCAGCTATTGCGCTCCCTGGCGATCACATCGTGTACACCGTAGTGGCGCAGAACATCGGCACCGGCAACCTTACGCAGGTGGTGATCAGCGATCCGCTGCCCTCTTACACCAGCTTTGTAAGTGTCAGCGTCTCTATTAGCGGCTTTACCGGCGGCACGGTGTTGTACTCCACTGACGGTAGCACCTGGAGCACCACCGCCCCCGCCACCCTGAGCTCAGGCGGCTCGATTTACGTGGCGGTGGACACCAACGGCGACAGCAACGTTACCAGTGCCGACGTAATGCCGCCTTCGGCCACCATCACCATTACCTTCCGCGTGCAGGTGCAGTAAGCATTCCTCTAGCCCTGCGAGGGCCGAGAGCCCTCGCAGGGCATAAATAGGGAAGAGCCTATGAAAACACCGGCATCCGTGCGAGCCGCCCCACACGCGCCTAAGATCTGGTCGGGCTTCGTGCTGATGCTGTTTTGGCTTCATCTGGTCTGGGCTGCTCCGGCAGGAACGGTGATTCGCAACCAGGCCACGGCTATTGTCAACGGTCAGGTCTATTTATCGAATGTGGTGGAGACCGTTGTGCAGGCGATCTGCACCCCTGTTCTCACCCCCAACGGAAGCCTGGCCAACCCAGGCCAGAGCACCACCACCCTGGCCAACGGAACAGCCTATTTTGCCTATCGTTTGCAAAACGCTGGCAATCAGACCTTTTCTTTTGATCTTAGCTGGCTGCAAAACGGAGCGGCCTGGACGCCCAGCTCCGTGCGTTTTTATCTGGATAGCAACGCCAACGCCCAGCTAGATTCAGGCGAGCCGGAGATCAGCAGCATCCGGCTGGAGATGGGCCAGGAAGCCCGCCTGATTTTGGCCATAGCAACCCCTCCTTCGGCCAGCGGTGAGCTCCTGGTCAGCCCCGTGGCCACCTGTCCCAGCGGTGCTCGCGACGATGATAACTTCGCTCTGATTCGCATCGGAAGCGGGCCTGCTTTCAATCTGGTCAAGTCGGTGGACACCAGCCCAGCCCGGCGAGGCCAGGAGGTGGGCTTCAGACTGCGGGTTCTGAATATGGGCAGCGTGCGGGCTGTCGGGCCTATTTATGTGGAAGATCGACTAGACACGCCGGAGCTGAGCGATCTGGAGTACTTAGCCGGCTCGGCCAGCGCGGCCAAGGGCCGCCTGGAATACTTTGACGGCAACAACTGGCTAAGCCTCGAGCCCGCCACGGTTCGCGGCATCCGCCTAGTGCTGGATGGCCTCGAGCTTGGCGAGGAAGCTATTTTTGACTTCCGCATGCGAGTGACCGCCAACGCTGCACCGGGCGAGCGCAACAACCTGGCTCGGGCCATCTCGGGCGAGAGTAGCGCCCAGACCAGCGTCTCGCTGCGGATCGCTGCCGAGTATGCCCATGCGCTGGGGCCCATCGGCAACCCACAAGCCGCAGGCACAGACGATCGGCAAGAGGCCCAGGTGCTGGCGGGGCAGTCCTACTGCTTCAACCATACCCTGCGCAACACCGGCAACGCCCCTGATGCCTACACCCTGGAGGCGGTTGGCCTGCCGGACGGGATGAGTTTGGTCTTCCGCTCCATACCTGGAGGAAGCCTAGCCACCCCAATCACCCTTGCCCCAGGGGACAGCCTGGACTTTCGGGCCTGCCTGAGCGCCCTACCGGCAGGCACACCCGCCTTCGAGTTCACCCTGCTGGCCCGCTCAGGCGCTACCGGCAGCACCGATGCCACCGTGGATCGTGTAGCCCAGGTCTGGGATCTCTCGCAAGTCACCTTGCGCAAGAGCAGCCAGGCCGAGCCTACCGTTACGCCTGGGCAGGTGGTGGAGTATGCCTTGCAAGTAGAAAATCCGCTCCCCTTCGCTATTCCAAACGTCCGGGTTGAAGATCTACTGGACGCCAACCTCGAGTTCCTCTCCGCTTCCGATGGAGGAACTTACGATCCGGGTAGCCGCACCGTGCGCTGGAACCTCAACCTGGCGGCCTCTAGCGCCATCACCTTGGGCCTGCGCGCCCGGGTCAGCCCCGACGCGCCCGACGGCAGCGCGGTTGTAAACCGCTTCAGCCTGCGCTCCCCCGATATTGGCAACCCACTGTTGTCCAACAGCGTCACTTTGCAGGTACAAGCAGCCGCGTTGCTGCTGGAAAAACGCGCCGAGCCCAGAAAAGTTAAGGTCGGCGACCTACTCACCTACACCCTCACCGTGGTCAACGTGGGACGGGCTCCCCTCACACTTCGCCTCGAGGACACCCCTGACCCCCACCTGCAGTACCAGCTCGGTAGTGCCAGCCCTGCCGAGCCCATCCTGCGGAATGGCCGCCTGGTCTGGGAGGGCCTCACCCTGGCCCCCGGCGAGCGGACGGAGATTCGCTACCGGATGCGGGTGCTGGCGGGGGCTAGCGGCAAACTACAAAACAGCGCGCTGGCCAGTGCTAACAGCGCGGGCGGAACTGCTGCGGCCAGTGCGGTGGCCTCGGCTGCCGTGCTGGTTGAGCAGGGGGCCCTGGCCGCACCCCATCTGCTGGTGGGCCGGGTCTTCCTGGACACCGACCGCGATGGCCGCTACACCGCCGGGCTCGACCTGCCGCTGCCGGGCGCGCGGGTGGTGCTGAGCAACGGCCTGCAGGCCCTGACCGACGCCGAGGGCCGCTACAGCTTCCGCAACCTGGCCGGGGGGCTCTGGGAGGTGATGCTCGAGCCGGCCTCGGCCCCCTTCCAACCCCTCCCCCACCCCGAAGCGTTTGGGGATGGATACCGCCACCGGGTGCGGGTGGAGGGCCTGACCGTGAGCGACTTCCCCCTCGAGCGCCCCACCGGCCTGACCCAGGCCGTGCGCGAGACCACCCTGGCCTTTGGCCCCTTGCGTGTCGAGAAAAAACTGCTGCCCATACCGGGCGGGGTGCGGGTGGTGCTGGTGCTCAGCTCGAGCGAAGCCCTGCCCGAGCTGACCCTAACCGACCCCCTGCCCGGCGGGGGCGAACGGGTTTTCCGGTTTGAACGCTTCCAGGGCCGCGAGACCCTCACCTACGACCTGCCAGGCGGGCATCTGACCGACCCACAGGTGCGCTGGAGGTACCCATGAGGGGCCTGGTGTGGGCTTTGCTGTGCCTGGGCAGCCTAGCGCTGGGCCAGGCTCGCACCGATCTCCAGGGGGTCGTACCAGGAGACCGGCTCGGCTGGGAAATTCAGGAACTGCAGGCCAGCATCGTGGTGAGCAAGCCCACCCTCCTGAACCTGCAAATCTACTCCCCTGGTTTCGACCCTGCCGACTACCGCCGGGCCGCCAAGGGCCAGGAAGAGCTGGGCGACGAGCGCTACGACAAAGGCCAGGGCGAGATCGTCGCGGAGTTCGTGCTGATGCGGGATGGCCGGGTACTAGCCGAACAGCGCTTCGGGGCGGAGCCCCACCGCTGGGTGCTTTTCTACCGGGGCGAAGTAGAACCCGGCGTTTATCTGATCAAGAGCCGGCTGTTGGGGCTGGGCAAGAACGCCTTTCGCTACCGCATCCAGACCCGTGTGCCGCAAGCCGCGGAACTGCTGGTAGACCCCACCCTGCAGCTTTACGACGTGCGCTCGGTCTCATACAGCAATATCCGCGGCAACGAATGGCAAGAACCCTTTTTGCTCAACGTAAGCCCCGAAGCGCTCCCCTTGCGGGTGGGCTTCTACGACGAGGACGGAGCCCAGGAAATGGATGGCCGGGTGCGCCTCCCGGACGGGCGCATCGAGGCGCGCAATGTCTCCGGCGACCGCGACTGGGCCTACTACGACGTTCGCCAGCCGGGGATGGTGACCTTCGGCTTCCGCCAGCCCAAAACCGCCCGCCAGTACTCCAACACCATCGGCTTTCGCGTGGATGCCTGTATGGAGGTCGAGCCCGAGGCCTTCCGGGTGGTGGCCCCGCGGCCCTTGACCATCAGCGTGGTAGACACGGAGGGCCGACCGCTGGAAGTGCCCGTCCCCCTCGAGGGCGATAAAGTCCGCATCGTGCGGCAGCCCGCCCTGCCGGAGGGCTACCGCCTGGTGCGGCTGGAGGTAAAGGGCGGGGAGTACCTGGATGAAACCTCGGCCCGTTTTGGCTGCGGCGGGGGAAGCGCCCGGTACGTTCTGGAGCGGATCGCACCTCCACCCGTGACCGTCCCGCCCGCCCAACTGGAACTGGAGGCCGTGCTGGTGCTGCCGGATGGTGAGCGGCCCCTGGATCTTCCCATCCGGGTCGGTGAGCAGACCGTCCCGCTGCGCCAGGGCCAGGCTCGAGTAAGCCTGAAGGCAGGAGTTTACAATCTTGCGCCGGTGCTCAGCGGGGCCCGCGTGGAAGGGCCAGGGTCGGTAGCGCTTCAGGAGGGCGAAACCCGCCAGGTACGCTTCAGGGTTTTTCCTGAGGTAAATCTCACCCTGGAAGCCAGCCCCACCACCCTGCGGGTAGGTGAAGAAACCGTGCTTGTGGTTCGAGCCCGCACCGACTTCCCCGGTCTGCTGCCCGCCGATGTGGAGCTTGGTCTGCCCCACTGTCTGGAAGCCCTCGAGGCCCCCCGCCTGGTTTCGCCCATCGCCCAGGGCCGCGAGGCGGTGTTGCAGGTGCGGGCCAGGGCCCTGTGCAAGGCCGAGCCCCTGGTCACCGCCACCCTGAGCCCCTGGGCACAACAAGCTCAAGCCCTACTGAAGATTGTCCAGCCCGCCACCTTCACCCTGCACAAAGAAGCCCTCACCCCAAGCGCCGCGGTGGGCAGCGAGGCCGTCTGGCGCCTGCGGGTAGCAAACATCGGCGACGAACCGGGCCGGGTGCGGCTCCAGGACAGCCTGGCCCCCGGACTGCAAGGGCAGGCGCTGGATCAGGTTGTTGAGCTGGGAGTGGGCGCAGCGCAAACCTTTGAAGTGCGGGCCCGGGTAAGCGCCGAAGCCCCCCCGGTGCTGCTCAACACCGCCCGCCTCTTGAGCGAGAGCGGCCAGACCCTGCGCGAGGCCCAGGCCCAGGTAGCGGTGCTGCGTCCGGTGGCCGAACTCTCGCGCTCGCTGGACAAGCGCATGGTGGTGCCGGGGGAAGAAGTGGAAGTGCGCCTGGTGGTACGCAACAGCGGCCAGGCCCCCCTGAGCTACACCCTGCAGGACACCTACCCCGAGTGGCTCGAGGTGGCCCAGGCCCCCCGCTTCAGCGGCACGCTACCCCCGGGCGAAAGCCGCACCCACACCTACCAGGCCAAAGTACGCTTTGGTGTTCCAGCTGAGGGGGCTTTCCTGGCCCAGCTCAGCTCCAACGGCGGCCAAAAAAGCGCCCCCGATACCCTAAAGCGCACCCTGCTGCGCCTGGAAAAAACCGCTGAGCCAGCGCGGGTGGTGGTGGGCAACCCAGCGGTGTTTATCATCCGGGTGGGTAACCCCACCGACCACCCGGTAACCCTTGAGCTACAAGAGTCGCCCGGCGAGGGCCTCCAGATGCAGACCACCGAGCGGCTGCGCCTCACCCTGCAGGCCGGGGAGGTGCGCGAGCTGCGGCTCGAGGCCGAGGCCCTGCGGGCGGGGGCACTCGACAACCAGATCACCGCCTTTGTGAACGGTACCCCCGCCGCCTTCCCTAGCAAAACCACCCTGCTGGCCTTGCCGGTGCTGGAGCCTTACCGGCTTTCCACCATTACCCTAGACTTTACCGTTGAAAACATCGCCCAGTACGACCGCCTGCTGCTCACCCACCTACCTCCCGAAGGCGCCACCTACGAGCCCGGCTCGGCCCGGCTGGAGGGCCGTCCGTTACCTGATCCGCATGTTGATGATAGGGGGCGCCTCTTCTTCGAGCTGCCCGGTGCGCGAATAGAACATCAAGCTCCGAAGGCCATCTCTCGCTTGAGCTACCAGCTGCGCCACCGCGAGGCCCTGGGCCCGCTGGCCCAGCCCACCCTGACCCTCCAGGTGGGCGACCGGGAAGTCTATCTGCAAGGCCAGCAACGCTTTGCCGATCTGGAGAAAGCCCGACCGATCATCAGCCAGCAGCGCGACGGCTTTATCCAGGAGCCCCTGCCCGGCACCCTTTTCCGCGCGGACAAGGCGCGGGTGGTGCTGCAGGCCCCCTACGGCCTCGAGGTTCGCCTCACCCTGAACGGCCAGGAAGTAGACTCCAAAAACCTTGGTCAGGCCACCTACGACAGCGACAAGGGCCTCCAGCGCCTGGAGTACTACGGCCTGCCCTTGCAGCCGGGCCGCAACCTGATCGAAGTACAGACCGCGCTGGGCTCGGATCGGGTGGAGGTCTTCCTGGCCGGTAACCCCACCCGC
>Ga0308412_1002263_pt1 | contig 10420 bp, 10 predicted proteins | sample HotsprottomLayer_FD_202357 | JGI IMG/M metagenome (GOLD analysis project Ga0308412, IMG submission 202357) | Hot spring phototrophic mat microbial communities from Octopus Spring, Yellowstone National Park, Wyoming, United States -... | ecosystem: Environmental > Aquatic > Thermal springs > Hot...
CCGTTGTTGTAATCGTTATTTTGGCATTGCTCGGCCCGGCCATCGGCAACATCTTCTCCAACATCATGAACGCCATCTAGTCCTTTGTCACATTTCTTTGCAGCCCATTTTGATAAACCCTGTCAAAGCAGGGTTTATCATTTAAAATTAAAATAGAAAACTTTCAAAAGTAATAGGATTTGCTCCGAGATACTCCTTGCACATTTTTATTGATATTATATAATGGTGATATAGTCAAATGCCTTTGATGATTTAACTGGCATCATTCAAATTCACACCCATTCCCAAACGCTTATGCACATTTCAAAATTCATATTTCAACTCAGGAGGAATTTCCATGGCCGCTAAAGGTAAAAGAGGTGGGCAAATCATCATCCTGGTGGCTCTAATTTTGATCTTTGCATGTGGGGCAGTTTATCTTTGGCTGCAAATGCAACAACAGCAGAGCGCACAACCGTTACCAACAGCAGAACCAGCCAAACCGATGGTGCAAATCGTCATCACGACCCAATTCATCGCGCGCGGCGAAGAGATCACCGAAGCCAAAGTCATGATGATTGACTATCCTGCCGAATCATACGTCGAGGGCACCTTTATCCGCGACATTCAATCTGTCGTCGGAAGCCGGGCAAGATACGATTTACAACCCAGTGTACCACTTACCAAGGCTGTTCTCATCGAACCTGCCGGCGGTTCAGTGGCATCCTTTGATGTGCCAAAGGACTTTGTTGCGATGCCAATCCCGGCAACCCGGCTTACTTCCGTAGATAATTCTCTTGCACCCGGTGATCATGTCATGGTCATTGGTTGCATGTTGCTGGTGGATGTGGACACCCAGTTCCAATCCAAATTACCCAATGAAGTCGGTGTGGTGGAACGGCCGGGCGCAGCCGGCGGTGAACAGGCCGGCCCAGAACGGGCATCAGCGGGAATAATCCCAGCACCTGACGGGGCAACCGAAGGAAGAGCACAATTAGACCCAACCCTCAATTTGCCGCTCTACATTGTCCCCTCCGAACCCCAACGACCGCGTCTGGTTTGCCAGACCGTAATTCAAGATGCGGTTGTGTTGCGCACCGGTCAGGAATCTCAACCACAAGTTCAACCGACCCCCATCCCACAAGATCAGCAACAGGCTGCCCAACCCGCACCTGATCAGGGACCAGGCGAGCCTTTCCCGATTACGCTGGTAGTCAGCCCACAAGATGCCGTCGCTCTGAATTATATGCTCCTCAGCGAGGTAACACTCAACCTTGCATTGCGCAATCCTACGGACACCAAACCAATTGTGACGGATGCTGTGACCCAACAATACCTCATGGATCAGAAGAACATCCCGCTTCCCGCCAAATTGCCTTACGCTATTGAACCGCGGGTAGATAAACTAAAGATGCCTGAACTCGGTCCTACCCCCATTCCGGTTCAATAGGAACAAATCTTTTATTTAGAGGTTTCATCAGGAGACGGTATGCCGGAAAAGGATATAGTTCGAGTCATTATTGTTGACGATGATAGCGATACGCGCAAAGCCATCAAGGATTTGATTCGATTTGAAGAGCGAATTGAAGTGGTCGGCTTTGCCTCCAACGGTGAAGAAGCCATCCGTGTCGCTCAAGAAACAAAGCCGGACGTAGCCATCATAGACATCAACATGCCAGACATGGATGGCATTACTGCCACCGAAAGGATTCGGAAAAAAGTTCCTTTTACGCGGGTGGTCATCCTCACCATCCAGAATGACCCGAATTATATGCGCCGGGCAATGATTGCCGGAGCAACCGATTTCCTGAGCAAACCACCTAACCTTGATGAATTGATTACCGCAATCTTAAGAGCCGGTCAAATGGCAGCCGAAGATCGCAAGAAGGCTGCGGCGGTTTTACCGGCGTACTCCATGGATTCCGCCCAAGCCGGCTCCTCCCCTGCACTGCAAAAAGGGAAGATAATCACCGTATACAGTCCCAAGGGAGGGGTCGGCTGCACAACCCTTGCCACAAACCTTGCAATTGCGCTCAAAAAGGCCGACAACAAAGTGCTGATTGTGGATGGTGACCTTCAATTTGGGGATGTTGCCATTTTCCTGAATGAGCAAGGCCGCAATAGTTTATACGACCTCACCAAACGCGCTGAAGAACTTGACCCGGAAATCGTTGAAGAAGTTGTCACCACCCACAATAGATCCGGTATCCATATTCTCTCCTGTCCACCAAGCCCTGAACTTGCAGAATCCATCACTGCTGACCAGTTCAAACTCACCTTACAGTTTCTTCAGCAAATGTATAACTTCATTATTGTGGATACTGCTTCATACTTAACCGAAACGGTTCAAGCGGCGTTAGAAATTTCGGATTATATTTTGTTGGTTGCCACCCAGGATATTCCAGCTCTCCGAAGTTGCAGCGTATTTCTGACCATCGCAAATGAATCGAAAATTATTGATCGGGTCCTATTTGTATTGAACCGCTTTGACAATCGGTTAAAATTAACTGCAGAAACAATCAGTGAAAGGCTTCACCATCCAGTCATTGGGACTGTTGTTTTGGACGAAAGAAACATTTCCTATTCAGTCAATCGCGGGACACCTTTCGTTCTGGAAAACCCCACGCTGCTTGCCAGCCGAAATATCCATAACCTTGTTGATCAAATCCAAAACAGGATTCAACAAGATGAAACCACCTCTTCCGAAAGAGAACTGGTTGGAAGAAAGTAAAGGTAATTTAGGGGAGATTTAGCCATGTCCATATTAAAACGAATTCAAGGTGAACAAACTCCGCCACCGGGTGGCTCAGGAAAAGCACCGGGTGGTGGTACCACTCCGCCGTCCCCTGTCCCGCCAAGGCGGGTTGGCGCGCCATCCATGCCCACCACACAGGATACCTATCAGGACCTGAAGGTGCGCGTGCAAAATAAATTGCTCTCCAATTTGGATAGCAATATGGACGTAACCCGCACGGCTGAAGTGCGCCGCACCATTCAAGAATTATTTGAGCAAATTCTCAACGAAGAAAACATCGTGCTTTCTCGCCCTGAAAAGGCAAGAATGTACGAACAAATTGTTGCGGAAATCCTCGGGTTTGGGCCGTTGCAGCCCTTGCTGGATGATGACAGCATAACAGAAATCATGGTCAACGGCGCTAAGAACGTCTACGTCGAGCGGCGCGGGAAGATTCAACGGGCACCCATTACATTTGAAAACAATGAACACGTCATGCGAATCATCGAACGCATCGTAGCACCTTTGGGCAGGCGCATTGACGAATCCTCACCTTATGTGGATGCCCGTCTGCCCGATGGATCGCGTGTTAATGCAGTGATTCCACCCATTTCACTGGTTGGACCGGTTCTTACCATTCGTAAATTTGCCCGCAATCCCATCACCGTAGATCAATTGATTCAATTTGGCTCAATTACCCCTGAAGCGATCCAACTTCTGGATGCCTGCGTCAAGGCGCGATTGAACATCGTCATTTCGGGCGGTACAGGTTCCGGGAAAACCACCCTGCTGAATGTGCTTTCCGGTTTCATTCCAGGCGATGAGCGTATTATTACAATCGAAAACGCAGCCGAACTTCAACTCCGTCAGGAGCATGTGGTCACCCTCGAATCCCGCCCTCCCAACATTGAAGGACGTGGAGAGATTACCATCCGTCAACTGGTAATTAACTCGCTGCGTATGCGTCCTGATCGCATCATCGTTGGCGAAATCCGCGACGAAGCCGCGCTGGATATGTTGCAGGCGATGAACACCGGTCACGATGGCTCCATGACCACCCTCCACTCCAACAGCCCGCGTGATACCCTTTCCCGTCTGGAAACGATGGTGATGATGGCCGGTATGGATTTACCCGTGCGCGCCATTCGCGAACAGGTTTCATCCGCCATTGATGTCGTCGTTCACCAGGAGCGCCTCCGCGATGGCACACGCAAGGTGGTCAATATCTGCGAGGTCTCGGGTATGGAAGGGGATGTGATTACGATGACCGACATTTACCAGTTTGAGCAAGCCGGCTACGAGAATGGCAAAGTCATCGGTCGCTTACGCCCCACCGGCCTGCGCCCAAGGTTTTACGAGAAAATCGAAGCAGCAGGTATTCATCTTCCTCCCTCACTTTGGGGCATGGGAGAAACCCGCAGAAGATAAATTTCTGTCACTCTCTTTGGTTCATTAAAATGACCAGAAAGCAGGTGAACCTATGATATTCAGCCCAACCATGGTTTTACTGATAGGAGGTGGCTTCGCCTTCCTGCTATTGATTCTCGGCATCGTTGTTTCAATTACCAGCGAGCGCAGCATGGTCGAGGAACGACTGGGACGCTATGTGGAAACCCAACAGCAGGAAATCCTGAGTGAAAAACGGCGCTCCACCCCTTTAACCGATTGGTTGAACCGGCGCGTTGAACGGTCAACCCTGGGAGACCGAATCTCACAGGAACTCAGCCGGGCCGATTTGAAATTGCGTCCCGGGGAATTCATCGCCCTGGTTGTCATCACGATTATCGTAATGGCGGGGGTAGGGTATGTCATCGGTCAATACAGTGTGGTCACCGCCATCATTGGGGCGATCATAGGTGGTTTTTTACCCCGTTTCTATGTCAAACGACAACAAAACAAACGGCTCATTCGCTTCAACGAACAGCTTTCGGATATGCTCAACCTAATGGTAAACGGTTTGCGAGCCGGTTACTCCACCATGCAAGCCATGGAAGCCGTTTCTAAAGAATTGCCCTCCCCCATCTCCGACGAGTTTCATCGCGTGGTTCAGGAAATGCAGCTGGGTATTACCATGGAAAAGGCGCTGGACAACCTTCTCAAACGCATCCCCTCTGATGACCTGGACCTGGTCATCACAGCAATCAATGTTCAACGCGAAGTTGGTGGTAATTTAGCCGAGATTCTGGATACGATCTCCTTCACCATCCGCGAACGGGTGAGAATCAAAGGTGAAATCCGGGTTCTAACCACCCAGGTGATGTATTCGGGTAAATTTCTTTCGCTGCTTCCTCTCATCCTGATTGGTGTGTTGTATCTGCTTAACCGTGATTACATCATGACATTTTTCAAACCCGAAAGCGTCCCTTGTGGATATATTGCATTGGGCGTGGCTGCCATTCTCATCATTTCGGGTTATTTTACAATGACTAAACTCGCCGACATTGAAGTATAGGTAAAACAAAGGAGGCAGATATGTGGATTCTATTCGTTGTCGGTGGTTTGGTAATCCTTGGAGCGGTCATTTTAACCGTCATCGGGCTTCGCAATCCCGAACTGGCCAATGAGCGTGCCCTTCAGGCGCGGTTGGAGGAATTCAGCCGTACCGGAGAACAGGTAGATCTACGCAAGTTGGAATTGTCACAGCCCTTCACGCAACGCGTAATTTACCCCATGGCACGTAAAATGGGTGAACTGGCGGTTCGCTTCACGCCTCAAAACGCCATAAACTCTATTAACCGCAAGCTGGAGTTGGCTGGAAGCCCGGCGAACGTTGATGCCACGATGATTCTTGCGGCTCAAGCAGTTTGTGCCGTCATATTTGGTGGGCTGGTGGTACTGGTTTTCACCGTTGGAGCCACAAAATGGCCATTTGGACGGGTGGTCTTGTTTGCTTTTCTCTTTGGCGGATTGGGCTACATGTTCCCTCAACTGTGGCTTTCCAGCAAAATTTCCCGTCGTCAGAAGGAAATTCGCAAAGCCATGCCGGATGCTCTTGACCTGCTCACCATTTGTGTAGAAGCCGGCCTGGGATTTGATGCCGCCATGTCCAAAGTTAGCGAAAAATGGGAATCCCAACTTTCTTTTGCCTTTGCCCGAGCCATTCAGGAAATCCAGTTGGGAAAAGTCCGCCGTGAAGCCCTGCGAGATATGGCCGAACGCATTGGCATCCCTGAAATGACCAGTTTTGTGGCAGCGGTCATTCAATCTGAACAACTGGGCGTTAGTCTCGCTAAGGTTTTACGCATTCAATCTGATCAGATGCGAGTTAAGCGCCGCCAGCGCGCGGAAGAGGAAGCGCACAAAGCGCCGTTGAAAATGCTCATCCCCATGGCGTTGCTGATTTTCCCCTCGTTAATGATTGTACTCCTCACCCCTGCTGCCCTTCGCCTGTTTCAGTCTGCGCTTGGCGGCATGTTTCAATAAACACCATAAAAAAACGGGTTTCGATATTTTTCTACCTTGCCGGCTCAAAAAGCGCCTGGTAAACCATGCACACCTTAACGAAAGCCTCTCCACGGTTTGCGATCCAGCAGTTCTTCTGGATTGCCATGGACTGGCTGTATCCCCCATCATGCGCCGGTTGTGGAAAAAACGGCGAACGGTTATGCCGCTCCTGCCTGCAACAAATTACACCCATTGACCATCAAACCTCTTGCCCGCGTTGTGACCTTCCTCAAGTCAATCACCTATGCCCCGACTGCCAGAGTCAGCCCCCAGTTTTTGAGCAGCTGCGTTCTTACAGCGTTTATGATGGTTCACTCCGTCGAGCCATTCATCGGTTGAAATATGAAAACGACTTGCCCCTGGCAGATACGCTTTGCCGGTTTCTCATTTCTCTCTTCGCCGAACAAAATTGGCAGGTCAACTTAATTTGCCCCGTCCCACTCAGTCACCAACGTCAGCGGCAAAGGGGATACAATCAGTCTGCATTACTTGCCCAATTACTGGGTTGGGCTTTGTCTATTCCTTTTACCAATAAAGCCTTGTACCGAATTCGAGAAACACGCTCTCAAGTTGGGTTGAACGCCGTACAAAGACGGGAAAATGTAAAAGGAGCGTTCAGCGCCGTGCCATCCATCGTACAAAACAAAACCGTACTGGTGGTTGATGACATTGCTACCACCAGCGCAACGCTCTCTGCCTGTGCCGAAGCACTGAAGAGCGCCGGCGCCAGTCAGGTTTTTGCAATAACCCTCGCTCGCACCGTTCAGATCGAACAAAGTTGAGGTATACTAGGTTTAAATCCCGGTATGCCAATCTGCCTTACCCCAATCTTACCCTCAGGAGGAAGGAATGACACCGCAAATTGAAGTATTTACCCGTAATCTGGAATTGACCGACCGCCTACAGGAATATGTCACCAAAAAAGTATCTAAATTAAATAAATTGATCAATGACGTTGAAGACACCCGTGTAGATCTTTCGTATGTAAAATCAGCACGGAGTGCATCCGACCGGCAGGTTGCACAAATTACCATTCGAGGCAAAGGTTTTATTTTGCGGGCCGAAGAAAGAGCGGACGATTTGTTTGCCGCCATTGACGAAGCAGTGGACAAAATGCAACGCCAGATTTCTCGCTTCAAAGGCAAGCGCCAGCGCGGGCGTGGTGATGGTACACCCGCTTCTGAGGTAGCAAAAGAACCCATGCCCGAAGAAACCACCGCCGATATTGAGGAAATGCCGGTCATTGCCCGCCGCAAGACGTTTTCGCTGGTTCCGATGGATGAGATGGAAGCCATTGAGCAGATGAAACTGCTTGGGCATGAAGATTTCTTCGTTTTTTACAATGCAAACACCAATGCCATTAACGTTTTATATACCCGACGAGATGGAACATATGGCTTGATTGAACCCAAATTAGGTTAACCTCATCCAACAACGACTCACCAAAAACACACCCTGGCCAGGGGTGTGTTTTTGTTACTTGCCACTCCTGCGGCTGTGCGCTATAATCTAGCCGTTCTGAAACCATCTTGAAAACAGGGAAAGTAATATGATTGACGTCAACGATCTGCGCAAAGGGGTAACTTTCGAACTGGATGGAAACCTCTACAAAGTACTCGAATACAGCCACCACAAACCGGGGCGCGGTAACGCTACCATTCGCATTAAGGCTCGCAACCTGCGCACCGGCGCCACACTGGAAAAGACCTTTACCTCCGGTGACCGTGTTCCTGAAGCCCGCCTGGAATACCATAACGCTCAATACCTCTACAACGACGGCGAAATTTATTACTTCATGGACACCGAAACTTTTGAGCAGTACCCCATCCGTGCCGAAATCCTCGGCGATTCGGCCGGTTATCTCAAAGAGGAAATGCCGGTCAAATTGACTTTTTACGGATCTGAAGCGCTGGATGTGGAACTGCCTACCACGGTTGATTTAAAAGTGACTTATGCGGAAATTGCGGTGCGCGGCGATACTGCCACGGGCGTGACCAAAACCGTTACCGTTGAAACTGGTATTCAGGTACAGGTGCCCAATTTTGTGGAAGAAGGCGATGTCATCCGTGTAGATACCCGCACAGGCACATACGTAACCCGCGTTCAATAAACAAGGCTCTTATTTGAATGAAAACCCCTGCGGGTTTTGAATGCAGTTATTTTTACGGGGATTACTATCGTGGACGAAAAAGGGAGGAGTGCCGCCTGATCGGCAACACACCTCCTCCCCACCACTGGACAGCTGATTTATGTAAAACCTGTCCGGTTCCGGGTATTCAAAGAGCCAATGCCTGCCCGCACATGGTACTGGATGCCCGAGTAAGCCGCGGGTTTCTTGGATTAAAACGAAAAGTCCACGTCAGCGCCTATTGCAATAAATCCTTCCAGATTGTCACTGAACCGCATGTCGGTTGCGGTCAGTGCCATCCGCTACCCCCACCTTTTATCGAACCGGAAACTCGATGAGCCTCACCGTTCTTTTTGATTTAGATGATACCCTGCTGGAAAACGATATCCAGCCGTTTATTCAACGTTATTTTGAATTACTTGCAAATACACTGGCTGAATCGATCTCACCCCAACAATTTTTGCAGGCCATGCAGCATGCAGTCTATGCCATGCTGCAAAAACAAATGCCAGCGGGCACATTAGAAAACACCTTCGACCAGGTGTTCTACCCCGCTTTAGGGGTGTCCAAACAATCCCTCAAAGAGAAAATTGATGATTTCTACCGGACAAAATTCCCTTTACTAAAAGAATTAACCCGCCCCAGATCAACAGCCATCCGCCTGATTGAATGCGCTTTTGAGCGCGGATGGCAGGTTGTGATCGCCACCAATCCCCTCTTCCCTCGAACCGCAATCGAACAGCGCTTGGCATGGGCCGGTTTACCCGTTGACCAATATCCATATTCATTGGTTACCACTTACGAAAATTCACACTTCTGTAAACCTCATCCAGCCTATTTTGCAGAAATCCTTGCAGTCCTTCGCTGGCCTCAGATGCCGGCTGCGATGGTTGGCAACAGCTGGGAGGACGACATTCTACCAGCAGAAAAGTTAGGATTACCCACCTTTTTCCTGAGCGAACAGAATCAGCCTGAGAACAGCGCCTCGCGTAACCCCCTCAGTAAAACCGGTGCTTTGGAGGATGTACTGGCCTGGCTGGATACCATTGCTCAACAGGATGGCGTACCCTCCTATGATGGGATTGCCGCCATTCTGGCGACTTTGCAATCCACCCCGGCTGCATTGGAAACTTTTTCCTCTGCTTTTCCTGAAGAACTCTGGAATCAAAGACCTGAACCTAAAGAATGGTGTTTCACCGAAATTTTATGTCATCTACGCGATGTCGATCGCGAGGTCAATCAGGAACGCATTGAAATGGTTTTGAAAGAAAATCGTCCCTTCCTGCCAGCCGCAATGACGGATGGCTGGGTTGAAGCACGGAATTGTATTTTTGAAAATGGAAGAACCGCACTGGATGGATTTATTTCAGCCCGCAGTGAGATTTTGCAAAAATTAATCAATCTAAACGAAAAAGACTGGCAAAGACCAGCTCGCCACGCAATTTTTGGGCCTACCACCTTGAAAGAACTGGTGGGTTTTGTTGCAACGCATGACCGAATCCACATCAATCAGGCCTGGCAGACCATTCAAGCCCTTACTTGATGGGTTTTATTTTCTTTCTTCCTCAGCCGAACCGGGTTTTTGTGTTTCTTCTGTCTTTCCGCCCAATTCAACTCGAAAGACATCCAAAATTCGGCGGACAATTTCATAAACCACATTTTGCTTGAAGCCGCTCACCCACGCAAACACATAGATGACCAGGGCTGAGCGAATGGTGACATTTTCTTCTATTCCTGCGGTCAGAGAAAAGAACCCGGCCTGAAAAACCAGAAAAACAAATGCTCCTAACGCAATTCCCAGCAATGGATTGGTAATGTACCACAAAGCATATTGTGGATCAAAATCCTGCTCAGCAGCGATGTGTTTCCACAAAGCGTACAATGCGCCAACCACACCCCCAAAACCACCCCATAACAGCGTATTGATAAACTGCACCAGATTGACCGAAGCAAACGGACTTACTCGATTGATCTGAGAAGCCTGCGGTTCAATATTGGTGATGACAAACACCGCAATCAACATGAGGAAAACAAACAGTTCATAGCCAAACAGACGCAAACCAACCGTCCGAGAAGCCTGTTTGACCCGCGCAATAAAATCCAATCGGTGTTCAACTTCAACAATCAAACGCTCA
>Ga0308412_1002268_pt1 | contig 10392 bp, 7 predicted proteins | sample HotsprottomLayer_FD_202357 | JGI IMG/M metagenome (GOLD analysis project Ga0308412, IMG submission 202357) | Hot spring phototrophic mat microbial communities from Octopus Spring, Yellowstone National Park, Wyoming, United States -... | ecosystem: Environmental > Aquatic > Thermal springs > Hot...
GAGAAGGACGCTGTGCTGTTCCGCCACGCGCACATCGGTAGTGTCATTCAGTCTAAAGTGGCGAAGTTAGAGCAGGGCGCAACGCCGAGCAAACTGTTCCGACCGAACACTCGGTCTCGGTTCTGTAATGAGCGGTCTTGCTCTTACCACCACATCTGTCCGTTCTTTGCAGAAAAACAACGACAGAAGGAGGCTCAAACCGATGAAGGGTAAGTTGGTGATTTTAGAGGGTATAGAAGGCGTAGGAAAGACTACGCTGATAGGGCAATTGATGACCGAACTAAGTGATGAGATGAAGAAGCAGGTGGTTTTCTTCCACGAGCAGGGGCGTCAGGAACTGCCTTTTGCTTACCGCGAACCTGCTTATTGGTTTCACCGCCTAAAACTCTATGCAAATGTTCCCCACTTTCTGAAGCAAGGACTGTTCCTTATCGCTGAGCGGTCTTGGCTTAGCGGGTGGTGCTATGAACCACGAATGTATCAGTTTGTGTTGATGGGTATCATCTATCGGGGCATAGGGGTTGCGCCTGAAGATGTCTATGTGGTTGTTATACAACCCGAACAGTGCCCTGCTGAAGATGAGCGCGTGCGCCTTGCCTATGAGCGGTACGGCGAACTCATAGAGTTAGGCTCGCCGTTAGGAGAGCGGGTGGTAGGCGTGCGGACGATTGAAGAAGCGAAGGACTTTATCCTGCGCCTGCTACAACAACACACTGAACGAGGTGAGAAAGATGAGACAGAGACGACCGACGCTAATGCCCCTGTTTCGGGATAAGGGCTGTGTGCCGTTGCAACCGCTGAGGGAGATAGAACTCAACTACACTATCTCCCCCCTTGTGGCGATACAGGTACATTTGCCGTATGACACCGTAGACAGCCTTCTTGTAGTGGACACCGACCTTCCTATCGGCAACCTTGCCTACATCAAGGGCGTCCCCCTGCTCTGTAATAGTACGCCGTACAGGGTAATCCTCTGCAAGGATAAGGTGCGCCCAACGCCCTACTTCTTCAAAGAGCGGGGCTTCACCTTCGGGCACGAAAACATCGTAGATGTGCGGGACGCAGAGGGCGACCCCCTTATCCCCGACATCGTTATCCGCTTCGCCCACTCTAACTACCAACTGCTCATCAACCGCAGTCCTTTCACTGTTGTAGTCCTTATGAAGGACGAAGATGAAAGAGCAGGCGGTTTGGCTTTCAAAGAGCAGGCGATTACGATGGAAGCCTTAGAGTGTTCCTTTTCCATAGTCGGGAACCTGTTAGTAGACCACGACGAACAGCCTTCTCTCTCTTAGTGGAACCCAAAGCGCGGGGGTTATCGTCTATATGGATAGGGTGAGAGGATGAAGAAGCCCATAAAGATACCGAAGGTGCGTCCCCGACGGGTAGGGCGGACGCGGATGGTGCGGGCAAAGGGCGTCCGTATGCCTTATGACGCGGGGCGTCGTCCGCTTCCACAGCAGGGGCGTATGTCCTTGCCTTACTTGCGACTGAAGGAACTGAAGGAGATGGAGAAAATCCTGAAAGAGTTTGGGAAGCAAATCAACCCTGCTAAAATGATGATACCGCAAAACCCCCTGCTTGGGCGAAGTTTGCAGGGAACGATAGGTGGACTGAAGGGTGTGCGGGGTTTGCCCCCTTTGTAGGAAGGTGATAGAGATGATGTCGTTGTTGATACTGACGGTGTTCCTTGCCCTTTCTTTGGGTATCTTAGACCGAATTTTCAAGCCCCGAACGCCTCGCGAAATATTGCGTATGCGACAGCGAAGCGGGGCGTTGAGTGATGAGGGTTGGGAACTCTTAGGGCAATTCAAAGAGCAATACGGGACGCCTATCGCTATGATAGCCCCCGTGCTATCGGCGTTAGATGAACGGTTGCGTCTTCGTGTTCCTGAACTTCGCGCTCTTCCCACTTCTCTTCCTCAACGCCTGCCTGACCTTCCTTCGCTTCCCTTCGCGTCCCAACGCCTTGCTATGCTTGAGCAGTCGGGTGCGTTGGAGCAAGGACTGCAACAGCAGGCGCAGGCTTTGCAGGCTTCGGGCTTTCGGGGCGGTAGCCTTGCAAGGGCGATGATGGGAGCGCGGTTGGGGACGATGATGAGCCGAGAGCGGATGTTGGCTGACCTTGCTCTTCAGGAATATGCGATGGAACGACAAAGAGAAGAGCAAAACTATCAGCGACAACTACAAAACTACAACTTTGACCTACACCGTTATCAATTAGAAATGCAACACGAATTAGACAAATTTCAACGAGAACTACAACAGCAACAACTGCGTGAGCAGGCGCAAAAAGAACGCTTCAACTTGTTGATGGGCTTGCGAAGCGGGTTGCAGGAACAGACCGTGAAGGGCGGTGCTATGTCTGCCGAAAGCGCACTGCAGGCACAGCAACTTGCTTCACAGCAAATGATGGGGCTTATGCAGGGTATAGGCAGTTTGGCGGGGGCGTATGCGCAATACCGCCAAAATCAGGAAATGTTGCGCACTATGCAGGGACTGTTCCAACCGCAGGGTGCGCCTGCTTCGTCTGCTTCTTCTTTTGTTCCTCCCCAAATTCTTTCTTCTGCTTTTCAGTTCTTCAACCCTTCCCGTATCATCTTTTAGCATAAATCGGAGGTAAAACAAATGGACATCGGAACAATTATTTCAGGACTGAACGCGCTTGGGGGTCTTTTCGGCGGGAACGACCCTATTCCTATGACGCCTGCTCAGGCGGAAGAAAAACCGAAGAAACAGCAACAAATGCCGATGAACTCAATCTTCATCTTGCCCAACGGGACGCCCCCGATGGGTGTCGGCGTTCCGCCTGCTTTTCCGCTTGCGGGTATGCTTGCTAACAATATGCTTCCACAGCAGAACCCTGCTCCTATCTTTCCTTCTCTGTTAGACCTTTACCGCCTTTACTACGGTCTGCGGTAAAAAGCGGGGGTGAGTGAAGATGGACTTGCAAGGATTGGGTGCGTTTTTGACGGCGATAGGGGGCTACTTCTCCGCCCAAGCGGGGGCGACGGCGGGCAAATTGCAAGGACTGCTGACGGGCGAGGACATCACCGAACGCCGAAAGCGTATGCAGATGTCAGAAAACGCTTTTGAACTGCAGAAAAGATTAGCAGAGGCAGAAGAAGCACGCCGTGCTGAACTGTTCCCGTTGACGAAAAGGGGGATGGAACAACAGATAGAACAGAGCGAACAACTGTTCCCCTTGAAAAGGGACGCCCTTGCTACTCAGGTAGAGACGGGCAAATTGAACTTAGAGAACACCCGTCTGTGGACTATGTATCAGCGGGGGGTGGTTCCGTCTCAAATCAGCGACCCCGTGCTACGGGCGCAGTATGAGCCGTTCTTCAACTATATGAACTCCGTGCATAGTCTTGAAGCCGTGCAGAGCGACGACGATTTGCAGGCAGTGTTGGGAGCAGTGCCTGAAGAGTGGCGCGGAACCTTAGAAATTATAGGGCGAACTCGGTTATTCCGCAACCAAATACAAAAGCAAATGCTTGAGCGACAACTTGCAGGGTTAGACCTCAACTTAGCAACGGGCGAGGTTCAACTGCGCTCTCTCCAACTCAATAACGCCCTAAGCGTCGTTCTCGGCAACATAGACAGGGAAGGTATGAATTGGGACAAGCGAACGCCCGAACAGAAGATACAAGCCGTGCAGAAGTGGCTAAAAAACGCGGGCTTGGACGCCTATGTGCCCGAAGGCTTTGCCAATATGTTTCAGCGCGTGCAGTCTACTGACGCACGGCAGTATGCGCTTCTGCAACTACAGACGGAACTACAACTGCGGGCGAGTATGAGATTGGCACAACAGCAGTTTGGGTTCAACCGTATCCTGCAAAACGAAGCGTGGATGAGCAACATCGTTGCGGGCGCGTTGCAGGGACAACAGCAGGGGGGTTTCGGCGGTATGCCTTTTGGTGGTGGTAATGTAGCCCCTGTTGGGTTCCCTGCGCCCCCGACCATCAACATCTTCAAGGGTGCTTACGACAATAATGGAACCAACATCAACGAAAGCGGACTGACTAACTATCTCAAAATTCCTGCAGACATTCCTGTTCCTTTTGGGGGCAGAACCGCGCCGTTGAGTGCTTTGGCGACGCAAGCAGGCGGTATCTATAGGAGACTTGGACGCTCCGACGCTACTCTTAGTGCGGAGGACATCAACACTCTGATTGCTTATGACGCGGGGCTAATAATGGCAGGGGCTGTGCAGGGCGGAATGCAATTAGATTGGAACACTGCTCTAATGATGGCAAAATCGCGCGTTATCCCCGCGCTAAAAGCAAACCGTCCGTATCAAGCAAACACTCCTAACTATCGGCAGGTTCTTGATAATTGGGTGCGGTGGTGGGAACAGAACATAGAACAGGGAACCGCGCCTGCGCCCCCAAACAACAATCCGCAAATGCCGACGGGCACAATCGGGGGGCAGAGAAATGCGCCTCAGAGAACTCAATCTCCTCCGCGCCCACAAGGACGCATTCAGACAGAAAGATTAGACAGACAGCCATAAACTATGCCACCACAACTACCATATGGAAACCCCCTGCTTCAGCCTCTCAATCCTGAAGCGATGGAGTATCTGAAGCGAGTGCTGAAGGCGGACAGCATACTCTCTCTTCCGCAGAAATTAGCGGGGCGGGTGAGTATGCGCGACTTGGCGCATTACGCGCTTGGCGAGTATCATCTTATCCCCCCTGCTCGCCGAGAGTTAGCCCGTGCGGTCTTTGAACTCTACCGTCCGTCTCCTATGATGGTTCCCCCGATGTTTACCGCGCCGTCGGTAGACATAAGGTTGCCAACTGCTCAGGACATAGGCGCACCGCAACCGCAGGATGAAGAGGAAACAGGGTGGTGGAATGGCTTTTGGCGGACGCTCTATGCGATGACCACCACCTTAGCCTACTCTCCATTAGCCCTCGCAAAGTCCCTTGTTTTCGGGTCAGCAAGTGCAGTATTGGGCACTACGGGGTTGACCCCCGATATGCTCAAAGACATAATGCAATATCTAAACCCCAACGATGAAGAGCAGGGGTATTACTATGCTACTGCAGAGTTTTTCTCGCGACTTTACGAAGCGGGGGGCAACCCTATTGACAACATCACATCCTTCTACCGCGACCGTCTAAAGAGTAGCATAGGGGAAGACCTACTGCGGGCGGGGTCTATCATCGGCGCGTCCATTCCTATTGGGATAGCAGGGGTGGTAGAAATGGGGGTTGCAGGCTTAGAGACTGTTTCCCAAATGCTTGGGATGGCGACAGCAGGGGAGAACCCCTTCACAAACAAAAACGCTGTCTACGCCTTTCAGCCCCTGCTTCGCTCTATGGACGCTAATACTCGGCTGTTCACGAAGGAAGGGAAGTATTGGGACTTGGGAACGCAACTGTTGCGCTATCAAAATGCGCGGTTCCCCATCAACGCCCCGCTTGCCACCGACAATATGCGGGTACAAATTACGACAAAGACGGGGCAAGTGTATCAAAGAGACATACCGATAGAGAGTTTGGAAGTAGAACTTGAACGCCTGCGTGCTACCTTCCCCGAAGTGCGGATAGTTAGCGAAGACCCCCTCAGAAGCCCCCTTGCTTTCAACTTAGCAGGCAAAACCATCAACCCCACCTACGCCTTTGGGTTGTTTGCCGAAGTCGCTTTGCCGTTCCCCACACGGGGTGTAGCGGGCGCGTGGCGATTAGCGAAGGGCGTAAGTCGCCTTTCCGACGAATTTGGCTTCTTTGCTCGCCGTGCTTTCGCTCCCCTTTCGGAAGGAGCAAGGTTGGCGCAACGGACGGAAGCCCTTGCCGAACTCATCTTCCTGCCCTCTTACACCGCAGGCGCACTGCCTTTCGGCTTAGCGAGCAGGCTGTTGGGGAAGGCAGGGGTGCGTATGCCCCAAGTCAACATCGGAGCAGGGGGACGCTTCGCGGGGCTAATGCATACGCTCAACAAGGCAAACGAATTCTTCTTCGCTCAGCACTTCATTCCCTTTGACCTGAGTAGCGGGTATAATGCCACTATGCACCGCCTGTGGGACAAGGTAATGAAGGAAGCACGGGACGCAGGCATAAATGTCGTAGAGCGGGGCAAAATCAACGACGACCTTCGGCACTTCCTGAACGCGCCTGCTGAGGAAGTGATGGCGCGGTTGGCAGGGGAAGGGGGAGAGTATCACCCCCTACTAAAACACATCTTTCAGAAGGAAGGCATAACGGTAGAGCGAGTGCTGACAGACTTGTTTGAAGCACGCCGTGCTATCTTCTCTAAGTATGGGGAACAAATGAGCCTCATCGCGCACAACTTACACCGAAGCGAGATGAAGTTTAGTATCGGGCGAGGGTTAGCGCGGGCGAACCTTGCGGTAGGAGACGCCGTGCAACGGATGTCAACGCGGGGTTTTACGAAATGGCTCTACCCCGCTTGGGGCTTTCAGGACACCGTTCATCACCTAACCTCTTTCGGTACGACCCTTGCGACCGCTATGCAGGGGCGGTTGCAGGTGATGGAGCGCACAGGGGCGGAAATGATACGGGGTCTGACGGGCGACCCTGCTTTCAAACAAAGTGCCCTCTATCAGGCGCACAGGGAACTGTCGGAACTACGGGACGCTATACGGGCGCAATACGGCGACCTCAACAGCCCCCTTGCTCAAAAGTTAGCGTCCCTGCAGATAACTGACATAGATGAAGCGTTGAAGGCGGGGGAGAAGTTTATGACGCGGACGGGGATACTGCCCGACAGTCAAATTTACGCTCGCCTTTTTGAGAAAAGCGACGACGGCGCACCCGTGCTTCAGAAGGTCTTAGATGAGTGGCAGAGGGTGAACGCAGAACTTGCTCAGACAAACAAAGCCTTGACCCCTGAGCAGGCGTGGAACGCTGTGCCGAAGGACATCAGAGATAAAACCAAACTGCTTCAGTCCGAAGCCGAAAGCCTCTACAAGTGGTTTCAGGGGACAGAACCTGCAGAGCAGATGTTGGCAGTAGGTATCTTAGGGCGCGGTGCTGATATGACCGACGACTTGGGCAAATACTTCCTAAAGACAAAAGCCCTGCGCGGTCTCGGCTTCACACCGCAGGCGTTAGATGAGTTAGTGGAACACTTCAACAAGATAGAGGGAAGCATAAACCTGACCCCCGACCAACGCCTAAAGTTTCAGGGGCTACTCTACCGAATGCTTCAGAATAAAATCTTTTCGCCTGACGAATTAGTGGAAGCCCGACGCTTCCTTCAGGACATCGGGTTCCCTGCTGACAAAATTGACGATATGCTGAGTGCCTTCCAAGCAGGGCGGTCTCTTATCAGTGCAAACGAAATTGCCTATGACTTCACCTACTTTGAAGCCAAACGGCTCCTTGAGAAGATGATGAAAGCACGCGACAAGTGGGAAGAGGCATTCTTCAAGACGGCAACGGAAACTTTCCCCGACTGTGTTCCGTAATGTAGTATAGGCAAGGAACTGAGGTGAGACGATGAAGATAGTGCGGTGTTTGCGGTTGCCCGATGAGTTAGACGCTATCCTGATGGATTTCGTCAGGAACAGCGAGGAGCGGTTGCAACAGACCATAAAGACGGCTCCGAAAGCGGGGCAAAGTGCCGATGAGTTAGCCGAGACGCTCAACCTCAATTGGTCTGCTTTCGCGTCCAAGCAGTTTCCAAAAGAAGTGCAGGCGAAGGAAATGCCTTCGCTCTTCATCAACGCGCCGAAAACAACGCAAAAGCCAAACGGGAAGGTTGTCTACGCTTTCCGCCACCCAACTAAGGTAGACGAATTTCAAAAGTATCAGGCGGAAATGCAGGCTCAGTGGCGGGCTTTCTTCAATAAGCAGGGGGTTCAGGTAGATGAGGAAGCCTTCTACCGCCTGTCGGGGATGTCGGGACTGAAGCCGATGTTGGGCGACCTGTCTGCTACTTCTGCCCCTGAGCAAGCCCTGCTGTCCGTCGTAGACGAAATCACTGCGCGGGTAGCGAACGCGCCGAACGGAATGGCGATGTCTGCCCTGCCCAAATTTTCCTCTGACCCTGCTACCGATATGCTTCTGAGTAAGTATGTCGCCGAAATCTACGGGAACCTTACTTCCTATCTGCGAGGGCGGTATGGCGACGCAGGCATAGAAGGCATAGACGCCATCATCTCCCTACTAAGTCAAGCGCGGGGCGAGTACCTTAGTCGCACGATGACCCACCTCACGGGCATACAATCCGTCCGACAGCCTATCGCCAATCCGTCGCAGATAACTGTCGCGGAAGTAAAAAGTTTCTTGGAGACGCAAAAGGGGCTTCCTCGCAGTGAAGTAGAGGCGTTAGCACAGCGACTAAGTGAATACTTTGGCGAGGCGGACGGGCTGTCTTCGCCCGATGTTGCCTTCCTTCAAGTGTACCTTTTAGATGTCATCAACACTGCGCCGAACTCTATGAAGGGGATAGGTCAGGCGGACGACCTAAACCACATCCGCTCTTCTGTCTACCGCGCTTGGCGTATCCCTCAGTCTGTCCCCAATCGCAGAGAAAAAGTTAGTGCCATCATAGAAGACCTTTTCAACAAACGCATTCCTGAAGATACTCCCGAACCGTTGCGCCGATGGCTACAACAGCACGGGTGGACGGACGCCAAGCCGTCCGCGCCAAAGGTAGAAAGCAAGGCGGAGCCTTCTGCGCCTGCTAAGCCTCAACCTGCCCCTGAGCCTACCCCTGCCCCTGAGCCTACCCCTGCTTCTGCGCCTACGGCGTTTGAAGAAGCAGTGCCTGCGGTAGAGCAGACGCCTGCGCCTACGGCGCGGATAGAGACCTTCCCGTCCTTTGATGATTGGACGCCTCAGCGGGCGAACGGCGCGATAATAGACTTGGAAAAGACGGTATCTTCTGTCCCCACCAACCGCGCTACCGCCATCGTAAAAAGAGTTTTCGCTACGCCTACGACTACTAACCTTCCATCTGACCATTTTCAGGAACTGTTAGGGAGACTGAAAGCGTCGGAGCGAGTGCTTTCAAGTCCTTTCTTCAAAGAAGGCGTAGAGAGCCTGCCCCCCGAAGTCCGACAGGACATAACCGATTGGCTTCGGTCTCTTCGTCGCTTCGGAGAAACCGTAGAACGGGGGGTCAGTGAAGCCGACCGCGCTGAATTCATTCGTATCGTAGATGGCTACCTTTCGGCGTTTGGAGAAGCGAAGCCTGCCCCTACTTCTGCCGTAGATGAGGCGTTAGAGCAGATAGCAGAGCCTGCGCCCGTGCGGGCGGAGCCTGAACCTGCCCCTGTTGCGCGAACAGAGGAACCCACCCCTGCTCCTATGCGGGCAAAAGCGGAGCCTGAGCCTGAAGCGGTAGCACCGCCTGAACAGGGGCGTCGCCAAACGCCTGAGCCTGAGCCTGTGCGGGCAGAAGCGGAGCCTGCGCCTACGGCTACTCCGCCCCCTTCGGAGCCTGCGCCTCCCACACCTCCGCCTACGACGCCTCCGCCGACAGCGGAGGGCGCACCTATTGACCTACCGAAGGGCATAGAGTTTGAAGAGTTTGGCGACACCCTGCGGGCGATTATGATGGAATACGGCTTGCCGACCATACGGGGCGCGAAGCCCGAATACGGCAAGATGGAGCAACTCATCTCCAAATACTTTGGGTCAAACGGCTCCCTTAGTAGCATACAGGACACCATCCTGACGGCTTTGAATGAGATGGTGAGCGTCAACGCGGTGAACGCTCATCGGGGAATAGGAAAGAGCCGTTTCTTCACCATCCAAGACGGGCGGGTAGTGTTGAAAGAGGGGTTTCAGGATGAACTCACCGCGCAGATAAACGCCCTTCGGCAAGCGGAACCCCTGCTACACTTTCTCAACGACGACCAAATTGCGGGCTTCTTGGTCTTAGAGGACGCGCTGAAGGCGTTAGCGCACTCGGCAGGCGATGAGGCTTTGGAAGCCTTGCCGTTCTTCCACAACTTCCTTGCTTTCCGCCTGCTCAATCCTGAGCAGGTAGACGAACTGCCTACTATCATCTCTGCCCTTGCGGGGGCGATGAAGCAGGGGGACGCGCAAACGGCAAGGAAAGCCGTAGAGGACATAGAGGTCTTTATCAAACAGCGCGTCGGCGAGCAGTGGTTCCAAGAAGTAGAAGACAAACTGAAGGACATCTTCACAACAGGTATCATCTCTCGCCTCATCACCGCCTTTTTCCGCAAGTCGCCCGTGCTATACTACGGCGACGGCAGGCTGACCGAAGGGGAGTGGTCATCGTGGGGCACTTTCACAAAGCGACAGTTTGTAAAGACCCTGCTCACTAAAGACGAAGCGTGGGCAACTTTCCGCGCGAACTTCGCCAATCCGTTAGAGGTAGACAAACTGAAGGAAGGCATACTGACCACCCCTGTTGTTAGACATCCTTACCTTATGCACG
>Ga0308412_1002271_pt1 | contig 10391 bp, 5 predicted proteins | sample HotsprottomLayer_FD_202357 | JGI IMG/M metagenome (GOLD analysis project Ga0308412, IMG submission 202357) | Hot spring phototrophic mat microbial communities from Octopus Spring, Yellowstone National Park, Wyoming, United States -... | ecosystem: Environmental > Aquatic > Thermal springs > Hot...
GGCTATGTGTGCTTTGGTAAAACCCCAATGACTGACTCTACGTTTGACCTATATTGGATCGCGGTTGCTCCTCATCTGCAAAGCCAAGGTATTGGCAGACAGCTCTTTGAGTTTGCTTGCGAGGAAATCCGAAAACAGGGCGGCACCCTGATAGTGATTGAAACCTCATCTCAACCGAAATATGCACCGACTTGCAAGTTTTATGAAAAAGTCGGTTGCACCTTGGAAGCGCGCATCAAGAATTTCTACCGCCTTGGCGATGATAAACTCATCTACACCAAATCGTTGTAACGCTCTGTGGCAATTCATACCATTTCACCGCACTCGCCGATTGGCATTTTTGATTCTGGCGTCGGCGGCTTGACAGTTTTACGCACCATCAAAGCGATGTTGCCTAATGAACACCTCATCTACTTTGGTGATACGGCGCGCGTGCCTTATGGCACGAAGTCAGAACCCACTGTGCGTAAATATGCGATTGAAGATACAAAGTTACTTTTGCGCTATGCTCCTAAGCTGATTGTCGTTGCCTGCAACACGGTCTCGGCGCTTGCGCTCGACAGTGTGCAAGAGACCGCCAAAGGCATCGGCGTCTTGGGCGTTATCAAAGCTGGGGCGAAATGTGCATTAGAAAAAAGTGCCGACAAACGCATTGGTGTGATTGGCACACAAGCCACAATTTCTTCTTATGCTTATCAGCGCGAATTGCATCAGCTAAGCAAAGACGTGCAAGTCTTTGCAAAAGCGTGTCCACTCTTTGTGCCACTGGCAGAGGAAGGATTTGCCCAACATGAGGCAACAAAACTCATTGCAAAGGAATACCTTGCTGAACTCCTTGACTCACGCATTGATACATTGATTCTTGGCTGCACACACTATCCACTTTTGAAATCTACAATTCAGGAAGTGGTTGGCGAAACCGTCGTCTTGATTGATTCCGCTGAAGCTGTGGCGCAGGATGTAAAAACTCACCTTTCTCAGCAAGAGTTACTTTCGTTCGATTCGCCGAAACCGCCGCGAGTGTTAGTCAGCGATATGCCGCAACGGTTTCAAAGCATTGCAGAACGATTTTTGGGATTTCGTCTACATCATCTCGAGCTGGTGTCGTTAGATGACTTATCGGCATACGCTGATAGCTGATTAGAACACGGCACTGATGCCCAAAGTTGGCACAATAGGCAACATGCCATTGACGAAGCGGATGATGTTTGGTACTTGTCCTGTTGGCACATCCCACTCTACGTCGTGATTGTAGCCGATTACGTTGGTGCGGTTGTAGAGGTTAATGACGTCGAGATAAAAATCCCAGCGTGCGCCCCAGAACTCTGCGTGAGCCGTTAGTCGCACATCAAGGCGGTGATAGTCAGGCAAGCGTGCGGCATTGACATTTTCCTCACCGCCGAAATCTAATGAAAACATGGTGCGCCCAAAGAGTGGGTCTTCTTGCACAACATACTGACCATTAGGCGCGCGAATAATGCGTGGTTGCAAGCCAATTGCCAAAGTGATAGGGAATCCACTACCGTATCGCCATCGCACCGCTAAATCCAGCCAGTCGTTGATTTTGTACCCGCCTACAATGTTGATGGTATGGCGTTGGTCAAAGTTAAACGGTATGGTCAAGCCATCACGGTATCGATTGGCAAATGCCAGCGCATAGCTTACCCATCCGTTCAATCGGTCTTGTGATGAGCTCAGACGCTTTTCTAGCAACAGTTCAATGCCGTAAGCTTCACCGCGTCCGTCATTGACTGGGATAGCCGATAGAACTTTTCGCAATTCTGGTTCGGGCGTCGACCAATTTCTGACACTGTAGGCGTCGCCACCGAGAAAGCGAGAGGTGTAGACCACTTGCTCTTCTTTGCGCTGAACAATAAGGTCATCGAAGAGTTTGTAGTAAGCTTCTGCTCTGAAGAGCCATTTGTCATCTAACCATCGGTCAATGCCCAAGACGACATGCATGGCACGTTCGGCTCGGAGGGAGCGGATGTAGTCAGCATCGCGTAGGTCGATGAACTGTTGTTGGTCAATGAGTTTTTCGTAGCCCGGTGATTGTACATACAATCCCCATGCGCCGCGCAGGGTTGTATTGTCATCAATCGCAAAAGAGATGTTGAGACGCGGCGAGAGATAAAATTTTTCGATGATTTGGTAGTAATCGAGTCGGATTCCGGGCTGGATGAAGAGTTTGTCATCTACGACTTCAAAGCGATTTTGAATGTAGAAGTTGCTGCGCAGATAGGTTTGCTGCTGCCTCACAGTTGTATCCAGCGGTAGTGCGCCGACTCGACCAGAGGCTTGAGCCGCCAAGAAGCCCGCTCGCAATTGTTCATTTGGTCGGAGGTAGAAGAAAATCGAGGTTGTCAGAATATCTAATCCGCTGCCGAGCTCGAGCAGGTGCTTATTCCACTTGTGTGAGAAGTCATCTCTGAAATTCCACTTCTCAAAGCCGAACGCATTTTCAGATTGAAGCGTTGCTGCCGCCAGTTGAATCACCGCCATGGGATTGGCTTGCAGGGCGCTATCAATCTTATCGGGTGGATAGTTGAGCCGATCGACGAAATTGCCAGCAAAGCGAGAAGTGCCAGCATTGTTATACCATGAGACTGTAAACTTGTTGAACATGTCGGCATTCGGTCGGAAGTGCCATGAGAGTCCAGCTACATCGTTGCTGGTCACATTGCCGACGTTGAGGCTATCGGGCTGGTCTTTGTTGCGAGCAGAGCTAATCACATCGACCCCATCGCGTCCAATGATTCCTGTAAATTGCAATCGGTGTTGCGGTGAGAGTTGAAAAGCAAAGCGTGCTTGAATGTCAGCAAAGTTTGGGAATGCGGTGTTGCCGTCCACAAGCCGAGCGCTACGCAAAATCGGACCGACAATCAAATCGTAGTAGGTGCGCCGCGCCGAAAGAATCCATGAGCCTTCTATGCCAAAAGGCGCCTTGCCTTCAGCAACCACGTTTGCATCGGTTACATTCGCATTGATTTGCGCAGTAAAATATCGGTCTCTTATGCCATCACGGTTGCTGACATCCAGCACCGCCGAGAGTCTATCGCCATACTTTGCTGGGAAACCGCCTGTGATTAGGCTGATGTCGGCAACGGTTTCGGGATTAAACATGCTAATCGTGCCATAGAGCCGGTAGGGATTGAAGACTTCAATATCATCGACGAGCATCAAGTTTTGGTCGGGTCCAGAGCCGCGAATGTAGAGTTGCGAGGAAAAATCATTCGCTGCCAACACGCCGGGAATCGCCTGCAATCCCCGCAGCACGTCTTCCACGCCGCCCGCTAAGTTTTTGACTTGCTTTGGCTCGAGTTTATACAGACTGGTTCGCACATCTTCTTTTGGCTGACGGTAGTTTTCTGCCGTTACCTCAATTTCACGGGTTTCCACACTGCTCTCTTGCATTTGCAGAGTGAGCGCAAGAACTTGACCTTCTTCAATGCTAACTGTGCGCACCAGCGGCTGATAGCCCACAAAGGTTGCTCGCAGCGTGTATGTGCCAGCTGGGATATTTTCAATCTTGAAACTTCCATCGGCTTTGCTGACTGCTCCGAACTCTGTGTCATCGACTTTGATAATGACGCCTGCCATCGGCTCTTTGCTTACCGCATCAATCACTTTGCCTTTGAGCGTGCCACCAGCCAAAGCCGTTGAAGAGGTCACGACAGCAGACAAGATGAGGAAGATTAGGGATTTTACAGCTTGAGTGTTCATCGTCTCTGTGCGTTTTTGCAATCGAAGTTACTTTAATGCTGTTCTGGGTTCTGATGAGTTTAACACCGTTTGCCATTGAGAAATTTCGGGCGTGTAAAGTTACGATGTTTTTGCTTTATGCCCCTGTGCGTTAGCCCATAGCTCCATACGGCGAATACGCCTTTTGTTACGCATCAAGTGGCAGGATGTTAGACATTTGTTGAAGTCTGTTCTACCTCATGTGCTTAGTCAGAGTGTGTCAGTAGAAATTGCAGTGGGATATGCACGCGCTTACGCCATGCTCGCTCGGAGTGCTCATCGCCTACAAACTTACGCGTCATCCATGTCTTGTTTGTGTAGCCTTTTGCCTTCATGATTTCATCGGCTTGGCGTTGATATGGTTCATAGTCTTTATCCACAGTTTCAGTGCCGTAGTCAAAGTAAATCTTGTGCGTCGAAGGGTCAGGCAGATGGTCTTTCATGTATTCAAGCATGATACCTTTGCCAGCTGGAAAGTGCGTAGAGAGGCAGCCTGCGCCGCCAAATACTTCAGGATATTCGCAAATGGCGTAGAGCGAGATTAATCCGCCCATGCTCGAGCCCATGATGAAGGTGCTCTCACGCTGCGGTCGCGTGCGAAAAGTTGAGTCTATGAACGGTTTGAGTTCAGAGACGAGAAATTGCAGATAGCGGTCTGAAAATGCGGCGCTTCCATGTTGCGCTATCCACTCTGTTTTTTCAGTTTCAGAGAGTTTTTCGAAGGCTTTCTGCGGCATATACACCAATGAAGGAGAATTTTGGCTCGAAGAGGTTTTGTCCGTCGTGCATATACAGCACGGCATATCGCTCATTGGAATTTTTGTCGTAGTCTGGCGGCAACCATACATCCACGTTGCGAGCTTCTACATAGCGCGAGGGAAATTTTTCAAAGCGCTTTAGCGTCCCGGTTACGCCAAGCGGCACTGTATCGTTTGGCATAGTTTGCATAGCCAATGAAGTTGAACACAGCATGGCACACGCCATAAGCATCAAAATCCATATTGAACATGCTGTCTTCGCCAGTAAAAGGAATTCGCACGAGTTTGTTTGACTCCGCACGGTGTGCCTACCGTAGCAGGTTTTAGCTGACTTTGCACTTAGCATTTCGAATTTGCTCACTGTATTTGGGCAAATCGTATTCATGTTGTTGAGTTTGCTGGCAGCGTCACATAGAACGTTGCCCCTTTGTCTTTGCCTTCCGACTCTACCCACACTTTGCCGCCGTGCAGTTCCACGATTTGTTTGACAATCGCCAACCCTAAGCCCGTTGAACTCTCTCCGCCTGTCGGGCGTGCTGAAAGTCGTTGGAACTTGCCAAACACTTTTTTCTTATCGGCTTCAGTCAAGCCTTGCCCTTCATCTTTAACTGCAATCAGTACTGAAACTGGCCTCTCTGCAAGTTCTGCTCTGGCGGGCTCTTTCTTTTTTTCGCAACACAGTGTAATCTTCTTTCCGTTCGGGCTATACTTGATGGCATTAGAGAGCAAATTTTCAATCACCTCGCGCAGGCGCACTTGGTCAGCTTTTGCATAGCAGTTTGGTTCAATTTGCGTCTGTATCACTTGGTTTTTTTGCTTGGCACGCACTTCATACTCTGCCACCACAGCTTCTGCTAATGCGCTAATGTTTGTTTCGGTCAAATTCAAGGCAATTCTTCCTTCTTCTAACACGGCAGTTTCCAAGAGGCATTTGATGAGCTCTGCCATGCGCTGCGAAGAGCTGTAAATCCTGTCAAGAAACACTCTTACGGTTGCGCCTCTGCTGGCATCGTTGTTAGCAACTGCCTTTTCAAGCTGTTCTTGGGCAAGTTCAGCAAAGCCTGAAATGGATTGCAATGGATTTTTGAGGTCATGTGCGGCAATAGAGAGCAGTTCAGTTTTAATGCGATTGGCTTCCTCGGCAATTTGCCGCTGTTCTTCTGCCACCTTACGCTGTTCTTCTGCGACCTTACGCTGCGCTTCGGCAACCTGCCGTTGCTGTTCGGCGACTTTCAGTGCAACATCTAAGGCATGATTTTTTTCTCGGAGCACTTGCTCTGATCTTTGCTTTATGCGATATGAGCGATATGCGGTTGTTGCCAATGCCAGTGCTAATACGGAGATGATGATGAAGGAATTGCGCAGCAGCGTCTGGCGCGAAAGTTCCAGCTCTTGAATTTCTTTTTCTTGGCGCAATCGCTCTATTTCTTTTTCCTTTTTTTCGGTTTCAAATTGAGTTTTGAGAGAATTGATGGTTTTGGCTTTTTCAAGGTTGAGCAGGGTATCGTAGAGCGCATGGAAGTTTTTGTATGCCTCCAAGGCTTTACTGTAGTCCCCACTTTTTTCGTAGAGTTCTGAAAGGCTTAGGTAAGAGTCCCGCATTTCTTCAGGTTCGTGGAGCGATTGTGCAATCTCAATGCTGCGATTGAGATACGATAGCGCTTCGTTTATTTTGCCTTCTTTGGCGCAGACCACTCCCAGCATGCGTGTAGCGGTAATTAGCCCGCTTCGGTCGTCAATCGCACTATACAGTTTGAAGGCTTCTTCGGCGGTTTTACGCGCTTTCACATACTCTTTTTTTTCAACATAAATGTCAGCAAGATTGATGAGTGCCGTTGCCACGTTCGGTGGGTTGTCATTGCCAGCTTGCTTGCCAATTCGCCGTTCTACTTCTAATGAAGCCTCGTAGTAGACTTGTGCAGAGTCGTATTTTTCGCGAATGCGGTAGATGGCGCCGATGTTGTTGAGCACAGCTGCCATGCCAACATCACTATTGAGGGTTTTAAATGTTCTCAAAGCCAAGTCATACATTTTCAAGGCTTCGTCATACTGTCCTTGCTTTTTGTAGATGAGCCCAATGTTTGCCATGGAGTTTGCCATGCCCAGCGAGTCGCCTAATTTTTCTTTGATTCTTAGCGACTGAAAGTGATTTTCAAGGGCTTGCACATAGTTGCCCTGTCGTGAATGGGCAATTGCCAAGTTGTTGAACAGCTTAGGCTTATCTATCAATCGTCCGGCGGAGTCGCAAATGTATAGCGCACGTTTGTAGATGATAATTGCGTCAGCATACGCGCCCCTATCTCTTATCACATTCGCTTGAATGTTTAGGCTTCGTATGAGGCCTTGCACAAAGCCAAGGCGCATAGAGAGCTCCTCGGCTTGTTTTGCATAGAAGAGTGCGCTATCGGGTAGGATGGTCCTATACTCTTCTGCAATTTCACACAGAGTTATTGCGCACAAGCTGTCGGGGAACATCTGTTTGACGGTAGCAATCAAGCTGTCTTGTTTTCTGGATTGTGCAAATGCTTCTCCCATCGCACATATCAGCATAGCATATACTATACCCTGTGCGGCAATAGGGAGTATAGCTCGTATGCACCTCTTCATATTTGCAGCAGATTTTTACAGATGTTGAAAACACCCTCGCAGCTTTTGTGCAGCTTTTCAGGCGGGTACTACGCTGAAAGTTGGCAGGCGGATTGATGGCTTTCAGCGTGTGTGTTTTAGAACACCTTATTTGATGAGCATCATTTTTCTTGTTTGCGTAAAACTTCCTGCTTGCAGTTGATAAAAATACAATCCGCTCGAGAGCCGTTCAGCATTGAACTGAACTTGGTAACGCCCTGCATTTTGTCTTCCACGCAAGAGTGTTGCCACTTCACGACCGAGCACATCATAGACTTTCAAGCTCACGTCACTTGCTACGGGAAGTTGATAGACGATAGTCGTCGTCGGGTTGAATGGATTCGGGTAATTTTGCTCGAGCAAGTAAGTTTGCGGGCGTGCTCCTTCCATTTCTCTAACAATCGATGCCGCTCGTGCAGGCTGTGCATATCGCAGCACTTGCCCTTCACCTGTTATCGCCAAGCCGAACACGCTGTCAGCCACAACCAAGAAAGAAAATGATACAACTGCTTCGGTCAGCGGAGTGCTATTGTGGCGCAGCCATGTTGCGCCTGCATCACGACTGGTGAAAATGTTCGGTCCTTGTGCGGAGAAGGCACTGAGCCAGAGATGTCCGAGTTCTGATACCCCTGTGCCACCAAAAAATGCCAACGCACTCGGTGTTGCTGTCGCTCCCCAAGTTTGTCCGCCATCGGTCGTTCGGCGCAAGACACTGTTTGCAATTTGTTGGTTCTGCAATGTGTATCCACCCACGACGCCGGTATTTGGCGAAGCAAATGACACAACGAGCAACCAATCGTTATTGCCTGCTGCTGTGGTGCTGCTCCATGTATTTCCTGCATCAGTGGAACGGAACACCCGTCCTTGATTGGTGCCAAACCATCCGGCATTGCCCACAAACTGCATTGAGCCCACCAGTCCAAACTCGCCATTGCCTGCGGCGACTTGTTGTGCAATTGGCGTCCATGTTGCGCCGCCATCTGCAGTTCTCACCAAGATAAATCCACTTGTAGGCGATACGGGGTCGGACTGCGCAATGCCGTTTTGTGCATCAAAGAAGTGAATGACGTTCCAGAAACTGCCACTTTCATTGACTACTTGCCAGCTCTGACCGCCGTTGGTCGTGCGATACAGTCGTGCTGGGCCTGCATCAGGTCCATCACCGACAATAGCCACGTTTTCGTTTAGTGCATTGATGCAGTAGAGATTATTACTTGTCGGGGCTGACACACGCGTCCAAGTTCTGCCCCCGTCGAGTGAGCGCGCCACCACGCCGCCATCGGCACATGCCCATGCCACATTGCGATTTACCAACTTGATGGCATGAAACTCCGTGCTAATCTGCGACAGGCGCGCTTGCTCAATCCACGCTGGTCGGCTTAAATCCAGAAATGCTGCATCGCTGAAGTTTGAAGCGTTATCGACCATATCCAATCGGAATAGTGCCGTCGTCGTGGTAAAATCAATGGTTGTAGGCAAGCTCACACTAAAGGTAAGCGTGATGGTGTCATTGGTATTGATGACGCCACGCGAAATTCGTGAGTTAGGAATACTTACTCCTTGCACGGACGTGCTGAGCAAAAATTCTGCGTTGACGGTCGGAGCATTATAGTTTGCAATGCGTGCAATAATGGCTCGGCTGGGTTCATCGTAGCGCAAATCGAATGCCACTAATCCCGGTGTCGTGCGGCTCAGTGCGGCGCCGGCATCTAAAATGCGTTGAGAAATCGGACCGAATGCGGCGGCACGAATTTGCGTGGCAATGCGCTGTGGGCTCCAGTTCGGGTGTCGCGCTTTGATTAAGCCGGCAATTCCTGCCACAATCGGACTGGAAAATGAAGTGCCCGACATCGGAATATACAGTTCTGACGCTGCACGCCCATCCTTGACATCCACTGCTCGTCCCGGCACTGTGGTCAGCACCGCATTTCCAGCTGCATACACCTTGACCGTTGGTCCAAAGTTTGAAAATGACGCACGCTGCCCAATGTTCGCACCTGAATGCAGCACGGCACCAACGGAGAGCGCATTTGTATAGGCGGCTGGATAACTTGGGGCGTCAGTGCCACCATTGCCTGCTGCTGCCACCACCAACACTCCGGCATTCGTTGCAAAATTTACGGCATCTTCAATTGCCCGTGAGCGACTCGGTCCGCCAAAACTGCTGTTGATGATGCTGGCACCGTTGGTGGTGGCATACAAGATACCCTGTTCAATAAATCCCACACTCCGTACCCGCTCGCGTGTTCCGCCAAGTTTGACTGCCATCACGCGGCAGTTATATCCTGCGCTGGCAATGCCGATACCGTTGTTTGTGCTGGCGCCTGCCAGTCCTGCCGTGCCTGTGCCATGTCCTGAAAATTCATCAAGTGGATTGTTGTCGCGTGTCACGGTCGTAGTGCCGCTCTCCCAAAAATCCCATCCTCGCCAATCGTCGACAAATCCATTGCCATCGTCATCTACGCCATTGGAACGCCTATCTCGACCTTGTGCATCAGTGCCTGTCTCGCCCGGGTTGGTCCAAATCTTGCCTTGCAAGTCTGGATGGTCAAATTCAATGCCCGTATCTAAAATTGCAATCACCACATTTGGGCTGCCGGTGCTGACTGCCCACGCTTGTGGGATGTTGTGGTATTCAAAAAAGTCTTGTCCACGCATCCCATATGCGGAATCGTTCGGCACAACTGACAGCGAATACAGGTAACTTGGTTCGGCATACTCGACGTCAGGCAACTTTGAAAGTTCAGCTGCCACTTGTGCGGGATTGGTGCCGTCGGAGTAATAGAGGTAGTAAATCCGTGAAATCTCTTGGGTCATGCGCGCGGCGGCTTCGCTTGGCGTTTTTGCCGACAGCACTGCTTCTCCCAATTCGCCTGTGCCAATGCGGCTTGCCAACGTCTGACGGAGTTTATGCTCATACTCGGCTTTCCACAGCGGCTCAATTTTTTGCAGCCCATGCGCTTGCATGAGCGTTTGAACGGCGGCGAGCTTTCCTGCCACCTTGGCTTGCAGTTGAAATCCGCCTCTGGTTTCCCCTTTGAGTTTGACCACGACTATTCCTTCCATCACGTCTGACGCCGCCGCTGATGCCTTGCGCTGTGCCTTTAGCGCCTTCAGCTTACTGGCTCGCAGGTCTGTAACCTCTTGCGCCAATAGCCATGCTGGAGATAGTGTCAGCAGAATGAGTAGAACTGGGAAAAGACGCGCATGCATAAAGTTTAGATGTTAGACTGTGCTTCGGAGAAATTGATTGATAAGAAATTAGAG
>Ga0308412_1002284_pt1 | contig 10360 bp, 2 predicted proteins | sample HotsprottomLayer_FD_202357 | JGI IMG/M metagenome (GOLD analysis project Ga0308412, IMG submission 202357) | Hot spring phototrophic mat microbial communities from Octopus Spring, Yellowstone National Park, Wyoming, United States -... | ecosystem: Environmental > Aquatic > Thermal springs > Hot...
AACTTCCTTCAGTAGTACCACTCCGGCCGGACACTCACAGGCCGGCTTAACGTTGCGGGAAAGGAGCCCCAAATTTTCTCGACCTGCGTTTTCATGCATTCGTTCACAACAGCTATCTCGTGGATCAGACTCCAATCGCACTTCTGGTAGACGAGAAACTCCGCCTGTTTGCGCCGCTGGCGGTCTGGGTCCTGAGGAGTGTCTTTCCAATACCGCTCGTATACAACGCCCCAGTCAACCTCGTTCAGCCGGCTCAAATTATCGTACCAGTTACTGATGGCTGCAATACCATGGCCGTCGGAGAAAACGAACCCAAGGCCGTTTTCTGCCACTGCCTGAGCCGAGGATACCAGGTATATCAGCGGCTCCTGCCCTTCATTGTAACCCTGGACTCGGCCTGTCTTGAGTTGAAGCAGCATCGGTGACAAGTAGCCGAAATAAAACGCAACGTAATCATGGATGACGCCCCTGGGCCCGCAGGGGATGCAGGTAATCTTCCGCTGCTGCTGGATGTCCACGTTGTGGATGGGCTTATAAAAAAGACCGTCCTTGGGTGTATGATTGGGGGCATGCAGGGCGCGGCGCATAAGACACGTCTTCAGGTTGTCCACGTGGAGTAGGCGGAAAATGGGGGTGTGTGTTGGCACGTCCATACTAGCTCTTCCGCGCGGCGAAGTAGTTCCCTAAGATCGTAGTTTACACTGGTGGCGCCGAAGTCGGGTTCCTGGTGGAACGGCCGGCGCACGTAGACCCGTTGCCTGGCCACCTCGCCGTCAACCTCGACCAGGGTCAGGATGAAATCCTCCGGATCGTTCAGGGCAGTCAGGATTTCGGTCGTGGTGATGGTTACCGTAGAAGCCCCGCCGGCGCGCCCCTTGACCTCGATGAACAGGAGCCGGTCGGTTTCGGGAATCTTCGACTCCACGTCGTAACCCGGGTCATCGCGGCTTGCGTCGCGCCGCTGGCGGCACAGGCGGCGTTCGGTTGCCAGGACGGCTTCCATCGCCAGGGCTTCCACGTGCCGGGTTTCTCGGGATGTCAGGTCAGGCTCGCCGCCAATTTCTCCCTTCAGGCGCCGGATCAGACCGATAGGTCCGACCAGTGCACCACCTACGACCACAGGCGGCAGCGGCGGTCATCGGCGTGCTCCCCTTGTGGGCAAGCGTTTCCCAAAATCGGCGCGCTCCCCTTGTTGGCGATGGTTCCCCCCAGCAACAGACGATAGCAGTATGGCCGGGACAGGCAGCCGGATCAATAACCATTTGTAGGGGTTATCACTGTGGGGTGCAGCACCACCCGGAGTGCCAAGTGAGCCCTACCCTAAACGCTAAGCGACAAGTGGCAAGCAGGCCGGAAGCCGGCTGCTCACTGAGCCGCTATGGGTTCCCCAACCGAGCTGGCAGCGTGGGACGACCGACCAGTGGCAGCCAGGCCGGGAGCTGGGTACTCGCCGGGCGGGGAGCTGGGTGCAGGCTGAGCCGGGAGCGCAAGCGACCGGCAGTGCGCCGGCGCAGCCAGCGACCGCGCGCTTGCGCTTGCGGCTCGAATATCGAATTGCGGCTCGGGTATCGGCTTGCGGCTCGGGTATCGGCTTGCGGCTCGGGTATCGGCTTGCGGCTCGGGTATCGGCTTGCGGCTCGGGTATCGGCTTGCGGCTCGGGGTTCGCGCGCTTGCGCTTGCGGCTCCGTATTGGTTTGGTCAGTTCTCGGCTGTCAGGCTGGCGATTGCCGCGTCGGTGGCCTGCTGGAGCGGCTTGGCGGTGCGGCCGGAGCGCGAGGCGTTGTCCTCCGACAAGGCCAGCAATGCCAGCACGTCGGCCCAGCCGTCGTCGCCCAGCGCGACTTCCTCGGCCAACTCGACTACCAGGGCATCGTGCATGCTCTGCGGTGACCCAGCGGCCAGCATCCCATTGCCGCCGGGCGGACGCAGGTCGATAAGCTGGAGGGCTTCCGGGCCGGTACGGGGGTTATTGCGGGCGATCATCTCGTCGGTGCTGTTGACGCGACGATCGCGGTTGAAATCGTACAGGTTGGTGATCGCTGCCGGAGTGATGCCCGTGCGGTTGGCCCGTACCGCCTCGGCATCGGCAGCGGTGACCCAGGCATCGGGATTCTGGCCCTGGGCGTTATCGCCGGTCTCGCCTATGGCGTTACCGAAGTAGAACACGTCGGGCACGGGCAGGCCGGTGGCCGCAGTGGCCTTGACGGTCACTTCCAGCCACTGGTTCTTGACCGCCGTATCGTCGGACCAGATCAGGCTGATGCGCCACACGCCGGGGGCGTCGTTGCGGGGACGGACATCGATGATCTGCGGCCCGGTTGCTTCCACCCAACTGGCCAACTGGCTGCTATTGCCGCTGCGGAAGGAAAAATCGGCGGCGGAAACCAGCTCCGGCGCGGCCAATCCCAGCACGTCGATCATGATGCCGTTGATGCCGCGGGTGTAGCTGGTGTAGTTGAGGAAGCTGGCCTGCTGGCCGGGCAGCAGCGGCTGTTTATCGGTGGCGATGGCCGCGTCGTCGGCGATGGTGGCGCCGGGCGTTCGGCCATCGAAGGCCGAGTCGTTGTAGAAGACCCACCGGCCCACCACTTCGGCCGCCGGTGCTGCGCCGACATATCCCGGCGTGGGATCGGCGGCCAGCCAGTTGCTGGCCTGATTGCCCCACAGGTCGAACTGTTGCCGCAACAGGGCCATTCCGGAGCCGCCAGCCTGGCCACCTGCCCAGGTTTCGACGTACGAAACCTCGTCTTCCAGGATGGGCGGATAATAGCCCGGGTCACCCGGCGGCGGTTGATCGTAGCTGAACAGTCGCACCACGCCGGTTTGGTCGGGCAGTGTGCCGGTCCACGGTCCCAGCAGCGTCACCCAGGCAGGAATGTCGTAGGTCGTCCGGAAGGCTTCAGCCAGAGTGGAATTGGACGGATCGAACCCTACGACGACCAGCGCTTGTTGCGGGCGCAGCGTTGTGCCGGTCGGGAAGGAGTACTGGACGCTGCCGCCCAGTTTCCAGCGGTACAAGTCCACAGGTTGATCGCTGGGGTTGTAGATTTCTACATATTCCAGGTTTGGATCACCGCCGGAGGGATTGTACATCAGTTCGCTGATGAGGACTGTTCCCACGCGCGGGCCGCTGTTCGGTTCGCCTAGCGTCAGCGATCGCATCGGATAGACGAACACACGGTCTTCGTCGTTTTTCCAGCGGCCGAAAGACTCGCCCACCCGCGCCGGCCCGAAACTGATGAAATCCACAAACTGCGTGGGCCGGCCGCTGCCGTCGGCTGCCAGCAGGTGTAGCTGGCCGCCGTAAGCGCCGCGGAGCACCAGGTCGGTGGGATTGCTGCCGCCGCCGGGGTTGAATTGGGACTGGGTGAAGTACACGAATCCGCCGGCAGGAATCGCCCCCATTCCCTGCGGAATGCGGAACTTCTGGTAGTTGGTGCTGGAATCGCTCAGGTACCAGCCTGCCACGTCGATCGGCTGAGAGGAGGTGTTCCACAGCTCGATGGCCTGGGTTTGCGGCGCGGCGCTGTTGGTAAGCAGTTCGTTTATGTGGATGCCGGTAATCGGCTCGGAGGCTGCCCGGCCCGGCGAACCGCGATAATCCCAGCTTGCCCGCCAGTTGCTGGCTGCGTCGTAAGGGCCGTTGAGGTCGATCAGTTCCAGGGAGCTTCCGCCGCCGTCGGCGCGAGTGGGCCAGGGGCCGCTATCGCCATAGGTGAAGTCGCAGATGGTAAGCTCGTTGAGTTTGAGCACCACTCGCTCGCCGTTGTCGTCCAGTTGGCCGATGCCGTTGCCGCCGATGATCAGCACCGAAGGATCGAGATTGTAATAGCTGCGGAAGGCGGCCAGCCGGGCAGCGTTGGCCGGGGCACCGGGATCGAACATCACCACCAGTGCGTACTGGCCAGGGTTGAGCGTCACCGTCGGCGAGACGGTGTAGGTTATCCCCAGAGTGAACTTGGTGCCGCTGAGGCTGATCGGCTGCGGACCGGCGTTGTACAGCTCGATGTACTCGTAATTGTCGGGCGGGAAGGCGCCGCCGTCGGCCGGCGGGTTGTACATCAGCTCGGTTACCCGCAAGTCGTACGGCACCGAGCCGATCGCGCCACCGGCTACGAACTGCACCGGGGCCGACCAGTGGCTCCATCGGCCGGCGTTGTCTTTGAAGCGCACCCGTACGCGGTAAACCTTGCCCGGCTCCAGATTGGTGCTGGGAATGGTTATCGTCTCGGTGTAAGTGGTGATTTCGTCGCTTTCCCAGACCGGATCGATCTCGTACTTCATCGGCTTGGTGGGGTCGAACGTGGCGCTGCCCGGCGGCGTGACCTCGGCAATCCGCCACTTCATGGCGGCAAAGGGCGTGCCCACCGGACTGCTGTAGGTCGGAGCGCGGAAGCGCAGGGCATCGACCGGATAGCCGGTCGGGCCGATGTAGGTGATCGTCGGCCCGCTGCTGCCGAAGGGGACCCGGGAATCATCGGTGAGAATGTTGCTGGCGATCCAGGAAGAACGGCTGGACACGTAGCTTTTCATCTTGTTGATCATGCCCTGGAACCCGCCGGGGCTGGGTATGACGATGCTGGGCGGGTTGCCGGCGTAGAAGCGTCCCATGCCAGCCTTGTTGTAATTGCTGTAACCGGAAATCGTGCTCCAGCTTCCCGCGAAGGTGGCGCTGGTGTTGTCCATGAGCTGCTTGGTGGTAGTGCCCACCCGCTCGATGCGCACCCCATCGGCCAGTACGGTACCGTTGGCGTTGTTACTGATTACCACCACAAGCTGCGTACCGGTGATGGTGTATGTGCCCAGGTCTTTCCAGCCCACGAACGAATCGACCACGTCCAGCGGCCTGGTGGCCTGGTTGACGGCGACGGTAGCCAGCGTGGTGTTGCCATCGCGGATGGTAAACGGGGTGTTGGTGGCCGAGCCGGGCCGGGCCGGCCAGGTAGCGTACACGCGATATTGAGCACCGGCGGTGACGCTGAAGGTGAAGGTGGCCGTGTTCTCGCCGCTACCGGCCGCAGAAGCCCGCGCATTGTTGCTGCTGCCGTAAGCGACGGCACCGAGGATCGGGTTGTAGTCCCACATCGCCCGGTCGGCATCCACCAGCGACAACTGGCCCGGGGTGTAGATGAACCGCGCGTACTCGTCTATCAGCCAGCCGGTCTGCTCGGTGTTGTACAGCAGATCGCGGATTTCGCGCATCCGGTTGCGGTAGTCTTGCAGCAGGGCAGGATGGCGGAAAATGTTGCCGCCCTGGGAACCGGTGCTGATGAACGGCTCGTCGCCGTTGCCGTACATGTTGTCGGCCCAGGTCAGATCGACATCCCAGGGAAGCACCGACCAGCGTCCCGTTTCCGGATCGTGGTAGTAGAAATAGTTCTTGCCGTAGCCGATGTCGTAATGGTGTACCGCCTCGATGATCGCCCGGTAGCTGTAGTAGCGCTGTAGCTCGACGTTCTGTTGCCACCACAGCAGGTCTGGCTTATCGGTGTACCCCAGTACCGTACCGGCGGCGTTGCCATCGCGGAACAGAAAGAAGTCCGAGCCGTCGCTGGGCTGTGTAAGCCCTTGGTTGTTCAGAGTGCCTGTGTAGTTTTCGACTTTGTAGAGGTTTCCGTCGGGCAAACCGCGCTCGTCGAGGAAGCGGCCGTCGGGCTGCTCGACCACCAGGTACAGCCCTTGGAAGTCGCCGCTGTACTGGTCGGGGCCATTTTCGTTCGGGCCGGCCACGATGCGGAAGTGGGCGTAATGGGTGTGGGGGGCCGGCACGCCTGCCATCTGGAACAGCCGGTAGGAAACGGCCTCGAACAACCCGTGCTCACCTCGATGCCAATAATCGCCCTGCTGGATTATCGCGCCTAGATTCAACTTGGTCCATTTGGTCCTGTAGGGTCGCCCGTAGTTGTCGTACGCCTGGAAGTCGTGCCCGCGGTTGAAGTCGATCTTCCACATGTTCTTGCCCATGGCGTAGCGCCACACGCCGCCGCGGGCACGGTAAGAGATGTGATCATATACTTGGCCGTTATAGACCAGCGTGCCGCGCCATAGATAATCCTCGCCGGTGTAGCCGCTGGTACGGGTGGGGAACATCTGGTCGGGCTGCCCGGGCCGGTAGGGCACGTACATCGCGTTAATATGGTCCTCGCGTCGCGTCAACAGGGTGTAGACCGGCACTGTTTGCAGCAGACTGCTGGGGTAAGTGACCGGCGGGGTAACGCCGGGCTGCACGGCGCCGGTCCAGTCGGGCACGCCGTCGTAAACGAAATAGGCGAAGTTCGGCTGCGGATCATCCGCATACGGCCCGACCACCAAAGCCCCCAGCGTGTCCATCGCCGAAATGCGGTAGCGAATCAAACGGCGATTGACCTGTAGCGACTCCGGCAGCACTGCGGTGTAGATGCTGTCGCCAGCCGCCAAGTCGCCTTGCTGGCCGTCGTCGCGCATCGGCACCACAGTCCACTGCGTAGTGTAGCGAGGATCGCTGATGTTGATGTAATCGCCCGGCTCGACAATCTGATAGTACAGGTTCACCTGCGCCACGCCGTCCGGGTCGGTAACCTTGACGGTGATAGTGACCGGCTGGCCGGAAGCTGGTTGCTGCGGGGTATGCTTCACTTGCCGCATCTGCGGCGGGGCGTTGAGGGCGTAGACCGAGTTCTGCCGGCCTGGCGTGGCGCCGGAGTTTCTCGGCCCGTAGGCCACCAGCCGAGCGTCGAAGTAGGCGTCCTCCGAGCCGCTGCGAGCGGAGTTCAGCAACTGCACGGCAATGACATTGGTGCCGGCGACCAGATAGCTGCTGGGGTTTGGAAGCACGAAAGGTACGAACGCGCCGTTTTCGGTTTCGGCCAGCGCTGTGGCAGTGTATGGCAGGTTCGCGCCGGCCACGTTGCTGCTCAGCACGTGCGTACCGTTGATCCACACGTTGATGCCGTCGTCGAACAGCCCTTCAAACACCAGGGAACTGACGGCCGCCGGGTTGCTGACCGTGAAGGTCTTCCGCAGATAAACCGTGGAATAATTGCCCGGCATGTCCGAAAGCGTGGTGTTGATGAAATACTCGTCGCCGTAGCCGATCGCCCCCTTGCCGGTCGGCCACGCCGGCGAGGGATTGAAACCAATTGTGCGCCAGTTCGATGGCGGCTCGGCAGTGCCCTTGAAGTACGACCACGTGCTTTCGGCGTCGATCAGCACCTGGACCGTAGCGGGCTGTCCGATGGAAGCACGCCAACTGCCGCCAAGATCGTTGTCCAGCGAGGGATGGATCAGTTCCATCGAGTAGCCGGGCGGATCGCCCACGGTGGGCCAGGGAAAGCCCAGGCCGTAATCCACGCGGTCCTGCATCAGGCCGCTGGCGTCGCGCAGCACCAGCAATTCGCCCTCGTTGGCCAGCCTGCCCTTGTACGGCCCCAGTACCTGCACGTTGCTGGGCACGCTGAACTTCGCCCGGACCGCGGCAGGGTCCTGGGCGATCACCAGGTACTGCCCCGGCGCCAGCCGCACGCCATCGGGAATGGTGTAATTGATGCCGTCAGAGAAATACCAGCCGCTCAGATCGATGGTTTGGTTCGCAGAGTTGTTGTACAGCTCGACGAACTCCACCAGCTCGGTCTTCACGTCGGGATTAGTGTGCAGTTCGTTGATGACGATCGGCCCCGTGGCCGCTGGGCTGTTGGCCTCTCCCAAAGTCGTAGCGCTCAACAAGGCGAAGTCGCCGGTACCGCTGGGGCTGCGGCCGAACGAGGAACCCCGAGCGGCCACGCCGGTATCCACCTTGTCGGCAAATCGTATCAGCTTGCCTGCCGCGTCGGCCTCCATCAGCCAGACTTCGTTGGGGTTGTACGGCGAGAAGACGATATCGGTAATCTGGGTGCCGCCGCCGGGAGCAAACTCGCTCTGATAGAACACCGCGTATCCGCCAGGGCCGATCACACCTTTGGTGGCCGGAATGCGGTACTTCTTCAAGATGCTGCTGCTGTTGCTCAGATACCAGCCGGTGATATCGATCGTCCGGTCAGTGCGATTGTACAACTCGATGGCCGCCTGCTGGCCTTCGCCGGGCCAGACCACCACCTCGTTGATCACCACATCCAGCGACGGGCCGCGCCCCAACTGACCCGGGTTGCCCCCAAACAGCCGGTGGCCGTTCCAATTGTCCGGGTCGCTCAGATCGCCGAAGTAGTCCAGCGGCACCAGGGTGGCGCCTTTGCCGTCGGCGCGGCCGGGCCACCTGCCCGAATCGCTGTACTTGAAGTCCAAGATCGGCTTGCCGAACCGATCCAGCAGCCTGAGCCGCTCGCCGCTGTTGGACAACTTGCCGGTATAGACGCCGGCGACGGGAACTCCCGGATAGCGTGCCCGGAAGGCCGCCGCATCGGCAACCAGGATGGCGAACTCGCCCGGCTTCAGCTCGCGGATGGCAACCGTGGAAAAGTCGAAAGTAATGCCCTTGTCGAAGCGGGCGCCGGTCAGATCGATCGGGTAACTGGTGGGATTGTACAGCTCGATGAACTCGAACGAGTCGTGGTCCCAATTGGGATTGATCGCCAGCTCTTCCGGGGTGGGATCGTGCGGGTTGTAATTCAATTCGGTGATCACCAGGTTGCCCGCCGCAGCCGGACGGCCTACGTAGAACCAGGCCTCGTTCAGTGCCGACCAGACCTTGGTGGTAGGATTGTATGCCCGGGCCATCACCCGCGTGGTCTTGTCCAGCACGATCAGCCCGGTGTACACCTTGACGCTGGGGCTGGGGTTGACGGCGCCGCCGGGCAGGCGCGGGTCAGTGCCGTCAAGCGAATAGTAGAAGATCTGGCCGCCGGGGACGTCCATCCGCAAGGCGAAGCCGGGGTCCACCTGCCCGCCGTGCTGCACCGCCCCGGCCGCGTTCTTGAACACAGGCGCTGCCACGCTCGGATAAAGCGGCGCCAGTGCGCCGTTGATCCATTGGTTGTTCGCGCCCAGGCTGTTGCCCGGCAACGTCGTGCTCCGCAACTGGTTGAGCACCGTCGCCCCGCGGGTGCTGATCCAGCTTAGCTCATTGTTGATGCACGTTACCCAGTGGTCTTTGGTCAGCGGGTTGGTGGTGCGGGAGGAATGGGCGTCGCCCCAGCGTGCCGATTCGGCGATGATGGCCATGCTGATCTGATCGGCCAGCGCCTGGAAACGCCCCCGGGCCACGTTGGACGTAAGCAGCCCCTCGTTCATCAGGTGCTTGTGCGCCAGGTCGGCGAAGCGCATGCGGTATTCCGGGTAGGCCATCATCTGCTGGTGGATGTACTGCGACTGGCTCTTGTTGATGGCGTCTTTGCCGGCCGGCCACGGTCCGACGCGGCTGTCCATTCCCATCCGCAAGGTGTGCTCTGCGTCGTGCAGGGGGAAGACGAAACCGCGCTGGCCGTTGCGGTCCCGCAGGGCGTAAAAGTTGTTGGGGCTGAGGTTGCTGAGGAAGTTGGACACCGGCGCATCGCGGTCGCCCCCGAAGAACACCACGAGCATCTGGGTGATAAGGTTGTCAACGTCCAGCAGCACGGGATAGTTGGGGTTACGGGTGCCGTCCGGGTTCAGCCCCTGGAGGCAGTAGTACATTTCCGGCGTGTAAGAAAACAGCCCGAAGTTCGGTACGTCGTTGACCAGCCGGAACGTGCCCGAGGCGAAACTGCTGTGAAAACCCTGCGCGGCAAAAAGCTCCAACGTCGAGCCGCCGGTGTTCTCGAAGTACACCAGCCGCAGGTTGTACGGCCCGCCCTGCACAAAGTTGAATTGCGCCAAAGTGTCGGTATTGATGGTCTGGGCACTGGGCTGCTGGGCAGTGAAAGTGTACGTGCCGTTGGTCAGTTCCAGGCGGAACCCATCGTTGCAGTTGACGCCGAAAGTCCAGTAACCCAATTGCCCCTCGGGGATGTACACCACGCCGGTGACTTCCACCACGAAGTTGTCCACGTCCACGCCCACAGTGGTGCCCGGAAAAGCGATGCTGCCGCCGTACCGCCCATCGGAGCCGGTGTTGATGTAGTTGATCGTCTGTGCGAAGGCGGAGACGACGACCGACTGTTTGGCTGGATCGGCCAGGACGGCTTCGGCCGCGGCCAGGCTATCCACCGCGACGTTGGCTTTGACATACTTGACGCTGAATCCGACGCGCGACTTGTTGTACAAGTCGTTCCAGGCGTTCATGTTGCCATCGGTGGCATAGAGCACATAGCCGTCGTCCACCTTGACCACATCGTAGTCTTCCTTCTTGCCGCCCAGATACGTCTCGCCGAAAGAGGCTTCGGGCCGCTCCTCGAACTCGTACAGACCCCAATACACGCCGTTGATGTACACGTGGATAGGGCTGCTGCGGGTGTAGGGCTGGCCCATCGC